>Ga0307479_10004641_pt1 | contig 12587 bp, 12 predicted proteins | sample atmos_gasesECM4C_FD_203743 | JGI IMG/M metagenome (GOLD analysis project Ga0307479, IMG submission 203743) | Hardwood forest soil microbial communities from Morgan-Monroe State Forest, Indiana, United States - atmos_gasesECM4C_515 | ecosystem: Environmental > Terrestrial > Soil > Temperate...
ATCATCATGTTAATCATGGGCCGGAGGGCGCCCGGTCGAACGGTCGCAACTTCGCTTCTGTGGGCTCTGGGTGGAATCGTAGTCTCGTTCGTCGCAGATTTCGCGTCGCCGGAAGGTGTCGCCGGACATTTCTGTGTAGGACGCTGCCTATGCTGATGTTAGAACGGTCCCGCAGTGTGCCAAAACTACAATTCGCGCAAGCCGAGTTGCCGCCTCAAATCGCAAAAGCACGCGAGCTTTTCCTCGAGTACGCGCAATCGCTGGGTTTCAGCCTGTGTTTCCAGAATTTCGACCAGGAACTAGCCGGCCTGCCCGGCGACTACGCCCCGCCGGAAGGCCGCCTCCTGCTGGCAGAGTATGAAAGTGATGTGGCGGGTTGCGTGGCTCTGCACAGACTTGACGACGGCATCTGCGAAATGAAGCGCCTCTACCTGCGTTCAGAATTCCGCGGAAAGGGCATAGGCCGGGCGCTGGCGGACCGCATCATCAGCGAGGCGCGCCAGATCGGCTACCAGCGCATGCGCCTCGACACCGTGGAACCAGTCATGAAAGACGCAGTCGAGATGTACCGCAAACTCGGCTTCCGCCAGATCGCTCCGTACCGCGCCAATCCCATCGCGGGAGCCCTCTACATGGAGTTGCAGTTGTAATCGTCCTTCCACTTCGGCAAGAATGTCGAACGCAATACGTCTGGCTTCCCGTTAAATTTCTATTTCCACTCCTGCTGGCTTTCACTGTGTCCGCGGCGTTAAAGAAAATCAACGCTCCGATCCTCGGCCTGTTCGGCGGCCAGGATCACGGCCCCACCCCGGACGACGTACACAAGTTTGAGCACGCGCGCAAGGGACTCGGCAAGAAGATCGAAGTCAAGATTTGCGACGACGCCGGCCATGCTTTCTAAAATCCCACCAACCACGACGGCTACCGCCCGCCGACGCTGCGGACGCGTGGAAGCTCACCGTGGATTTTCTAGCCTCAACCCTGAAGAAATAGGCGCGGAACAGCCCGAAGGAGGAGCCATGAAAAGGCCTGCCGGACGGGCATTGGAGCCGAGGCGCATTTCTTAGACGCTGTATAAGCTACGCCGCAATTAGCTCGAATGCGCATCGAATTTTTGTATGGCACGAATGTCCCTCGTATGGCACAAATTTCCCACTTGCCAGATGGTGCTGATCTGGTTACCATTTCCCATCCTGAAATGCTCCCAACCATGAACATCGGCGAGACCATCCGCAACTACCGGCTGCAGAAAGGCATGTCCCAGGGCGATATCGAGAAGCGCACCGGTCTTTTGCGCTGCTACCTGTCGCGGGTCGAGAACGGCCACACGATCCCGTCCCTGGATACGCTCTCGAAAATCGCCGGCGCCATGGAATTGCCGCTGTCGCAATTTTTCGCCGAGCCCGGGCACAGCAACGGTTCCAAAGGACTGCCTCAGCTCTCCGATGACGAAGTCCGCTTCCTGAGCCAGATCCGCCGTTACGCCACCAATCTCAACGACAGCGACCGTAAGCTCGTTCTCGCCATGGTTAAGAAGATGGCGTCGAATTCGGGGAAGTAAGCTTTCAGCTGTCAGCGATCAGCCATCAGCTCAAAACAAATGCCGCCGTTGCAATTGCGCGCCCGCCCGCCGAAGATCATTACGAGTCCGTTTTTGGCAGACAGCTGAGAGCTGACAGCTGGCGGCAGGTACTTTCGTACCATGCCCATTGGTGACCGGTGGGCACCTCGCCGGCGTCCTCTTCATCGCACTAAACTGTGCATGGAGACACCTGTGACCACCGACGAGGAACTGAACGTTCTCGACACTCAACTACGCCGGTTGAAAATCGAGTACGAGATTTATTTCAGCAATCCGACCAAGAAACCTCCCACTGACATCGAGTGGAAAGTGCTCGCACTCTTGCGGAAGTTTTCCGACGGTGGCCGCATGAATTTTACCCAGCGCTTCCGCTACAACGAAATGGCGCAGCGCTACGCGATTTATAGCGACTTGTGGCGCAAGAAGTCCCGCATCCGTGAGGAAGGTTATCGGCGCCCGCAGGATGCGCTGCTTTCGGTGCAAGGGGTCCGTTCGGCGGAAGAAGAGCTCAAGCCCCAACACCCAAAGGCCTATGGCGTAAGCCGGGCCGCCGCTGCGGCTGCCGCCGCCCCGTTATCCCCGCACTATACTTTGCACAGCGTCGACCAGAACGAGCGCGAGCAGGTTGAGCGTCTCTACAACACCCTGGTAGCGGCCAAGAAAAAAGCTGGCGAGAGCGTCACGGGCAGCATCGACTCTTTCGCCACATTTGTGCAGAAAAAAACCGACCAGATTCGCAAGCAGTACCATTGCGATAGCGTCGAGTACTCCGTCGAACTCGCCGACGGCCACGTCAAGCTGAAAGCCAAGGCCAAGACCTAGGCGTCAAATTGCTCACTTCTCACGCGTGATCGATCCGTCGGTGTGGATTTCGTATACGTGCTTGTCCGGAGTTCCCACAATCTCGGGAACGGATGGGTTTCTGGTCAGGACGTGAAACACGTCCGAGTCCTCTACGCCGTTACTGACCGCGTGCGAATGATATCCGCCTGCGAGCGTCTGTCCCGGCTGGACAGTATCCTTTTTTTCTACGATGGTTTTGTGCATCTGCCGCTTGCTGACAATCGTGCCGCCATCGAGAGTGACGGTGTACCGTACATCGCCCCCTAACGGATAAACCCCCTCCGCGGTCTGCCCCGGAAGAAAATAAACGTACAGCTCCCCGTTTTCGCTCGGTAGGACGTAGCTGTTGTACCGGCGATGTAGCTCGCCCAGATCTTTCGCCGTCGATTCGATTGCTTTCCAAGCGTGGAAGTAGAAGCCGCGATCGTCCGCGGGAGGGTCGATTTTCTTGACGCTGAAGTCCTCTGGCGTCGCACCCGGCGAAGCTCGGTACACAACAAGAAACCGGTCTCGCTCCGGGCTCGGGCGCCCAAAGACGACTTCCCATTTGCCGCTGACCTTCCGGGCAAGACAAAGCGGAGCCCCAGCGTGGTCCGGCTTCAACGCCTCAACCGCGTCGGTAGCGTGCCATGCCGCTACGTCGTACTCGGCAAGCATCCGTCCGCGGGCCGACGTGGCCTTGAGTTGGGCGGGGGATGGCGCTGTCTCTTTCTTGCCATCCTGGGCCAGCAAGGTGCAGCACGAAACGAGCAGGGCCAACGGCAATAGCATTGGTCGAATCATCAGGTCTCCAAACGCGAGCCAATTGTATCGTCCTTTGGGCGCGAGCGAGATGGCCCTTCTGGGTAGCAGTTGCAGTTGGAAGATTCGTATGAGGGCTTGCCGGGCTGCGTATGCTGGTAGAATTTTGGGTCATCATCCGGCGCTCATCCACTGCTCGAGGGGCCATCATGTCCAGCGTTACAAAAATCAAGCGCGCTATCCTGAGTGTGACCGATAAAACCGGCCTGGGCGATTCCGGCATTGCGGTCAAGGACATTTCTGAACTCACCGGCTTTCCCGAGATGCTCGACGGGCGCGTCAAGACGCTGCACCCCAAAGTTTACGGCGGCATCCTGCATCGTCGCGAAGATCCCAAACACGTCGCCGCCGTGGCGGAGCACGGCATAGCCGCCATCGACATGGTTGTCGTCAATCTCTACGCCTTCGAGAAAACCGCGGCGAAGCCGGGAGTTGCCTTCGAGGAACTGATCGAAAACATCGATATCGGCGGGCCGTCGATGATCCGCTCCGCTGCCAAGAATTTTCACGACGTCGCGATCGTGACGTCGCCATCGGACTACGACTCTATCGCCGGTGAACTCGGGCAGTCCGGCGGCAGCCTCTCGCTGGCGACCAAATGGCGTCTGGCGCAAAGAGCATTTGCCACCACGGCGGCTTACGACTCCGCCATCGCATCGACGCTGGAGCGCGTCAACGCCGCTAGCTTCCAGTTGTCGCCGGAATCAGGAGTGTTTCCGCCCGTTCTGCGTTTCTCCTTCCAGAAGACCCTCGACCTGCGATACGGGGAGAATCCCCATCAGAAGGCCGCCATGTACTCCGACGGCTCGGGAGCGGGAGTCGCCAACGCCCGCCAGTTGCAAGGCAAGGAGCTTTCCTACAACAACATTGTTGACCTGCAAGCCGCCTGGGACCTTGCGCAGGAATTTAACGAACCCGTCGTCGCCATCATCAAGCACACCAACCCCTGCGGCACCGCGACGGGCAAAACACTGGCAGAAGCCTTCAAACGCGCGCTGGAATGTGATCCAGTCTCGGCTTTCGGCGGCGTGATCGGGGTCAATCGCCCGATCGGTGGCGAAGCCGCCGAAGAGATGCATAAGCTGTTCCTTGAAGTTATCGCCGCTCCTGCTTTTGACGAAGCCGCCAAATCCAAGTTCGCCTCCAAGAAAAACCTGCGCCTGGTCGAAGTTGTTCCCGCCGCACAGAAATGGACCCTGAAGAACATCTCCGGAGGCCTGCTGGTACAGGACACCGACATCCGCCCTCTGCGGGATGCCGATCTCAAAGTTGTAACCAAGCGCACACCCACTCCCGAAGAGATGCGCGCCCTGCTTTTCTCCTGGAAGGTGTGCAAGCACGTGAAGTCGAACGCCATTGTCTACGCGCGCGACGGCCAAACCGTCGGCGTAGGTGCGGGACAGATGAGCCGCGTCGATTCGGCCAAGATCGGCGCCATGAAGGCCCAACTGCCTTTGAAGGGAACGGTAGCCGCCTCCGACGCTTTCTTTCCGTTTCCCGATGGCGTCGAAGAAATCGCCAAGGCGGGAGCTACCGCGATCATTCAACCCGGAGGTTCGCAGCGGGATCCGGAGGTCATCGAAGCCGCGGATCGGTTGGGACTGGCTATGCTGTTCACAGGGGTACGCCACTTCCGGCACTAAACACAATTTGACATATTACCGCCGGTACCTGTCCTTCCGGTTGCTGGCGCCAAGGTGTGGTTCGAAGGGTTTTTTCCCCATCCTCACAAGGCTCGCGGTAGAATATAAGCACCTTTCCCCCGGCGGTGTTGCATCCAACCTAGCTGAGGTTTCGGAAATGCGCGAGAGCGCGGCAGGGTCCAGAATGAACAGAATTTTTCGTCTTTTTTTGATGATTTCCGTGGCCGCAGCGGTCGCCGCCGGTCAAACTAGCCAGTCTTCCGCTGACTCCAAGCAGCCTGAGGCCAGTGCGCCCCAGTCCCCGCCGCGCAAAGTCGACAAGTCTGCCGCCTACTACCACTACGCTCTCGCCCACATGTATGAAGAGCAAGTCACGGTATACGGGCGCAGCGACCTGGCTAATAAAGCCATCGAGGAGTACCACCAGGCCATCGATGCCGACCCCTCGTCGGAATTTCTGACCGCGGGTCTCGCGGAACTATATGTAAAGACGGGCCGCATTCGGGATGCGGTTCTTGAAGCCCAGGACATCATCAAGCGTGATCCCAAGAACCTGGAAGCCCACAAGCTGCTGGGCCGCATCTACCTTCGGTCTCTCGGAGACATGCCTGGTGGCAACGGCAGTGATAACGTCCTGAAACTGGCGATCGAGCAGTACGAGGAAATCGTAAAGCTCGAACCGGATAACGTGGACGATCACCTGCTTCTCGGCCGGTTGTACCGCCTTGGCAGCGAGATGCAAAAAGCCGAAGCCGAACTGAAGACTGCTGTGAAACTCGATCCCGGCTCCGAAGAGGCCGTCACCACGCTGGCCATGCTGTACACCGACGAGGGCGACACTTCGCATGCCTTGCAAGTGCTGAGTTCGGTGCCCGACACCGCTCGCTCCGCCAAGCTGTATGCCGCCCTGGGCGCAGCCTACGAACAGAGGAAAGACTACAAGAGCGCCATTGACGCCTTCCGTCACGCCATTGTTCTGGATCGCGACAACCTCGACGCCATTCGCGGCCTCGCCGAGAATCTGATGAACGACGGCCAGTTCGATGGTGCGCTCGAGCAGTATAAGGTCATCGTCGACTCCAACCCGGAAGACGCCCAAAGCTACGTGCGGATGGCGGAAATCTATCGCCGCCAGAGCAAGTATGATCTTGCCCTGGAAAGCCTGAAGAAGGCTGACACCCTGGTGCCGGATTCGGCGGAAGTCGCCTACAACATGGCTGCCGTCTACCAGGGACAGGGCCGATATGACGATGCGATCAAGCTGCTACAAGATTTGCTGAAGAAAAACGATACCAACCAGGCCGACCGCACCAACCGCGCGATCTTCCTGGAGCGGTTGGGCATGATCTATCGCGAGCAGGAGAATTACACCGCCGCGGTCGACACGTTCCGCAGACTTCTGCCCCTGGGCGACGAAAATGCCCGCAGCGGCTATCAGGAAATCATCGATACCTACCGCGAGGCCAAGCAGTGGCCACAAGCCACGGCCGCGGCCAAGGAAGCAGTGCAGAAAATGCCTGCAGACCGCGACCTGCGCATGGTGCTTGATGCGCAACTGGCCGATACCGGAGAGGTAGACAGCGCCGTCGCCGACATTCACAAAATGCTGAAGGGGGGAACCGAGGATCGTGAAGTCTACGTCCGCCTCGCCATTATCGACACCCGGGCCAAGCGCTGGAGCGACGCTGAAAAGGATCTCGCCAAGGCAGAGGAGATATCCACCAAGGCCGATGACAAAGCCTATGTCTGGTTCTTGCGTGGCGATATGTACCAGCGTCAGAAGATGTTTGATCAAGCCGAAGAACAGTTCAAGAAAGTCTTGTCGAACACATCGCCCTCCGATCCGCAAAGTGCCGCTACCCTCAACTACCTGGGATACATGAACGCCGATCGCGGAGTGAAACTCGAGGAGTCGCTTAACTACATCAAGCAGGCTCTGACCCTGGAGCCGAACAACGGCGCCTATCTCGATTCACTCGGCTGGGCCTACTTCAAGCTGGGCAAGTACGATCTTGCGGAAGAGAACCTGAACAAAGCCTCGATTCACATGGGCGCCGACCCCACCGTGCAGGAGCACCTCGGCGACCTCTACCAGAAGACCGGCCGCCTCAAAATGGCCGCCGTGCACTGGGAGCGTGCCGTGCAGGAGTGGAACAAGACGGTCCCAGCCGAAGTCGACAGTGACGCCTTCGCCAAGGTCCAGCAGAAACTCGACGCCGCCAAGGTCCGATTGGCCAAAGAAGAGTCGGGAAAACAGTAGCGACTACAAAGCCCGGGTGCCCCATGTCTCGCGTATTTGCGAGACGTGGGAAATCTAGCCGCTCGGCACTTTGATACACTCCAGCTATGTTGGCCGGCTACGCGGTGCACGTCGAACACTCCCGCGGACGCCGCTTCCCTGAATTCCAGCATCCCTACCGCAACGACTTTCAACGCGATCGCGACCGCGTGATCCACGCCCGCGCCTTTCGCCGCCTCGAGGCCAAGACGCAGGTTTTCACCCGGCGCTACAGCGACCATTTCCGCAACCGCCTTACCCACAGTCTGGAAGTCTCGCAGGTCTCGCGCACCATCGCCGGAACGCTCGGCCTGAACGTCGATCTCGCCGAAGCTTTGGCCTTGGTGCATGACATCGGCCACCCGCCGTTCGGCCATGCCGGCGAAAAGGCCCTGGATGCCGCAATGCGCGAGCACGGCCTTGCGTTTGACCACAACCTCCACGCCCTGCGCATCGTCGAGGATTTTGAGCAACGCTACGCTGCATTCCGCGGCCTCAATCTCACCTTTGAAGTCCGCGAAGGCATCATCAAGCACTCGCATGACTACGATGCGACCGAGCATCCCGAACTTTCCGAATACCTGCTCGACCAGCGCCCTCCGCTCGAAGCTCAGCTGATCGACCTGACCGATGAGATCGCATACGACACCGCCGACCTCGACGACGGATATGAGGCGCACCTGCTTTCGCTGGAAGAAATCCGCGAAGGAATTCCAGTCTTTGAGCGTTTCTTCCGCGAAGTGGAGCAAATCTTTCCCGAAGCCCCCGACAAGCTGAAATTCAACGAGGCTTTGAAGCGCATCCTCAATCGCCTTGTCGATGATCTGATCACCAACACGCGTTCTCGCCTGACGCAGTGCGGCATTCGCGCACTCGATGATGTGCGCCATCATCGCGAGCGCCTCGCGGCCTTCAGTCCGACGGTAGACGCCGAGCGCAAGCAGGCCAAAGACTTCCTGTACGAGAATCTCTATTTCAGCCCCGCGCTGGCTGAAGAAAAAGACGACGCCGAACGCATCGTCGGCGAGCTCTTCGCCTTCTGGATGGAACATCCCGAAGCCCTCCCGCACAACTACCAGGAAAAGGCCAAAGAAGACACATTGCCGCGCGTGATCTGCGACTACATCGCCGGCATGACCGACAACTTCATCTTCGAACAATACGAGAAGCACTGCGGGCGCGTGTAACCATACTCTTTCGGGTATCGCAGGGCTACAGCACCGCCATAGATCGACCCAGTCCATGAGTGTAAAGGCCACGCTCAAAATCCCCATCGCGGACTAGAAGCACTGCAAAGATAACCTGGCCCAGCGAGGCCAAGTTTTTGCCACCCAACAATAAGAAGCCAACATGCGCAAGCGTCGGAGTCCAGAGAATCATGCGTAATCGAAAGTCCATGAGGTCCTCCCCACCTGCCTTTGGGGAACAAATGATACTGCAGATTTAAGCCAGGGATGACCTGAATTAAACAGACTAACATTATGATGTGCGCTACCGCACAAGCGAAGTGGTATACTCTAAGGAACTCTTTCACATATCTCCCCGTACCCCTCTGGGCCTCGGTCTCTTGTTTAATCAGACGATTCGCTCTTGGAGGCCGCTCATGGCGTCGATAAAAATCCCTTCCCACAATTGCTGGATTTGCGGTAATAAAGTATTGCTAGAAAGCTGCAAGATCGATGAGCACGGTCAGGCCGTGCATGAGCAGTGCTACGTTGTTAAGATTCGGTTGGAACGCGGCGGCAACCCCCCGCAAAGTCCGCCCCCCGCTTGAGGGTGCTGTGATTTCTTCAAAAGGTGGTGAGTCAATGGAAAACGCAAGGTCAGACCTTGAGAGGCGCGTAGAGGAGCGATTCGGGGTTCTTCCCAATTTCTTCCGCCTCGCGTCTGAGACTCCCGAGATCACTGAGAAACTGTGGGGATTCGCACAGGCTGCCTACCTCGACAATCCTCTGCCCTCCGTTTTTAAGGAGCGCCTTTTCGTTCACCTGTCGCGCTTTTGCGCAGTTCGTTATTGCATTGCTCGTCATGTTGGTTTCTTGGTGGGACTTGGCCATCCCGCTGGCGACCCGACGGTGGGCACGCAAAGGGTTGCAGATGTTGTTAAGCTCCTTCGCCGGCCTTTTCCACGTGGACAAGAACTTCAGCCTTTTCTATCACTGTGCGCAGCCAGCCCCGCACTCATTGTTGAAATGCCGATGGTGGGCACGGAGATGGAAGAGGCCATCTTTGTCTTGGCAGCGCATGTCTTCTTGAAGACTTCTGACTATTTGCGGTGTCTCGACGCGCTGGCTCGGCTTCTTGGTCCGGTTCGTCTTCAATACTTGCTGTTGCTTTTGGCATTTATCAGGGCAGCGCACTATTGGACGGAAACGCATCCTGAGATCGCCCTCGAAGACGACATCGACAAACTACTGGCGACACATGAAGCACTGGCGGATTGCATCCACAATGCCCCGGAGGCTAATGACAGCATCAGCCAGTCGCTCTTAGATGAGTTGCCAGCATTGCGCCTCAAGGCAGATAAGGCTATTGGCTTGCTCGCCGCAATAGTGGATTCATCTGACGATGCCATCGTCAGCAAAACGCTGGACGGCGTTATAACCAGTTGGAACGGAAGTGCAGAGCGTTTGTTCGGCTATACCGCCAGCGAAGCGGTAGGCCAGCACATTTCATTGATCATCCCGGTCAATCGCAGGGACGAAGAAACGGTCATCATTGAACGAATCAAGAAAGGCGAACGAATCGAGCACTTCGACACCGTTCGCATGCGCAAGGACAAGACACTGCTCGATATTTCACTCACAATTTCGCCTCTTCGGGACGGGAGCGGGAAGATTATCGGAGCGTCGAAAATTGCTCGAGACATCACGCAACGTAAACGAACTGAGCGAGAGTTGTGTGAAAGCGAAGAACGTTATCGAACGTTGGCCGACGCGCTCGACATCCAAGTGCAGTTCCGTACTCGCGAACTTGAGAGGAGAAACTCGGAACTGCGTGAACTTTCGGGACTGCTCTTGGAGTCTCAAGATGCCGAGCGGCGGCACATAGCACGGGAACTGCACGATAGCGCCGGACAGACATTGACCGCGCTCGGCCTGCAGCTTGCACAAATCAGCGAAGACGCAAGGAAAGATCCTGCTCTTGCCAAAGAAGTGCAGAACGCCGAAGAGTTAGTACAGCACCTGGCGCGAGAAATACGCACAACCTCCTATCTTCTACATCCACCGCTGTTGGATGAAGCCGGTATTTCGTCCGCACTGAGTTGGTACGTGCAAGGTCTTGCGGAGCGCAGCCGTCTAGAGATTGATTTGCAGGTTCCTGATAATTTCGGAAGACTCCCATCCGAAATGGAACTCGTCATATTCCGCCTCGTGCAGGAATGCTTGACAAACATTCATCGTCACTCGGAAAGCAAAATTGCGCTAATTCGAGTTGAGCGCGAAGACAACACTGTCCGCGTCAAGGTTGAAGATCAAGGAAGGGGAATGTCCCCGGAACGACTGGCTGCGATTCAGTCCCAAGGCACGGGAGTGGGAATCAGAGGACTGCGCGAGCGCGTGCGTCATTTGCGCGGCGATTTGGTTATCGAATCCAGCGATTCCGGTACGACGGTTTATGCGACTCTCCCATTGACGACATCACTTTCACCGCAGAAGAGCAATACCCAGCAAGATGCAGCATGAAACCTAATGCCATTGACGACCGCGGACTGACTGCCCTTGTCGGTACCTGTTGAAACATCTCTACCGCGCTCATCTGACCAGTACTCCGAGGTTCGTGAATCTAGCTGTCGCGCAGTTCTCAGTGACACCGTGAGGTTTCAGCCCCTGAAGTGCCGCTGCTTCACTTCCCCGCCACCGCCGCCACCACGTCAAACAGAATCCTTGGACCGCGCCGCACTTCATCCACGCGGATTCGCTCATCGTTTCCGTGTTCGGTGTTCCCTTCTTCCTCCGTCGCGGTGTACGGATCGAATCCGTAAGCAACAATGCCCAGCGGTCGGTAGCGCTGATTCTCGGTATATCCGCTGGTGATGTGGGGTACGACCGGCGTGCCCGGAAAATATTTCCCCGCCACTTCCCGGATCGCGGCAAACAGCGCGTTGTCCGTCCCTGAATAATTCGCCACGCGGAATTCCCCGCTCAGCGGTTCGACCGTCACATTGGGATCATTCACGACGCGCCGTAACGCCTCCACCAGCGCCTTCGGATCTCCTCCCGGCAGAATCCTCACATCCAGATTGGCCCAGGCTTCTGGAGGAATCACATTCGTCTGCTCCGATCCTCCCAGCATGGTCAACGAAATGGTATCGCGCAGCAGAAAGTTCAGCGACGGATCGCGCTCGACTTCCTCCCGAAAGTTCTTATCTTCAATCGCTTTCCGGATATTGCGGTAAGAAGCCGCCCGGTCCGGCGGCTCATACTGCGCCATATCGCGGAGAAACTCTTCTACAACTGGCAGGACTCGTAACGGCGTGCGATACGCCAGAATCCGATCCAGGGCTCGGACCAACCGGTTCGGTGCGGAATCCGCATTCGGTCGTGATCCGTGACCCGGCTGCCCATGCGCCACGACGTGCAGCCAGTAGATCGTTTTCTCGCCCACATCGACGCCGACATATTTGACCCTGGCGTCCTCCAGCAGATTCTCGCCGCCTTCGTTGATCAAGTACTCCGCATTTCCCAGCAAATCCCGATGATTCGCAACGAACCAGTCGGTGCCGCTGCCATCTGCCTCCTCGTCGGCGACAGCGAGAAAGATCACGTCTCGGTCCAGCGCCACGTTCTCCCGCTTCAGCATCACCATGGCCACGAGTTGCGCGAGGCCTTCATCCTTCATGTCCTGGGCGCCCCGGCCCCAGATATAGCCATACCTGATCTCTCCGCTGAAGGGCGGCACTCTCCAGTGCGACGCATCGCTGGTTACCACGTCGGTGTGATTGAGCAGGATGAGGGGCCGCTTCGCATCGTTGGTGGTGTGCGGAATGCGCGCCCACAGATCGCCGCGTCCCGGGGCGTACTCAAAAGCGCGATTCTCAATCCCTTCGGCATCAAGAATTTTCTTGTAGAACGCGACCGCCCGCATCTCATGGCCGGGAGGATTGGTGGTGTCGATGCGCAAATACTCCTGCATCCAGGTCACCGCCAGATCGGAATATTGGCGCAAGTGCTGGGGCGACAAACGAGCCGAGGCTGTCCCCGCCACCGGTGGGACTGCAGTTGTTGGCTCTTCGGCGCGCACCGGCGCATACAGGGTCCAAACCGTCACTCCCACGAACACGCCAAACCGGCCCAGATTGAGCCTCCAGCGCCGCTCCCAACCTGGTTTCCCAGCTCGCAAACTTCGCCTCCTAAAGAACACCTTTTTTGCACGCAGTTTTTATATCAGGTTTCCCAAAATTACCCTGCCAAACTGACCACCACACCCAAACGGTACT
>Ga0307479_10004642_pt1 | contig 12585 bp, 11 predicted proteins | sample atmos_gasesECM4C_FD_203743 | JGI IMG/M metagenome (GOLD analysis project Ga0307479, IMG submission 203743) | Hardwood forest soil microbial communities from Morgan-Monroe State Forest, Indiana, United States - atmos_gasesECM4C_515 | ecosystem: Environmental > Terrestrial > Soil > Temperate...
CGAGGATCATGGCAGCAGCAGTGAGACCCTTCCATACGGGCGGCTCAAAGCCCCAGTAGTCAGGCTGCGCAAACAGGCGGGCGTTTTCTCCACTAACCGCTGAACCCATCACATACGCGCCCGGCTGACCTCCCATCTCGGCCCCGCCCTGAACCCCACTGTGCCCGCGAATGGGCATCAGGCCAGTTTTCTCGCGACCCACATTGCCCTTAGCCAATTGCAGGTTGACGATGGCACGAACGTTGTCGCTGCCGTAGCGATGCTGGGTGATGCCCATACTCCAGACCATGATGGCAGAGCGTGCGTTGCCAAAAGCGGCGGCGAAGCGATGCATGTCGGCAGTAGTTAAGCCAGCGCCGCGCTCGAGATTTTCCCAAGTTAGCAGGCGCGTTTTTGTAGCCAACTCATCCCAACCCATAGTGTGCGCCGCGATGAATTCGCGATCCAGCCAATCATTTTCGATCAGTTGTTTCAGCACGCCATAAAAAAATGGAATATCTCCGCCGATGTTGATGGGAAAAAAATCGTCGGCAAAACGAGTGCCGAAAAGTGCGCTCTTCGGAACGGACGGAACCCAGTAGCGCACGAGCCCGGGCTCGAGGTAGGGATTGACAACGAATACTTTCGTGCCTTTTTGTTTGGCGTAGTAGAGATACTTGGTCGCGACGGGCTGATTGTTGGCAATGTTCGAGCCGATAAATACGAGCAAGTCCGTTCCAATCCAGTCCGAGTAAGAACAAGTGGTGGCAGCACATCCAACTGTCTCGCTGAGGGCTGCGGTACTGGGCGCGTGGCAGACGCGGGCGCTGGTGTCCACATGATTGGTACCGAAAAACCGCGCCACTTTCTGGTGCGCGTAATACGACTCGTTGGTCAGTCCGCGGGAAGTGAGGAACCAACCCAGGCGTTTGGGATCAGTGGCCTTCAAGCCTTCGGCTGCCAGAGTGATGGCTTCATCCCAGGAAATGCGGCGGAAACCCTTTTCGCCGCGCCGGCGGACCATGGGCACAGAAAGGCGGCCGAGTTTCGGGAGATTGCGTGACGGAATTTTCTGCAACGCGGCCACATCTTCGAGCAAACGCCAGTCCATCGGCGGCATGGTGTTCAAGCGGAGCAGCTTCAGGCGTACGGCGCACAGATGAACGCCCTTCATGGTCCAGTCGCGCATGCCGGTTGTGCCGAGGGCGCAGCCGTCGCAGCAACCATCGTTCAGAATGCGCCATGCATAGGCAAGATTGTCGCGATTTTCCCAGAGTGTTTCCGCGATGTCTTTGTAAGCGTTGGGGTGCTGTTCGTTGAGGCCGTAGGGAACAAGGCTCACCCAATCACGGTTGCTGCCACCATTTCTCGTCGATTTTACTTTCAATCTGGCCCGCTCCCGATTCGAGAATGAAATTAGAACAGAATTGTGCGCCACTTCCAATCGTCCCACGCGAAGCCCCGGATCCGAAATCAGCGGGGCGGCAAGTGACCCTGGGCGCCAGTCTCTTGCCTTGCGTTCGGCAGAACTCTGGAATATAAGCGGGCCTATGGCGAAAGTCGCCCTGTTTATTCCCTGCTTTGTTGACCAGTTGACGCCGGAGGTGGGCCTGGACATGGTGTGCCTCATGCGCCGGCTCGGGATCGAGATGGAATTTCCGGAGGAGCAAACCTGCTGCGGACAGCCGGCATTCAACACTGGTTATTGGAATGACGCCAGGCCGGTTGCAGAGCGATTTGTGCGGATTTTCCGGAATGCGGAGCAAGTGGTGTGTCCTTCGGGATCGTGCACGACCATGGTCCGCAATTTTTATCCTGAATTGCTGGCTGGCACGCCGTGGCACGAGGAGGCTATCAAAGTCGGGCAGCGCGTATTCGAGTTTTCAGAATTCCTTGTGAAGGTGGCGAAAGTGACGGATGTAGGAGCGAGCTTCCCGCATCGCGTCGCCGTGCATGATTCCTGCCATGCGCTCCGCGAGTTGCACCTCAAACAAGAGTCGCGAGAACTTCTACGGCACGTGCGCGGCTTGGAGTTGGTGGAGATGCCATACAGCGAGGATTGCTGCGGCTTCGGCGGGACGTTCGCGACGAAATTCGGCGGGATATCTGCTGCCATGGGAGATGCCAAGGCCGGATATGCAGAATCCTGTGGAGCGGAGTATGTGACGGCAACGGACCCGAGTTGCCTGCTGCACATTGACGGCATTCTACGACGGCGGAACTCTAGAGTGCGCACGATTCATCTAGCCGGCATCCTTGCGCAGACTGCGCCCCGACTGGAGCGCCGCGCGCAAGCCCCAGCCACAGAGGGCGCACGATGAGCCACGCAGCGCACGAATTCCTGCGCAGCGCGGCGGAAAAATCTGCGGACCTCGCGCACCGCCAGATCATCCGGGGCGGAATCGATTCCTACAACGCGGCAAATGAACGCGGGCGCTCACGTTTTCTCGATTGGGAGGCTGCGCGGCTGAGATGCCAGGAGATCAAATGGGATGCGGTGAACAATCTCGACCGCTATCTGCTGGAGTTCGAGCAGCGCGTGAAGGACCGCGGCGGGCACGTATTCTGGGCGGAAAATTCCGGGGAAGCACGGCAGTACATCACGGACCTGGCAACAGCACGCGGCGTGCGCAAAGTTGTGAAATCGAAGTCCATGGTGAGCGAGGAAATTCATCTGGGCCCCGCACTAGAGAAGCTCGGAATCAAAGTGGTGGAAACGGATCTCGGCGAATATATTGTCCAACTGCGCGAGGAAACTCCCTATCACATCGTCACGCCGGCAATGCATCTGAACCGGACACAGATCGCGGCCCTCTTCAAGGAAAAATTAGGCGATGTGGACACCGACGATCCGCAGCAGTTGGTGGCCGCAGCGCGGCGCGCTCTGCGGCGCGATTTCTTCTCGGCGGAAATGGGCATAAGCGGCGCGAATTTTCTGGTGGCCGACGCAGGAATGATCGCGCTCACAACCAACGAAGGCAACGGCCGATTGTGCACCAGCGTTCCACGCATTCATGTGGTTCTGAGCGGAATTGAGAAAGTGATTCCACGCTTGCAGGATCTGGCGACGCTCTGGCCAGTGCTGGCCACAGCAGGTACGGGCCAGCCGATTACTTGCTACAGCACGCTGGCCGGAGGGCCGCGCCAGCCGAATGAGGTGGATGGCCCGGAAGAATTTCACGTGGTGTTGGTGGATAACGGCCGCAGCGAGTTGCTCGCGAACGTGGAAGAGCGTGAAGTGCTGCACTGCATCCGATGCGGCGCGTGCATCAATGCCTGCCCTGTTTTCCGGACTGTCGGCGGCCACTCCTATGGCACCACGTATATGGGGCCCATCGGCAGCGTGCTCACGCCGCGCTTGCGTGGGCTCGATGAATTTCAGCATTTGTCCTACGCGTCGTCGCTGTGCGGCGCTTGCACCGATGTCTGCCCGGTGAGAATTAATTTACACCACCACCTGCTGCATAATCGGCGGGATGCCGTGAATGCTTCGGACCGTCCGTGGAGCGAACGGATAGGCTTCATGCTGTGGCGCTGGGCAGTGGAGGACGCTCGGCGATTCAGAGCAGCGGGATGGCTGGCGCGGTTGGGCATGCGTGTGGTGCACCGCCTGCGGCTCGACGGCACGCCGCTCGACCCGGCGCGACCGTGGAATAAAAATCATGCAGCACCACCGGCTCCCGCGAAATCGTTCCGAGCGTTGTGGGGAAAGCGCAATGGCAACAACTGAACCTCAAGCCGAGAATCCCGGTCGTGCGCGCATCCTCGAGCGCCTTCGCACGGCGCTGCGCGAATCCACGCCGCGGCCTCTAGGCGCCGAGGGAAGATCAATTTTTGCGCCGGTCACGGACGTCATGGCGCGCTTCCAGAAAGAGTGCGCGGCCAACATCACTGAATGCATCGCAACGCCGGATATGGAGTCGAGCGCGAGAGCCGTAGCGGATTTGCTGGCCGCGCTTCCTCCGGGCGAAATTTTTGTGCAGGACTCCCAGGCGCTGCGGCGGCTGGCACCGGAGTGGCAGGCCACGCGCAGCATCCAATGGTCGAGTGAGGGTGGTCCGAAGGAGTCCGCCCAGGCGACGATCACTTCTGCCGAGGCGTTGGTGGCGCTGACCGGGTCGGTGCTGGTTTCAGCAGCATGCGGCGGGCGCGGGGCATCGGTGGTCGCGCCAGTGCACATCGTAATGGCGACCGCCGATCAACTAGTGCCCGACTTGGACGCCGCCTTCGAGCTGATGCGCGCGCGCAACACAGTGTTCCAGTATTCCTACGTCTGCCTCATCACCGGTTCCAGCCGCACGGCTGATATCGAGAAAATCCTGGTGATGGGCGCGCACGGCCCCATTAGGCTGATCGTCGTATTGGCGTTGCATCACGATTAGTGGCTTCGATTTGTGTTTCTCCAGTGTACTGCTGATTCCAATCCGGTCGTACATGGTTATTTCTTCCCATCCTGCTCGCGGATGTGTTTCTGCTTGAGATATTCCCGCCAGGTAAGATAAATCAGGAAAATGTCGAAGATGGTAAGCAGGACGAGCGAGATCGCATGCGTATGTGTGTAGCGGTGAATCTGATAGACGCAGAACCCCGCGAAAACAAGGATTGTCAGCGGATAGGCCCACAGTTTATTCATCCACAGGCAAACGACCAGAGCCACCTTGGTAATCCCATGCGATAGCAGGTAGAGCGACGCAAAAGTTGGATCCATGTTGGCGATCTTCGACGATTCCTTGAGCAGGTGCGAGGCGAAGAAGCTGTCGGGATCACGTGCGAGCTCCTGCAGAAAAAGGAGTTTGACCGTTTGGCTCATGGAAGCAGGCGAAACGAACATCAACAGAATGCCGCCGATTGTTTCCATGACGCCGCCAATCCCCTTGAGTGTGATGCCAGCGTGAAATGCGCGGTCAAGTAGCGTCGGAGGCGGCTTCATTCCCTTTTCAGCGGACTTCATTGTTCAAGCGACTGCAATTCCTGGAGGAGATAATCGCGGTAACCGGAAGGAAGCGCTTCCACACGCAAGGCGCGGCGAACCAGTGCAGCATCGCTTGCGCCATGGAGGTACAGCTGATTCATGTCCGCTACCGTGACGCCGTTCTCGTCCCGGTAAATCCGCTCGATAGTTTGGCCGGCTTCGACCAGGCCTTCCTCAAGCACCGCAAGATAAAAGCCGGAGCGTCCACTTTCGAGAAACTTCTTGATGATGTCGGCGCGGCCGAATTTCGCGGCAAGCTTGAAGCAAGGCTCGCGCGGCTGCGTGACCATCACCACCGCTCCCCCAATTCGGAAGCGGTCACCGATGTTGGTGTTGTCCTCATTCAGCCCCTCTGTGGTGAAATTTTCGCCGAACATTCCATATTGCAAATCCATGTCCGGCAGTTCTTTCTGCCACATCGGATAATGCTCCGAAGGATAGGCGTAGACCGCCTTCGCGGGCCCACCGTGCACACGCAAGTCCGCCTGGCGGTCACCATCGAGATTCAAGCGCCGCAGCATCACCAAACCTTCGACCGGCTCTTTAAAGATTCCCGTGGAGATACGCTGCCCATTCGCGATGATAATGGGAGGACGGGCCACATTTATTGACAGAAGCTTCATCGCGGTTCCTCGGCTCTCTTTGTTTGATTTCGGATTGCGGATTCGTGTCATTGCCTGCAATCCAGAACTGCCGCGCCGTTGATGCGATCGCTTTTTAAGTCGTTGAGGGCGCGGTTTGCCTCTCTCAACGGAAACATACTCACCTGGGAGTGAATGGGAATCTCAGCCGCGATCCGGAGAAAATCTTCACCGTCCTGGCGCGTGTTGTTGGCCACGCTGCGAATCACGCGCTCTTGATAAAGCAGATTGTAGTCGAACGATGGAATCGGCGACATGTGAATTCCGCCGAGCACAAGAACCCCGCCCTTTTTGAGGGATTTCAGTGCGGTTGGGACCAGCTCTCCCGCGGGCGCGAAGATGATGGCGGCATCCAAATTTGCAGGCGGCGCAGCGGTTGCTTCATCGGCCCAGGCCGCGCCCAATTGCAACGCGAGCTTTTGGTGCTTGGCACCGCGAGTGGCGGCAAACACTTCCACGCCCCAGTGACGCGCGACCTGAATGGCAACGTGCGCTGCGGCCCCGAATCCATAAAACGCCAGTCGGCCTCCCGGCTTGATGCCTGTTAGACGAAGTGAGCGAAAGCCAATGATCCCGGCGCACAAGAGTGGAGCCGCTTGTTCGTCGCTGAATTCTTCGGGGATCGAGTAGACGAATTCCTCGGGCGCCTCGGCGTATTCCGCGTAGCCGCCATCCACCGTGTATCCCGTGAATGTGGGATGGTCACACAAATTTTCCATTCCGGCGCGACAGTATTCGCAAGTCTGATCTGTGCTGTGGAGCCAGGGAATTCCGACGCGCGAGCCGATCGGAAACCGGTGCGCGCCCGGGCCGAGCGCTTCGATGACGCCGACTACCTGGTGGCCTGGAATTACGGGAGATTTCCGCGGCGGCAATTCGCCTTCGACCACATGCAAATCCGTGCGGCACACGCCGCAGAAGGCCACGCGGACGAGCACTTCACCCTTCTGCGGGGTTGGGTTGGGCGCGTCGGTGAAATCGAGCGGATTTTTTTCGACTGGCGCCGGCGCGCGCAGCAAACAAGCTTTCATCCGGCAGCCTTTCGGAGCGCCAGGCCCGCGTCTTCCGCAACTCCCAGCGCTATGGCGGACCAATCGAGATTGGCGCGCCCTTTCGCCACCGCTGAAACATAGCGGTCATGCAGCAGGCTTCCAAGCGGCATGGGCGTCATGCTCGCCGCGGCGGTCCGCATGATGAGGTTGACGTCTTTCAAACCAAGCGCCAGGCGGAAACCCGCCGGCTCGAATTTCTGTTCGGCGATCTGGTTCGCGTATCCTGAGTGCAGCGGCGACAGCTTGCCGATCATCTCAGCGACGGCTTTTTTGCTCACCCCGCTTTTTTCCGCGAGCGTCAGCATTTCCGCAAGCGTCTCGATGCTGGCAGCAACAAGGAAATTTCCGCAAAGCTTCACGACGTTCGCAGCTCCAGCGTCCTCCCCAAAATCAAAAATTCCCTGGCCGATCGCCGTGAGGATGGCCTGCACTCTCTTCTTGGCGGCGGCCGGGCCGGAATTGCAGATCCACAATTTTGCCGCCGCGGCGGCATCCGGCCGGCCGAAGACGGGAGAAGCAATGTAGTCCACTTTGTATTTCGCATGATGCTCGGCAAGGCGGCGCGCGGTCACCGGAGAAATGGTGCTGAGCGAGATGTGGATTCCACCTGGACTTAAGTGCTCAACGAATGATCCTCCGGGGAGGCAAACTTCCTCCACGGCGCGATCGTCCGCTAGCATGGTGAGAACAATTCCTCCCGGTTGCGCAACGTCCGCGGGGCTCGCGGTGAGTGTTGCGCCCTTGGCTGTAAGCGGCGCGGCTTTCGAAGCAGTGCGATTGTAAACGCACAACCCGAATGCCGCTCTTAACAGATTGGCGGCGATCGGCACTCCCATGTTTCCCAAACCGATGAAACCGAGTGTCTCGGACATTTTTGAATCACCTCCGCGGGTATCTGAGCGTTCTAACGTCGCATGCCGGATTGGATGCTTCCGGGACTCGCTGCGGCTCTTGTCATACCATGCCGCCCTTGTTTGAGCTACGCGGGAAAAGCATCCGATTCTGGTCAGCTCCGAAGTTATAATCCGGCGCTGACGCTGGTCTCTCACAGGGGAATATTCATGGCCAAGAAAAACTTCAAGGACTTGAGCGAGCAGGAAATTCTTGCGCTCGCAATCTCGCTCGAGGAAGAAGACAGCCGCATCTATGGCGACTTCGCCGAAGGGCTGCGCGAAACCTATCCTTCGACCGCGAAAATATTCGACGAGATGAGAGCCGAGGAGTCCGGGCACCGTCAGGCCCTGATTGACCAATATCGCCAGCGGTTCGGCGATCATATCCCGCTGATTCGCCGCCAGGACGTGAAGGGATTCGTCGAGCGCCGGCCCATTTGGCTGCTGCGCCCTCTGGGGATTATCGCGGTGCGAAAGCAAGTGGAGATCATGGAGCTTGAAACGCAGCGATTTTATGAGTGTGCGCTCGAAAGGATCACAGACGCTTCCACAAGAAAATTGCTGGGTGACCTGGCCGAGGTGGAGCGCCAGCACCACGCGAGGGCGGAATCGCTTGAGGAGGAGCACCTGACGCCTGGCGCGAGAGGGGAAGAAGAGAAATCGAAGCGAAGGCTTTTCATGCTCCAAATCGTGCAGCCAGGTCTCGCTGGTCTGATGGACGGGTCCGTTTCGACGCTCGCTCCGATTTTTGCCGCGGCCTTCGCGACCCACAATAGCCACGACGCTTTTCTGGTTGGCCTGGCCGCGTCGGTGGGCGCGGGAATTTCCATGGCGTTTGCCGAGGCGCTCTCGGACGACGGCTCGCTGACAGGCCGCGGGAAACCGCTCCTCCGCGGTTTCGTCACTGGTGCGATGACAGCGGCCGGCGGAATCGGACACACGCTGCCTTTCCTGTTCGCAGATTTTCGATTGGCGTTCACCTGGGCAGTTATTGTCGTGGCCATCGAGCTGGCAATTATCAGCTATGTCCGCCATCGCTACATGGATATGCCGCTCGTTTCGTCTGCTCTGCAGGTGGTTGTCGGCGGCGTGCTGGTATTCGCGTGCGGAGTTTTGATTGGAAGCTCGTGAGATTGGGCAATCGTTTTTCGAGGAGGATGGCTGATGATGCGCCGAATTTTGGCAGGATGGATTGCGGTATTTGGCTTTGGCTTGATTGCGGCGGCACAGGGCACTGCGCCGCATGTGGTGAAGTATCAAGCGACGATTGACGTGGTGAAGTACGTCTATGGCAGCGCGCCCGCCGTTGCGCGGCTTGCTCCCGGCGACATTTTGGAGACGAACACGCTCGATGCGTTCGGCGATGCCATTCAGAAACCCGGCGACACGCTCGCGCTCGTAAAGGGCGACAATCCGCTCACTGGCCCGTTTTACATTGAGGGCGCCGAGCCGGGTGACACGCTGACGATTGAGTTTTTGTCGCTCGAGGTGAACTCGAACCAGGGCGTGGGAGCGTTTGCACCCGGATTCGGCGCGCTGAATTCGACCTTCTACACTCCGATGGTGAACCCGCCGCTGCCGGGGCGCATCTGGCTCTATCCGATTGACAACGTCGCGCGCACCGCGACGTTTCGAGCGCTGGACTCGAATTTCTCGGTAAAGATCCCGCTGCACAATTTTCTGGGGTGCATCGGCGTGGCGCCTGCAGGAGGTGAAGCGCGGAGCTCGGTGGTCCCTGCGGAATTCGGCGGGAATATGGACGCGCCTGAGGCGAGCGTGGGCAACACGCTCTATCTGCCCGTAAATGTCTCCGGCGCGCTGCTCTTTATGGGCGACGGCCACGCGGTGATGGGTGACGGCGAAGTGGCGGGCACGGCGGTAGAGGTTCCGCTGCGCGTGCGGCTGCGCGTGACTGTGGTGAAGGGGAAGCGAATCGAATGGCCGCGCTTTGAGAACCAGGACGAAATCATGGCCGCGGGAATTTATCGCCCACTCGATGATTCGCTGCGCATCGCCTTCACGCAATTGATCGGTTGGATCCATGTGGATTACGGGCTTTCAGAGCTGGACGCTTACGAATTGCTGTCGAAGGTGGCAAAAATCCACGTTACGGAAATGGTGGACCCGAACTACGTGATCATCGCAAAGATTGAGAAGAAGTACCTTCCGCGACGGAAGAAATGAGTGCAGCGGGCAAGGGTAGCTCATCTCCGTCTGGGATGAGCCCTCCAAGCGACCCATATTGATTTTCTCAACACAGCGTTGACAGGGGGGAGAGAGGCACCTAGAATCGCGACGGCGCGGGATACCACTCGGTCGCACTCCTCCTGCGAACCACGCCTGTCCCCCGCCGGAGACGTCCCATCGCACCTGGGGCACCCAAGCCTAAAATTGCGATAGTAGATGACGACGCGAGCTTGCGCTCGAAGATTGCGTCGGCGCTGCGCTCACAGTTCGAAATCTTCGAGGGAGCAGATTACAACGCAGCGGTGAATGTGCTGCAAGAATCGGGTGTTGACGTGCTGCTGCTGGGGCTCCCGATCGCGTCCGGTGGAGTGCGCGAATGCACCGACCTGCTGCACCGGCTGGACGGGAGCGACATTGACACGCTGGTGATCGTGCTCAGCTCCGATGAAAAAAAATCCACGGCGCTGAAAGTGATCGATGCCGGCTCGTACGACTACTTCATCAAGCCGATTGATACGGATGTGCTGCGGCATTTGCTCGAGCGCGCTGTTGAAAAACTCCACATCCAGCGCGAGAACCGCCTGCTGCGGGATGAAATCAGCCGCAAAAATGCGCTGGGAGATCTGATTGGTGCCACCGACGCGATGCGCCACGTATTCGATTCGATCAAGCGTATGGCGCGCGCGACCACCAACGTGATCATCCGCGGCGAAAGCGGCGTGGGAAAAGAACTGGTGGCGCGGGCGCTGCACGAGCAAAGTCCTCGCCGTAGCCGCGCGTTCATCAGCGTGAATTGCGCAGCACTTCCAGAAGGGCTGATGGAAGCAGAGCTCTTCGGCTACGAAAAGGGCGCCTTCACCGGAGCCGTTGTGATGAAGGAAGGGCGTGTGGAGCTGGCGCACCAGGGGACGCTGTTTCTGGATGAGATCGCCACGCTTACGCCAGCGCTGCAAAGCAAGCTGCTGCGCGTGCTGGAGGACCGCTCGTTGACCCGGCTGGGCGGAAAAAAGCAGATTCGCGTGGACTTCCGGTTGATCAGCGCAACGAATGAGAACTTGGAAGATATGGTGAGGGAGGGCCGGTTCCGCGAGGACCTCTACTACCGGATTCACGTGGTGCCGATCTTCGTCCCGGCGCTGCGCGAACGCGTGGATGATATTCCGGTCCTGGCTGAGTATTTCGTGAGCATCTATTGCGCCGCAAACGGTTTTCCGCTGAAACGGCTGGCGGACGATGCCCTGCTGGCGCTCAAGCGCTACCCTTGGCCGGGAAATGTGCGGGAACTGGAGAACGCGATTCAGCGCCTGGTGATCATGACCGACGAGGAGACAATCACTATGAAAGACCTGCCACCTGAAATTATGCAGGCGTCAGGGCGCGATTCGCGGGGCCGACATCGCCTGTCGGCCTCTGGGATCAATCTGGACAAGGAAATCGAGGCGTTTGAGCGCCGCTGGGTGCAGGAGGCGCTGGAGCAGGCCAAGCAGGTGAAGTCGGAAGCGGCGCGGCTGCTGAGCGTGGACCGGAATCGGCTGAACTACCTCTGCCGGAAGTACAACCTCTAATCTTTGCTGAGGCTATGTGAAACTGCCCTGGAAGGCGGGGAAGCCGCTATCCACCAAAGACTGGAAGGATTACCGGAAGCGGGTGTTGCTCGATTGCCGCGATTGCGGCATCGAGCCGCAGGATTATTTCAATCTCGCCAGATTTCCGCTTTTGATAGAACGGGAAGAGTGGCTAACTGTTACAAGACATGCCGAGAGACTCGCCAAAGAGGCCCTTGCTGCAGAGCAGGAACTCATCATCAGACCTGAGCTACATGAAGAGTTAGGGTTGCCCTCGGCAGTGAGAGGAGTACTTAGGGAGTGCAGCCGAAAAGAACGCCCCAGAGGATCTGCAAGGATCACGCGGTCTGATTTTCATTTTACGCCGGGGGGCTGGCAAATTTCCGAAGTCAATGTGGACTTTCTGGGCGGGTTTATCGAGGCATCGAGTTTTACCGAGCTAATGGCGCCCTATTTTCCTGGATTCTCGCCTCCACCAAATCTGGCCGCCGCTTATGCGAGAGCGATCCGCAATGCTGTGGGCGAGGACGGGCTGATCGGAATAGTGCGCTGGCCACCAATCTCCCGTTTTCGCGACATAAAGTGCGTCGCGCGAGAAATCCGGAGACAGGGGATGAGGCTGGTCAGGCTGAGACCGGGACAAATATCATGGCGGTCAGACTATGCAGAATTTGCGGACTCGAGGGCTCTCGGCAAGCCGGACCTGCTGATTCGATTCTATAACGCGGATTGGCTGCTGAGACTACACCGTCGCTCTCAATGGGCGCCTTGGTTCTGTGGCGGGAGAACCCGCATGAGTAATCCGGCTTCCTGTATGCTGACGCAGAGCAAACGATTTCCATTGGTGTGGGATAAATTGCGTACGCCGATGTCGGCGTGGCGTTTGCTACTTCCAGACACCCGAGACCCCAGCGAGGTGTCGGCTGCATCAGAGAAAGAGTGGGTGTTCAAATCACTTTATGGCATGGGGGGGAAAGAAGTGGCGATCGCAGGTGTAACGGAAGTAGTAGCGTACCAGAGGATGCTACGGCATGCGCGACGCGATCCGGCCGGCTGGGTAGCACAGCGACAGTTTGAGTCGGTGGCTGTGCTGACTCCGCAGGGGCCTCGCCACATTTGCCTGGGGGTCTACACCGTAGACGGGCATGCTGTGGGCGCTTATACGCGGATGACTCCGAAGCCGCTGGTTGACAATCATGCACAGAATGTCGCCGTCCTGATTCGTAGCAACTGGAGGGGCTGAATTCAGAGAGCAGTGAATCTGGGCGGGTGCTAGCTGTTCCCGGGGCTCTCGGA
>Ga0307479_10004643_pt1 | contig 12582 bp, 14 predicted proteins | sample atmos_gasesECM4C_FD_203743 | JGI IMG/M metagenome (GOLD analysis project Ga0307479, IMG submission 203743) | Hardwood forest soil microbial communities from Morgan-Monroe State Forest, Indiana, United States - atmos_gasesECM4C_515 | ecosystem: Environmental > Terrestrial > Soil > Temperate...
GCGCAAAGCCCGTAAGGTAATGTCTTCCAGGTTGCCAATGGGCGTGCCCACTACGTAGAGGCATCCCCGCGTTTCCGCGGCGGATTGCGGCGAAGATTCCGCCGGCGAATGGCGCTGTTGCTTCCTTTTGCCCACGTAAAGCAGTCTAGCACGCCGCGCCCGGGACGATTGGGCCTGCGTGATATACTTTCCGATTTGGATGGAGGAAAAGGAGAGCGCCTTGCCCCTGTACGAGTACAAATGCCTGAAATGCGGACGCCGCACCGAGAAAATTGAGAGCGTCTCCGGCCCGCACCTCAAAAAGTGCCCGCACTGTGGTGGCAAAGTCGAGGTGTTGCTTTCGGCTCCGGCGATTCAGTTCAAAGGCTCAGGCTGGTACGTGACGGATTATGCGGGCAAGAAGCCCGGCGGTGAAGACGGTTCGAGCAAAGACGCGAAACCTTCCACGGAAACGAAAGAGTCCGCCGCCAAAGACTCGGCCAAGGATTCGGCCAAGGATTCCTCAGCAAAAGACTCCAGCAAGGAAAAGAAAACCGACAAACCCGCAAAAAAGAAATAACCAGGAGCGGCCATACGCGACGACTCTGGGACGCGTGCATCATCGCAGAGGCTTGCTACATTGTCAGGCGCTTCTTCATTTCCCATGTGGAAGTTCGGTTACGTTTCCAGAGGCCGGAGGGTCGGCGGAGAATTTAGCCCAGCACGCCAGTGCTGGACCTACAGTTTTAATGTTTTGAGGTAGCTGCGGAAATCGGCGCCTAATTCGGGATTCTGCAGCGCGAGCTCGACCGTGGCCTTGAGGAATCCGAGTTTGTCCCCGGCATCGTACGAGATGCCTTCGTAGATATAGGCCCACAGGCCCTTCTCTTCGGCCAGCATGCGCAAACCATCGGTGAGTTGAATCTCGTTTCCTGCGCCGGGCTTGGTGCGCTCCAGGCAATCAAAGATGGCGGGCGGCAAAACGTAGCGGCCGGTGATGGCGAGATTGGACGGCGCGTTTTCCGGCTTGGGCTTTTCAACCAGGTCGCGAACGCGCAGCAGACGCGCCCCAAAAGGGCCTTCCGGCGCGGGTTCCCCGGCTACGATGCCATACAGATGCGTACGATCTCGCGGCACTTCCTCGACCGCAATGGCCCCGACCCCGGTCGCTTCGTAGACGTCAATAATCTGTTTTGTGGCTGGATTTTCTCCAGGAATGAGCACATCCCCGAGGAGCACAGCGAAAGGTTCGTCGCCGACTAAGTCCTTCGCTACTAAGACCGCGTGGCCCAGGCCTAGCGGTTCCTTCTGTCGCGTGTAGCTGACTTGGATCATGTCCGCGATGTTGCGCACCATCCGCGCCTGCTGCTTTTTCCCGTGTTTTTCGAGGAACGCCTCCAAGAAGGGGGACGCATCGAAGTGGTCTTCAATGGAGCTTTTGCCGCGGCCGGTCACGATAATGATGTGCTCGATCCCGGAGGCTACGCATTCTTCCGCGACATATTGAATTTGCGGCTTGTCTACGACCGTCAGCATTTCTTTGGGCTGCGCCTTGGTCGCCGGCAAAAAGCGCGTGCCAAGTCCGGCGGCCGGCAGCACCGCTTTTCGGACGCGCTGTATGGAACGATTCGCAGTGGACTGCGAGTTGTTTTTGGTCATGAGTTTTGGCGTGGGCTCAGCCTGACCGAGATGGGTCGCATTCATTGGCACAGTAGACGCGTGCCCTAGCTTTGTCAATTCGCCCCGAATTGAAAATACGGTGGAGACTGTAAACGTTGGCGCGAAAAACCTGTTGAGCCGTCCGGCGTTGGCGCCCGCAGCGTTTGCTCCCGTTCGACAGTGTGGCGCAGAATACTTTCATGGGCGATAGGGTGCGCATTCTGGGGATTGAGTCATCGTGCGACGAAACGGCCGCCGCCGTGGTGGCCGACGGGCGCGAAATTCTGTCCAGCGTGGTGGCCTCGCAGATCGATGTGCACCGCAAGTACGGCGGTGTGGTGCCGGAACTGGCTTCGCGTGAGCACCTGCGCCAAATCGTTCCTGTGGTCCGCGAAGCCCTGGAACAAGCCAGCACGAGACTGAGCGATCTGGACGCGATTGGCGTGACGCAAGGGCCGGGCCTGGTAGGCGCGCTGCTGGTCGGGATTACCTACGCCAAGACCTTGGCGGCATCCCTCGGCAAGCCGCTCGTTCCCGTGAACCACCTGGAAGGACATGTCCAGGCCGTGTTTCTTGAGGCGCACAAGTCTCAGCGACTGCCGAAGCTGCCGGCGGTGTGTCTGATTGTTTCTGGGGGCCACACGGTGTTGTACGAGGTGAAGCAACAGCACCAGAGAAGCGACCCCGTGACGGGCTCCTTCAATGCAGCTGAAGGAACATTTCAGTATCGCAAGCTGGGGCAAACCCGAGATGATGCTGCCGGCGAAGCTTACGATAAAGTGTCGAAACTCCTGGCGCTCGGCTATCCTGGCGGACCGATTCTCGATCGCTTGGCCGCTGCAACGAACGGCGTGCCCGCGCCGGTGAAATTTGGGCACATCAAGACGCGCGGCAATCCCCTCGACTTCAGTTTCAGCGGATTGAAAACGGCTGTCCTGTACCACGTGCGGGATCATGCCGAATACACCGCAGAGATTCGCGCCAGGGAAGAAGCGCTGGCACGCGGCGAACGCAAATTCGAGCAGTTGTTGCCACTATGCAGCCCGCAGACGTTGGCATTAGTGCGCGAGTTTCAGAACACTGTCGTTCGCGATCTGGTCGACCGCACTATGACAGCCGCCAAAGAGTTGTCGGCTGAGAGTGTCCTCGTTTCCGGTGGCGTAGCAGCGAACAGCCAATTGCGTAGCGCGTTTGAAGAGCGCGGCAAAGCGAGCGGGATCGAAGTGTTTTTCCCCAGCCGCGCGCTATCGACCGACAACGCCGCCATGATCGCCGCCGCAGCCTACTTCCGCTTCCGCGCCGGAGAATTCGCGGACACATCACTCAATGCCGATCCGAGTCTGAAGCTCGCTTGACGCCACAAGAAGGGCTGGGACGCGCTAAAGCGCGCCCCTACAACTGCTCGCATACCCGAATCGCCGAGGTGAATTTTAATCTGCGGGGACGGCGCGGGTTTTGGCCCAGTCGCGAATCGCTTCGATGTCCTCGGCGCGGGTGACGCTCAGCGGCCGGGTCGAGGGAATTTCGCCCAGCAGAATTTCTGTGGTGAGCTGTTGTTTCTGCGCAAACGCGGTGTACATTGCCGCCACAATCGACTGCTCGATTTCTGCGCCGCTGAAGCCATCGCTCGCGGTCGCGAGGCTGGGAAGATCAAACGCGGTGACGTCGCGCCCGCGCTTTTTGAGATGTAGCGCGAACAACGCCGAACGCACATCGGCACCGGGCAAATCCACAAAGAAAATTTCGTCGAAGCGGCCCTTGCGCAGCATCTCAGGCGGAAGAGCCGTAATGTTGTTCGAGGTCGCGGCCAGAAACACGCCGCTCTCTCGGTCTTGCATCCAGGTCAGCAAGGTGGCGAGCAGTCGTTGAGATAAGCCGGCATCGGCATCGCCGCTGCTGCCCGCGGAAGCGAAAGCCTTTTCAATTTCATCGATCCACAACACCATTGGCGCGAGCTTCTGCGCCAGCTCCAGCGCCTTCTGTAACCGCTTCTCGCTTTCGCCAACGTATTTGTCGTACAGCGCGCCGGCATCGAGCCGCGCCAACTCAAAACCCCACTCGCCAGCGACGCAACGCGCCGCCAGACTTTTGCCGCAGCCTTGCACTCCGGTGATGAGAATGCCTTTGGGCGGCTCCAGTCCGAAGCGCCGTCCTTCCGGAGTCAACGCGCTCTTGCGCTTGGCGATCCATTCGCGCAGCCGCCCCAATCCAGCGACATCCGCAAAGGAAGCGTCCCGGCGCACAGACTCGAGCAGCCCTTCGCTGCGCATGGCTTTGCGCTTGGCATCCAAAACTGCATCCAGCAAGCCCGCATCGATGCGGCGGCGCGCGAGAATGCACATGCGCAGCGTGCGCATCGCTTCATCTTGCGCGAGGCCAACGAGATTTTGCGTGAGTTGCGCAATGCCCGATGCATCCAAGGCCACTGGAATTTGCTGAGTGCGATTCACTTCGGCGAGCACGTTCCTCACGGCCGGGAGCAAGTCGTCCGCGTTGGGAAGGCCAAGCTGAAAGGGCACCGCATCACCCTGCAAGTCGGGCGGCAACTCCATGGCGGCGGCGGTCAGCACGATGGAGCGGCGTTCGGTGCAGAATTTCTCAGCGACTTCACGCAGGCGGCGGCAGATTTTGTCGTTCTCGCAATAGCGCGGAAAATCCTTGAGCAGAAAAAGCGCATCGCCCTGAATCACAGCGAGATTGGCGAGGGCTAGCTCCGGATTGTCGCTGTTGTAGATCGGCGCCCCGTGAAATTTGGCTAAGCCAGTGGTAACGCTCCAGGTGTAGAGCGCCACATTCAGCTCGGAGGCAATGTCGAATAGCAATTGCTCGATGCGCTCTTCCTCGGGAGTCTCGACGGTAATGATCGGATGGCGCGAATTGACGAGAAGCCGCAATTCGTCGTGTTTGTTAGGGTGGGGCGCCGGGCTGGTCTTGGGGAGGGAAGTGCCCGCCGACGCGGAGATCCCGGGCGTTTGCGTCACGCTTTGTGGCGGGTAGACGGTTTTGGGTTCGTTTGACAAAGCAAAACGCCTCGTTTACCGTTAGAAGTTTGAAAAGTGCGCAAAAGGAGCAGTAGATGGCTCAAGGACAGGCTACCAAAGTAAAGAAAAAGAAAAAGTCAGTTTTGAAGCGGGCGGCGCAAGCTCGTCAACGTGCCGATGTCAACCGCGCGAACCGCACACGGGTGCGCACTATGATGAAGCGGCTGCGCACGGCGATCAGCGCCGGCGATGCCACCGCGGCGGGGAACCTGCTGCATCCTACGATGTCCGCGATTGATCAGGCGATCACCAAGGGCGTGCTGCACGAAAATACCGGGAACCGCTACAAGTCCCGGCTGTCGTTGGCATTCAATGGCGTTAAGGCGGCTGGAGCGAAGGCGTAAGAATAGGGTGGCATGTTGTGGAGGTCGTCCTCGGGTCGCTGGTTGCTTGATCTTAAGTCCGTGAAAGCGGCGGCAAGACCGCCCCACTCCAAGAAGACAATCCCATCTATCCATTTCGCAGGCAGCGCTCGTAGCTACGGGGAGCACAGACAGGAATGTGTGTCCTACTTTGCGGCGGATTTGACGCGGTCTGGGCTGGTTAGCTCCGCCACGAGAAATTCCATGATGGTGCGGGGAGCCTCGCGGCCGCCTTTGAGGCGGTCGTCGGCGCGCTGTAGGGCCTGCAATCCTTCCAATAAGCGAGTCTTGGGAATCTTGCGCGCCGCTTGAACGGCGATTTCTGCCTGTTCCGGGCGCATGGCGAGCGCTCGCGCCGCTTGCCAGCCGTTGGCAATGCCTTTCAGTTCGCTGGCTTCGATAAGCTTGCGATACATCCAGGTAAGGGCGCCCAGCATTTGCAGCGGCTCTTCGCCGTCGCGTAAGAGACAGTCCAGAAATTCGAGCGCCTTCTTTTGCTGGCGCGTCGCGAGGAGATCGGCTAACTCCCATACGGTTGTGGTCTTCTCGGAAATGACCAGCGAGCTGACATCTTGGCGCCGAATCGTTTTCCGCGGGCCGGCATAGGTTGCGAGCTTTTCGATTTCGGTTCTAAGGCGCATTAAATCGGCGGCAACGTACTCGGCCAAATCTTCCGCCGCGCCTTTCTCAAACTCCACGCCTTCTTCTTTGGCCAGCGTCCGCGCCAATACGACAGCCGCGGCCTCGCGCTCAGCCGCATCGCCTGTCAGGCCCACTTCGATGACGAGCGTCTTCTCCGTGAGGAGTTTCGCCAACTTCATGCGCTGGTCGAGTGCCGTGGCTTCCAGCACGAGCACCGTGAACGGCGCGGGATTCTGGAGATAGGCTTCGAGTTGCTCGACGGCCGCATCACGATTCTTCTCGCCCAATTTTTCGATCTGCTCGACTTGTTCCAGGAAAACGACTTGCTGGGGTGAAAGCATCGGCATACTTTGTGCCTGATCGAGGGCCTCTTGCGTCTCGCCGCGCTCTGCGGAATAGCGCGAGAGGGCCCACGTACGGGCGGCCTCCGGCACGAAGGCCTCGATGAGCTGGGCGCGGCTGGCGTCGCGGAGGAACGTCTCTTCGCCGAGCAGGAGTAGGGCCGGGATGGGTTTGCCTTTCTTTACGCGGGCCAGCAGTTCGTTTTGGGAGAGACGCGGCATTATGGCTCCTGACAAAAGTCGCAAGAGCCCGCTTCAGAAGGCGGGCTCTACAAGACCGACGCAGCATTCCTTCCTGGCGCACCATGCTGCGCCACTACAAAGAAAGAGCGATCGAACCTTGAAGCATAACGCTAAAAATTCTCGGTGACGGCGGCGACAAGGCGCTGCGCGAAGTCCCGGGCTAGACGGTTCAGCGCAGGATCTTGCTCGCCAAAAAAACTCTGTACGTCGGTGGAAATCTCGTATTCGTTGCGAAACACAAAATTGTCGTTGTGAAAGAGCACCTTTCGCGTATCGGTCTGGGTCAGCGTGACATCGCACCGGACGGTCACCAGCATGGTGGTGGCCCGCCCGCTCACGGTATCGAACAGAAGGGGCACGGCCTCCAAACTAACCACTTTCCCCCGGAGCACCGCATCCGCGCCGGCCGGATTGGAAGAGATTTTATACGGCGTGCGCGCCAGAAATTCGTGCACGGTGGCGGACGTCAGCCGCTGCTCGATGCGGTAGCTGTTAGTGGCGTTCTCCAGTGCGGGTACGGCAATGACGTGGACCGATTTGGGTAAGGCGTCGCTGCGCCCCGCGACGTGGTACCCGCAGCCCGCGAGCAGGAACGGAAATCCGAGGCCGCTGCAGGCCGCGATTTGCAGCAGCAAACGTCGGGGATTGGGCCGCCGATTCATGCGATAAGTTGCTCGGCGAGCTTCACAGCAGTCGCCGCGGGCAACCGAATATTATCGGCTGCGCCCCAAAACCACCAAGTGTTCGGTTGCGCTGGATCGGATTCGGGTAGGGCCAAGTGAATGGCGGAGTCGCCGGAGGCGGTCAAATTCCCGGTGGACGAAGTGGTATCACCTTCCACGGCAAATCCCGAGCTCCGCAAAAATTCCGCGAGGGCCTCTCGCGTCTTAGAAGATTGCAACTCGGCATTTGCGATGAACGTGTAGCCGTAGAAGACGGGCGCATGAAGAACTTCTATTGCGGGTTGCACCGGGATTTTATCGCCGAGCGCAGAAATCTCCAGGCGCACGCGTTCCCTGACGGACTGAAGGCTCTCACGGCTCGCGGAGCCATAGTGGTCAAGCAGGCTAAAAGCGACTTGCGTATCAAAAACGGGCTGACCTACCGATTGAAACGAGAGCAGGTGCGACGTCTGCGACTCGAGCTCCTCGATGCCGGCGCGGCCCGCTTCCGAGACGGGCCGGAAGAAAACCACGGAGGCGCGAGACAATCGAGCCTGGCGAAGCGCGGCAAGAAGTTTCGCAGTGACCAACGCAGGGGCAGAGGGAATCGCGTAGAGTTTCTTGCTCTTATCGGCGGGTTCCAGGGCGAACCACGCGCTCATGTTGGGCAATTTGAGCGCGGCGCCCGACAAATCGATGACGGTCGCGCCAGATTCTTGTGCGGCAGGCAGATTGGCGAGTGTAAACGGCGCTGATCCAGCGAAGAAAATCAGTTGCGCCCAAGCGAAGGTGCCTTCTTCGACGGGCTGGATGACAGCAGGTTCACCCGCGGCTTCAGTGAGTGTTCCCGCGGCGCTTTCTTCATCGACCAAAGAAATGTCCCAACCGGCAAAGCGGGTTTCTTCGAGCAACGATTTCACTTCTCCGCCGAGCAGGGAAGAAGCGCCGGCAATGACGATTCGTTGAGAGGACCGACCGGAAGGCATGTATCAGGCAGTCCGCGAGACGAGGCGATGACGGACCACCCGGACGACGTGCAGCACGAGTCCCGTCGTGACGTAACCCGCAGCCACAAGCGTCAGCGCAATTTCCGAGTACTTCCAGACCACCGCCACGAGCAGAACCAAAACGACGATAGCCAAAGATGGCTGGCGGCGTGTCCAGGGAACGTCTTTGAAGCTGTAATAGCGGACCGTACTGGTCATCAGCGCGCCGAGTACGGCGGTAAGCAGCAGCCAAACCATGGCCCAAGTGTCACTGTGGAGAGGAAACTTGAAGCCGTGCACGAAGGCGGCGATAACGCCTGCGGCAGCCGGGGTGGGCAACCCAACGAAATACTTCGAGCCGCCGGGCGCCATGCCTTGCACGTTGAAACGCGCCAGGCGCCATGCGCAGCAGACCAGGAACAGCAGGCAACAGATCCATCCGATCTGGATGGTTTGTTGCACGCCAAGCGTGTCTTGAGCAGTCAAAGCGCGAACGCCCCAGGAATACGCGAGCAAAGCGGGGGCGACGCCAAAGCTCACCACGTCGGCGAGAGAATCAAATTGCACGCCGAATTCGGAAGTCGTGCCGGTCAGGCGTGCGACACGGCCGTCCAGCGAATCGAAAAGGATGGCGAACCCAATGGCTTTAGCGGCATGGTCGAATTGCTCGACGCCTCCGATGAATGCCGCGACAACTGCGTAATATCCGCATAAAAGATTTGCCACCGTAAACATGCTGGGCAGCAGGTAGATTCCGCGGCGCAGGCGGCGGCTGCGGAAACGGCGCTCGGCGAAGGGAATCTCTTGCTGCTCGAATTCAGCCATGGCTAGCTGCGTCTCCCTGCTGGAGCTAGATTCTCCTCGGAGAAAGTGCGGTCCTCGACGCGGGCGCGGTCGCCTTTGGCGCGTGCAGGCCAGTAGGCCAGAATGGTCGAGCCGCCCTTCACGTTATCGCCAACTTTAGCAAGAATCTCGGCCTCGCGTGGCAGCCATAGGTCGGCGCGCGAGCCGAAGCGGACCAGTCCAATGCGTTCCCCGCGGGCAACGACGTCGCCAGTTTTTTTCCAGCAGACGACGCGGCGGGCAATCAGCCCGGCAATTTGCTTGAAAACGATTTCGCCGGTTTGCGTGGTTAGAGAAATGACGTTCTGCTCGTTTTGCGTAGAAGCGGATTCGCGCATGGCTGCAAAGAATTTTCCAGGACAATATTGCAATTTGGAAATGACCCCCGCGGCAGGTGAACGGTTCACGTGCACGTTCCAGATTGCCAGAAAAATACTGATGCGCTTGCCGGGGCGGCCGGCGTATTCCTCATCGGTTACCACCAGCACGCGACCGTCAGCAGGAGAAACTACCGCTCCCGCATCGGCGGGGATCACCCGATCTGGATCGCGAAAAAAGGAGAAGACAAATGCGGCCAGGCACACGAAGAGAATTCCGGGCAGCGTCCAGCCGAAGAGGAAAGCGGCGACGCCGAAAAGGAGCGGCGGTAGGCCGAAGTAGTAGCCCTCTTTGACCATGCTAGTTTGACGATATCACAGTGCCTCGGGGTTCCGGGGTAGGACAAAAACGCCAGCTTGGCGGGGACGCAGAGAGGCGACCTCGCGAGACAAAGCTCAACACAGAGCTAACAGAGGTTAGCAGAGGAACCGTAGGCGCGTACTTCGTGCCTGCAAATACACAAATAGCTCGGCCCTTCTGAGTGGAAACGTACCGCGAACCGCTATTGGGAATGAGAGCGCGCGCGATGGATACGCGCGGCAATCCGCTCCATCTCGTCTTTGCAGTGGAGCTTCATCTTTTTCAGCTTAATTTCTTCTAAGAGGTCTTCTGAATTCAGGTAGGGAGTTGCGGAGAGTTTCTGAAGTTCTGCTTCGTACCTGCTGTGCTGCTCTACCAGACGCCGATATTCAGCGTCTGATTCGAGAAGTATGTCCCGAGGGTAGCGTTGCGGGCTAGCCATAGGCTCCTCCTCAACAATGAATTGGGTGTGGCTACTTCATGAACGCAAGGTAACACACCGTACGGCGGCGTCAAGAGGGAAGGATTAGTATTTTCGATTTAGGCTGTGAGTTTTTTCTCCATAAGCAGCGCGTCTTCCTGGGGGTCGGAGTAGTACGACTTACGGCGGGCGATGGGTACGAATCCGTGCTTTCGGTAAAAAGCGATGGCGAGCGCGTTTGATTCGCGGACTTCCAGAAAGATGCGGGCTACTGGTTGATGCTTAAGGGCCTGTAGAACCGCCAGCAGCAAGGCGCTGCCGTGGCCGGCGCATCGCGCCTGGGGCTTTACCGCGATGTTGAGAATTTCGGCTTCATCGGCGACTTGGCGGGCAACTATGAAACCCGAGATGGACGAGTCTAGCTCTGCCACAAAAGCGAGCACGCCTGGTTGCTCAAGGAGTTCTTGCTGACTCGTAGGCGACCAGTTCGCCGCGTCGGGTGATTCGCGAAGTATTTGGGCGGCGGCGGTGACGTCTTCGCTACGAAAAGGGCGGATTTGGGCTTGGTGACTGATACTTTGCATTATCGACTATTGAGGGGAAAAAGGGCCCGCTACAGTCGGCGGCCGCTACAGTTGCACGTTCATCAGGTTTACAAGAGTCATGAGATACCTGCCTTCACCGGCTGCCGAAAGCCCCTTTCCAGAGGAGTTCGGCGTCGGACCGGCGAACGTAATTGGCGTCCAGCGAAAGCGCATCGGTTAGGCGTTGTTCCTGGGCCAAACGATAGCCGAGCCTTCCAACGGCAGGCGCGAGAACCGGCGAAATGACATGGATGGTCTCTGCCAGAGCCATACGCGACGCCCACGGCGGTGTCGCGACAATGCATTTCGGGTCGGGCGAGATCCATTCCACGCGCTGAACGCCCACCGTGCCGATGACACAATCCAGGAACCTCTCAGGCGTAATGACAACTTCTTCTTCGACGCGCTGCAGACCGTGCGCTTCGCGGCGGTATAGGGCGCCAAAAAGCTGGCTTCGCTGGGCGTCCGTGAAAACGGCCACAAATGGCGAACGGCTGGAGGTGTAAGTGGCTAAGGCTTCTAAACGCGAGAGCGCGGCAATCGGCTGACCGTAAACCTCGCTCCAGGCTTTCACGGTGGTGAGTCCCACCCGCACGCCCGTGAAGGAGCCTGGGCCGGAGGCTACTGCGTACAAAGAGAATTCGGCAAGAGAGAGTCGCTGAGTGTCCAGAAGGCGCCGCACGGCGGGGAGAAGCCATGCTGAGTAGTCTTCAGGATTGTCGTGAATCTCCACGCCGAGTAGGCAATCATCCCGGAGAATGGCGACGCTGCCGCGCGAATCACAAGTGTCCAAAGCCAGAACGAGCATGCGTTTGAGTTTACCGCAGCAGTGACAGCAAGTGGTGCTATGTCCTTGTACATGAGCGATTTGGATTTGGGGAGCCAATCGATGCGAGGTGGAGGATGTAATCAGAACGACTTGCGCTGGCGAGTTGGCCTAACGCGATCCGGAGAGCAATTTTACTGCCAAAATGGCACGCGGAAATCGCTAAATTCTTGATTCCACAGGATATATTATTGACTCTTGGGGCAAAACGTTTTACAGTATTCTGTGTATGCCTAGGGGGGCAACCGAAGCTATGGACTACAAAATTGGCGACAAGGTCGTGTATCCGAATCACGGCGTTGGACATGTAGAGCAGATCAGCTACGGAGTATTGAACGGCAGAACCGAACGTTACTACATGATTCGCATTGTTTCGAGTGGGTTGCGCGTCATGGTTCCGCAATCGAACGCAGAGACAGTGGGTCTTCGAGCGGTAATCCGCTCAAACGACACCACTAAGGTTCTCGGGTTTCTCGAGAAAGGCAAGCTCAATTCGCATCACGATTGGAAGCACCGCTTCAAGGAAAACTCGGAGCGGATGCGCACGGGTTCCCTCCTGGAAGTCGCCGTAGTTCTGAAGAGCCTGGTTTCCCTTAGCCGGAGCAAGCCGCTTTCCTTCCGCGAAAAGAAAATGCTGGAGCGCGCCAAGTATCTTCTGGTCAGTGAGATGGCCACGGCGCGGAACACCACTTCGGAGAGCGCCGAGGGCATGGTGGTGAAGTCGCTGGCCAAGGCCAAATTGCAGTTTCCGCTGATGACAGAAAAATTTGAGTAAACGTTTCGTTACTGGCGTATTACGGCGGGCATCGCAATGGTGCCCGCCGTTTTTGTTTTTGGGGCGCGAAATCAGGGCTTACGCAATCGTCGGGAGCGATTTCCGGTGGTCAGGTGTGGAATTCAATCCATTGCCACAAACTAGCTATTCGTGGGTTGGGCTCACGATCGATACAAGCTATAGGTGACTCGGCAAAATAAAGAAACTGAGAATCTCGGCCGATAAGTTCCGGTTTGGCCGTCACTCGTCCGAAATCGGCGCCACGCACCAGGACTCCAATTTCGCACAGCAGTAAGCTTGTGGTGCTTACTCAATCTCCCGCACTTGCTTCTGGAACGAAGCTCCGGCGGCAGCCAGCACCATGAGTCCTCCAGCGAGCAAAAACATGAGCTTCAAGCTCCACGCAACCAAGAATCCTGCAACCGCGAGGGAGATGGGGGTTATTCCGAAGGAGGCTAGCATGAGCACGCTCGCAACTCGCCCGCGCACCGCGACATCGATCCGCTGCATGATCCAGGCGCCGATGTGGATGTTGACCAT
>Ga0307479_10004644_pt1 | contig 12581 bp, 9 predicted proteins | sample atmos_gasesECM4C_FD_203743 | JGI IMG/M metagenome (GOLD analysis project Ga0307479, IMG submission 203743) | Hardwood forest soil microbial communities from Morgan-Monroe State Forest, Indiana, United States - atmos_gasesECM4C_515 | ecosystem: Environmental > Terrestrial > Soil > Temperate...
CCGCCGGCAGATTTTGCCCAGGCGTCTGGCAGAAACGGGATGATCGAGATGGTCGAGATGAACGCAAAACAAGCCCCGATGGCTCCGAGGACGCCCAGCTTTTTGTTCCAAAACCCCGAAAATAGGAGCACGCAAAACAGCCATTCAGAAGTTCCCAGAAACCGACCGGCGCCCCGAACGCCGAAAACAGGGTAAAGCCAGAAAATAAGTGGTCCGTGGCTGATAAGGGGGATCAGGCCCTGAGCCTCATAGTTAAACCATTTCGAATATCCAAAAAATAGGAAAATGATCACCATCGATGTACGGATCAGGTGGTAATCAAGATCGTTTTTGAGGATGCCGAGCCTAATCAGAATCTTAAAGAGCAGGTTCACTGTTGTTTACCTTCCAAGTTAGGCGCTGGTTCACTCGATTCGTAAGCTGACTCAGTTGCATCTGCACGTCACATTCCACTGAATCGCAGGCATCCTGGAATCGATAACTACCCACTGCAAGTTCATTTGTGCACTAGAAATGTGTCGCAGGGCGTTTTGAAAGAGAAGGGTGTCTTCCTTTCGGCGCCGAGACGAAGAATCGACTATCAATTCATAGCATTTGATACGGGCTGATTGATGCACTGAAGAAAACTGCTGGTGGCATGGCAGCGGTGATCATTGTCGTGCAGTCGTGGCGAACTACCCGAGCCGCAGCATCGAGCGCGGTGATGATGGCGAGCGACGAGTTGCGGTGTCAGCGACGCATCCACTGTCCACGCCGGAGTGGCGTCTGCGAATCGAGAGTCTGGTGGCGTTGATGGCGGTCCAGAGGAATAACCACAGAAATCACCTGCGGCGGATTTTCAAGTGGGTCTCAACGGATGAAAATCGAATAGCCAGTCGCGAAGGACTGGGGATCAGGCCTGGCGACGGCTTAGCAACACGGATTGGAACCCGGCATGCATTCAAACTCGAAGATAACCAGGAGTTTCATCGATGGCAGCGACAGCTCTACAACTGAATCCAGAATCAATCGCAGTCGAGTGTTATCAGGGTAACGTTCAGGAATTGACCGATGTTATTACGCACCACTTGGCTCGCTTCCGCCGAATCGCGCTAGGTCATCTGAGCAACGTTGCCGACGCTGAGGATGCAGTGCAGGACGCTTTGCTCTCGGCCCTGACACATGTTCACCAGTTCAGGGGCCAAGCGAAAATGTCCACGTGGCTCACGACGATCGTAATCAATTCCGCACGAATGAAACTACGGCGGCGTTTAACGTCGGTGATACTGGCTTTGGATGAAACCGATGGGCAACAGGATCTCCTGGAGGGCATTGTCTCGGATACGCGGCCAGGTCCGGAAGAGGAATATCGCGAGCGAGAAATTGCGGAAACACTGGCTCATGCAACCTCCCGACTATCGCCCGCTTTGCGCACAACCTTCCAATTGCGCGACGTCGATGGCTTAAGCATTCGCGAAACGGCAGATCTCCTCGGAGTGCCCACCGGAACGGTCAAGGCACGGCTCGCCAGAGCTCGCGCGAGACTTAGAGAAGAAATGAGGAAGAGCATCCGGCGAAAAACGTGAGGGGCTACATTCGTGACCGCAATCGCTAATGACCGTCGCGCAGATGGCTTCGCGCCAAGTGACTGGTCTTGAAAAACTGGAAGTTCTTCTGAATTTAAGGAGGCGTATGTTATCACTGATCACAATTCAGTCAAAAGAGAATGTACGGTCTGCCATTGTGAACTGCCTCTGTCCCGAATGCGGCGGAGTCATTGAACTGCATTCAAACCAGTTCAGATGCCTGGGGCGATGTGGAAAACAGTGGCGAGCTATCTGGGAAAGCGAACACTCGAACGGCACCCAAACACGGCGACGCGACAACCGTCGGCGATTTCGCAAGAGCCGGCGATGACTGCTTGTACGAGAACTGACGGTCTTGGCATCCCAGTTGCTTTCAAAATGGTCAGCAAGCCGCACACGACAAGTGCAATCGTGGACAAGCGCGCAACTCGCGCGAGCCGAGGTTAGCGAGTAGTGACGCGGCAAATGGTGGAGGATGTCATGGCGAAAGTGATCGAATTTTACATTCCGGATCTTTTCTTAAAAAAAGTCAGCACAGCTCAGAGCAAACGTGGCAAAGTGATTGAGTTTCGTTCACCTCGCGTAAAAGGGCTTGTGATGCAGTTTCGCGAACCGGCACCGCGTGATCCAGACACGAAAGCGGGCGCGATCCCGATGTGGGGCTTCTGCATTTGAGCTAGGCTGGGGTTCTCGGTATCTCAAGTTGCGCGTCAAATGGCCGGCAGTCTACGTGGAATGCGCCGATGGTCTCGTAGATCGTAAAGGGCGGTGGCAATTTATGAACGCATCTGTTCCTGCCTCCACGAAATTCGCCTCCCACTGGAATTACATACTCTTCGCTCTAGTAGTGGCGTTGGTCTCAAGGTGTGGCTGGTCGCAAACGCAGCTTGGGACAGTTTTCGGGACGATTACAGATCCAACCGGCGCCGTCATTACTGGAGCACAAGTTACCGTTTCTAGTGTAAGCACCGGATTGAAACGGGATGCCGTTAGCGACATGAAGGGCCAGTATCATATGGTGGGCCTGCCGCCCGGAAAATATTTGTTTCGTATAGACAAAGAGGGATTCCAGACAGAGATTCGTGAAGGAATAGCGATAAGCCCGGCTGCTGCAATCGCCATAAACTTGAGGCTGCAGGTGGGCAGGGTGCGACAGCAAGTGACGGCCCGCGCGGACGTTACGACAATAGACAGTACCACTTCCACGATCAGCGTTTCCCTTCCTGAACTGAGCCTAACCGAGCTTCCCCTTAACGGCCGCGATCTGTTTAAGGCCGCCGTTTTGGAGCCCGGCGTTGCCGCAACACCTAGCAGTGCTCCATCATTACTTTCAAATGGTAAGACCGGCCAAGTGACAATTAATGGTATGCGTCCGAGTTGGGCGAACGTTCTAATCGACGGCATGGACGCAAATGATCCCATATTTGGTTTTTCCCCGGCGGGCGCCAGCGGACTTTTTCTCGGGTTGGACGAATTAGCGGAAGTACGGGTCCTCACCCAGACCTTCAATGCTGATTATGGCCAGAATGGCGGCGGAGTTATCGAGGCGATAACGAACTCCGGAAGCAATCAATTTCACGGATCGCTATTTGAATTGCATCGGGATGCCACATTTGATGCCAGGAATTATTTCGATTTGGCTAGTCGTTCGATCCCACCATTTGTGCGCAACCAATTCGGCGCCAGGGTTGGGGGGCCTCTAGTGCATGATCGAACCTTCTTTTTTGCCAGCTATGAAGGCTTCCGCGAAGTGCAGGCATCCACGGCGATCGCCACTGTTCCTGACGCGCTCGCCCATCAAGGCCTACTGCCCTCAGCGAGCGATCCGAGCGCTTGCAGCAGTGCCACTCCCAACGGTTGCATTCCCATCGGTGTTGATGCCCGCGTGCAGCCTTTCCTCACCCTTCTGCCGTCGTCGAATGGGGCAGACAATCGCGACGGAACGGGTGATCTGATCACTGCCGATAAAGGCGCAACAAGTGAGCACCGTGGAATGGCCCGCATAGATCACAATTTTTCCGATATCCATTCGTTGTTCGGGCGTTACATAATCGATGACAGTTCATCGATGGTTCCCTATTTCGGCTCTCCTCCCGGCACGTACGTCCCTGGCTTTCCAGTGAGTCATACAGCGCGGAATCAGTACTTCACTCTGCAGGATCGGACAAATTTCGGGGCCCAGTTGTTCAATGAACTACGCTTCGGCATTAATCGCACAACGGCGTCAACCTCGATTGTCGACACACACCCTGGTTTTTCTATTTCCCGAGTGCCCGGACGGCCCTTTGGGATGCTCGATATTGCGGGGATCAGCTTGATCGGCAACAGTCCAGAAATTCCTCTGGGTGATTTTTCGACGGTATATCAAATTCAGGAGCAGGTTTCGCGCACGACTGGCCGTCAGACCTTGAAATTTGGCGGTGAGTTTCGAAGAATTCAGTCTAATGGTCCGCTGGATTTCACAGTAAACGGCTTGTACACGTTTCAAGATCTGAGCCCCTTTGGGTTCCCAGCACGCAGCAACAACCCGGCTCTGGAATTTTTTCTTCAAGCTCTGCCTTTGTCATTTGTGGGCTCTGTTCCTTCCATGTCCGATTCCCACCGCAACTACCGCCAGAGTGTCGTGTCTGGGTTTGCGCATGATTTCTTGCGAGTCACCGGCCGTCTGACCCTGAATGCTGGATTACGATACGATTTTTATTCCAACCCGACGGAGGCACACGGGCGTCTGTCGGTTATTCGTAATCCGGCCACCGATTCAGGGCCGACGGTCGGCAAGGTGTTTGCGGCGACACCTCGTGACCTGTTGTCACCACAGCTTGGCTTCGCGTGGGCCATCTCCGGTAACGGCAAGACTGTACTGCGCGGCGGAAGCGGAATCTTCCGCGATCAGTTCCCGGTAATCTTGTTTGGCGCCGATCGGTTTCTACCTCCTTTTTTCGGCATAAATTCCTTGATCTTTCCCAGTTTTCTCAACCCACAAAACGCTGTGCTCACGCTGCCGATATTTCCTCTTCAGATGACCTACTATCCGAAGTTCCCGTATGCACTCCAATACAACCTCAACTTGGAACGCGAAATCGTCAGAGGGGCGATTCTCAGCGCGGGATACTTCGGTGCCCGCGGCAATCATCTCACCCGCCAAGCAGAACAGAATCCCTTCGAACCAGCCTTGGGACATCGCCTCAATCCAAACCTACCTTCGCCTCTACTTGCGGTCCTGACCGATGCTCAATCTTTCTATAACTCATTCCAATTTTCTGTTTCGCAACAGTACGTACATAACGTCTCATGGCAGGCGTCCTATACGTTGTCCCATTCCATAGATGATGCTTCCACCGGTCTTATCATCGAAGCCGTAAATGAACCGCCCACGTCTCAGGACACTTTCAATCGCAAGGGAAGCCGAGGAGTGTCAGGATTCGACATCCGGCACAATTTCGTCGCAAACGTTGTTTATGAGCTCCCCTTTGGAGGCCGACGCCAATTCGGTGGCTGGCAGATCTCTGGTATTGCCAGCGTTCACAGCAACGTGCCTTTTACTCCAATGCTTGCCTTTGACAATGCGGATGTGCAATCTCTCGTGATCTCGGAACGGCCAGACCTTGTCGGCAATCCTTACGCGGGTGTTTGTCCAAACGGCACAAGAGTCGGAACTCCGTCATGCTGGTTTAATCCGAGTGCATTTGCGTTACCACCCCCCGGTCAGTTTGGCACTGCTGGAAGAAATTCGCTCAGGGGGCCTGGCTTCGCGCAAGTCGATCTGGCACTCCGTAAGGCCTTTCAGTTACCCAAAGAGACGGAAATCGCGGTTGGAGCAGAAGCATTCAATCTCCTGAACCATGCAAATTTTGGCGTCCCGAGTAATACGCAAAGTCCTCTCACTCTGGGAGGGAACGGAGATGCCATTTTTAAGAATGCCGCAGGCGATTTCGCTGACAACTCCGGCCGGATACTTACCACCATTGGCACGGGGCGTCAGATTCAACTGGACGCACGGTTCACCTTCTAATAGTCAAACAACTGCGCAGGATTCATAGCTACCGTTGGTTTATTGGAATTCCTGACCGTTGGGGCAGATTCTCTCTTTTTGGTTGCAGGTGTCGTGCTCTGGACCCTGCTTGGAAGCAAGCGAAGCCGATACAGGTTTACAATTCGAGTGAGCTGGGCTTGGTGTTCCCGGGCTGGCGCGGATGAAACCGAGATGCTTCTCGCGGACGGTTCCGCGAAGTGAAACTGCGGCCGAAAGCGAAGTTCTGCGTTGTCTTGCCTTGCTGAATGGGCAACTAGCGGGAGAATCGACAAAGTTCCACTTGGCAAAGACAGTATGCAGACTGGCTGCTGATGGCCGAGAAACTGTGTCCGGAGCATTCGAGATCGACACCTTGCTCGGTTGGCAGCACAGGGCACTCAAAATGCGCCTTTATGCTAGGTGAAAGCATCATGTCTTGCGGGATAAACTTCCCTGCCGACAACGGGGATGGAGACCTCCCAAACACGCGATGAGCAAAGGTGCCTACATTCCACCGCGAAGTGATGGGCGACGCTATGAAGCTGTGCTTCGCCTCAGCGAAGCCCTTTCGGTGTGCACAGAACCCGAGGACCTGACGAAGATTCTCTCTGAACAGTTGCATGAATTCCTCGACTTCTTACAGTTCTACATCATTGTCTACAAGGAGAAATCCTCGGAAGTCGAATGGGCTGTGGTAGGGCGAGAGAAGAGCCTGATGGCTGCGTATGCGGATGTGCCAGTGGAACAGCGACCATCGTGGCAGGCATATACCACGCAGGAACCGTTCCACATTCGTGACTGGAGCATCGATGCAAGAGTACCGGCACGCCTCAAACAAGGAATTGCTGCTCACGGGCTCGACGTCGGTCCACTCGTTTTTGTTCCCCTAACCACGCCGCATCGCCGCCTGGGCGCGTTGGGGATGTCCGGATCGCCTGGAACTGTCTACAGCAATGACGACATTAGCTTTTTGCGACTCGTTGGTCGCGTGGTCGCATTCTCGATTGATGACAATTTCAATCTCAGGCGGGCCGAGGTCGCACAGCGAGAATTACAACGCCAGAATGAGCTACTGCAACGCAGTGAGCGAGAACTGCGCGAAGTAATTGAAACAATTCCGTCCATGGCATGGTCCGCCGCACCAGATGGCTCGGCTGACTTCTTCAACGGGCGCTGGCTGGCATACGCTGGCCTCACGGCTGATCAAGCGCAAGGTTGGGGCTGGACAGTTGCGGTTCATCCGGATGATTTGAACGCACTTGTGGATCATTGGCGGAAGATTATGGTTTCAGGCGAGTCAGGTGAAGTCGAAGGGCGCTTGCGGCGTTTCGACGGAGTGTACCGCTGGTTTCTGTTCCGCGCGACTGCATCCCTCGACGACAACGGAAGGGTTGTCAAATGGTACGGGACAAATACCGATATCGAGGAGCGCAAAAGAGCGGAGCAGGCTCTCAGGCGGAGCGAAGCTTATCTGGCGGAAGCGCAGAGGCTCACCCTGACAGGCAGTTGTGCGATTGACGGCACCAGTCGCGAGATCCTGTACTGGTCCGAGGAAATGTTCCGACTTTTCGGCTTTGATCGGCAACAGGGCTTACCAATGTGGGACCAATGGGTGCAGCGAATACACCCGGAAGATCGTGACAAGTTCAGGATGGCAGGTGATAGGACGTTTCTCGAGAAAGTAGATTGCGACGTCGAGTTCAGAATCGTGAAACCCGATGGAACAATCAAACAGATTCATGGCATCGGCCATCCAGTTTTGAGTCGTAATGGAGAACTTGTTCAAGTGGTCGGCACCATGGTCGATGTCACGGAGCGCAGGCTTGCAGAAGCATACTTGCGCCGCAACGAGAGTTACCTTGCGCAAGCGCAGCGGCTCGCTCATATGGGAAGTTGGGCGTGGGACGCCACCGGCAGGAATGCGGTGTATGTGTCGGAGGAATGGTGTCGCATATACGGCTTCGATCCAAAAGATGGCATGCCTTGCTGGGAACAACGGCTGCAGCGCGTTCATCCAGAAGACCGCGCTAGATTTCAGCTAACCATCGATCGAGCAGTCGCCGAGAAATCCGATTATGACGTGGAGTTCCGAATTCTGCCCCCGCACGCGCCAGGCAGATACATTCATTCCGTGGGCCACCCAATTTTGGGCTCTTCTGGGGAATTAGTGCAATTCGTGGGCGTCTCGATGGACGTCACTGAGAGCAAGCGGGCTGAGCAAGAGCACGAGAGATTGCGGCAAGAACTGGCGAATCTCGCACACCTGAACCGAGTCAGTACCATAGGCGAACTGACAGCCTCGCTGGCACACGAAATCAAGCAGCCCATTGGGGCGGCGGTAACCAACGCGGACGCGTGCGTGCGATTACTCGACCGCGATCAATCCGATGTGCCGGAGGCGCGAGAAGCTGCGCTGGAAATGGCCAAAGATGCCAGGCGCGCAGCCGAGATCATCGACCGTGTCCGCTCGCTGTACCAGAAGGGTTCTTCACAACTAGAGACAATTGAGGTAAACGAAGTCATTGGCGGGATGGTGGTTATGCTGCAGAAAGAAGCGGATCGGCGTTCGGTTAGGGTACGCACCGATCTTGCCGGAGAACTCCCCAAAGTGATGGCGGATCGGGTGCAGTTGCAGCAGGTATTGATGAATCTCATGATCAACGGTATTGAGGCGATGCTGGGCACGAGCGGAGAGCTCACCATCAAGTCTAAGTTGGCCGACGATGGTCAACTGCTGATCTCGGTTACCGATACAGGCGTGGGACTGCCCACTGAAAACGCAGACCAAGTCTTTAACCCATTCTTTACCACGAAGTCTCAAGGTACAGGCTTGGGACTAGCCATTACCCGTTCCATTGTCGAATCACACGGTGGCCGGATTTGGGCTACTGGAAATTCCGGACGGGGGGCAACGTTTAGTTTTACCTTGCCCGGTAGGGTGGCAGTAGCTGCATGACCTCTCCCGATACTCCTACTGTGTTCATTGTCGATGACGATGGCCGTATGCGCGCAGCTATGCAGCGTCTGTTGAAGACGGTGGGGTTGCACTCGGAGTCGTTTGCCACACCGCAAGATTTTCTGTGGCACAAGCTTCCAAATGTTCCCAGTTGTCTAGTTTTAGATGTGCGACTTCCTGGAATCAGCGGGCTGGATCTTCAACGCAAGTTGAACGAGATGGGAGTCCACATCCCCATTATTTTCATCACCGGCCACGGAGATATCCCCATGAGTGTGAAAGCCATGAAATCCGGGGCGGTGGAATTCCTGACCAAGCCTTTCCGCGATCAGGATCTGATCGATGCGATTCAGCAAGCGCTGAAGAGCAATGCACAAGCGCGGGAACAACAGAACGAACTTGCTGAATTGCAAGAACGCTACGCGAAATTGACAGCGCGCGAGCGCGAGGTCTTGCGTCTCATCGTTTCCGGTATGCTGACCAAACAGATTGCCTCGACGCTGGGAACGAGCGAAATTACCGCGACGGTTCACCGCGGCCAAGTCATGCGCAAGATGCAGGCTAATTCCCCCGCGGAGCTGGGAAGAATGGCAGAAAAGCTTAAGCTTTCGACGATGACGAGCGCAGATCGCTGAGGGCGTCTCCCGGCCCGTTCGCAGTATGACGGACTCCCTTATACATACATATAGGCGTCCCTATCACAACCAATAATTGCGTTCTGCGCATAGCGGATCAATCCTGTAGCTGTATGGCTAGTGGGAGGAAGGGAAAAATGGTTGCCGTTATCGAGGACGACGAATCGTATCGGGTCGCCGTGCAACGTTTGCTGAAATCGGCAGGCTTTTCAGTGCAATCGTTCGCCTCTGCCGAGGATTTCTTAAGCTCTGGCCAGCAACACGAAACTGGGTGTCTGATTAGCGATATCCGCATGCCGGGGATGTCTGGGCTGGACCTCCAGGCTAAGTTGAATGCTGATCACTGTCCGATACCGACAATTTTTATTACTGCACACGGGGACGAAGACATGCGATTGCAGGCAATGCGAGGCGGTGCAGTGAAATTTATGGTCAAGCCTTTTGATGGCGCAATTCTACTTGAGAGCGTTCGAGCGGCCTTTGAGGCTGAGGGCTGATCCAATTCGATTGCCCGGTTTTTGGTAGGAGGTAGTTGTGGGGGCCTTTGAGAGACTACGCTCTGACGAACGGGACGACAGAGACCGACAATTTGATCACATTGTCGGCAACAGCACCGCTCTTGAATCAGCTCTCGCGGAGGTGCAACGTGTGGCGCCAACTGATTCCACGGTGCTGGTTCTGGGAGAAACCGGAACAGGCAAGGAATTGATCGCCCATGCCATTCACAATCTGAGCGCGCGCTGCGGACGCCCCTTCGTGAAGCTTAACTGCGCTGCCATCCCCTTCGATCTCTTGGAGAGTGAGTTGTTTGGCCACGAGAAGGGTGCCTTTACCGGGGCCGTCGCGCAAAAAATCGGCCGATTCGAAATGGCCGATAAGGGAACACTTTTTCTTGATGAAATCGGAGACATTCCTCTGGCTTTACAGCCAAAGCTGCTCCGGGTTCTGCAAGAAAAGGAGTTCGAGCGGCTGGGAAGCGGCCGGACCCATCAGATCAACGTCCGTCTGATTGCAGCCACACATCGCGATCTGGCCCAGATGGTTGCACGTAATGAATTCCGCGGTGATCTTTACTATCGGCTGAACGTTTTTCCAGTCTTGGTTCCGCCCTTGCGAGAGCGCCGGGAGGACATACGCCAGTTGGTCCTTCATTTCGCCGAGGTATTTGCCCGGCGGATGGGGAAGCACATAGAACAAATACCGGAAACAACAATGGATGCATTCATTGCATATCCTTGGCCCGGCAACATACGTGAACTCCAAAACCTCATTGAACGATCCGTAATCCGATCGGACGATGGCGTGCTGCCCAATCCTCTGCCTCCATCACAGACGAATACAATCCCCACAATTGCCCCTCAGGGCACACTGCGCGAACACGAAGCAACTCTGATCTTGGAGACATTGCGGGCTGCCGGAGGAATGATCGGAGGACCGCGAGGAGCGGCTGCCCGGCTGGGGCTTAAACGTACAACATTAGTCTCCAAGATGAAGAGGCTTGGGATATACCGACCGCGGTTTCAGCGACTCATTGATGAGGTCAACGAGGGACCGGAACTGGCGGTATAAGTCTCGTTCGGTGCCTTGCCCGGCGCGCTTGCACGGGCCCGCACAAAAGTTAGTTCCTGCCTTAAACACCGGATGAAACCAACTTATGCCATACGCAATTTATGTGCTGCCCCAAAGGTCGATATGCCGTCACGGCGATACTTCGACGTGTCCAATCCGTTATCGGAAGTCTCTGGATCTTCCATCCCTCACGATCTTGACTGTATTCGCTTGATTTTAAGTCCGGTCGTCATACCTGAGAACAATGCGTCCGATGACATCGACTTGGAATATCAGTTGCAAATAATCATGCGTGTTCGCGCTAGGTTGACTGCTCACGAAAGGACTTGGCTATGTCAAAGAAGTTTGAGGGAAAGGTCGCGGTTGTCACCGGAGGCTCGGCGGGAATGGGCCTGGCTACCGCGAAGCGCTTCGTCCAAGAAGGGATGGATCACGTGTTCATTACTGGCCGCGGTAGAGACGCGCTGGATGCTGCAGCTGCCGAGATTGGAAAGAACGTGACCGCGGTACAGGGCGACGTAGCCAAGCTTTCTGACCTTGATCGTCTATACGACACGATAAAAAAACACAATCGCCAGATCGACATCATTTTTGCGAATGCCGGCCTCGCGAAGTTGGCCCCGTTTGGGACGGTCGACGAGAAGTTTTTCGACCTTCACTTCGACGCCAACGTGAAAGGACTCTTCTTTTCCGTGCAAAAGGGTCTTCCGCTGATGAAGGACGGGGGATCCATCATCCTTAATGGATCCATTGCCGATATCAAGGGCTTTCCCGCGATGAGCGTGTATAGCGCCACCAAGGCCGCGGTACGTTCCTTTGCGCGGACTTGGACAAATGACTTGCGCGACCGCCGCATCCGAGTGAATGTGCTGAGCCCGGGTCACATCGACACTCCGATTCTGGAAGACCTTCAGCAGGGCGAGGCGCTCCTGAAGATGAAAAAGGAGATGGAGAACAATGTCCCACTCGGAAGATTGGGAGACCCCGACGAGATTGCCAAAGCAGTTTCATTCCTCGCTTCTGATGAGGCCAGCTATGTCTCGGGTACAGAGCTTTACGTCGATGGTGGCGTGGCGCAAATCTGAATGTTGCTGCAACGTGCTCTATGTCCTAATCCGAGAAATGTGGAAAGGACTGAAAACATAAATGGCAAGTCTTCAATTGCGTTTAGATGATTTTAAGAAAACATTCGAATCTGGAGCTCCACCGTACAACGCTCAGCGTGAGGCAAATCAAAAAGATGCATCGAGCGACAGCCGAGCTCAAGGCATCGGGAATCGAATGGCAAGCGCTCAAGATCGGTGACCGTGCTTCGAGCTTCGCCTTGTTCAATCAGGATCACGTGCAGGTGGTCTTGAACGATCTTCTGCGCGAAGGCTATTGGTGGTCAGCTTTTTCCGGGGACACTGGTGACCTTATTGCAACATGGAGCTGGAGGCTCTACACGGAATCAATTCTGAAGTCCGAGTATTCAGTCTTTACGCTGCCGGATTACTTGCGCGATCTTTACAAGCGTTCGGCAATGCACTGGACAGGTTCCACGATGAGGCGGAGTACCGATTGCCGATACCTGCACGGTACGTGGTCGACAAGCAAGGGATCATCCGCGCAGCCGATGTGAACCTAGATTACACAATTCGTCCGGAGTCTTCGAACACTCTCAGGCAGTTGCGGATGTTAACCGGGTGATTGGCCGGCACTAATTGCGAGTCTAATTCGATCCGACGGGACGAGACAGAGAGGAAAACACTATGAACGCGGTTAAGGCTGACTACTTCGACGCCTATCGCAGTCTGAAGCTCACGCGAGACGCCACTGGTGTGCTGATAGCTGAATTTCACAGC
>Ga0307479_10004646_pt1 | contig 12581 bp, 7 predicted proteins | sample atmos_gasesECM4C_FD_203743 | JGI IMG/M metagenome (GOLD analysis project Ga0307479, IMG submission 203743) | Hardwood forest soil microbial communities from Morgan-Monroe State Forest, Indiana, United States - atmos_gasesECM4C_515 | ecosystem: Environmental > Terrestrial > Soil > Temperate...
GCGCGAGATCTCGCCGCCCAGTACCCGAGCCACTGTATTCGGTGAGGCTGAGCACCGGTGCGCTGCGGCGCTCCCATTCGAGACACGTCGAGCGACGCGTTCCGCGAACGGGTCGCTGGGATACAGCGACGGCCCCGCCAATCCTCGGATTGCGCAGCTATCCTGACCGGAGACGCGCGGTCGCCGGCCGTCACCGCCTCGTACCCCGGGCCCACACTCGTACTCGTAGCGATCTTTTTCCCAGAACAGATTGAGCCCGGCGCTGGCGCCGATTTCTCCACTGCAAAGCGCACCGCGAGAAGCATACGCGAGATCTCGGTATAGCCGAGGAGAAGTACGGCACAGCGACCGACCTCGTTCGTGTTGACCGAGGGCGGTTGATGATCTCGGCGATCGCGCCGGCATGGGCGAGGCAAAAACCGCGGAAAGCCCGGAAGGCATCGGTCGCCTACGCGGCCGTTTCGGCGAGACTCGGATAATAGCCGGCCAACGGGTCGCCTTTCGCGGGCTCGCTCGACAGCAGCAGATGGACCGCGGCGAAGAAGAGGTTAGGGACCGGTTGCCCAGGACGCGCCGCGCCGGCGAGAGTGAGGAGTTCGGGATCCTCCGCAACGGCCAGCGCGAGAGCCTCGTAGAGCGGCGAGAGCCCCCGGCACTCGTGTCGGCAAAACAAATAAAGGCGGCAGATAGCGACGCGTGCTTGCCGCCGCCTGCTCTCTCAGGCGAGGCCCTTCTCCAACAAATCGAGAGCCGCGATCGAAAAGGCCCGCATGTTGTCGAGCCGGTCGCTCTTGCCGGTTTCGACGGTGATCGAGCGTTCGCCATTGGGCCCGATGACGGCGATGCAGGAATGCCCGGCGGCGTGGCCATAGCGGCTGCCGGTCGGGCCGGCGGTCCCGGTCTCGCCGACCGACCAGGTCGTGGCGAGCTTGCCGCGGATCTTGCGAGCGAATAAGAGGGCGTAGGCTTCGGTCGAGGGCGTGATGCCGGTCAGCTCCTGCTCGGTCACAGCGAGCAATTCGGTGCGCGACTGCCGCGTATAGACGACGGCACCGCCGAGGAAATAGGCGGACGCGCCAGGGATCGCCAACAACGCTGCCGAGATCAGCCCGGCGGTCGACGATTCGGCGATGCCGATCGTCTCGCCGCGCGCCTTGAGCCTTGCCGCGATCCGTTCCGCCTGGGGCAGCAATTCCTGTATCATCGCTCGTCCTCCTGCTGTGGCGGTGCGGACCTTGCCGGTTCCGCCGCCCGCTTTGCAAGACCTTGTCTAGAGGAGCAACGAGAATGGCACGCGACGGCGACCTCCCATCATCGGCCCCGATCAGCGAGCGGATCCTGGCGATCCGCGACCGCTGGCACACCAAGCGGCATCCGTTCTTCCTCGCCTTTGGCGAAGGCAAATTGCCGCTCAAAGCCCTGGGCCGCTATCAGGCCCTGCACTACCACTTCGTCTCGCGCGCCCTGGCGAGCTTCGGGCTGCTCTATGCACGCGGCTACCACTTCGAAGAAGTCCGCAAGATGATCGCCGAGAACATCGCCGAAGAAGAAGGGCTGAAGGCGATCCCGGAGCCGGGTCACGAGCCCCACGACCACAACGAGCTGATCCTGCGCTTCTGCCGCGCCGCCGGGTTGAGCGACGAGGAGGTGTACAACACCAAGATGCCGCCGGCCTGGTGGGCGCGCTCGCTCTATATGTATCACATGACCGCAACCGAGCCGGTCGGCGTGATCCTGGCGATGCAGACGACACAAGAGGGCCAGATGCCCGGGCTGATCGGCGAGGTCCTATTGCCCGCCTTCGAGAAGCATTACGGCTTCAAGCGCAGCGCCCGCGAGATCGAGTTCTTCACCGAGCACGACGCTGCCGATGTCGAGCACAGCCGGCGCCAGATCGAGCTCTGCGGCCGGCACCTCGACACGCCGCAGCTCGAAGCCCGCGCCCTGCAGGTCGCCGAGGAGATCTGCCAATTGCGCTGGGCGTCGATTTCCGAGCTCTACCGTTCGGAAGTGCTCGGCGAAAAGGAGATCCTGCCGCCCGGCGTCGGCTAGCCCGCACGCGCTTCTTCGCAAACTGCAATAGCGCTCCGCCTCAGGCGGACAACAATCACCGGAGACAGGGATGGCACCCACTCTTGTCGGCGAGCAGGCTGTTGTCGTCGGCGCCGGGATGGGCGGTTTGGCGGCGGCGGCGCTCGCCGATCATTTCGAGCGGGTCGTCGTACTAGAACGCGACACGCTGCCGCCGGACGCCACCCACCGAGCCGGCACACCCCAATCCCGGCACATTCATGCACTCCTAGCCGGCGGTCAGCGCGCGCTCGGCGAGCTGTTTCCCGGCTTCGATCGGGATCTCGCGAGCGCCGGGGCGGTGCCGCTTCGTGTCACCCTCGATGTTCGCATCGAGATGCCTGGCTACGATCCGTTCCCTCAGCGCGATCTTGGCTTTGTCACTTGTTCGATGTCCCGCCCACTGATCGAGTTCGTGGTGCGTCGGCGCGTGGAACGGCACGCCAACATCACCCTCCGTCCGCGTTGCCGCATGCGCGAGTTCGTACCCTCGGCGGATCGCGCGGCCGTCACCGCGGTCTGCTTTGAGAACGCCGACGGAAAAAGCGAAACGCTGCCCGCCGACCTGGTCGTCGACGCCTCCGGGCGCGCCAGTCCGACACTCGGCCTGCTCGAATCCATCGGACAGCCGATGCCCGAGGAAACCGTCATCGGTGTCGATATCGGCTATGCCACGGCGGTTTTCGCGATCCCGGACGATGCCCCATCCGATTGGAAGGCGATGCGGACGGTTCCCAACATCCGGGAGAGCACCCGCGGCGGCCTAATGTTGCCGCTCGAGGGCGGCAGGTGGATGGTGACCGTCGGCGGCCGGCACGGCGACAAACCGCCCGGGGACGGCGACGGGTTTCTGGCCTTTACGCGGCAGCTCAGGACCTCGACCCTTTACGACGCGATCAGGCATGCCGAACGCCTCGGCGACGTCTTCCGCTTCGGCTTTTCGGCAAGCGTTTGGCGGCACTTCGAGCGGCTCGAAGCGTTCCCGCGCGGGCTGCTCCCGTTCAGCGACACGATCTGCCGCTTCAACCCGGTGTATGGGCAAGGCATGAGCGTGGCCGCCCAGGAGGCGGTACTGCTCCGACGGCTGCTCGCGAGCGGGGAAGGCGACCCGCTCGCTGGGCTCGCGCCCGCCTTCTTCGCCGAAGCGTGCGGGCTGATCGAGACCCCGTGGACGTCGGCGGCAGTTCCGGATTTCGCTTTTCCCGAGACCAAAGGACAACGCCCGCCGGATTTAGACCGCATGCTGAGATTCCGGCGTGCCTTCAATCGGCTGGCGGCAGCGGATCCTGCCGTCAACAAACTGACAACCGAGAGGGGCCATCTGCTCAAACCGCGCAGCGTCCTGCGCGACCCCGGCCTCGTCGAGCATGTGCAAGCGATGATGACCGACGCGTGAGCTTTCATAAGGGGAGCGGCATTTGGCTCCGGCAGGGCTTCCACCGGCGGCTAGCGCTCCACTGGTTGAGCGGTGCAGGCCGCGCGCTGCGATCAGACGCGGGGTTGTGGCGACGGCCGAGAGCAAAATGGGCAACGCCACCCAGGTCACCTTCGCGGGTACACCATGTTTCGTGAGCGTCTTATTCGATCACCTCATCGGCTCGGGCGAGGACCGACGGCGGCAGCGTGAGGCCGAGTTCTTTTGCGGTCTTGAGATTGATGACGAGTTCGAGCTTTGTGGGCTGCTGAACCGGAAGGTCAGCCGGCTTGGCACCCTTCAGAATCTTGTCTACGTAGGTGGCAGCACGCCGGTAGTGGTCCGGTATATCCGACCCGTAGGCCATAAGGCCGCCGGCATCCACGAAAAGCCTGGTTCCATACATCACCGGAAGCTGATTCTTCGCGGCCAGATCTACGGTTTGTCGTCGGTAAGATGTGAAGAGCACGTCGTCCAGCTGAAGTACGGCGCCCGCGCCTCGCATTTCCGTAAATGCGCGTTCGAAATCGCCGGGGTCGCGGACCGCCATGATTTGCAGCTGGAGTCCCAACGCCGGCGCGGCAAGCTGCGCCTGCCCAATGTATTCGGCATTTCCGGGGTTCATCGCCTGGGACAGAACGGCTACGCGCGAGAGACCGGGAACGACCTCTCTGAGAAGCTCCAATCGCTTCCCCATGAGATCGGCGGAGATCAGGGCAAAGCCGGTGACGTTGCCGCCGGGCCGCGCGAGACTGGCGACCACCCCTGTCGCGATAGGGTCTATGGAGGCTACGAACACGATCGGGATCGTCCGCGTGGCGTTCTTGGCCGCCACGACCGGCGGCGTCCCCGATGCGATAATTACGTCGACATTGCGGCGAACCAGTTCGGCTGCCGCGTCGGGGAGCTGCTCCGCGCTACCCGCCAACCCATATTCGATGTTGATGTTTTGGCCCTCGACATACCCGAGCCCTCGCAGCCCTTGCCGGAAGCCACCGATGAAGGTCTCGGGGGGTGGGCCGTTGCGTAAGAACCCTATGCGATAGACCGGCTTGGCCGGCTGCGCCTCGGCAGCAAGGATCGGCGCCAAAAGGCTGAGAACGAAGACAATCGCCAGCCGAAGGACGCTGAGCGTCATGCCGCGGCGTAATCAGGCGCCCATACCCCAAGCGATGGCGTTGCGCAGCAACGTCGCGAATACGTCGCCTTCCCACGAGCCGCGAAAGGTGAGTGGTGTGTCGTCGGTGGGGTCGGGCGTCCGGGCCGCGCGGATGGCGGGGTTGTGGCAATGGCCGAGCGCAAAGTAGGTGACAGCGCCATTGCCGACCGCACGGGTATAGCCGAGCACGCGGGTCCTGCCGTCTGCTTGCAGAGAGGTGTCCGCGGGGTAGAGGGTTCCGATGGCCGGTGAAGTGGCGCCCGGGCCATAATCGGCGGTCAGCAATACTTTCGTCGAGCCGGAATCTTGCAGCTCGATAAAGTAGGGCTCGTCCTCGACGTCGAAGGACCTGCCGAGCCCTCGGGTCAGAGAGTGATCGGCGTCGCGTACGTCGACGCGAATCTTGCGGATCGGCGGGTGGGTCAGGAAGCGGCTTCCGAGCAGGGCGTGGTGCTCGGTCTTGACTGTGCGGCGCTGGCGCGCGCCCTCGACGCGCTCGGCGCGGCCGCCGCTGGTCCCATGTAAGCCCAGCCAATGGCCGCCCGCCTCCAGCCAGCGCTCGATGGCGCGGCACTGCGCAGCGTCGGGGTAGGGGCCTGCCACATAGGAAATCAGCAACCGGCTGACCGGGAGCCATTTTTCGACGTCCGCGAAGTCGTTGGCGACCGAGGCCGGAATGTCGCGTTCGGCCAGCAGCCCCAAGAGCCGCAGACGGGCATAGTCGTGGTCGTGCCCGGCCATCGAACCGGGCGGAAAACCGCCGGTAACCAGATGCGCGCGGCCGTGCTTTGTCTCTGTCATCGGATCGCCTCGCTCTCGTTTGGCGCTTGTACCCTGAGCCCTCGCTTTCGAGGATGCGAAAGAATTGGCCGCGCGTCCAGTCACCTCGACTCGCTTGCGGGGGCGCGTTGGTCAAATTTGGGGCGTGTCCCTCGGGGCCGCGCTCTATTCGCCGTCGAGCCCCTTTAAACTTCTGCTGCGACGCAAAGCGGTCTTTCAGTGCGACGAGCACAATGGTCAGCGACGTGCACACAACCGGACCTCCACTGCCAGCGCGGGTGCAAGAGCCAAAAGCGTTTTCGGCTACGCAGCGAGCTCGTCGAGCAGCGTCTTTGTCGCTTTGAGATCGGCCGTGTCAAAACCCTCGGTAAAACGGTCAAAGACCGGCGCGAGCAGCTCGCGCGCCTCTTTATTCCGACCTTGGCCGCGCCACATCCCCGCGAGGCTGGTCGCGGCGCGGAGTTCCCAAGACAAGGCGCCTTGCCGGTGGGCCTGGTCGAGGGCTTGCCGGAAGTGATCCTCCGCCGCTGCGGCCGCATCGGGTCCGTTCTCCAACAGAATAAGCTCGCCCTTGACGCGCAGCAGTTCGGCGATGCACCAACGCGCTCCGCTGCTCTCCGATCGCTCAAGCGCCTGGTCGACGGCCGCGAGCCCCTCGGCGACCTGCCCGGTGCCGGCTAAGCCCTCCGCTAGCGCGCAGAGAAATGCCGAATCGCGCAGAATGGAGCCGGTCTCGCGAAGCTCGTCGAGAGCAGTGCGGAGAAGCCGCAATCCCGTGTCGTCCCCGTCGCGCTTGATCGACAGCATTCCCTTGAAACAGCGGCCCTCGGCCCGCCAGACCGCCATCCCAAGCTTTGCCGAACGGTCGAGCAGCATCGACACGTAGCGTTCTGCTGCCGCAAGGTCGCCCACCCAGAGCGCTACCGGGCACGCCGCACGGGCCAGCGTGTAGCACAACGAAATTGCGTGATCGCTTGCCCGAGCACGCTCAATCGTCTTCTGGACGGTGCCCACCGCCTGGTCCGGGAATCCCTGAAGCCAGAGAACCACCGCAAGGATAATTTCTCCTGCGACACGCTGGTCCCACACAAAGCGGATCATGTGCGAGCGGTGCAGCGGGTCGACATAACGGCTCAGCATGCGCTCGATGTGGCGCCGCGCATCGGCCTGGTCTCCCATGTAAAGCCGCACGGAGCCGACCATTCGATCGGCAATCAGCCGAGCGGCCGGGTCGGGCTGTTTCTCGATGAGACCGCGGAACTTTTGTGCAAATGCCAACCCAGCCCGGTACTCCCCGCTGCTCATTCGATGAGACCACAGCCCCCAAAGGGCCCGCAATTGATACTCGGTATCTTCGAGACGGCCTGCGATCGCGAGAGCGCGCATCCAGGCCGCGCCGGTCTCACGCGCAGGACCCTTCGTATGAAACAGCGACAGGCCGAGTGCCGTCTCGAGTTGCATCTGGCGGCGGGCGTCTCGGTTCGATCCGGGGGCGACGCGGGAGAGCGCTTCTTCGACGCGTCTGCGGCATTCGTCGAGCAGCGACAACTGACACCATAGGGGTACTGCAGCGGCCGTCAGCGCCACGCCGATCGATGCGTCGCCGTGCGGCGAAAAGGCCCAATCCAGCGCCGCGCGGACATTGCCGAGCTGGCGGCCATAATCCGCAAGCCACTCGGCCGCGGGCCGTGTCTCCCATTCGGCCTCGGCTTGCCTGCAGAGGTCTAGGTAGTATTCGGCATGCTTGCGTGCAGCTTGTTCGAGCTCGCTATGCTCAGTAAGTTTCTCGCGTGCGTAGGCACGCGTCGTCTCGAGCAACCGATAGTGTATCGTGACGCCGCTGACATCCGCCGTTACGAGCGATTTGCTGACCAGGGTCGCGACCCGGTCGACGACATCCGACCCGAGGATATCGACGCCCGCGATAACTGCACTCGCCGCTTCCAAGGTAAAACCGCCGGCGAAGACCGACAGCTGGCGCAGCACCGCCCGCTCGGATTGGGAGAGCAGTTCGTAGCTCCAATCGAGCGTCGCCCGCAGGGTCTGATGCCGCCGCAGCGCCGTGCGGCGCCCCTCGGTGAGGAGGCTGAAACAGTCGTCGAGCCGCGAAGCAAGCTCCTGCACCCCGAGCGTCGAGGCGCGTGCCGCCGCCAACTCGATGGCAAGCGGGATGCCGTCGAGCCGACGGCAGATTGCCGCTATGGCCGCCGCGGTTCGCCGGTCCGGCGAGAAGTGCGGGTCCGTCGCCTGGACCCGCGCGACGAACAGCGCCACCGCACCTTGTTGCAGGACATCCGCCAAAGTCTGCGTGTCGTCAGCCGGCACGGCGAGCGGCGGGACCCGGTAGAGGCGCTCGCTCTCCGCTCTGAGCGGCTCACGGCTGGTCGCGATCACGCGCGCCGCCGGGTTGGTGTGCAACAATGCTTCAACCATCCCCGCCGCGGCGTCGATCACATGCTCGCAATTGTCGAGCACGAGCATGATGTGCTTTGCACCGACTGCCGCCGCGATCCGTTCGGGCGAAACCGCGCCTGATGTGAGTTCGAGCCCGAGCGCTGCGGCGACGGTGACCGGGACAAGCTGGGGGTCAGACAGCGACGCGAGTTCGGCGACCCAGACCCCGTCAGCAAATTGGGGCAGCAGGTGCCGCGCGACTTCGAGTGCGAGTCGCGTCTTGCCGATGCCTCCCGTGCCGGTCAGGGTGACTATCCGATGGTCGGCCACGAGGCGCATCACCTCCCCGATCTCGACATCTCGGCCGATCAGATCCGATGTCGGTGCCGGAAGGTTCGTCGGAGTCGGCGCCGGAGCAAGGACCTCCCGGGCCGTCTCCGAAGCCGTCCCCTCGTCATGGCCTGCGGAGCGTACGCGAATATCGCCCGTTAACTGGTAACCCCGACCAACAACTGTCCGAATGGGGGCGCGGTCCGCAAAGGCCCTGCGCAGCGCCTTGATCTGCGCATACAGATTGTTGTCCTCGACGATCCGGCCCGGCCAGACGCGGCTCATCAGCTCGTCTTTGCTGACGACGGCCCCGTTGGCCTCGATCAGCACCACGAGCACATCGAAAGCACGGCCGCCCAGTTCCATCGGCCGCCCGTCGGCGAGAACTTCGCGGCGCTGCGGCAAGATCCTGAAATGGCCGAACTCGAAGCTCGTCGGCGCGTCGGACACGGGATCCATGGTCCCCCGCAGGGTTTCATCGGTGATAGGGGCGCTGACGCGGCATGCCTTCCCGAGGGGATTGTAACGGACTTTTTCAGCCGAATTCAGACATTTTCTCGGGGAGAGTGCCGGGTAGCGCTGCCAATATAATAAGCGACAGCCCAACATGCTCTGGTGGTCATGGGCACGCTGCACAAAGAGGAGATCGCTCAGTGGGCCGCGCGAAAACCGCGACGAGAGCGCCAATGGCTTGGTACGTATCTTACCGGATCGGCAGTAACACGGTAATGCATATACTGAAGAGCAGGGAACTCGCAATCGACGCCGCGTGCCGGTTCTTTGATTGCGGGTACCGTGACGCGCTTGAAGTGGGACCAATGCTTGGGTCCCGCGAAGGAAACGTGTTGGACCAGGGAGACATTCGGCGGATCCAAGAGAGCCGGACGTCGCGGCCAACAGCCGCGGGGCCAGATCGTCATCACTCACTTTGGAGCATTGCGAGCTAGGGCTGATCTGGCGATCATCGCCAAAGAATCTCGTCCTCTCGATGGCCTGCCGCAGTATCAAAACACGCGGCAGCGGCTTCGGCCAAGGCCGGACTCTCCCGCACCGAGCGCCGACCCTTCAGGTACGGTAACTATCGAACTGGTCTAGGAAGCTCTTTGCGATTTTCAAATCAAGGCTGCCGAAGCCCTCGGTGAAACGATCGTAAACCGGCGCGAGCAGCTCGCGCGCCACTTTGGTCCGGCCTTGGTCTTGCCACAGCCGCGCGAGGCTGGTGGCGGCGCGTAGTTCCCAGGCCAACGCGCCTTGCCGCCGCGCCCACTCGAGGGCTTGCCAGAAATGACCCTCGGCCACTGCGACCGCATCAGGCGCGTTCTCCAATAGAACAAGCTCGCCCTTGACTCGCAGAAGCTCGGCGATGCACCAACGCTCTTCGTTGCGCTCGGATCGCGCGAGCGCCTCGTCGACCGTCGCAAGTCCCTCGGCGAGTTGCCCGGCATCGGCCAAACCCTCGGCCAATACGCTAAGAAATACCGTGAAACGCGAGGCGAACCCGGTCTCGCGAAGCTCGTCAACCCCGGTGCGGGAAAGCCGCAATCCGGTATCAGCGTCGCCGCGACGGATCAATAGCGCACCGTTGAAGCAGCGGCCTCGCGCGTGCCAGACCGTCAGCGCATGCCTTGCGGAATAGTCGAGCAGCATCGTCATCCAATGTTCCGCTGCCACAAGATCGCCAATTGAGAGCGCCACCGGGCACGCCGCTTGGGCCAGCGCGTAGCATAGCGACAATGCGTGATCAATTGCTCGGGCATCGTCGACGGTGTTTTGGGCGGCGCGCATGGCCTGATCGGGAAATCCCTGAAGCCACAGGATCAGGGCAAGATCTGCACGCCCCGCCACCCGTTGGTCATATTGAAAGCGGATGATGTGCGACCGGTGAGCCGGCGCGACATAGCGAGCGAGCATGTGTTCGATGTGGCGCCGGGCATTGGTCTGGTCTCCGAGGAAGTGCAGCACAGTGCCGATCATTCGCTCACCAACCAGCAGATCTGCCGGGTCGGCCTGGTTAGCAGCGAGGTCGCGGAACCTTTGAGCAAATGCCAGCGCGATCCGATATTCCCCACTGGTGATGCGACAAGCCCAAAGGCCCCGCAACGCCCGCAACTGATACTCTGTGTCGTCACGGTTCTCGGCAATCTCGAGAGCGGTTGCCCAGGCGGCACCGGTCTCGCGCACAGGGCCCTTCGTATATAGCAGCGACCCGCCGAGCGCTGCGTAGAGCTGCATCTCGCGGCGTGTGTCGCGGTGTGGTCCGGGCTCGAGGCGGGAGAGGGCTTGTTCGACGCGCCTGCGACACTCTTCGATCAGCGACAACTGGAACCACAGAGGCACCGAGGCGGCCGTGAGCGCCATGCCAATAGATTCGTCGCCGCTCGGCGAATAGGCCCAATCCAGAGCCGCGCGGACATTGCCGATCTGGCGGCCATAGGCTGCCACCCACTTGGCCGCGGTCCACGTTTCCCATTCTGCCTCGGCCTGCCCACAGAGGTCCAGGTAATATTTGGCGTGGCGTCGGGCCGTTTGTTCTAGCTCACCGTGTTCAGTGAGTTTCTCGCGCGCGTAGGCCCGCGTCGTCTCGAGCAGCCAATAGCGCACCACCGCACCACCGACATCTGCCGCGACGAGTGACTTGGCGACCAGGTGCGCGACGCCTACGACGACATTCGCCTCGAGGATATCGGCGTTCGCCGTAACCGCAAGCGCCGCTTCCAAAGTAAAACCGCCGGCGAAGATCGAGAGGCGCCCCAATAGGACGCGCTCGGATTCGGGGAGGAGCTCGTAGCTCCAGTCGAACGTCGCGCGCAGCGTCTGGTGCCTTGGCGATGCCGTGCGGCGACCCTCGGTGAGAAGGGTGAAACGGTCGTCGAGCCGGGAAGCGAGCTCTTGCACCCCGAGCGTCGAGGCGCGCGCCGCTGCCAGTTCGATGGCGAGAGGGATGCCGTCGAGCCGCCGGCAGATTGCCGCTATGGCTGCCGCGGTTTGCCGGTCCGGCGAGAAGTGCGGGTCCGCCGCCTGGGCCCGCGCGACGAACAGCGCCACCCCGCCGTGTCGCATCACGTCCTCTGACGCCTGCGTATCTTCCGCCGGCACGGCGAGCGGCGGCACCCGGTAGAGGCGCTCGCTCTCCGCTCTGAGCGGCTCGCGGCTTGTCGCGATCACGCGCGCTGCCGGATTGGCGTGCAACAATGCTTCGACCATTCCTGCCGCGGCGTCGATCACATGCTCACAATTGTCGAGCACGAGCATGATGTGCTTTGAGCCGAGTGCCGCCGCGATCCGTTCGGGCGAGACTACCCCTGCTGCGAGTTCGAGCCCGAGCGCCGTCGCGACGGTGACCGGGACAAGCTGGGGATCGGACAGGGGCGCGAGTTCAGCGACCCAGAGCCCGTCGGCGAATTGGGGCAGCAGGTGCCGTGCCACTTCGAGGGCGAGACGCGTCTTGCCGATGCCTCCCGTGCCGGTCAGAGTGACGAACCGGTGGTCGGCCACGAGGCGGATCACCTCCCCGACCTCGGCATCTCGGCCGATCAGATCCGATGTCGGTGCCGGAAGGTTCGTCACGCCGCGCGGGGGACCGGAAATGTTCGAGGCCGTCCCCGGCTCCGCCCAGTCGCTACGGCCTGCAGGGCCGGCGCGAACCTCGCCCTTGAACTGGTAGCCGCGACCAACGATGGTCCGGATGAGGTCGTGGTCCGAGAAAGCCTTGCGCAGCGCCTTTATTTGGGCATGCAGATTGTTGTCCTCGACGATCCGTTCCGGCCAGACCCGGCTCATTAGTTCGTCTTTGCTGACGACGGCGCCGTTGGCCTCGATCAGCACCATGAGCACGTCGAAAGCACGCCCGCCGAGTTCCATCGACCGGCCGTCGGCGAGAACTTCGCGGCGCTGCGGCAAGATCCTGTAACGACCGAACTCGAAGCTCGCCGGGGCTTCGGATACGGGATCCATGGACGGCGATTGTAGCGGACCTTTTCAGGCGAATTCAGACATTTTCTCGGGGAGGTGCCGGGTAGCACGCCACCTATAAGGGACAGCGCGACGCGCTTCGAAGCAACGGGCGGTACCGGGCCTTGATCCTAGAGGATTCTCTGTGACCGCGTCTCAGCGCCACCCGAAAGAACACACGGTGCTATTCAGCTGCCGCACCGGACACAGGATTTTCTTCAGCGCTTTGTCGATTACGGGCTCATTCGAACGTCGTTGCATCGACGCAGCCTGCTGCCGGTTATCGCGCCGAGAGATGGGTTCGCACGGATATCGAGGCGGCGTTATCTCCGGACAACCGCCGGGAAATGCGCCGGAATACCGGAAGGCTCGACCTTACCTGATCGTCGAGAGGTCATCATGACGATGAGCGAATACGAGGAACGGTTCCTGTCCCCAACGCCATCACTGCATCAAACCTTCGCCGCGATCCGGGGACCCAAC
>Ga0307479_10004647_pt1 | contig 12581 bp, 8 predicted proteins | sample atmos_gasesECM4C_FD_203743 | JGI IMG/M metagenome (GOLD analysis project Ga0307479, IMG submission 203743) | Hardwood forest soil microbial communities from Morgan-Monroe State Forest, Indiana, United States - atmos_gasesECM4C_515 | ecosystem: Environmental > Terrestrial > Soil > Temperate...
TGGCCGTCGCTCACCAGCGCCGGCGGGTGCTCGCTGAAGCGGCCGTTCGGGGCGATCCACGACACCGCCGGCAGCGTGCCCGCCTTGGCGGCGGCGATGAAGTCGGCCAGGTCGCGGATGTTGCCCAGCTCGCCGTCGGCGGCGACCGTGGTGAAGTACGGCAGCGGGTTCCAGATCCCCGGCGTCGCCGCGTTCTGCGTCGCCGTCGGCGCCGCCATCTCGTCGGGGTCGACGGTGTCCGGCTCGGTGCCCGTGAAGACGTAATAGGCCCAGCTGACGTTGTTCTTGTGCAGCAGCCAGGTCAGGTCGGTCCAGGCATAGATCGGCGGCGGCCGGTTCTTGCCGTTCTTGAAATCGGGAGGCAGACCGGGCGCGTCGAGCGCGTTGACGCAGCTGTTCGGATCGCTCGTGGTGCACAGCGCCGACCACTCGGAGAGCATGAAGAGGTGCTCCGGCAGGCTCCACGAGGCGTTGGGCTCGAACATGCGGTCCTGCAGCACGAAGTTCTGCGCGTAGGCCCAGTAGTTCGCGAGCTCGTGGAAGTCGTGGTACCCCATGACGTCGGTCGAGTGCCCGCCGCAGGCCGGGTCGTTGGGGTCCTTGCAGCCCTGCTTCGCCGCCTCGGCTTGCGCGATGAAGCCGTCCATCTTGCCTGAGTCGACGTCCGCCACCGCCGCCGTGGCGCCGTGAGGGCCGCCCTGGTTCAAGTCGGCCGGGTCGTGGAACGGCGGCACGCAGACGCCGGCATTCGGGTCGGGGACGCAGACCGTCGGCACGCCGTTGCTCATCGGGATGCCGTCGGCGCCCGGATAGGTGCCGAAGTAGCTGTCGAAGCTGCGGTTCTCCTGCATGATGATGACGACGTGCTGGATCTTGGCGAGGCCGCCGGCCGCGGCGGCAGGACGCACCGGCGCGGGCGCCTTCCCGGCCGGGGCCGGCGTGCCCCCGGCCACCGCTCCCAGGCCTGCCGCCGTCGCCGCGGCGGCCACCGCGGCAGCCGCCAGCAGCTGCCGCGGCCGTGGGGTCGCTCCGCTTGGCATGGTCCTCGACATGGTCTCGCCTCCCGCTGGGGTGGCGCCGAGCTCCTATGCCCGCCAGGGCCGCATCCGCCGATGCTCGGCGACGTTCGGCGACGTCCGGCGACGTCCGGCGCCAGCAGTGAAACGCCCCGGCGGCGCAAATCCTGCGGAGCCGGTCCGGCCGGCCGGGAGACCTGGGAGTCTTTGGGGGCGCGGCCGGTGGGGAGTATCTAGCCGCGCAGGCCGTAGCGTTGCATCTTGATGGCCAGGCCGTTGCGTGACAGCCCGAGCAGGCGGGCGGCCTGCGACTTGTTGCCGTGGGTGCGCCGCAGCGCCTCGCGAATCGCCGCCTGCTCGGTGCCGCCGACCAGCCGTCCGAGGTCGAGGTCGGAGCCGGCGTCGACGCGGGCGCCCGCCGTCAGGCTGCCTTTCCGCACCCGCTCGGGCAGCAGGCTGACGTCCACCGGCCGGCCGGCCGGCGACAGGTAGACGAGGTGGCGCATGATGTTCTCGAGCTCGACGACGTTGCCCGGGTAGTCGTAGTTGAGCAGCGCCGACATCGCCTTGACGGTGATGCCGGTGAGGCGCTTGCCGGTCTCGTGACAGAAACGGTTGATATAGGACTGGATGAGCAGCGGCAGGTCTTCCCGGCGCTCGCGCAGCGGCGGCACCTCGATGACGAAGGGCGACAGGCGGTAGGCGAGGTCGACGCGGAACTCGTCGCGCCCCACCACCTCCTCGAGCACCACCCTGCTGCCCGCGATGATGCGCACGTCGACCGGCGTCGCGAGGTCGCTGCCGGCGGCCTCCACCTGCCCGGAGCGCAGGAAGCGCACCAGCCGCGCCTGCACCTCGAGCGGCAGCTCCTCGACGTCGTCGAGGAACAGCGTGCCGCCGTGCGCCAGCAGCAGCTTGCCCTCGCGCCGCACCACGCCCCCCTTGCCAGCCACCTCGGCGCCGAACAGGTCGGCCTCGATCTGCTGCGGCCTGGCGCCGCCGCACTGCGCGGTGACGAACGGCCCGTGCCGCCGCGGCCCCGAGAGGTGGAGAGAGCGGGCCAGCGGCTCCTTGCCGACCCCCGCCTCGCCGCGCAGCAGCACGTGGCTGCCCAGGCCGACGGCAACGCGCAGCTGCTCGCCGACCGCCTTCATCGCCGGCGATTCGCCGAGCACCAGCCCCGGCGCCACGGTGAGGTCCTGCTGCACCAGCTGCCCGGGCAGGATGGGCTCGTACCAGCCGACGTGGTGCACCAGGCCGAACACCAGCAAGTGCCCCAGCGAGCGCAGCGCGGCCACCGGCGACCAGCCGTCGGGCGCGTAGCCGGGCAGCGCCGTCATCAAGATATAGATGCGGTCGAGAGCGGTGAACGTGTGGTAGCAGATCCAGGCCGGGGCGCTCGCCAGCTCGCCCGCGAAGGCGGCGCCGTTGCCGCCGGGGCTGGCATTGCGATGCGCCCGCACCTGGTCGAGCAGCTCGTCGCCCTTGCCCAGCCAGAGCGGCTCGCTGGCCACCACCAGCTTGACCCCCGGCTGCTCCATATCGCCGAGCAGCAGGAAGAGCACGCCGCCACCGAAGTCGGCCAGCACCTTCGCCACCAGCGTCTCCGACGAGATGCGGCTCTCGGTGTCGGCGAGCACCCACTCGCTGATGCGGGTGAGGTGGTCGACCATCCGCTCCGAGGACATGCGGGGCGGACGCTGGGGGACGCCGGCGCCGGAGCGGGCCGGGACGCCCGCCGCGAGCGCCGCCCCGCCCTCGGCGCCGTCGCCGCCCGACCCGTCGGGCTGCGGGGCGATGTCCTCCACCAGCAATGTCACGTTGCCGATGCGGATCTCGTCGAGCACCTCGAGCGCCGCCTCCCGCACCTTGCGGCCCGAGACCAGCAGGCCCTTGCGGCTGCCGAGGTCCTCGATGCGCAGGGCATCGCCCTCGAAGTGCAGCCGGGCATGGCGCTGCGCCACGCCGATGTAGGGCAGGCAGAGATCGCACTCCGGCGCGCTGCCGATCAGCATCTCGGCGCGGTGGAGCGGGAAGCGCCGCACGCCATCGGGAGCATAGGCCACGAGACGGAGCATGTGGCGACGATCTTAGCGCAGCCTGACCCGGTTCCCGGAAGACGCAAGCCGATAGGCCTATGCAGGTATTTATACCTTTGCTTGCAAGCCGGAGTTGCCGGATCTACAGCAGCTCCTGCAGGTGGGGATCGATGCCGTCGCGCAGCAGCTCCTCGGCCGCCGCCAGGTCGGGCGCCATCTCGCGGTCGCCGTCCCAGCGCGCGATGCGGGTGCGGATGGAGGCATGCAGGGCCTCGAGCGGCAGGCTGGAGGTGAGCGGCCGCAGCAGGTCGATGCCCTGGGCGGCCGCGGCGAGCTCGATGCCGAGCACCTGCCGGAGGTTGTCGACCACCTTGCCGAGCTTGAGCGCCGCGCCCATGCCCATCGAGACGTGGTCTTCCTTGTCGGCGGAGGTGGGGATGGAGTCCACCGAGGCGGGATGGGCGAGCCCCTTGTTCTCGCTCACCAGCGCCGCCGCTGTGACGTGGGCGATCATGAAGCCCGAGTCGAGACCGGCGTCGCGCACCAGGAACGCCGGCAGGCCGGAGAAGGCAGCGTTGGTCAGCTTCTCGATGCGCCGCTCGCTGATCGCGGCGAGCTCGGCCAGGCCGATCGCCAGCACGTCGGCCGCGAGCGCCATCGGCTCGCCGTGGAAGTTGCCGCCCGAGAGCACGGCTCCGGCGAGCCCCGCGGCGGCGGCGCCGCCCCTGCCGCCCGTGCCGGCCGCACCGCCCCTGCCGCCCGCGGCGCCCGCAGCGCCCGCAGGCGCGGCCGCCAGCTCGACCACCAGCGGGTTGTCGGTGACGGCGTTGATCTCGATCGCCAGCTTCGCCTCGACGTCCGCCAGCAGGTCGCGCACCGCGCCGTGCACCTGCGGCATACAGCGGATCGAGTAGGGGTCCTGCACCCGCAGGTCGCCGACGCGGTGGGACTCGCGGATCGCCGACCCCTGCAGCAACCGCCAGAGGTTGGCGGCGCTCGCCTGCTGCCCGGGATGCGGGCGCAGCGCATGGATGCGCGGGTCGAAGGCGGAGTCGGTGCTGCGCAGGGCGTCGGCCGACAAGGCGCCGGCGAGATCGGCCGCCTTCACCAGGCGCCGCGCCTCGAGCGCCGCCAGCGCCAGCAGCGAGGTCATCGCCTGGGTGCCGTTGATCAGCGCCAACCCTTCCTTGGCCTGCAGCTCGATCGGCGCCAGGCCGGCCCGCCGCAGGCCCTCCTCGGCCGGCACCGCGACGCCGCCGGCGCGCAGCAGGCCGCGGCCGAGCAGCGGCAGGGCGAGATGCGCGAGCGGCGCGAGGTCGCCGCTCGCCCCCACCGAGCCGCGGCTGGGCACGACCGGCAGCACGTCGTGGTTGAGCAGGGCGAGCAGCGCTTCGATCAGCTCCGGGCGCACGCCCGAATGGCCGCGCGCCAGGGTGTTGGCCCGCAGCAGCAGCATCCCGCGGACCGCCGCGCCGGGCAGCGGCTCGCCGACGCCGGCGGCGTGCGACAGCAGCAGGTTGCGCTGCAGCTGCAGCAGCTTGTCCGGGGCGATGCGCACCTGCGCCAGCTCGCCGAACCCGGTGTTGACGCCGTAGACCACCTCGCCGCCGGCGAGCGCCCGCTCGATTACCTCCCGCCCGCGCCTCACCCGCTGCCGCGCCGCCCGCGCCAGCTCGCACGGCACGCGCTCGTGGACCACGCGGCCGAAGCTCTCGAGGGTGAGCGAGGAGCCGTCGATGGCAATGGGTCGAGGCATGGCGCGGACGGAGTATACAGAGCGCCGCCCGGAGCCGGCTCCGCCGCCCGGCCGGCACCGGGTCAGCTCGCGCCCGGCGGGCGGCCTAGCTGGCGCCGCTGCCGCCGGGCGGCTCACCCGCAGCAGGAGGCTCAGGCGGCGCCGCGCTCGGCACGCTGTCCGCGTTGTCCGCGCCAGGCGGCGTAGATCCAGACCAGGCCGGCCAGGGCCATCATCGCCGGCAGCACCAGGAAGGCCGTGCCCAGCGAGGTGGCGTCGGAGAGCTTGCCGATGAGCGGCGGCTAGGGCACGTCGCCGAGCAGGTGGATGACCAGGATGTTGAGCGCCATGGCGGTGGCGCGGTGCGCCGGCGCCACGACGTTGACCAGCGCCGAGTTGATCGGCCCGGTCGAGACGAAGAGCAGCACCTCCGCGCCGACGATCGCCGCCGTGTAGACCGGCCGCGAGGCGGCGACGAAGGCCAGCAGCGCCACCGGCGCGGCGGCCAGCGTGGCGATGCCCGAGACCCACAGATAGGCCTCGGACCAGCGCCGCAGCAGCAGGTCGCCGAGCCAGCCGCCGGCGAAGGTGCCGCCGAAGCCGGTGGCGACGACGATGATGCCGAACTGCACGGTCGCCTGGCTGGCCGGCAAGCCCCGCACGCGCTCGAGGAAGGCCGGCGTCCAGTAGGCCAGGGCGCCCAGGGCGAAGGTGTAGGCCGCATAGCCGAGCACGATCAGCACGAACGGCCGGTTGCGCGCCAGCTCGGCGTAGACGGCGGCGAGGCTGCCCGCCCCCCCGTGCGACGAGCAAGGAGTGCCGCGACAGGCGACAGGCGGAGCCGCGGCCCCGCCCGCGGGGGCGCCGTCGTGAGCGGTGTCCGGCGCTCCGGTCCCCGCGGCCGCCGCGGCCGCCGCGCCGCTCCCCGCCGCGGGCGCACCCTCCTCGTCCTTGGCGCCGCGCGGCGGGTCCGGCAGGCGCCACATCAGGACCGCCAGCAGCAGCCCGGGGAAGCCGGCGACGAAGAACGCCGCCCGCCAGCCGAAGTGGTGCTCGACCAGGCCGCCCAGGATGTACCCGGCAGCGGCGCCGATCGGCGTGGCGGCGTTGAAGATCGCGAACACCCGGCCGCGCTCGCCGCGCGGGAAGGAGTCGGCCAGGAGGGCCGGCGAGATGGTGACGTAGGCGGCCTCGCCGACCCCGACCGCCGAGCGCGCCACGACCAGCGCGGCGAAGCTGCGCGCCAGGCCGGCGAGCCCGGTCGCCAGGCTCCACAGGGCGATACCAGCGGCGACGATGGGCGGCCGCCGGCCGCGGTCGCCCAGCACGCCGAACAGCGGCGAGGTGAGCATGTAGACGACGATGAAGCCGGACATGAGCAGCCCCGACTGCGTGTCGGAGACGTGCAGCTCGGAGCGCCGCAGGCTCTCGACCAGCGCCGCGGGCACGTAGCGGTCGAGGTAGTTGAACAGGTTGATCAGCGTCAGCACGCCGAGCGCCCAGCGGGCGGCGCGGACGGAGCCGTCCGCTGTCGGCGTGTGCGCGGGCTCGCTCATGGATTCTCTCGACGGCAAGACTACATGAGAAGCTCCGAGAAGCGCCCCACGCGCCCTGCGCTTCTCGCGTGGCCCCGCGCCCTTGTCGGACCTCCGGCGCGATCGCCGGCCATTTTTCTCTTTCACGGCGGGAAGGCGGCGCCCGGGACCGCGAAGCGCCGCCGCGGCCGCGCGCCACGGGCGGGCCGAGCCCGTCTGCTATCCTGCCAGCGTGAACGACCTCTTCCTGCGCGCCTGCCGCGGCGAGCCCACCGAGCGCCGGCCGGTATGGATCATGCGCCAGGCGGGCCGCTACCTGCCCGAGTACCGCGCGCTGCGCCAAAAGGTCGACTTCCTGACTCTTTGCAAGACGCCCGAGCTCGCCGCCGATGCCACGCTGCAGCCGGTGGCGCGACTCGGCGTGGACGCCGCCATCCTGTTCGCCGACATCCTGCTGCCGCTCGAGGCCATGGGCGCCGAGCTCGAGTTCGTGCGCGGCGACGGCCCGACCTTCCCGCGCCCCGTGCGGCGCCGCGAGGACATCGCCGGCCTGCGCCTGCCCGACGTCGACGAGAGCCTGGGGTACGTCTTCACCGCGCTGCGCCTGGTGCGGCGGGAGCTCGCCGGCAAGGTGCCGGTGATCGGCTTCGGCGGCACCCCCTGGACCCTGGCCGCCTACCTCGTGGAGGGCGGCGGCTCGCGCCACTTCGAGCACCTCCTCGCCTGGAGCTACGCCGACCCCGAGGGGCTCGGGCTGCTGCTCGACCGCATCGCGGATACCTCCCTGGCCTATCTGCGCGGCCAGCTCGCGGCCGGCGCCCAAGCGCTGCAGCTGTTCGACACCTGGGGCGGCCTGCTCGACGCCGAGCGCTGGCGCCGCCTCGCGCTGCCACCCTTGCGCAAGGTGCTGGACGGGCTGCGCGGGCAGGCGCCGCTCATCTACTACATCCATGGCGGCTCGCACCTGCTCGAGGCGCTCGGCGAGCTGCCGGTCGAGGTGCTGTCGGTCGACTGGCGGCTACCGCTCGGCCGCGTGCGCCCGCTGGCCGGCGGCCGGGTGCTGCAGGGCAACCTCGATCCGGCCGCGCTGCTGGCGCCGCGCCCGGAGATCGAGCGCCGGGTCGCGGCGCTGCTCGCCGAGGGCAGCGGCGGCGGCCACATCGTCAACCTCGGGCACGGCATCCTGCCGATGACGCCGGTCGATAACGCCCGCGCCTTCGTCGAGATCGCCCAGCGCCTCTCGGCGCGGCCTGCGGAGCCCGGCCGCGCCGACCTGCAGGGAGAGCGGGGCGTGCCCGGAGGGCCTGCCGCAGCCTGAGCGGCAGGTCGAGATCTCTCAGCTCGGGCCCGCCGTCAGGGTGAGGTGATCGTCAGCTTGCCGGTCGCCTGGGCCTTCATGGCGATCGTCCAGGTGGGCTGGCCGGGCGTGCTGATCACCACGGGCTGGCCGGTGCCCGAGCCGTCGGAGTTGAACGAGAAGGACTGGCAATAGGATCCGGCGACGCAGGACGCCGCCGGTACCATCGCGAAGCTGATGCCGGTCGGCAGCTGCCAGCTCGTCACCCTCTGCAACGCCGGGATGTCGCCATAGCCGTCGGGCAACTTGTAGGGCGGCATGCCGCCGAGCGTGCCCGAGAAGACGTAGAAGGCGTTGCGGTTGGTGTCCGCGACCAGCGTCACCGGCTGCCCCAGCTTGATCGACTCGAAGCGGGCCTGCCGCCCCAGCATCTCGAGCTGCTGCGCCGAGGAGTGGACCTTGTAGCGGGCGACGATCTTGAGCAGCTGCGGTATGCCGATCGCGAGCAGCGCCCCCAGCATGCAGAGCACCACCAGCAGCTCGATCAGCGTGAAGCCGGCCGGCAGGCGCCGGCGGCTGGAACTAGCAACTGGGCGCGCCATCGTACCCTCCAAGGGGCTCCTGGCCACCACGTCTGATTCAACCTCAGCGCTCATGCATCAGTGTACATGGATCGGCCCGCGGCACCAAGGGGACGCGGCCCGTACCGGGCCAGCCCTGGCCTCAGCGGCGGCCGTGGCCGCCGGCCTTGCCGCTGGCGGCGTCCATGGCCAGGCTGTCGTGGAGCGTCATGATCCAGGCCTTGGCGTCGATGAAGCCGCTGCCCCAGGGCGCGAACTCCGCCGGCAGCCCGGCGGCCTGCATCTGCTCGAGGCTCTCGCCCGCCTGCATGCGGCGGCGCACGATGTCGTTGGTCGCCACCAGCATGGCGCGGAAGCGCTCGAGGTCGGCGCGCCCCGAGAGCGGTCCGTGCCCGGGGATCACCTTCACGTCCGCCGGCATCGTCTGCATCATCTCCAGCACCTTGGTGACGTCGTCGATCAGCCCCTGCACGCTGCCGCCCGTGCCCAGGTCGACGAACGGGAACCTGCCGGCGAACAGGTCGTCGCCCATGTGCACGACGTGCGAGCCGGTGAAGAAGACCACGCTGTCGCCGTCGGTGTGGCCGTGCGGAAAGTGGATGACCTTGATCTCCTCGCCGTTCCAGTGCACCGACACCGCCTGGTCGTAGGTGAGGACCGGCAGCGCCTGCTTCGGCGACGGCGGCACCTTCTGGCCGCGCGCCGACTGCTCGGTGGCGAGACGGCGGCGGACGTTGGTCTGGGCGATGATCGGCGCCTCGAGGCCGAAGACCCGGTTGCCGCCGGTATGGTCGCCGTGCCAGTGGGTATTGATCACGAACTTGAGCTTGCCGCCGGGGGCGATGCCGGCGAGAGCGGCGCGGATCTTCGGCGCCAGCTCCTCGAACTGGTCGTCCACCAGCAGGATGCCGTCCTCCCCCACCGAGGCGCCGATGTTGCCGCCCGCCCCCTCCAGCATGTACACCTTGCCGGCCACCGGCGTCACCTTGATCTCGACCTTCGAGAGGTCCCGCTGCTGCGCGAGCGCGGCGCCCGCGCCGGCCGCCCCGAGCGCCAGCGCCGTCAGCCAGCCGCCCGCCGCCGCCACCAGCCAGCAGCCCGCGGCCGCCAGGCCACCCTGCCTGCGTCCATCCATGAGCTCACCTCCCGCGATTGTGAGACCGCGGCGCCATTGTAGGCGATCAGGCGATCTTGAGGGCCAGGTCCCGGGTCGCCTTGGCCTGGGACTTCTGGTCTTGGACCTGCGCCGTGAAGGGGTAATCGCCCGCCTGGCGCGCCGTCCAGGTGAGCTTGCCGTCCGGCGTCAGGGCCAGCCCGGCCGACGCGCCCGCCGCCAGGGACCAGGTGAGGGTCCCGGTGGTCCCGGTCGCCTGCAGCTGAGCGCTGCCCGCGGCGTTGGCGGTGCCGGTCAGGCCAGGATCGGTGATGGCGAGAGGGGCGGGGGTCTGCGCGCCGGACCCTTGGAGGGCCTTCTCTTGCAGCTTGTCGAAGACGCTGTCGAGGAGGCGCTCGGAGAAGCCGAACACCAGCGCGACCGCGAGCGTGAGCGGGTCAGTCGGCGACTTCCAGGCGACGTCGAACGCCTTTCCCAAGACGTTCAAGTTGATCGCGAGATGCATCAACAGGATCGCGGCCCAGGCGCCGATGGCACCGGCCACCGGACTCAGGAACAGGGTGGTCCACGAGGCGCCGTAGTCGGTCGGCACGTCCTTGCGGTCGAGCGAGCGACTCAGCCTGCTGAGCAGGCCCCCCGCGGCCCCGACCAGGAACAGGATCGCATGTTTGGGGAACGCTCCGGTGAGCGCCAGGATCAACAACAGGCCGCATGCCACCAGCCATGAGGTCTTGTTCTGCCAGCTGACCAGCTCGGCAAAGCTGGTGTCCTCACGCTGATAGTTGGCGGAGAGAGCCTCGGCGAGCAACGCTTGCAGGCGCGCGATGTCCGCCTGCGGGCTGCTGGTCAGCGCCCGGTTGATCGCGTCGGCGAGAGCGCGCGAACCAGCGTCCCCGGCCGCGCGCAACTTGCTTTCGGCCGATTCGAGGCGCACTCGCACCGTCGGCTCCGGCAGCAACGGCACCATCTGGGTCTGGGCTTCATGGACATACCCCCAGCCGATCATCTCCTGTCCACGGGACCAGAACAGATAATTGAGCCAGCGATTGCCGCTCTTGTCCTTGGGGCCGTCGAGCACGTCGTTCGCTTGCTGTAGCAGCCGTCGCAGCTCGGCGAGCCTGACGCTCTGCGGAGGGGCCTCCAGCGCCACGAGCTCGGCCCGCACGGAAGCGATCTGACCACGGCACGACCAGCGCGCGAACATCGCCACGCGATTCCAGCGCACCACCACCATGGCTCCCCAGTAGACGGCGCAGAGGGCCACGGCCACCGCGATGTCCGGGATGTCCGAGACCGCGATGAACCTGTCCAGAAGGCCGTGAGTCCCGCCACCAGGATGAGCGACGGGGACCTTGCCCTTCGCTGCCGCCTGTGCAAAGGCCCCGGCAGCGACAGCGAACATCGCAGCACCCCAGCAGGCAGCCATCTTCGATCGCCCCGGCATGGCGAAGCCCTCCATTTCTGGATCCTCGGAATGCCGCAGGTTATTGGATCAGCACGGCATGGTACAAGCCTATAGGCTCATGGCTATGCGTCTTGCCAACCGGCGGGTGCCGGCACCCTCGAGAGACCGCCATGGGCAACAGGGTGCCCGTACCCCGACGGGGGCACGACGTCATTCGTAGTGCAGGGCTTCGATCGGATCGAGGGCCGCGGCGCGGGCGGCCGGGTAGAGCCCGGAGGCCAGGCCGACCGCCATGGCGACGCCGGTGGCGAGCAGGATCGAGGCCGGCGTGACCACGGTCTGCCAGCCGGCGAACGCCGCGACGCCGCGCGCGATCGCCACGCCGGCGGCGATGCCGGCCAGGCCGCCGATCAAGCTGAACGCGAACGCCTCGACCACGAACTGAAAGCGGATGTCGCCGCGGCGCGCGCCCACGGCGCGGCGGAGCCCGATCTCGGCGGTCCGCTCGAGCACCGTGGCGAGCATGATGTTCATGATGCCGATGCCGCCGACCAGCAGCGAGATGCCGGCGATGCAGCCCATCACCAGGTTGAACAGCCGCTGCGTGCGGCGGCTCTCCGCCAGCAGCGCCTCCGGCACCACGACGTCGTAATCGGCGGCGCCGCCGTGCAGGCGCGCGAGCAGGTCGCCGATCAGCGACGCCGCGGCGGCGGCGCTCGCTCCACCGTCGAGGTGAACCACCAGCTCGTCGAGCGGCGACTGCAGCACCGGACGCTCGAACTTGCGCGCGGCGGTCGCGGCCGGCAGGTAGATCTCGCGCGCCGGCGAGCCGAGCGCGACGCCCTGGAACGAGTCGCCGCCGACCCCGGCCTCGGCGGCCAGCACCCCCACCACCTCGAGCCAGACGTCGTCGACCTTGAGCGGCTGGCCGAGAGCGGGCCCGTAGCCGAACAGCTCGCGCCGCACCGTCGCGCCGACGACGCAGACCTGCGCGTGCTCGCGCTCGTCCAGCGGGTCGAGGAAGCGGCCCTCGGCCAGCGCCAGGTGAGAGAGCTCCGCCTGCGCCGGGCTCACGCCGTAGACCTCGACGCCCTCGGCCCGGCGGGCCGCCGCCATCACCTTGTAGGGTTGGATACGCAGGCGCGGCGCCACCAGGCGGACCCCGGGCACCGCCTCGGCGATGGCGGCGGCGTCGCGCTCCGACACGCCGAGCGACTTGCGGCGGATCTCCTGCAGCTCGGCGGCGTTGAAGGTCCTCGCCCGCACCAGCACGTTGTGCAGTCCCAGCCGCTCGATCATCGCCAGGGCCTCGCGCTCCGCGCCGGCGCCGATCGACAGCATGGCGATCACCGCGCCGACGCCGAAGATCATCCCCAGCATGGTGAGCGCCGAGCGCAGCTTGTGGGTCTCTAAGCTGCCGAAGGCGGCCCGCAGCGCCTCGGCCGGGCTCAAGGCAGCTGCCCCCCGCGAGGTCTCACGGCAGGCCGGGCCCGGCCGGCTCGCCGCGGCGCCCGGGGCCCGCCCTGCCTGAGGGCGCTGCCGGCGCTGCCGCCCCCGCCGGCGCCGCCTTCGGCGCGGGCTCCGGAGCGAGCGTCGGATCGCGCAGCGCCAGCAGGTCGCCCTGCCTCACGCCCGACTCGATCACCGTGGCGCCAGGGTCGGAAGGGCCGAGCCTGACGGGGACCGGCTCGAAGCCGCCGCCGGCGCGCCGGCGGTAGACGACGCTCCGGCCGCCGCGCTGGAACACCGCCGCGCGCGGCGCCACCAGCGTGGCGCGCCGCTCCTCGAGGCGCAGCAGGGCGGTCACGCGCTGTCCCGGCTTCATCGCCTGAGGCACGGTGCGCGCGAGCGCCAGGGTC
>Ga0307479_10004648_pt1 | contig 12581 bp, 11 predicted proteins | sample atmos_gasesECM4C_FD_203743 | JGI IMG/M metagenome (GOLD analysis project Ga0307479, IMG submission 203743) | Hardwood forest soil microbial communities from Morgan-Monroe State Forest, Indiana, United States - atmos_gasesECM4C_515 | ecosystem: Environmental > Terrestrial > Soil > Temperate...
CGCTCCCAGGTGCCCTTCCTCGCCGGCACCTCGCAGCACGACGCCGCCATGGCCGCGATCACCGCCCACCGCGCCACGCTCCGCGCCGTTTTTGTCGACATCGGCAGCAACGACCTGCTCGACGGGCTGCGCCGGGGGACGGCCGTGGCGGCGATGTCGGCGACCCTGCGCGACGCGCTCACCCGCATCGTCACCGACCTGCACACCGCGGCGGGTGCTGGAGTTTCTGTCATCCTCTGCAACTTCTACAACCCGCTGGCCAACCTGGAGCCGGCCACCCGTCCCCAGCTGGCGACGGTCAACGCCACCGTCGCCGCGGTCGCCGCCGCCACCGGCTCCAGGCTCGCCGACTTCTTCTCCGCCATCGACACCTCCACCGCGATCCCCGACCCCACCCTCTGCGACTACGTCGACTGCGCCCACGGCGACGTCCACCCCACCGTCGCCGGCCAGGCGCGCCTCGCCCGCGCCGCCCTCGCCGCCGTGGTCGGCCCGTGAGCGACGGACCCGGCGAGCGCTTCGAGCGCAGCGAGTCGCTCCTCCTCGGCGGGACGCCGACCCTGACCCGCCTCCAGGTGGCCGAGCAGGCGGGCGTCGACCTCGCCTTCGCCGACCGCCTCTGGAACGCCATGGGCTTCGTCAGCCGCGGCGACGACGACGTCGAGTTCACCCTCGCCGACGTGGAGGCGCTGCGCTCGCTGCGGCGGCTCGTCGACAGTGGCGCGGTCGAGCCCGAGCAGGCGGTCGCCCTGGCGCGCATTCACAGCCAGCACCTGTCCGCGCTGGCCGAGTCGGAGGCGGAGCTCGCCGTGGAGCGCGCCGGCGGGACGCTCGACCGCATCGACGTCACGGTGAACCTCGCTGAGGCCCAGCAGCTCCTCCTCTACATCTGGCACCGGCAGCTGCTCGCGGCCTTCCTCCGCCACGTCGACGCGGCCGCGTCGCAGCAGGGAGACGTCGCCTCGGTGGGCTTCGCCGACCTGGTCGGGTTCACCTCGCTCACGCGGGGGATGGAGCGCGACGCGTTGCTGGCGCTGGTCGATCGCTTCGACGCCGAGACGCGGCAGCGGGTCACCGACGGCGGAGGGCGCATCGTCAAGACGATCGGGGACGAGGTGATGTTCGTCGCGCCGTCGCCGCGGCAGGCGGCGGGGATTGCGCTGGCGCTGGTCGGGATCGAGGACGTGGAGGGGTTGCCGCCGGTGCGCGTCGGTGTGGCGCACGGCGACGTGCTGTACCGGCATGGAGATGTATTTGGGGAGGTGGTCAACCTCGCGGCGCGGTTGGTTGCGCTGGCGCGGCCGGGGACGGTGCTGATCGACCGTGTTGCGGCCGGGGCGTTGGACGGCGACGCGCAGTGGGAGGTGGTGCGGTTGCGGCCGCGGCGCGTGCGGGGGTACGAGCACCTTGCGGCGAGTGTGCTGCGGAGGGCTGCCCTCTAAGCCGCCGCGCGGGGTCGCGGAGTCCCGTGTTTGGCGCGCCATCCGCGCGGCGAATTTTCTTCCGGGACTATGACCCGGTCGAATCTGTTGTTGACCGCCGCCCCGTCAGCGACGATAGATCCTGCCGCGCGGATGGCGAAACTGCGGAGTCACGCACGCCGCATCGCGCGGCGATTAGAGGCTCAACCGCGCAACGCGTCGCGCAAATTCTCGAAGAACCCCTTCCGCACCTCGGCGGGCCTCCCCTCGCGCCCGCCGAGCGCCGCCAGGTCCTCGAACACCTTGCGCTGCTTGGCATCGAGGTGCGTCGGCACCACCACCTGCACCACGCAGAGCTGATCCCCGCGCCGCCCGGTGCGGACGTGCGGCACCCCGATCCCGCTGATCTTGATCACCCTGCCGTGCTGCGTCCCCGCGGGAACCTCGACGATATGCTCACCGTCGACGGTCGGCACCGTGATGCGATCACCGAGCACCGCCTGGGCGATCGTCACCGGCAGCTCGTACACCACGTCGACCCCGCGGCGCTCCAGGTGCGCATGGGGCTTGACTCGAAAGGCGAGATACAGGTCGCCCGCAGGACCGCCGCGAGGCCCCGCCTCACCTTCGCCGGCGACGCGGACCTGCATGTCGTCGTCGACACCCGCGGGAATCGTCACCTCCAGCGTCTTGCGCGACTCGACGCGCCCCGCACCGCGACACCGGGTGCAGGCGTGCTCGACGACGCGCCCCTCCCCGTGGCAGCGCGGACACGCCGACACGTTGACCACCTGTCCGAAGATCGACTGCACCGCGCGGCGCACCTGTCCCGAGCCCTCGCACTGCGGACAGGTCACCGCGGAGAACCCGGGCTGCGACCCGCTGCCGCTGCACTCGGGACAGGTGTCGGCGCGCGGCACCTCGATGGTCCGCCGGGCGCCGTGCACCGCTTCGTCGAAGGTGATCTCCAGGTTCATGCGCAGGTCGGAGCCGCGCTGGGGGCCGGTGCGGGCGCGTCCACCGCGGCGTCCGCCGCCGCCGAAGAACATGTCGAAGAGGTCGAAGGCGGACTCGAAGGAGAAGCCGCCGAAGTCGGGCATCTGCTCCGCGGCGTGTCCGAAGGAGTCGTAGCGCTGGCGCTTGTCGGGGTCGCTGAGGACGCTGTACGCCTCGCCGATCTCCTTGAAGCGCTCCTCGGCGGTGGTGTCGCCCTGGTTGCGGTCGGGGTGGTACTGCATGGCGAGCTTGCGGTACGCCTTCTTCAGCTCGTCCGCGGAGCAGCCGCGGGCGACGCCGAGCACCTCGTAGTAGTCGCGCTTCTGGGTGGCCACGAGCGGGAAGGCTACCCGGCGACCGGGTGGGCGACGCGCACCAGCGCGGGACGGAGGACGCGGTCGTGCAGCCGGTAGCCGGGTTGGAGCACCGCGACCACGGTGTCCTCCGACACTTCGGGCGACTCCTCGCCGCCGATCGCCTCGTGCACGCTGGGATCGAAGGGCCGGCCCTCGGCGTCGATGACGCTCACCCCGACCTCGCGCAACGCGTCCTCGAACTGCCGCGCCACCATGCGCACGCCGTCGACCATGGGGTCGCCCTCGGGCGCGTGCTGGATGGCGCGCTGCAGGTTGTCGAGCACGGGAAGCAGGGCGAGCGCGGCGGACTCGGACGCGTAGCGGGCGCGCTCCACCGATTCCTGGGCGCGGCGCCGCCGGAAGTTCTCGAAGTCGGCGGCGAGGCGCAGGTACTGGGCGTCGCGCTCGGCGAGGGTGCGGCGCAGCTCGTCCACCTCGACCTCGGCGGCCTGCTCGGCGGGATCGGACGCGCCGCCGCCCAGCCCGTTCCCGTCGCTCACGTCGTCGCGGGGGGTCTCTGCGTCCATCAGCCCAGCATGCGCTCGATGGCCTCGCCGACGCGCTGCGAGATGTAGCGCAGCCGCGGCGCCACCTGCGGGTAGCGCATCCGGGTCGGACCGAGCACGCCGATGCTGCCGCGGCGGGCGTCGTCGCCGGCGCGGTAGGTGGTCAGCACCAGCGAGCAGTCGTGGAGCTGCTCGAGGTCGTTCTCGGCGCCGATCACCATCTGCACCGAGCCGCTGCCGCCGTCGAGCTCGAACGAGGCGAGCACCTGGCCGAGGACGCGCTCCTCCTCCACCACTTCGAGCACCTGGCGCAGCCGCAGCACGTCGCCGAACTCGGGCTGACGGAGCAGGTTGCGGACGCCGTCGTGGACGACCATGGTGTCCTGCCGCGAGTCGACCGCGCGCATGAAGGTGAGGATGTGGTCGACCAGCTCCTCACGCAGCGTGGTCAGCGCGGCGGGCTCCCCCGGCGCCGCCGCGGACGCGCCGAGGCGGGCGGCGATGGTGGCGCTGTCCAGCCCGGCGAGGTCGCCGTTGAGCTGCGCCGCCAGGGTGCTCAGCGTCTCCTGCGCCGCCGGCTGGCTGAGCTCGACGGACTGCTGCCGGATCAGGTTGCCCTCGAGGACGAGGATGAGCAGGGCGTGGCGCGTGTCGAGGGAGACGAAGTCGACGTGCTTGAGGCGGGCGGTCACCGCCTGGGGGCCGGTGACGATGCTCACCGCGTCGGTCAGCGTGGCCAGCACCTGCGCCGCCGATTCGAGCAGCTCCTCGACGCCCATGGCGGGCTGGGCGAACACCGGGTCGGCCTGGAGGCGCACCGCCGAGGGCACCGCCTCCTCCTCCATGAGGAAGTCCACGTAGTAGCGGTAGCCGACGTCGGTCGGTATGCGTCCCGCGGACGTGTGCGGCTGCAGCAGGTAGCCGATGTCGACCAGGTTGGCCAGCTCGTTGCGGATGGTCGCCGAGGACCAGGCCAGCATGTACTTCCCGGCCAGGGCGTTGGAGCCGACGGGGATGCCGGTCTCCGTGTAGTCGGAGACCACGGCCTTGAGGATCTGCTGCTTGCGACGGTCGAGCGGGACGGGGTGCTGCTCCATGGCCTCTTGGCACTCCACGGCGCGGAGTGCTAAGAGCTTAGCACGGGTTGGCGACCGCGCCCTCCCCCCGCGCCCTCGTCCTTCCTGAAGCGCAGCAGCTCCAGCACCTCCTCGGCCTTCCAGCGCTCCATCGCCTGGGCGGTCTCCAGGGACACGCCGGCGCGGACCAGCTCGGCGACGATCGCCGCGGCGGGTGGCTTGTGGATGTGGACGCGGGACACGATGGACACATTCTTCTGGGTCACCGCGGGTCGAAGTGGCGGCGCGAATGACCTGTCACGCGTCCCTGCCTCTGACCGCGAGCAGGTGCGCAACGCACCACCGGTTCTTCACAGCCGCCCGTGTGGGCGTCGCAGGTTCGTAGCGCAAGATTTCGGCGGGGGTCCGGTTGTCAGGCGGCGCGCGTGTCGCACAGCCGCAACGCCACGGCGTCGAGCAGCTCCTGGCCGCGGGCGGTGACACGGGCGATGCGTCCGTCCCAGTCGAGCAGGCCGGCGTCGCGCAGCGCGGCGGCTTCGCGACGGGCATGCGCATCATGCAGATGAATTCCCTCGGCGGTGAGTCGCAGGCCGACGAGGATCGACTCGCTGTCGCGCTCCTCTGCCGTCACCTCCTCAATATGCGGGGGCGCGCCGGCGACGTAGTCGGGGATGGAGTCGTTGTGCCAGTACCGGACCGCGACGGTTTGCTCGCTGGCCGCATGCATGCCCAGCGCCGCGGCCGTGTCGGGCGGCAGGTGGCCGTGGGCGCCGACCCCGGCGGCGAGGTAGAAGTCGTTGTGCCAGTAGGCGAGGTTGTGGCGGCACTCGCTTCCCGGCGTGGCGAAGTTGCTGATCTCGTACTGTTCCAGGCCGTGCCGGCGCGCGGCGTCGACCGCGAGCCAGTGGTGGCGCAGCGCGGTCTCGGGGTCACACGTTGGCACCACTCCTGCGGCGACGGCACTGGCCAGCGGCGTCCCCTCCTCCACCGTCAGCTCGTAGCAGGAGAGGTGGTCGCAATCCAGGGCGAGGACGCGCTGCAGCGTGTCCTGCCAGCGCGCGTCGTCGAGTCCGGGGACCGCGTAGATCAGGTCGGTGTTGACACGAACGAACCCGGCCGCCTTCACGTCGCGCACGGCCTGGACGGCGCGGTCACCGTCGTGGACGCGGTCGAGGAAGTCCAGGATGTCGGCGTGCAGGCTCTGCACCCCGAGGCTGATGCGGTTGACGCCCGCGCCCAGCCAGGCCTCTGCCTTGCCTGGCGTGGTGCTCGACGGGTTGGCCTCCATGGTGATCTCGGCGCCGGGGCTGACGGCGAAGCAGTGCCGCACCTCGTCGAGGATGCCGCCCAGCAGGGCGGTGTCGAGCAGGCTCGGCGTGCCGCCGCCGACGAAGACGGTGTCGAGTCGCACCGTCTGCGGGTCGAGCCGCGCGGCGATGTCACGCAGCTCCGCCTGCAGCGCAGCGGCGTACTCGCGCTGCCCCCTGACGCCGCCGACCGAGGTGAAGTCGCAGTAGGCGCACTTGCGCTCGCAGAAGGGGATGTGCAGGTACAGCGCGCGGATCATCCCCGCGGCCCCCGGTTGCCGGGCAGGCGGTGCATGAAGAAGCGGCGGTAGGCGAAGGGGTAGATCGCCGCGCCCACCGCCCCGCCGATCAGCCCGGCGACGCCCACGCCGGCGAGCTGCTTGGCGTCGTTGGCGTCGAGGTTGTGGCCGCTGACCTGGACGGCGAGGCCGGTGGAGAGCACGTAGAAGAAGTAGCTCAATGCGCCCACGGAGATCGTCTCCAGCGGGCGGAGCAGGCGCGTCTCGCCGGTCAGGCGGCGCGCGGTGGGCATGGCCAGTAGCGGGTAGAGCAGGTAGAGGAAGACGTTGACGGTCACCAGCGAGTAGGCGAAGGTGGGCTGGCTCTCCAGCCTCATCGCCACCGCCGCGACCGGGACGTTGATCACCACCATCAGCGCGTAGAGGGTGAGCACACCGCGCAGCGACCAGGGTGGCGGATTGGCGTAGCCCGGCGCGTTCTCGATGCGCTCGGTCTCACGGCGCAGCAGGGCCCGGTGCTGCCGGGTCTCGGCGCGCTGCGCCGCGTCGGGCGGCCCCGTGGTGGTCGCCGGGTGCTTGCGGCGGTTGGTTCGCGACATGTCTGTCTTCTACTCGTCCAGCGAGAGCACCGCCAGGAAGGCCTCCTGGGGGATCTCCACGTTGCCGATCCGCTTCAGCCGCTTCTTGCCCTCCTTCTGCTTCTCCAGCAGCTTGCGCTTGCGGGTGATGTCACCGCCGTAGCACTTGGCGAGGACGTCCTTGCGCTGCGCGCTGACCGTCTCGCGGGCGACGATCTTGCCGCCGATCGCCGCCTGGATGGGCACCTCGAAGAGCTGCCGCGGGATCAGCGCCTTGAGCCGCTCGGTCAGCTTGCGGCCGTGCAGGTTCGCCTTGTCGCGATGGACGATCATGCTCAGCGCGTCGACGCGCTGCCCGGCGACGAGGACGTCGAGTTTGACCAGCGACTCGGCGCGGAACCCGGTGATCTCGTAGTCGAGGCTGGCGTAGCCGCGGCTGCGTGACTTGAGCTGATCGTAGAAGTCGTGGATGATCTCGCCGAGCGGCAGGTCGTAGGTGAGCACGACGCGGTCGCCGGGCTGGTGGGACATGTCGAGGAACTCACCGCGGCGGTCCTGGCAGAGCTGCATCATGGCGCCGACGAACTCGCTGGGCACCAGCACCGTCGCCCTGACGCGCGGCTCCTCGATGGCGTCGATGTGGCTCGGGTCGGGGAGCAGCTCGGGGTTGTCGACGACGCGCACCGACTGGTCGCGCATGATCACGCGGTATTCGACGCTGGGCGCGGTGCCGATGAGGCTGAGCCCGAACTCGCGCTCCAGCCGCTCCTGGACGATCTCCATGTGCAGCAGGCCGAGGAAGCCGCAGCGGAAGCCGAACCCCAGCGCCGCGCTCGACTCCGGCTCGTAGACGAGCGACGCGTCGTTGAGGTTGAGCTTCTCCAGCGCCTCGCGCACGGCGGGGAAGTCCTCGCTGTCGACGGGGAAGATGCCGGCGAAGACCATCGGGGTGACGTGGCGGTAGCCGGGCAGCGCGTGCGCCGTGGGATGCTCGGCATCGGTGACGGTGTCGCCCACCTTGGAGTCGCGGACCTGCTTGATGGAGGCGATGAAGTAGCCCACCTCGCCGGTCTGCAGCTCGCCGGTTGCAGTCATCGCCGGCCGGAACACGCCGACCTCGTCGACGACGAAGTCCTTGCCGCTGGCCATCATCCGCACCCGCATGCCGTCGCGGATGCCGCCATCCATGACCCGAACGTAGACGACCACGCCGCGGTAGATGTCGTACTTGGAGTCGAAGATCAGCGCCTTGAGCGGCTGCAGCGGCGCGCCCGTGGGATGCGGGATGCGCCGCACCACCGCCTCGAGGATCTCCTTGGTGCCGATGCCCTCGCGCGCGCTGGCGGGGATGCAGTCCTCGCCGGCGAGGCCGATCACCTCCTCGATCTCCTTGCGCACCAGCTCCACGTCGGCGGCGGGCAGGTCGATCTTGTTGATGACCGGGACGATCTCCAGGTTGTGCTCCAGCGCCTGGTAGACGTTGGCCAGGGTCTGCGCCTCGATGCCCTGCGACGCGTCGACGACGAGGATGGCGCCGTCGCACGCGGCCAGCGAGCGGCTGACCTCGTAGGCGAAGTCGACGTGTCCCGGCGTGTCGATGAGGTTGAGCTGGTAGGTCTCGCCGTCGTCGGCCTTGTAGCTCAGCCGCACCGCCTGCGCCTTGATGGTGATGCCGCGCTCGCGTTCCAGGTCGAGCTGGTCGAGCACCTGGGCCTGCATGTCCCGTGGCGACACCGCGCCGGTGAACTCGAGCAGCCGGTCGGCCAGCGTCGACTTGCCGTGGTCGATGTGGGCGATGATCGAGAAGTTGCGGATGCGGTCGAGCGGCGCGGTCACGGCGGGCAATCGTACAGGTGGGCGGTCAGAGCCCCCGACCGGCCCGCGCTCAGGCGCGATGCCAGCTCCGAGCAGGACGCTTGCCGTCCACGGTGGGCAGCCCGTGCCCCGGGCAGACCACCCGGGTGCGGATCGCCGCCAGGCGCTCGGCCGTGTGGCTTGCGATGGCGGGTTCGGCGCAGTGCCTGTCGGGAGGCGGCTGGACCCGACCGGCGCGGTCCACCCGCGCGGCGTCGCCGAGCATCAGCGCACCGGGTCCGTAGCAGTGGAAGGCGAGCGCGCCGGGCGCGTGTCCCGGCGCGGCGATCACCTCGATGCCACCCGCGAGGTCGAGCACGCGTCCCGGGGTGAGGATCTCCTCGACGCGGATCGGCTGGGGCGGCCAGCGCCGGCCGCGGCGGAGCAGGCCGCCGCGCATGGTGGTGGCGCCCGCCTCGCGCAACTGCTCCGCCGTCTCCGCTGAGGCGGCCAGCCGCGCCCCGGTGATCTCGCGCAGCGCGGCCGCGTTGCCGGCGTGCCCGGGGTGGGCGTGGGTGAGCAGGATGAGACGGACCTCGTGGAGCTGCCGCTTGGCGGCGCCGATCATGTGGCCGGCGCCGAGCCCGCCGTCGGGCGCGCCCGTGTCGATGACCACGCACTCCATCGGCCCCTCGACCAGGTAGGCGCGTCCGCCGCGTGTGGTCTCGGCAGCGTGGAGCCCCTGGATCACCAGCATGGCTGCCGAGCCTACGCCGAGAGTGGCGATCGCTTCAGCAGTTCAGCGGCGGAAGCCGCCCGTATGATCTTCGCCATGCCGACCCCCACCTTCTCGTCCCACTCCACCGGCCTGCCCCCCGACCCCACCGGCGGCAAGCGCGCCCTCGTCCTGAGCGGCGGCGGCGTCACCGGGCTGACCTACGAGATCGGCGCGCTGCGCGCCCTCGACGACCTCCTGGTCGGCGCCAGCGTCAACGACTTCGACATCTTCGTCGGCACCAGCGCGGGCTCGGTGGTCGGCGCGCTGCTGGCCAACGGCATCTCCCCCACCGCCATGGCCCTGGGCGTCGAGGGCGGCAGCGCCGACCTCTCGCCGCCGTCGGCGTGGGCGCTGTACAAGCCCAACCTCGGCGAGTTCGCCCGCCGCCTGGTCAGGCTGCCCGGACTGGCGCGCGAGGTCCTCGGTGACCTGGTCCACTCGCCGTTGCGGCTCTCCGCATTCGACCTGCTGGGGCTGGTCTTCCCGCTGATCCCCTCGGGACTCTTCGACCACTCCGAGCTGATCCGCTACATCCACGACGTGCTCTCGCTCCCCGGCCTCACCGACGACTTCCGCGAGCTGGACAAGGAGCTGCACATCGTCGCCACCGCGCTCGACTCCAACGAGCGCGTCGTCTTCTCGCCGTACAACAACGCGCACGTGCCCATCTCGCGCGCCGCGGCGGCGAGCAGCGCCATCCCCATGCTCTTCAAGCCGGTGCGCATCGACGGGCTCGACTACGTCGACGGAGGGCTCAAGGGCAACGCCGCCATCGACGTCGCCGTCGACCGCGGCGCCACGCTGGTGGTGGTGATCAACCCCATCGTGCCGCTCGACTCGCGACACATGAACGTGCCGTCCTCGATGCGCCAGCAGGTGGGAAGTCGACTCACCGACATGGGCATGCGCGGCGTCTACAACCAGGTGTTCCGCGGCATCCTCCACGACGGCCTGATCGACCACGTCCGCCTGGTGCGCAACCGCCGTCCCGACGTCGACATCCTGCTCATCGAGCCGCGCCCCGACGACGAGAAGATGTTCTTCCACGAGCTGATGTCGTTCTCGGCGCGGCTGATGACGCTGCAGCACGGCTACGAGTCGGTGTCCACCGGGCTGTACGACACCTGGGGCTATCTCCGTCGCATCCTGCCGAAGCACGGGGTGCGGATCAGCCGGCGCATCATCGACCGCAAGCCGCAGCAGGTCCCGGTGGACTCGGTGGACAGCACCGGAGTGCTGCAGCGGCTGCTGCGGCAGACGGTGTTCGACCGCCGCTCGCGTGCGCGCCAGCTGGGTGAGGACGAGACGCCGCTGCGCGTCCGCGAGAGCGAAGCCGTCTAGCGGCTGCTAGTCGCCGCCGATCGCGGCGCGGAGCAGCTCGCCGATGTTGACGCTGCGCTGCGTCCCGGCGGCGGAGGGCTTGACCCGGTGGGCCAGCACCATCGGCGCCACCATCTCCACCTCGGGGAGTCCGACGCGGGGGCGGCCCTCGTAGGCGGCCAGCGCCTGGGACGCCTTGCGGGTGGTCAGGTCGGCGCGGTGGCCGTCGACGTCGAGCTCGATGCCCAGCGCGGCGATGGCGACGAGCATCTCGCGGTCGACCTCGATGTCGGGCAGGGTGCCGATGGCGGCGCAGATGCGGTCGGCCTCGGCCTGCTCAGCTTCCTCGTAGGAGGCCACGAAGTCGTCGGCGTCCTCCTCGAAGAGCTCGCGACGCTCGACGATCTCGACACGCTGCTCGATGTCGCGGATGCCGGTGACGTCGACGCAGAGCCCGAAGCGGTCGAGCAGCTGCGGGCGCAGCTCGCCCTCCTCGGGGTTCATGGTGCCGACGAGGATGAAGCGCGCCGGGTGCCAGACGCTGATGCCCTCGCGCTCCACCACGTTGACGCCCATCGCCGCCGCGTCGAGCAGCACGTCGACCAGGTGGTCGTCGAGCAGGTTCACCTCGTCGACGTAGAGGATGTTGCGGTTGGCCTGGGCCAGGACGCCGGGCTCGAAGCGGCGCTCGCCCTGCTTGATGGCCGCCTCTATGTCGATGGTGCCGACGACGCGGTCCTCGGAGGCGTTGATGGGCAGCTCGACCACGCGCATGCGGCGCTTGGCGGTGGGCAGCGTCTCGCCGGCGTCGACGCGGGCCCGGCAGTCGGCGCACTGCACCTCGGGCTGGTCGGGCGGGCACCCGTAGGGGCAGTCGGCGACCACCTCCAGCTCGGGCAGCAGCCGGGCCAGCGCCCGGACGGCGGTCGACTTGGCCGTCCCCTTCTCGCCGCGGATGAGCACCCCGCCGATGGCCGGGTTGATGGCGTTGAGCACCAACGCCTGCTTCATCTCCTCCTGGCCGACGAGCGCGGTGAACGGGAAGATCGTGCGTTCGAGTGCCATGCCTGACCCATTCTCGCAGACCTTGGCGACGAGCCTGCCGCTCCCCGGTGGGAGGGTCAGATCTGCGAGCGCGTCCAGGTGGAACCACCGTCGTGGGTGGTCCACAGGGTGCCTCCCGCGGCGACGCGGCCGGTGCGGGCGTCCTGGAAGCCGAGTGCGGTGACGTAGGCGTTTGCCGCCAGCGCCCCGAGGTCGGCCGTCCTGGTCCAGGTGCGGCCGCCGTCGTGGGAGACCTCCACGGACGCGTCGCTGACCGTTGCGCCCTGGAATTGCTCGCGAATCGTGACGAGCGTTCCATCGGGCAGGAGGAGCGGTTGCTCGGGGATGCCGTAGCCGTCCCAGCCCGTCATCGTCTGTGCGGCGCCGAAGCTCGATCCGGCGTTGGTCGACTGGCGCACGGCGAATGTTGTCGCGGCGCTGCTGCGGATGAGGCAGGTGACCGCGAGGCGTCCGGACGGTGCCGCGGACATGCCCAGCAGCATGGGGTCCTGGCCGTATTGGGTGCAGGGATCGGCGATCTGCGACCACGTCGTACCGCCGTCTGCGCTGGTGGCGATCGGCGAGACGTACACGGCGCCGCCCGCGGAGTTGCCCAGCGTGGTGACGTAGATCCGCTGCGCGCCGTCGCGCTGCAGGAGCGGCGGTCCGCCAGGACCGGGGGCGGGGTCGAGCACCGTCCGCCACGTGTCGCTGCCCACGGGTGCGACCTGGACGCTGAAGTGGCGTCCGAGCCCGCCGTCGTCGGGCGTTGGCGCGGTGATGCGCACCGCGGTGCCACCGGCGACCTCGAGGTCGTTGGTCAGTCCTGACCCGTTGCGCCAGGTGCGGCCGCCGTCGCCGGTGATGAGCAGCAGGTCGCCGAAGAGGTAGCCAACCCTGGCCGACGCAAAACGGATCTTGGTGATGCACGGACCGTTCGACGTGCATCCCGCCGCACTCGACGGCACGGGACCGACGTCGCTCCAGTGGACGCCGTCGGTCGTGTGCGCCACGCGCTCGCACTGCGACGCGCCGCACGTCTCCTGCAACAGCGCCCAACCCTCGGAGCTGCTGATCCACGACAGGTCGAGCACCTGCTGCGGCAACAGCGCCGGCAGCACGGTCGACTGCGGGGTCGGTGCCGGCGTCGGCGCCGGCACCACCAC
>Ga0307479_10004649_pt1 | contig 12580 bp, 9 predicted proteins | sample atmos_gasesECM4C_FD_203743 | JGI IMG/M metagenome (GOLD analysis project Ga0307479, IMG submission 203743) | Hardwood forest soil microbial communities from Morgan-Monroe State Forest, Indiana, United States - atmos_gasesECM4C_515 | ecosystem: Environmental > Terrestrial > Soil > Temperate...
TCCGCCGTTGTAGATACTCCACCCACCATCGCCGTTCTGCTGCTGCAGGATGTAGCGCGCAGCCTTTTCGATCCGCTCCGGATCACCCGTACCCAGCATGGCGTGCAGAACGATGTAGTCGGCTTCCAGCGTGGCGTCTGCTTCGAGCTCTCCGCACCAGTAGCCATCCTGGTGCTGCTGGGAAAACAGCAGACGGCGCGCGGCATCGCTCGCCGCTGCCACACGGCTTGCAAGATCATCAATTTTGCCGAAACGTAACTGAGGCACAGACTTTGCAGAAATTCCGGGGGAGGTATCTTCCATGCAGGTTGGACTCCGTTAGTCCGCGCTCACGCTCGCGGGGGCGGCAGCAATGGCCTCCACAATCTCCGGCGGCAAGCCAAAGCGAACATTTTCCGGCATCACTTCCAGTTCCTGCACATTGTCAAAACCCTTGGTCGCCAGGAACTTCACGACTTCTTCCACCAGACACTCGGGAGCCGAAGCTCCGGCCGTCAGCGAAATGGTTTTCACGTCCTCGAGCCATTCGGGCTTGATGTCCTTGTAACTGTCGATTAGATGCGCATTGGTCCCCAAATTACGCGCAACCTCAACCAGGCGATTGGAATTTGAGCTGTTTTCCGACCCAACCACCAGCAGGAGGTCGGCCTCAGAAGCCACTTCCTTCACCGCAACCTGCCTGTTTTCTGTTGCATAGCAGATATCCTGCGCATGCGGACCCTGAATGTTGGGGAACTTCTTCTTCAGCGCCGCAATAATGTCCTTGGTCTCGTCCAGACTTAACGTGGTCTGGGTAAGGTAGGCGACGCGGTTCGGATCCGGAACCGTCAACGATCCCACCTGTGCCGGAGATCCAACCACCTGCGTGACGGCGGGCGCCTCGCCTAAAGTACCAATCACCTCATCGTGATCGCGGTGCCCGATGAGCACCAGCGAGTAGCCTTCCTTGGCGAACTTGACCGCTTCTACGTGTACCTTGGTGACCAGAGGACAGGTCGCATCGATTACCCGCAGCTTGCGTTCGTGGCTGGCCTGGCGCACTTCCGGTGAAACCCCATGGGCACTGTAGATCACGCGCTCGCCCTCAGGGACTTCATCCACGCTGTCGACAAAAATGGCGCCCTTCTGCTGCAATTCTTCCACGACGAACCGGTTGTGAACGATTTCCTTGCGGACATAGATAGGCGGCCCGAACGCCTCCAGGGCGATCCGGACGATGTCTATCGCGCGCACCACCCCGGCGCAGAAACCGCGAGGCTTCAAAAGCAGCAATGTCTTGGCTTCACTGGTAGACACAATAATCCTTGGCCATCCTCTGCCTGACTTAAGCGTACACTTTTCCCCGGAAAAGTTAATTCTAGACTATCGTAGAGAACCCTTTTGGTCAACGTAAGCCATAGAAAGGGCGAGGATTAACAGCGATTGGGGAGAATCGCAGAGCGAACGGTTCCGGGGTAAAACCGAACGAGGCCGGAGGAACCTGCTTCAATTCTTGTCATTCCGAAGCCGAATGCGGCTGAGGAATCTGCATCACCGCGAACCGTCGGGTGCCTTGCCTCTTTCCTTGTCTTCGCGTCCTTCGCGGGCGCCTTCGCCCCGCGAGTTCTTACACCCCGGGGTTTTCTTTTGACAACCGAAGACGACAGGAGCAAATTACCGGCTATGAAGCCGGCGATGGTCTTCTCCCTATTTTTCGTCACTTCACTGGTCTTCGCGCAGAATCCGGCCGACGTCAAGTTTCAGGATGCCAGCCCGAAAGGAGCGCCTGCTTCTCTGTCCGTTAAATACGATCCAGATGTCGGATTGTATACTTCTGTCCGCAATACATCCGGGAAAGGCATTCTGGGTTTCTTTGCAATCATCGAACCCACCGATTCGCGCGGCCAGTCCGTTCCATGTCACTCCCGCGCAGATTTTGTTTTCAAAGACTCTGTGTTGGCTCCTCAGGCCGAACGACCCGCTTGTCCGCTGGATACCTCGACCAGCCCGAATCAGCCCAGTGCGGCTGTCGTTAAAGCAGTTGGCGCGGTGCTTTGGGTCCAGTTCGAGGATGGATCAACGTGGGGCGATGCTGCGTCTGGCAAGCAAATCCTCTCGCTGCGTTCGCGGAAACTTGCCTTTCTGCAGGAGCTCGTTGCGGAATATTACGACAAGGGAGAGAAGTCCTTTAATGCGATGTTGAACGATCAGAACCGTGACCCACGGATTTGGTCCGTCGCTGGCTGTCTCGTCGAAGATGCAAAATCGCAAAGGATTCCGGCAATCAATTTGGCAAAAACCCGATTGGAAGCTGCGCAAAAATGGGAGTCATTGCTCGGCCCCTTCCAATAACGGGTTGCTTTTCGTTTCTCTGCCGTTGTTCTATGCGTTTAAAGCCGTTTCTTAACTGAGAACTGGCCGGGTGCCCCATGTTTGCGCGCCTTTTGCGTAAACGTAGGATTACCACGATTGCATCGTCCTTGTGCTTTGCCAACGACGAACGACCAACCACTGCCCTCACACCACAAAATACTTCGCCCCCGGATGATGCACGACGATCGCGGACGTCGACTGTTCCGGCTCCAACAAGAATCCCGAAGTCAACCGTACCCCGACATTCTCCTCGGGATGCAACAAAGCAAACAGCTTGGTCTGATCCTCCAGATTCGGGCACGCGGGATACCCAAACGAATACCGCGACCCCCGATACTTCTGATGGAACAGATCCCGCACATGCGGCGAATCCTCGCCCGCAATGCCCAACTCCTGCCGCATCAGCCGATGATGAAACTCCGCCAAAGCCTCCGCCGTTTCCACGCCCAGCCCGTGCAGGTACAGATACTTTGTGTACTCCCCGCCCTCAAACAAGCGCTGCGTCTCCACCGAAGCCCGAGGCCCAATCGTCACCAGCGACAACCCCAGCACATCCATCTTTCCCGAAGCCTTCGAAACAAAGAAATCCGAAATACAAAGCCGCCGCCCCTCCCGCTGCCGAGGAAACGTAAATCGCAGCAATTCATTCCTTCGTGCCCCTTCGTGAGCCCTTCCTTCGTGCCCTTCGTGGTAAAGCCCGTGATCTTCCGCGGCGTATACCACTACGTCATTCCCTTCGCTCTGAGCCGGGAAATACCCGTAAACCACCTGAGGCTCAAACAACCCCGAAGCCGCCACCTCATCCTCAAGCTCCCGCTTCTTCGGCCGGTACTTCTGCTCCACCAGCCGCAGATAATCCTCCTGCGAAGCCGTCTTCAACTGCCACTGATTCTTGAACAGCGCCGTCTCGTTGATATATCCAAACAGCTCCCGCAGATCGTAATCCTTCTTGACCCGTACTCCCCAAAACGGAGGCTCGGGAATATTCGGCGCGTCCCCGACCACGGGGCTCCGCTCCGCAAACACTGGACCGGTCTCTTCGTCGATAGCCGCCGCTTTCGCGTACTCCTTCACCGTCTTCCCTTCCGAGAGCCGCGCCGTACGTTGCCCATCCTCGGCGATCAGATCCTCCATGATGTGCAGTCCGGCAAACGCATCATCGGCATAGAACACGGCATTCGAATACTCCCGCCGCAGATCGTCTTCCACGTACTTCCGCGTCAGAGCCGCGCCGCCGCAGATCACGGGATACTCCAGCTTCTGCCGCTCCAGATCCTGGATGACGTACTTCATCTCCAGTGTCGACTTCACCAGCAAACCGCTGAGCCCGATCGCGTTTGCCCGATGCTCGGAAGCCGCCTTGATAATCGAATCTCCCGGCTGCTTGATGCCGAGATTGACTACCTTGAATCCATTGTTCGAAAGAATGATATCGACGAGGTTCTTCCCAATGTCGTGCACATCCCCCTTCACGGTCGCGATCACAATCGTGCCCTTCTGCTGTGCGCCCGCCTTCTTCTCCATCTTGGGCTCAAGGTAAGCCACCGCCTGCTTCATCACCCCGGCCGAATCCAGCACCGACGGCAACTGCATCTTGCGCGCGCCGAACAGTTCGCCCACCGTCCGCATCCCATCCAGCAGCACCGTATTAATAATGTCCAGCGGCGAGTACTGGGCGAGCGCGACATCGAGCAACTGCTCGAGCGATTGCTTCTGCGCGCCGTCACCCACAGCCTTCTCGCCATTGATGATCGCGAACTTCAGCTTGTCCTCGATCGACAAGCTCTCCAGGTGCGCCGTGGTCGAAGCCTGTGGTTTGCCCTTCAACCCGGCGAAGTGGTTCATGTAAACCTGAAGCGGATCGCCGGCCGAGGTATCGCGGAAAATCACCTTCCGCGCCAGTTCAACTTCCTCCTGAGGAATCTTGTACAGTGGATAAATTTTGCTGTAGTTGACAATGGCCATGTCGAGCCCATTGTCGACGGCCTCGTGCATGAACACGCTGTTCAGCACCCGCCGCGGATACGCGTCGAGCCCGAACGAAATATTGCTCACGCCCAGAATCGTCTTCACCTCGGGAAGTTCCTGCTTGATGCGCTTCACCGCCGCGAGCGTCTCCATTCCGGCCGTGCGGTACTCTTCCTGGCCGGTCGAAATCGGCAACGTGAGCGCATCGAAGATCAGATCCACACCGCGAATCCCGTATTTCTTCGTCGCCAGGTCGTAAATCCGCTTCGCAATCGCGACCTTCTTGTCCGCGGTCAGCGCCATCCCGTCTTCGTCGATGGTCAGCGCGATCACTGCCGCCCCATAACGCTTCGCCATGGGCAACACTTTCGAAGTCCGCTTCTCGCCGTCCTCGAGGTTGATCGAGTTGATAATCGCCTTCCCCGGAATTCGCTTCAGCGCCTCCTCCACCACGTCAGCCTCGGTCGAATCCACCAGGATCGGCGCGGGAACGCGCGTCGCCACCCGTTCGAGAATTGAAGTGATGTAACCCTTCTCGTCCTCGCCCACGATGGCGCAGCACAAATCCAGCATGTGCGAGCCGTCGTTCACCAGCCTTTTCGCCAGCGCCAGAATGTCGTCGTATTTCTTGCCGCGCACGAGATTGCGGAAGTGCTCCACTCGCGTGGTCGTATTCATCTCCTCCGCGACAATCAAAGGCTTGGGCTCGAGATCGAGTGGCACCGACGTGTACGCGCTCGAAGCCGCACCCACGGCCTTCACCTCGCGCTTCGCGGGTTCCACACCGGAAACCGCCTCGACCACCGCCTTCAAGTGTTCCGGCCGAGTCCCGCAACACCCGCCCACAATCCGCACGCCATAATCTGCAACAAAATGCTTGTGATACTGCGCCAGCTCCTGCGGCTCCAGCTTGTAGACTGCATGCCCGCCCACATTCTGGGGAAGCCCCGCATTGGGCAGCACTGAAATATTCTTGGTTGAGTTCAGGCCCAGGTACCGGACCGCATCATTCATCTCCTTCGGCCCGGTCGCACAGTTGATCCCGATGATGTCGACATCGAACGGCTCGAGCGCCGTCAAGGCAGCGCCAATCTCCGTGCCCAGCAGCATCGTCCCCGATTCCTGCAAGGTCACCTGCACGGTCAGCGGCAGCCGCTTCCCTGCTTTGCGCATCGCTTCGAGCGCGCCGTACACACCGACCTTCGCCTGTAGCAGGTCCTGCGCGGTCTCCACCAGCAGCACATCCACACCGCCCTCAATCAATGCCGCCGCCTGCTCCTCGTAGGCCGCCGCCATCTCATCAAAGGAAATGTGCCCCAGCGAAGGCAGCTTGGTCGTCGGCCCCATCGAGCCCGCGACAAAGCGCGGCTTGTCCTTCGTGGAAAATTGCGACGCGACTTCCCGCGCCAGCCTGGCCGCTGCGACATTGATCTCCCGCACCCGGTCCCCAAGCTCAAACTCGCCCAGCACTACCTTCGCCCCACCAAAAGTATTGGTCTCGACGATGTCGCAACCCACCGCGAAGAACGCCGCGTGGATGTCTTTAATAATGTCCGGCCGGCTCAACACCAAAACCTCGCTGCAGTTCTCCTTCCCCCAGTAATCATCCAAAGAAGGATTCCGCAACTGGATGTTGGTCCCCATCGCGCCGTCATAAACCACGACGCGTTCTTTCACGACCTGTAAGAAGTTAGTCATTCACAACCTTCAAAACTTTGTCATCCTGAGCGAAGGACCCACGCAATCTGCTCGCTGCGTAATGACCTCAACTAAAACCAGCCACCAGCCACCGACCACCAGCCATCAGCCGCCCTTATGCACAAACGCCGGCCCTTTCCAGGACCGGCGTTCAACTCTGTGCAGACTCTCGAAAGCCTTCAGCTCCCCTGCACCGGCAACGCCGGTGCGCCTTCGGCGACGTCCGCGCTGTTGAACACCGCGTTCGCCCCCATGTGTGCTGGCGCGGCCGCCAGCATCTGCTCCTTCCGGTAAATCAGGTTGCTCGCATTGAACGAAGCCAACTCGAATCCGTGCCCATGCGTAATCGCATCGGTGGGGCAAGCCTCCACGCAATATCCACAAAATATACATCGATTGTAGTCTATGTTATAGACTTTGGCGTAGCGCTCGGCGCCGCTCACGCGGTTGGTTTCGGTGTTCTCCGCGGCTTCGATGTAGATACAGTTGGATGGGCAGGAGGCGGCGCACAGAAAACAGGCTACGCATTTTTCCAGACCGTTTTCGTCGCGCTGCAGGACGTGCATGCCGCGGTAGCGTTCCTGGAAGCGAGCGCCGCGCAGCGGGCCCGGACCGTCGGGATAATTTTCGACCTGCGTCGGTTGAAACATCTCCTTGAAGGTGATGCTCATTCCCTTCGCGATCGCCTTGATGTTCTCGAGCACTGGCATGCCTGACTAGTATACCGAAACCGCGTCCGTCCCGCCGCGTCGGCTCCCCGACAGTTCGTTTATCTTGTGCAACTTGCCGCGCCGTACCACCCTGGCACTGGCGGCATCCTTGTGCTTTCGCCTATCATCTAAGCTACCGATCCGAAACCACTCACCCCCATGGCTCAACTACTCGATACTGTCCACTCTCCGCTCGATGTAAAAACGCTCACCGTCCCGCAACTGGAAATTCTCGCGGAAGAGATCCGTGAAGAGCTGATTTCTGTGCTCTCGAAAACCGGTGGGCACCTTGGCCCGAACCTGGGCGTCGTGGAACTCACGCTGGCCATGCACTACGTCTTCAACACGCCGGCGGATCATTTCGTCTTCGACGTCAGCCACCAGGCCTACGTACACAAACTCCTCACCGGACGGCGCGAGCAATTCCACACCATCCGCACACCCGGCGGACTCAACGGATTCATGCTGCGCTCCGAGAGCGCGCACGACTGCTACGGCGCTGGACACGCGGGCACCGCGCTTTCGGCAGCACTGGGAATGGCCGTGGCACGCGATCGTGCCGGCGGGAAGGAACATGTGGTCGCGCTCGCGGGAGATGCGGCCTTCACCTGCGGCATCACCTACGAAGCCCTGAACAATATCGCCAACAGCACGCGCCGCCTGATCGTTGTCCTCAACGACAACGAGTGGTCCATCGACAAGAATGTGGGCGCGATCGCCAGCTACCTGAACAAGATTGTGACCAACCCGCGCTTCGATTACCTGCACGAGCGCGCCGGCCAGTTCGTGGAACGCCTCGGCGGCAAAACCGCGCTGCAGATGGCGCGCAAAGCCGAAGAAGCGGCCAAGAGCATCCTGTGGCCCAGCGTGATTTTCGAAGAACTCGGCCTGAAGTACTACGGCCCGATCGACGGGCACGACATCGCCACGCTCATCAAGACCTTTGAATTTCTGAAGACGCAGCGCCGTCCCGTGCTCTTGCACGTGCTCACCCAAAAAGGCAAAGGGTTTGAGCCCGCCATGCAGAAGCAGAAGAAATTCCATGGCCTCGGCCCCTATGATCCCGAGACCGGCGAGACCAAGCCGCTGGGCCAGCGCACCTACTCCGAAGTGTTCGCCGACACCATGGTCAAGCTCGCTGCGATGGACAAGCGCGTCGTCGCCATCACCGCGGCCATGCCGAATGGTACCGCGCTCGATCGCTTCCAGCCGCGTCATCCGGACCGCTACTTCGACGTCGGCATCGCCGAAGAGCACGCCGTCATCTTCGCCGCTGGACTCGCCACCAAGGGACTCAAGCCGTTCGTGGCCATCTACTCGACCTTCCTGCAGCGCTCGCTCGATCCCATCATTCACGACGTCTGCCTGCAGAATCTCCCGGTAGTGTTCTGCATGGACCGGGGCGGGCTCTCCGGCGACGATGGTCCCACCCATCACGGCCTGTTCGACATCAGCTATCTGCGCGGGATTCCGAATCTTGTGCACATGGTCGCGAAAGATGAAGACGAACTCGCCGACATGCTCTACACCGCCATGCAGCACGAAGGACCGGTGGCGGTGCGGTATCCGCGCGGGGTAGGGCCGGGCACGCCGGTGAAAGATGTGCCGCGCGCCATCCCGATCGGCCAGGCCGAACTGCTGCAGCACGGGGAACAAGACCGCGTGGCCATCTTCGCGCTCGGCGCGCTGGTCCCCATGGCGCAGGAAGTCGCCGCTAAACTCGAAGGCGAAGGGATTTCTGCGGCCGTCATCAATGCGCGTTTTGCCAAGCCCATCGATACCGCCATGCTCGAGTTCTACGCCCGCAGCGTGGACGTGATCGTCACCATGGAAGACCACGTGCTGCGCGGAGGCTTCGGAAGCGCGGTGCTGGAAGAACTGAATACGCTCGCGCTCGCCACGCCGGTGGTGCGCATCGGCTGGCCCGACCAATTCATTGAGCACGGAAAAGTGGAAGCGCTGCGCGCCAAATACGGCATCAGCGTGGAGGCGACGCTGGAGAAGCTGGTTCCGGTGCTGGCGAAACGGATCGCGGAACGGATGCGGACGGGTGCGGCACGGGGATAGGAGGCCGGTCGTTGGTGTTCGGCCACTTGCCGGGTCGTTGGTCGTTCATCGTTGGTCGTCAGCAAGCACGAAGGTTCTGGGGAGCAGTTCTCACGTCTCGGACTTCCTGGAGTCAACGCGTGTAACGGTGGCGTGCAATCGACCTCGGTGGGATCTGACAATCTATCTCTGCGCACCTTGGAATTGATTCCTTGAAGCCTTTTCTCCGCCCCGCTCATCAGGAAATCGAGAAGGAGATCGAGGCGTGACATCGGTTGCATCCGTACCTGCTGAGCTCTCCGAACAGAGCACGGTCCCAATGTTGGTGCGGGTCGCCCCGGCTGTGATTGGTCTGCTCTATCCTGCGCTGGTTTGGAGCGTGCACGCGATTTCTCCGCTCGCCCTGGCGCTGACATTGCTTGCCCCCGGCGTGTGTCTGTATCTGGCATTCCGGCTCGCAAATGAGAACCATTATCGCGGCGCGACGATGGTGGCGTACTTCGGAGTCGGCGCCCCGGCACTCTATACGTTTCTGGGTGGTTGGCTGGATTCCCAACGTTGGCTCCCGTTTCGCGCCAACGGCGTCTGGGTGGTGATCTGGTGCGGACTGATCATTCTGACTCTCGTCGAACGACCCAGGGCGACGGAAGCCGCCAGCGTTCGTCCCGCGAAGCTGGCTTTTGCCCATGGCATATCGGCGGCCGTGATCACAACGTTTGCCGTGTTTCATCTCAGCAATCATTTGGCGGGCGTTTTCGGTGGCGGGGCGCACCTTGCCGTGATGCGAGTCCTGCGCCTAGTGTACCGGCAGCCCGCGGTTGAGGTGGTGCTAGGAAGTTGTGTTCTGTTTCAGGTCGTGAGCGGGAGCGTCCTGCTGTTTCGAAGGATGCGTCGTTTCGCGGGTGGATTGGGTCGAGGTCCTGCAGAACGCGTCGGGCGCCTACCTGCTGTTGTTCTTTGCTTCGCATATCAGCGCGGTGCTGCGCGCGAGGTATCTCCAGCACATTGATACGAATTGGATCTGGCTTACTGCGGACAACCTGCTTACGGATCCGTGGAGTGTTCGATTGCTGCCGTATTACTTCCTCGGTGTGCTGGCGCTTTCGGTGCACGGCGGTTGTGGGTTGCGCTGGGTATTATTAGGGCACGGTCAGGAGAGGACCGCCAACCGGGCATTCCTCGCAACGGTGGCAGCAGGAGGGGTCGCGGCGCTCATCATTATCATCGCAATGGTGCTGGGGTCGTTGCCTGGCGCCCCGGGCTTGCGCCAGTTCTTCGGGAGTTAACCTGGCTCGGGGGATTTCGTGTAGCCCATTCAATCGCGCGATTGAGTGGAGTCGCGACGAGCCAGGTGCCCCAGGTTCGCGTCCGTTTTGTGGACGCTAACCTGGGACTATCGCTCAAAGCTTCGACTCTGCGCTACTTCCCTGCTTTCTTCGCCGCATCGCGAAAGGCCGCAAGATTTTTCTTGTCGATGAGTGCAGTCCCGGTATCGACGAAGGCCGGGATGGGCGCGAACGGGTCATTGGCCCAGTCCGAGTCAAGGCGCGGCAGCTTGTTGTGATAGAGGTCGTCGAGGATGTGCAGCCCCACCAGGCTCATGGTGTAGGGCTTCTGCGCGATGGTGGCGGCGATCACTCCCTTATCAATCCAGTCCAGCGTATCGGCGTCGGTGTCCATCGCCATCACGACTTTATCTTTCACGCTGCGATTGTTAAGCACGGTAGCGACTTCGCGCCCGGCCTGCGCTTCCAGGCAGACGAAGGCGTTCACCTTGTCGCGTTCTTTGCCGATGATCTGGTCGGTGGTATCGAACGCCACCCGGGGATCGCCGGCAATATCCACCACGCGCACCACATGAATGTCGGGGAAGCGGGCGAGGGCCTCACGGTAGCCGCGCAGTCGCTCAGCGAGGTTCGCCTGGCTGGGCATGGTGAAGAAGACGACATTGCCTTTGTCCTTGAGTTCCTCCGCGAGACGCTTGCCGCCCAGCAGCCCTGCCTGGTAATTGTTGGTCCCGACGAAGAGAAGCCGCTTGCTGACGGGCGCGTCGGCATCGATGGTGATGACCGGGATGCCGCTGGCAATGGCCTTATCGATGTCAAAGGTGAGCACGGCGGGATCCGCGACACTGATGAGGATGCCGGAGGGCTTCTGCGCCACCGCATCCTGAAAGGCCTTCAGCTCCGCCTTGGGATCGAAGCTCTCGGGCCCGACAAACTTGGATTGCACCCGCAGCTGTTCGGACCCGCGCATGAATCCCGACTTGGCTTCCTGCCAGTAAGGGAGCTGAACATTGTCGGAGACGAGAACATACTTCTCGTCCGAATCGTGGCGGCCGCAGCCGAAGGTGAGCATCAGGAGCGTGGCGAGAATCAGGAGTGAGCCGAGGTGACGCTGAAACATGAGAAACCTCCCTGGGACTGGATGAGGTTCATCGCGCGCACAAACGGGAGTGCAGAAGCGGTCGCACGAGGTGGCCGCCTCGGCCTGAGAGTATACAACTGCGGACGGCGAGCGGCGAGCTTCGCGCTGCGCAGCGTCACGCGCCACCGCGCCGCGACTACGATGCCGGCCTCGCGCGCCGATTAAGCAAGACCTGGTGCCCCACCTTCCCGCATTCTTTGCGGTACGGTAAGTTCAACCTTAGCCTGCGGCGTGGCGTGATCAACGCGAAGTTTGTGGAGTATCCGACGCTCGAAGATTGCCTCGCGGACCGGCAGGCGACACTCACCCGCCTCGCTTCCGTCTATCCCCACTACAAGGCTGCGCTCGAAGCGACCACGCCGGAGGATTACGTTCGAGAAGTTTCGCGGACCTGGTCGACCGATCCGGGCCGGGCGGAAAAATGTCTCGCGATCTACAAGGAATACCAGGCAGGGAATGAGCAGGCGGGATAAAATCTAAGTACACGTAGGCAGAAAACAGAAAGCGGCCTCTTGTCCGAAGGGATGAGAGGCCGCCTTTTCTTATTACGGCGCGACATATGGCTGTTCAACCCTTTTCATTCCATATCCCCACCATTTCGGCCAAGGGAACCCGTAAGGAACAAGAACGTAGTAAATCCCCATGGCCAAGACGAAAACGATCCAGAGCGTGATCTTGGTGTGTTTTTTCATAGGTCTCTCTCCTACTGGGTCACCTCATTGAAGGTGCACCTGCCAGTCGTTCCGTATGTACCGTAAACCTCGGACTGATGGGTCGGGGAGCCGGTGACGTAGTTCCAGAAGCAGATGGAGGGTGCATGTGGGGCCGGCTGGGAATAATAGCACTTTCCCCATTGATCAAATCCCCATAGACCTGTAGGCGGGCCGTTCTTGGCCGCGTTGGTATTGCAATCAAAAATTGAATACGGCCCATCGTAGTCTGAACCAGCCACGCCGGAATTGCAGAAGTACTGCCAATCTGGAGGTCCTTGTGTGCCGTAGCGACAACCAGCATGACCGTTATTCCCGCAGCTAAATACGCCCAATTCGGCCACTCCGCAACTCTGATGAGTGCCCAGGTTGTGTCTGGCGTATGCGGTCTGCCAGCCGGCCGTTCCTCCATTCAGGAATGTAGAGACGGTACTTGAGTAAATCAACCCGATCGCTGTGCAGTTTACCGAGCCGATTGTTCCTGGCGCAAAGCAGGAATTGGGCTGGTCGATACAGCTGAACAGATCCGTGGTAGTGTCTGCGGCCTGAATCGTGACTCCTGATCCGGGCGCCTCAGATGGGCCAGTCGTGGTCTGTCCGCCGAGGCTTCCGTGATTGAATTTCATGGTTAGCGTTTTCTTATGGGTGATATTCGGCGGACAGCTAGGG
>Ga0307479_10004650_pt1 | contig 12578 bp, 12 predicted proteins | sample atmos_gasesECM4C_FD_203743 | JGI IMG/M metagenome (GOLD analysis project Ga0307479, IMG submission 203743) | Hardwood forest soil microbial communities from Morgan-Monroe State Forest, Indiana, United States - atmos_gasesECM4C_515 | ecosystem: Environmental > Terrestrial > Soil > Temperate...
AGCGTCAGCGGGTTCGCGCCCTTCTTCACCGACAGGCGCACCAGCTCGGCCAGCCCGCGCGTCATGATCGCGGCGCGCGTGTTGTTGCCGAAGCCCATCCCGTCGCTGATGCCCGCCGCGATGGCGCAGACATTTTTCAAAGAGCCGCCCAGCTCGACTCCCGCCACGTCGACGCTGGTGTAGACGCGGAAGTAGTCGTTGGAGAACATGCGCTGCACCCGCTGCGCCATCTTCTCCCACGGCGAGGCCACCACCACCGCCGTCGGCATCCGCTGCACCGTCTCCTTGGCGAACGACGGCCCCGACAGCACCACCAGGTACGGATGCATCTCCGCCGGCAGCACGTCCTCGAGGACTTCGTTCATGGTGAGCAGGGTCTGGTTCTCGATTCCTTTCGTCGCGCACACGATCGGCGTCGCCTTCGGCAGCGAAGGCAAGGCCTCCCCCATCACCTGCCGGGTCACGTGCGACGGGCTCACCGCCACCACCAGCTCGGCGCCATCGAGCGCCTGCGGGAGGGCGTGCGTTCCCGTCACCCGCTCGGGCAGCTGCAGCCCCGGCAGGTACTTCGGGTTCTGGTGCTTCTCGCTCAGCGCGCGTCCCACCTCCTGGTCGTGGGCCCAGACGACGACGTCGTGGCCGTTCCAGCCCAGCACCGAAGCAAGCGCCGTGCCCCAACTCCCTCCTCCGATGACCGCCGCGCGCATCGCGCCTCCGTCCCAAAATGCTACCACCGGGGGTCCCAAAATGAGACGCCTCGCGCATCGCCCACTCTGGCGCGCGAAAGGCATGCGCCGTGCAAAGCCAATGTCGGACCCCTCGAGTACGGTGGCGAGATGGCGAAAACAGCAAGCGAACACATCTGCCGCGAATGCGGCCACCGCTCGCCGAAGTGGTTCGGCAAGTGCGGCGGCTGCGGCGTCTTCGGGTCGGTGGAGGAGTCGCGGCCGGCACTGCGCGCGCTCTCGGTGGTGCTCCCCATCGATCAGGTCCCGCTCGCGCCCGGCCGCCGCGACAAGACCGGAATCGGCGAGCTCGATCGCGCCCTCGGCGGAGGCCTGGTGCCCGGCGCGGTGGTGCTGCTCGCGGGAGATCCCGGCATCGGCAAGAGCACGCTCTTGCTCACCGCTCTGGACCGGCTGGCGCGGCTGCAGCGGCCGGTGCTCTACGTCAGCGGGGAGGAGTCTCTTCAGCAGATCCGGCTGCGCGGCGAGCGGCTCGGCACGCTCTCGCCGGCGCTCTTTCTCGCAGCGGAAACGGATGCCGAGATCGCGCTGGAGCACGCCCGCAAGCTGCGGCCGCGCGCGCTGGCGGTCGATTCCATCCAGACCATGGCGCTGCGCGGTCTCGAGAGCGCGCCGGGGTCGGTGACGCAGGTGCGCGAGGTGGGGCATCGGCTGGCGTCGTTCGCCAAGGAGACCGACACGCCGGTGATCATCGTCGGCCACGTCACCAAGGAGGGGTCCATCGCGGGCCCGCGCGTGCTCGAGCACCTGGTCGACACCGTGCTCTTCTTCGAGGGCGACCGCAGCCACACCTACCGGGTGCTGCGCGCCCACAAGAACCGCTTCGGGTCCACCAACGAAATCGGCGTCTTCGAGATGAAGGGGGAGGGACTGGTCGAGGTGGAGAATCCTTCGGCGCTGTTTCTCGCCGAGCGGCCGCGCGAAGCGTCGGGGAGCGCGGTGGTGGCGGTGATGAATGGAACGCGGCCGCTCTTGCTCGAAGTGCAGGCCCTTGTCGCCGAATCCTCCTGCGCAGGGTCGGCGCGGCGGACCGCGGTCGGCGTCGACTCCGCGCGCGTCGCTCTCTTGACGGCGGTGCTGGAGCGCAAGGAAGGCATCGTGCTGACGGACAAGGACATCTATGTGAGCGTCGCCGGCGGAGCGCAGCTTCCCGAGCCGGCGGGCGACCTGGCCGTCACGGCGGCGCTGATGTCGTCCTTGCGAGACAAGCCGCTCGCCGCCGGCACACTGGTGGTCGGCGAAGTCGGCCTGGCCGGCGAGGTGCGGGCGGTGGGTCAGATCGAGCAGCGGCTGGCGGAGGCGGCCCAGCTGGGCTTCACCCGCTGCGTCTTGCCCGAGAGCAATCGCGCGCGGGCGCGCAAGACACCGCTCGAGCTTTGTGGAGTGTCAACCGTGGGGGAGGCAATGAACACACTCTTCGCGTAGAGCGCGATCTTGCGACAGAATGGGGCCGTGGTCCCGAAGGAACCGGAAACGCCGGAGTCGGGCGACGACGAGCGGCGGCGCAAGCCGCGTGCGCCCGTCGACCTGCAAGTCAGCCTGCGGTTTCCGTCGGTGCAGGAGTTTCTCTCGGCCTACGCCGGCGACATCAGCGAGACTGGCATGTTCATCCGCACCGCCGAGCCGCACCAGGTGGGCGAGCTGATCACGCTCCGCTTCGACGCGGGCAAAGAGCGCATCGTGCAAGGCACGGCGCGCATCGCTCGCATCGTGGACGGCGAGCATCCCGCGGACCGCGGCATCGGCGTCGAGTTCGTCGAGTTGGACGACACCTCGCGGCGGCTGATCGAGATGATCGTCCGCATCAAGCTGGCCGCCGGCTGAAGCCGCCGCTCTCGCTCAAGCGCGCGAGACGGCCGCCTTCCACCGCGCCAGGTGCGCCTCGCGGGCCACGGCGGGCATCTGCGGCTGGAACCGCTTGCCGGCGCGCCAGGCGTTCTTCAGTTCCTCGAGCCCGGCCCAAATGCCGGTGCCGAGGCCGGCCAGGAACGCCGCGCCCAGGGCCGTGGTCTCGATCATCCGCGGCCGTTCGATCGGCGTCTGCAAGAGGTCGGCCTGGAACTGCATCAGGAGATCATTCGCGGACGCACCGCCGTCCACCCGGAACATCGGCATCGGCTTGCCGATGTCCTGCGCCATCGCCTGCGCCAGGTCGTGAATCTCGAACGCCACACCCTCCAGCGCCGCCCGCGCGAGGTGCGCCTTGGTCACGCCGCGATCGATCCCGCTGATGAGCCCGCGCGCCTCCTGGCGCCAGTGCGGTGCGCCAAGCCCCGCCAGCGCCGGCACGAACGTCACCCCGCCCGAGTCGGGAACCGAGGCGGCTAGCTTCTCCACCTCGCTGGACTTCTTGATCAAGCCGAGCCCGTCGCGCAGCCACTGCACCACCGCGCCGGCAATGAACGCGCTTCCCTCCAGCGCGTAGGCGACCTGATCGCCGATCTGCCACGCCACCGTTCCCAACAGTCCGTGCTTGGAGGTGACCTTGTTCGGCCCGGCGTTCATGAGCAGGAACGCGCCGGTGCCATAGGTGCACTTCGCCTCGCCAACCGCGAAGCAAGCCTGCCCGACCAGCGCGCTCTGCTGATCGCCGGCAATTCCAGCGATGGGAATTCCGTCGGGCAGTCCCCGCACGCCTTTGGTCACTCCGAAGACGCCCGCCGACGGCCGGATCTGCGGCAACACCGCCCGCGGCACGCCGAAGAGCGCGCACAGCTCGTCGTCCCACGCCCGCCGCTCCAGATCCATCAGCAGCGTCCGCGAGGCATTGGTGACGTCGGTCGCGTGCGCTGCGCCGCCGGTCAGCTTCCACAAGAGCGCCGAGTCGATGGTCCCGAAGCACAGCTCGCCGTTCTCGGCCCGCTGCCGCGCTCCTTTGACGTTCTCCAAAAGCCAGCGCAGCTTGGTCCCGCTGAAGTACGCGTCGAGCACCAGGCCGGTCTTCTCGCGAATCCACGGCTCCTTGCCCTGCGCCTTGAGTTCGTTGCAGTAGTCCGCGGTGCGCCGGTCCTGCCAGACGATGGCGTGGTGGAGCGGCTTGCCGCTCTTGCGCTCCCAGAGCAGCGTCGTCTCGCGCTGGTTGGTGATGCCGATGGCCTGCAAGTCGCGCGGCTTGGCCGACGCCTCGCGCATCGCCTTGCCGATTACCTTGAGCGTCGCGGCCCAGATGTCGTCGAAGTCGTGCTCGACCCATCCGGGCCGGGGGAAGATCTGCCGGAACTCCAGATTCGCCTTCGCCTTCACCGACAGGCGCTGGTCGAGGATCAGCGCGGTGCTGCCGGTGGTCCCCTGATCGATCGCGAGCACGAACTTGGCCATCACACGACTCCTTGGAAGAACGAGACCACGCTGTGGCACACCTCGACCGATTCCACGTCCAGCGGCAAGACGTGCCCGCTGCGCGGCAGGATGCGCACCTCCACACGCGGCGAGGCGAGCTCCTTGGCCAGCCGGCGCGCGCTCCGCGGCGCGACGGTTCGATCGAGCGCGCCCTGGAGGATCAGCGCCGGCGCCCTCACCCGATGGGCCAGCCTCAGCGCTTCGCGAGAGAGCGCGAGCAGCTCGCCGCTCCAGCGCATCGGCACGCCCTGGTAGGAGCCGTCGTCACGGCCGCCGCCGGCCTGGATGTCGCGCCCGCCTTTTCCCAGCACGAACGGCAGCGCCGGCAGCCGGCCGATCACGTTGGTGAAGAGCCAGGTCGATCCCGCGAACTGGATGGCCGGCGCCAGAAAAGCCACGGCAGAGAAATCGGGGAGTCCTTCGCTGGTCCAGCTCCGCGCCGCGAGATGAATGGCGAGCAGCGCGCCCGCCGAGAGGCCGCACAGGTAGAGCCGCCGCGCGCCGCGCAGATTGAGCAGCGCCGAGCGCGCCGCGCCGAGCAGGTCGGCGCGCGTGACGGGGAAGAGATCTTCCGGAGCGGTGCCGTGGCCGGGGAGGAGCGGACCTGCGGCGCGAATGCCCGCCTTCGCCAGCGCCTCGCCGATCGGGCGCACCTCCGCCGGCGAGCCGGTCAGGCCGTGGAGCAGGAGGCAGGCATCGGGCCCATCGCCGAGGGCGAAGGGTTCCGCAGGTCCCGGCATGCGAGCGGCGGCGATAGCAGGTTCGCGCCTGTGCTACAAGGCGCGCATGGCCGCCGAGACTCCCATTGCTCCGCAGGTGCAGATCCAGCTCGAGATCGATCAGCAGACCGCCTATGGCATCTACGCCAACATGGCGCTGGTGAATCACAACGAAACGGAGTTCGTGCTCGACTTCATCTATGTCCAGCCGCAGGCGCCCAAGGCGGTGGTGCGCGCGCGGGTGATCAACAGCCCCAAGCACATGAAGCGGCTGCTCCTGGCGCTGCAGGACAACCTCGCCAAGTACGAGGCGCAGTTCGGCAAGATCGACATCTCCGGCCCCATGCCGCCGATGCTCGGCATGCCGCACTGACCGGCGACTCTCCGGGGTGTCTCTGTCCGACCCCCCTGCAAAAAAAATAATTATTTTTTTTCGCCACCCGAAATGAGACTGGGGTCTCGTTTTCGGGGTCTCGTTTTGGGACGCTCCCTTCGTGACTCAGAGTGAGGAATCGCTGGCACGCCGCGTGCTCTTCCCTGAGCCAGGCCGCACTGGGCGGCGGAGAGGAAACCATGGAGAGCCAGCAGCAGTCGGGAGGCGGAGGCGGGCGCAAGCCCTGGGCAGCGTTCAACATCGTGGAGCGCGGGGAGAAGCGGTACTGGAACCGCATCGGCAGCGCGTTCAAGAACCGCGATGGCAGCTACAACATCTTCTTGGACTCGCTTCCGCGCGACGGAAAAGTCCAAATCAGAGAGGACGATCGCGAGCAGAAGAAGGAGCCCGGCGCGCTGGCGAAGGAAGCCGAGTCCTAGGAGGAGCCGCCGATGATTCCAGCATTGTTGGCGGCGCTCCTGTGCGCCGCTGCGGAAGCGTCTGCTCCCGCGCCGCCCGAGACACCTGCTGCGGCGGTGCCGGATAGCAAGCCCCGCAAGAAACACGGCAAGCCGCCGATGGCCGGCGTGCTCAACGTCAACCGCGCCAGCGAGGCCGAGCTGCGTCTGCTCCCCGGAATCGGCAAGAAGCGGGCGCAGCTGATCGTCGAGCGCCGCGAGAAGAAGCCGTTCGCCAGCCTCGAGGAAGTAGGCCGCATCAAGGGCCTTCACACGCTGGTGCAGCGGCTCCACGCCCATCTCACGGTACAGGGGGAAACCACGCTCCATCCCTTGCGGCCTTGACCGCGACACGCCGGAAGCGTTAATCGGCGCACGACAGTCGAAGTCCGCCGCCGTGGTGCCCGATGAGGGCCTCGAGGGAAGCCGGTCCAAAGCCGGCGCGGTCCCGCCACTGTAGCCGGGCAGCCAGTCCCTGAAGCCACTCGCGGAAGGACGCGGGGAAGGCGGGACGGCGCGCAGCGCGAGTGCGCTGCAGACCCGGGAGCCAGGAGACCTGCCTGGCGGCGAACACATCGCTTTCGCCTCTTCGAGAGAAAGAGGGGAGCTCCGTGCCGCCGTTTCGCGCCGCCTGGCGCAACATCGTGCCGTTCGTACTCCTTGCCGCGCCGGTCGCGCGCGCGCAGGAGGCGGGCGAGACCATCGACGTGCTGGGCGAGCGGCCGGCCGGGTCGCCGCGCGCGCCGGCTGCGCAGAGCACGGTCATCGATGCGGCCCAGTTCGGCGGCGAGGTGCGCTCGGTGTCCGAGATGCTCCTCACCGCACCCGGCGTCACCGTGCACGCGCTCGGCGGCCCGGGACAGCTGGCGACGCTGTCGCTGCGCGGGGCGAGCGCCGACCAGTCGCTGGTGCTGCTCGACGGCATTCCGCTGCAGGGGGCCGGCGGCGGCGCGGTGGACCTGTCGCTGCTCCCGGCGGCGCTGCTGGAGCGGATGGTGGTCTCGCGCGGCGTGCTGGGCGCGCAGTTCGGGGCGGGCGCGCTGGGGGGCGCGGTGGAGCTGTTGCCTCGTCCGGCGCGGGGCGAGGCGAGCGGCGGAGCGCAAGTGTCCGGCGGGTCCTTCGGGACCGCGCAGGTAGCGGCCGACGCGACCGCGCCGGTGGGCGCGAGCACGACCGCGCTGGTCGCAGTGCAGGGCGATCGAACCGCCGGCGATTTCGACTACGCGCGACAGCTCACGCCCGACATTCCCGGCTCGCCCTACTACGGCTACACCCGCGAGAATGCCGACGCGACTCGCGGCTCGGCGCTGGCCCGCTTCTCGCGGCAGCTCACCGCGACCAGCGAGTTGGATCTGCTTCTGCAAGGCTCCGCTGCAGAGCGCGGGCTGCCGGGTCCGGCCAGCGCTCCGGCGATATCCCCCGCGCTCCCTCGCGAGATCGACGAGGGCGGCCTCGCCGGAGCCGTGCTTCGCGGCTCGGCCGGCGAGCTGTTCTGGTCGGCGCGGGCCTTCGGCCGCCTCGACCGGGTCCAGCTCCACGGAGTGGAGCCTTACGGCAACTGCCAGGACGGCACACCCGGCTGCCCGCGCAGCGACCAGCGCTACACCATCTCGCGCGGCGAGGGAGAGCTGGCCGCTCCGCTCGGCGACCGGCAGTGGCTCAAGGCGTCGCTCTCGGCCGGCAGCGAGTGGGTCCACGGCACCGACACCGGGGCGCACCAGCGCGGCGTCGCTTCCGCCGCGCTGAGCGACGACCTGCAGCTCCCGCGCAATCTCTCCCTGCACCCGGCGCTCCGCCTCGACGCGGTGGGCAGCGATCTCGGCGCCAGTCCGGCGCTCACCGCCTCGTGGTCGCCGGCGCAGCAGAGTCCCCTCGAGCTGCGGGCCGGCTGGGGGCTCTCCTTCCGCCCCCCCAACTTCGACGAGCTCTTCCTCAGCTCGGGCGGCATCGAGCCCAACCCGGACCTGCGGCCGGAGCGCGCCTGGTCCCTCGACGCCGGCGCCGCCTGGCGCACGCAGCGGCTGCAGCTCACCGCCGGCGTCTTCTTCTCCGACTACAGCCAGCTCATCCTCTACACGCCGCGGGCGTCGGCCAATCAGGTCAAGCCCTTCAACATCGGCGCCGCGCGCATCGAAGGCCTCGAGCTACAGGCCGTGCTCTCGCTGCCGCAAGGATTCACCGCCGAGAGCGCCTACAGCTTCCTCCACGCCGTCGACGGCCAGGGCCAGGACCTTCCCTACCGCCCGCCGCACCGGCTCTTCGTGCGGCTCGCCCGCCACGGCGACCGCGTGGAGGGTTACGCCGAGTCGAGCTTCACCTCCGCGATGCCGCGCAACTCCTTCGACGTGCAGCTCGCGGCCCAGCTCATCTTCAACGCCGGCCTGGGCATCCGCGCCATGGGCCCGCTCTGGATCGACCTGGAGGCCAAGAACCTCCTCGACGACCAGACCCTCGAGGACCTCTTCCAGTACCCGCTGCCGGGCCGCTCGATCGCGGTGATCGCGCGCGCCCGGCTCTGACCCAGGAGCACGCCATGAAAAAAAAATTATTTTTTTTCTTCGCCACCACCCTCGCCGCCTGCGGCGGTAAGTACAAGGCTCCGCCCTCCGTCCCCAGCATCGCCATGCCCTCGGGAACGGCGCTGATGCCGTTCGATGCCTCGGCCCCCGGCCTGGCGCGGCCCAGCGCCATGGATTCCTTCGGCGGCAAGGTCTTCGCGAGCCTGCAGAACTACGACGCCTCGTACACGGTGCGCGGCCCGGGCCTGCTCGGGGTCATCACTCCCGTCAGCGGGGCGGTCACCGTCGACGACCTGGGCGGCGCCGACGGCAGCCGCTGCCTCTATCCGTTCGTGATCCACGACGGCGGCGGAAAGCTCTACGTCAGCTGCACAGGCGACGTCTTCGGCACCGGAAACGGCAAGGCCATCCTCGAAGTCGACCCCGCGACCGGCAACGTCACCCGCTCGCTGAAGACGGACGCGGGCCCCTCGGGCTTCGCCCTCACCTCCAGCAAGCTCTGGTTCGGCGACTCGCAGTCGGGCAACGTCTACGCCGTCGACCGCGGCAGCTTCACCATCAGCGCCGGCCCGCTGCCCATCCCCTGCCCGGCCAGCGGCTTCTTGAGCACCAACAACGTCATCCTCGTCGGCGGCGACGTCTACGCCACCTGCTCCAACTCGAAGGGAGGCTTCCTCAGCCGGCTCGACGCTGCCACCGGCGCGGTGAAGATGCAGGCCGACATCGGACCCAACGCCGCGTTCACCGCCACCGGCGACGGCCGCATCGCCGTCGTCTCCGGCACCGACAACAACCTGCGCCTGGTCAGCATCGGCCCAAGCGCGCTCACCGTCGCCGTGGCGTTTACGTATAGTGGCAAGACCTCGGTCCTCAACGACGTGGAGGCGCGCGACAACTTCCTCTTCACCGCCGCCTCGGGGAGCAACACCGTGCAGAAGCTCGACCTCACCAAGAGCGGCGCGCAGATGCTGGTGGGCGAGGCCAACGTCGGCCTGGGCGCGTCGCCGTACGCCATCCTGCCGCTCGACGACGACCAGGCGCTGGTCGCCAACCAGGGCGCCAACACCGTGGTCTCGGTGAGCAGCGACTGCACCGGCGGCAAGCTCTGCTGGGCCAAGCCGCAGTGAGCCTGGCGCTCGCGCTCGCGGCGTTGCTGGCGGCCGGGCCGCGCGCGCACCTGGGCCCTGCGACGCCGGCGCAGGTCCACCGGGTGGTCACGCTCGCGCCCGCGCTCTCGGAGATGGTGCTCGCGCTCGGCGCGCAGGAGCGGCTGGTGGGCGTGACCCGCTTCGACGACGACCCGCGCACCGCCGGCCTGCCGCGCATCGGCGGATACAACGACCCGCAGCCCGAGGCGGTGCTGGCAGTGAAGCCGGATCTCGTCTTGGCCGAGCCCGCGCCGCAGAATCGCGGACCGGTGGACACGCTGGCGCGGCTGGGCGTGCCGGTGGAAGCCTTTCCGCTCTCCACGGTGGCCGACATCGAGCAGGCGGTCCAGGGAATCGCCGAGCTGCTCGCGGTGGCCGAGCGCGGGAAGACGCTGGCGGCGGAGCTGGAGCAAGCGCGCGCGCGTGCGCGGTCCGCGGCGTCGGGCAAGCCGCGGGTGCGGGCGGTGCTGGTCTTCGGGCTCGACCCGCTGGTGGTCGCGGGCAACAGCAGCTTCGCGGGAGAGCTGCTGCAGGACGTGGGCGGCGAAAACGCGGCCGGCGATTCCGACAAGCCCTTCTTTCGCATGAGCGCGGAAGCGGCGGTGCGGGCCGCGCCGGAAGTGATCGTGCTCTGTGGAGTGCAGGCTACGCCGGGCCGCGCCCCGCTGCCCGGTCTGGACAAGACGCGCGCCGCGACGCTGCGCTCGACCGCGCTCTTGCATCCGGGGCCGCGGCTGCCCGAGGCGCTCGGCGATCTGCAAGCGGCGCTGCGGCCATGAACCGCTCCGCCGCCACCCGCGCCGCGCTGGCCGTCGCCGTGCTCGCGCCGCTGGTGGTGGTCGCTCTCGCCGTCGGCCTCACCACCGGAGCGGGAGCGATGTCCCTGCGCGGCGCCCTCAACGGGGTCGAGCCGGACGCGACCGTGCTCTTCCGCCTGCGCGTGCCGCGCGTGCTGCTCGCGGCGGAGGTGGGCGCGGCGCTTTCGGTCGCAGGCGTAGCGCTGCAGGCGCTCTTGCGAAATCCGCTCGCCGACCCTTTCGTCTTCGGCCTCTCGGGCGGCGCGGCCATCGGGACTGCGGTGGTGGTGGCGGCCTCGGGCACGTCGGTGGGCGCGGCTGCAATGTCGGCCGCGTCGCTCACCGGCCTCTTGCCGGCCCAGCTCGCGGCGGTCGCCGGCGCGATGGCCGCCGCGCTCCTGGTCTTCGCGCTCGGCCGCGCCCGCGGGCGGCTCGAGCCCACCCGCGCGCTCCTGGTGGGTGTGGTGTTCAACTCCTTTGCCTCGGCGGTGGTGCTCTCGGTCGAGGCCATCCTCAAGCCGGAGCAGACGCAGGCGGTGCTGCTCTGGCTCTCGGGCACCCTGGGCTACGAGGCGCTGCCGCTCCTGGCCGGCGCGGGAGTGGCGCTCTTGGTGCCGGCTCTGGTGCTGGTCGCGCTGGCGGGCCGGCTCAACCTGCTCGCGCTCGGCGACGAAGGCGCCGCCGCGCTCGGCGTCGACGTCGCGCGCACGCGGCTGCTCGCCTTCTTCGCGGCCAGCGCGGCGGTGGGCATCTCGGTGGCGTTCACCGGGCTGGTCGGATTCGTGGGGCTGGTGGTGCCGCACGCCGTGCGGCTCCTGACCGGGCCCGACCACCGCGTGGTCCTGCCCGCCTCCGCGCTCGCCGGCGCGGCGTTCCTGGTGCTGGCCGACGCGCTCTCGCGCATGCTCTTCCACGGCCTGGGCGCGGAGCCGCCGGTGGGCGCGGTCACCGCCATGGTCGGCGCGCCGCTGTTCGTGGCGCTCCTCTGGAGCCGGCGATGACGCCGCTGTTGGAAGCGCGAGAGCTTCACTACCGGCACCGGTCCGACGCTCCCGAGGCGGTGGCGGGCGCGTCGGTGGGCGTGCGCGCAGGCGAAGTGGTGGGCGTGATCGGCCCCAACGCCGCCGGCAAGAGCACGCTGGCGCGGCTCTGCTGCGGACTGCTCACGCCCCACGCCGGCGAAGTCTTGCTGCGAGGGACGCCGCTCTCGCGGCTGCCGCGGCGCGAGCGGGCCCGGCGCGTGGCTTTCTTGCCGCAGCAGCAGCCGGCCGACCTCACCTTCACTGCGCGTGAAGTCGCGCTGATGGGCCGCGCTCCGCACCTCGGCCTCTGGTCGCTGGAGGGCCCGCGCGATCGCGCCCGCGCCGCCGCCGCGCTGGCCGAGGCCGACGCCGCCGATCTCGCCGACCGTCCGGTGACGCAGCTCTCGGGCGGCGAGCGCCAGCGCGTCTTCCTGGCCCGCGCCTTCGCGCAGGACGCGGCGCTGCTCTTGCTCGACGAGCCGACCGCCAGCCTGGATCTGGCGCATCAAGTGTTGCTGGTGAATGCGCTGCGGCGCCGCGCGCGCGAGGGAGGGGGCGCGCTTCTGGTGCTGCACGATCTCGCGCTCGCCGGCGCGGCGTGCGATCGGCTGGTCTTGATGCTCGCCGGCCGCGTGCTCGCCGAGGGAACGCCGGCCGAGGTGCTGCGCCCCGAGGTCCTCTCGCCCGCCTACTCGACCCAGGTGGACGTGGTCCCCGATCCGGCCACCGGCCAGCCGCTGGTCGCCCCGCGCATCGCGCGCTGACCGAGGTCACTCGAGGTAGAAGGTGAGGCCGGCCTCGAAGAGCTGGTCGTAGCCGCCCGAGACACGCCGCCGCCACACCAGTTGCAGCCCGCCCTTCTCGGTGAGGAGCGCCGCTCCCGCCGACGCCCACCACAGGTGCGCGCTCGCGTCCCAGGTGGCGCCGCCGCGCAGCGCGAGGCTCTCCTCGAGCAGGATCTCGGCCCCCAGCGCCGCCTTGTGCTTGATGTTGCTGGAGTCGGAGAGGTCGGCCTTGTAATCGAAGGCCAGGTGCCAGTCGGTGTCCGCGCCGAAGGCCAGCGCGGCCGTGGCGGTGAGCGGAAAGAGCGGCAGCTTGTCGAGCGAGATGTTCTGCACCACCGCCGCCCAGGAAAAGCTGCCGCGCCGGGAGAGGATGCCTACGTCCTGCGCCCACTTCGCCGTCAGGCCGTCGGGGCCGTGGTAGTGGAGGAACTTGGTCTGCCCGCCCATGTAGAGCGCCTGGCCGATCACGCCCGAGTAGGCGAACCCCAGGGACCACCCCTCGCCGCGCCCCGCCGGCTGGCCGCTGCCGAAACGGGAGAAGAGCATCCCGCTCCCCACCGGGCTCGAGGCGCTGTCGACGATGCTCACCAGCACGCCCTCGGCCGGATAGTGCGCGTCGTAGAGGCCGTCGAGCTCGAAGTGGTAGCGCCGCGACTGCGAGAGCCCGGCCGG
>Ga0307479_10004651_pt1 | contig 12578 bp, 11 predicted proteins | sample atmos_gasesECM4C_FD_203743 | JGI IMG/M metagenome (GOLD analysis project Ga0307479, IMG submission 203743) | Hardwood forest soil microbial communities from Morgan-Monroe State Forest, Indiana, United States - atmos_gasesECM4C_515 | ecosystem: Environmental > Terrestrial > Soil > Temperate...
AGCCGCAAAGAGCATTTCTGTTGCGCCCGGGGCGAGGCTGATAATGCGGGTGGGCGTAGATGGCAGGGGCACGGTGTGGCCGGCGTCGTCGCGCACGATCAGGGCCGCGGCGGCTGCAAGGCACGGCAAAAGCAGCGCTACTAGAGAAGTCAGCGCCAAGGACCGACGTTTCATGGGGTTACGGCTTGGGTACCAGCCCGATGGCCTCACCGGCCCAGCGCATGATGGGATCGAGGCGCGGCGAGCAAAGCGCCAGTCCCTGCTCGAACGTGACCCAACGCCACTCATTATGCTCGGGCCGGCCCAGCTCGGGCCGAACCGGCAGTGTCACGGCTTCTGTCGATGTCTGGGCGATGTAGTAACGCGCGACCTTATTGTGGCTGTAAGGCGCGGTCTCGCGATAGACCTCGCCCCAGGTGAATTGGAGCTCGTCGATCAGCGTTTCTTCCTGCACTTCGCGGATGGCAGCGGCCAGCGGCCGCTCTGCGGCTTCGACCACACCCTTGGGGAAGTCCCAGTTGCGATAGGCACGCAACATCAGGAACAGCCAGGAACCCTTCACATTCCTGACGACGACGACTCCCGCCGATAACCTGGTCGACATGACTCAGGATAGCGCACCGGGCCACCCCGTGATATCTCGCTGGACGTGACCTCACGCAGTCAAATAGGACGCGAGATTTCACAGGGCCCCGGCGAGCCACCCCGGCGGCGGGAGCCTGGGTCAGCGGGCTGGTTGGATCTTCAGGCGGCTGCCTGCGCCTGCGCCACCCCATGATCCTTCGCGTCTTCGAGAACTCGCGCCACTGCGTGGACAGTTGCCGCGATTCGCACCGCGCTTTGGACAGCCTCGCGTCCCAGTCCGTGTTTGCGCAACGTGCGCTCATGGGAGGCAACACAAGTTCCGCAGCCATTGATCGCCGAGACGGCGAGCGAGAGCAGCTCGAAGTCCTGCTTGTCGATCCCTGGATTGCCGATGACGTTCATGCGCAACCGTGCCGGCATCTGGGCATACTCCGGGTCTTCCACCAGGTGGAGGAACCGATAGTAGATGTTGTTCATGCCCATGACCGACGCGGCGGCTCGCGCACCGTTGAGGTGGGCGGCATCGAGGTGAGCGGCAGCAAGCGACTCGATGTCACGGGTGAACTGCAGGTTTCGGGAGGCGATCGCGGAGGCCAGCGCAACTGCCCAGATCTGCTGGTCGGTCAGCCCGGGAGCGCCGGCCGTCGTGAGCACGCTCCCGAGATTCAGTTTCAGATCGCGAGCGTAATCGGGAATCGCATCGCGGAGGGTGTCGAGAGTAGTCATGTTTGAATTCCTCAGGTTGGAAGCACGGTGGGCAGCCGCCAGGGGCGCCCACCTGACGGTGTCCGGCTGGCGCCCCCCGGGCGAGGGCGCCCCAAATCGTCGGCGCCCTAGCCACCAGGCAGTTGGCCCGCTCACGCGGCCTTCAAAGTTTCCTCACCCTGCTTCCAGTTGCAGGGGCACAGCTCATCCGTCTGCAGCGCGTCCAACACGCGCAGGACTTCCTCCGGATTGCGGCCGACATTGAGGTCGGTCACGTAGACGAAGCGGACCACGCCCTGTGGATCCACGATGTAGGTCGCACGCTGCGCCACACCGGCTTCGCGATCAAGAATGCCGAGCTGGGTGGTCAGCTCGCGCTTGATGTCGGCGAGCATCGGGAAGGGCAGGTTCTGCAGCTCGTCCTTGTCGCGGCGCCAGGCCAGGTGCACGAACTCGCTGTCGATGCTGACGCCGAGGATCTGCGCGTCACGGGCCTTGAATTCCTTGTCGAGCTTGCCGAACGCGGCAATCTCGGTCGGGCAGACGAACGTGAAGTCCTTGGGCCAGAAGAATACGACCTGCCACTTGCCCGGGAAGCTGTCCTGGGTAACCGGCTGGAAAGCGCTCTTCAGATCGCTCGAGACCACGCCCGTGAGGGAAAACTGCGGAAATTTCTGTCCAATACCTAACATGTCGACAAGCTCCTGGATGAGGCAGGGGTTACCACTTGGATGCAGCGCATCATGCCGGCGGCCAGGGCATAGTTCCAATCGATTGATATTATAATCTTGATAGATTTTGTATATGATGAGGCCATGAGCCAAGGGGTGGATATCAAGCTGAAGGACCTGCGCTACCTGGTCGCGGTGGCCGATGCGCGGCATTTCGGGCGCGCGGCCGAGAAGTGCTTCGTCAGCCAGCCGACGTTGTCGGCCCAGCTCAAGAAGCTGGAGGACTACCTGGGGGTGCAGCTGATCGAGCGCCAGCCGAAGAACGTCACTCTGACCGAGGCTGGAGAGCAGATCGTGGCGCGCGCGAGGCGCATGCTCGAGGCGAGCGAAGAGGTCGTTACGCTGGCGCGCGCACACCGTGATCCCCTGGCGGGGAGATTGCGGCTGGCGCTGCTGCCAACCATTGGACCGTATCTATTGCCGCGTGTCTCGCAGCCGATGCGCAAGTCGTTGCCGCGGCTCGAGCTGCGCCTGTATGAGTATCAGACCGAGCAGATGTTGGCGAAGCTCGAGACCGGGGAGATCGACCTCGGGATTCTTGCACTGCCCGTGGATGCCGAGGGTTTCGAGACCCAGGAGTTGTACACAGAGGCCTTCACTGTTGCGGTACCCGACCAGCACCGCCTGGCCAAGCGGGATAGCGTTCGGGTGGACGATCTGAACGGGGAAACCCTGTTGTTGCTGGAGGACGGCCATTGCCTTCGCGACCAGGCGCTGGAGGTATGCAGCCGTGTGGATCTGCATGAGAGCCAGGACTTTCGGGCGACGAGCCTGGAAACCCTGCGGCAGATGGTTGCGACAGGAGCGGGAATTACGTTGTTGCCCGAGTTGGCCAGCCGGGGTGCCTATGGCAACGCGCGTGGTGTTGTAATACGTCCTTTCACGCGCCCTGCGCCGGTGCGGCATGTCGGCGGTATCTGGCGAAAGACGAGTGCGCGGCGGGCGGCGATTGACGCCCTGTGCAAGCTCATCGCGCAGAACGCGAAGTAAAGCTGGCTCGAGGGTATCGAGCGAGCTGCCTGGAATTACGCGCCCGCGGTTGGGGAGTGCGTTGTTGGTTGGGCGTGTCGCACGAAGTGAATCGCACGTCGCCCTTTGCCCCGCCCTCCGGGAGCCTCGTAAACGCTCTCCACGCGCACTACGGCACGCAGGTCGCGAATCATGCCTCTGCAGCCGGCAGCCGTAACGCCCAGCGTCTGAGAAGCTTCCACTACGCTGCAGCCCTCGGGCCGGCGCAGTAGATCCAGCAATCGGATGTAGCGGTTGCTCACTTGACCAACTCCTCCTTCACCTCGTCCCGCAACACTTTCCTCAGGATCTTGCCCACATTGCTCTTGGGCAACTCCTGCCTGAAGTAAACATGCCGCGGCGTCTTGTAAGCCGCGAGCGACTGGCGGCAAAAGTCGATCACCGCGCGCTCCGTGAGCGAGGGATCCTTGCGCACCACGAACAGCGCCACGACCTCGCCCGAATGCTCATCAGCCTGCGAGACTGCGGCAGCCTCGAGAATCCCGGGGTGGCCGGCAGCGACGTCTTCCACCTCGTTGGGATATACGTTGAAACCTGACACGAGGATCATGTCCTTCTTGCGATCCTCGATGAACACGTAGCCGCGCTCGTCCATGCGGCCGATATCGCCGGTCCGCAGCCACCCGCCCGGCAGCATCACCTTGGCGGTTTCATCGGGGCGCTTCCAGTAGCCCACGGTGACCTGCGGGCCCTGGACGCAGATCTCGCCGACCTCGCCGATCGCCAGATCCTTGCCGGCGTCATCCTTGATGGCGACATTGGTCGAGGGAATCGGCAATCCGATCGCGCCGTTGAAGTCTTCCCGGGGCGGGTTGATGCACGCAGCGGGTGAGGTCTCCGTGAGGCCCCATGCCTGTGTCAGGACTTTCCCGGTCACCTCTTTCCAGCGTTTCGCGACGGCTGCCTGGACTGCCATTCCGCCGCCGAGCGTTATCTGCAGCCTGCTGAAGTCCACTGTGTCAAAACCTGGAGTGTTCAGGAAGGCGTTGAACAACGTGTTGACGCCCGTGATGAACATGAACGGATACTTCTTCAGCTCCTTGATCACGGCGGGGAAGTCCCGCGGGTTGACGATGAGTATGTTTCTCCACCCCAACCGGAAAAACAGCAGGCAGTTCGCCGTCAAAGCGAAGATGTGGTACAGGGGAATCGGCGTGATCAGCGTCGCCTGCTGCTTGAAATGCGGCCTGACCCACGCCTCTGCCTGCAGGATGTTCGCGGTCACGTTCGCGTGAGTCAGCATCGCCCCCTTTGCGACACCCGTCGTGCCTCCTGTGTACTGCAGGTAGGCCACGTCTTCGGGCCGGACATCCACCGGGTCGAAAGTCAGGCGTTCGGCGGCGGCGAGCGCCGTGCTGAAACTGACAGCCCCGCTGATATGCCAGGGCGGGACCTGCTTGCGGCGCTTGCGCACGACGTAATTGACGATTGCCGACTTCGGGAATCCGAGCAGGCCGCCGACGGAAGTCACGAACACGTGCTTCAGCTGGGTCCGCGGCAGCACCTTCGCCACGACATGCGCAAAGTTCTCCAGCACCAGGATCGCGGTGGCGCCGGAGTCGGCGAGCTGGTGCTCCAGCTCAGGCGGCGTATACAACGGGTTGGTGTTGACTACCACGAGTCCGCTGCGCAACGCGGCAAACATCGCGATCGGATACTGCAGCACGTTCGGCAGCATGATTGCGAACCGCTCGCCCTTGGCAAGCCGGGCGGTCTTTTGCAGGTAAGCTGCGAATCGCCGGGACAGTGTGTCCACCTGCCGGTAGGTCAGCGTTCGGCCCATCTGTACATAAGCGGGCGTATCGGCGTACCGGGCGCACCCTTCGTCGATCAACTGGACGAGTGTGCGCAATTGCCCCAGATCGACGTCCGCGGGTACACCCTCCGGGTACGACTTGAGCCAGATTCTGTCCATTACCACCCCCCTTCAACGATCTTTCTTCAGCAACGGTACGAGCTGCGGCCAGAGCGTATCAAGCACTGCCGGCTCTCCCAACGCATTCGGATGCAACCCATCGTCCTGCATCCGCGAACCGTCCAGCGCGACGGATTCGAGCAGGAAGGGAACGAGTGGCAAGCGGTACCGTGCGCTCAGGTCCGCGTACATCTGCACAAAGTCCGCTGTGTATTTCGGCCCATAGTTGGGCGGTATACGCATCCCGACGAGCAGGACGCGCGCGCCGGCTTTCTCACCCAGCTCTACCATCTTTGACAGATTGTCTTTCGCGTTGCCGAGTGGTAACCCTCGTAGCGCGTCATTCGGTCCGAGTTCCAATATGAGGATCTGCGGCTTGTTCAGCTCGAGCGCACGCGGTAGGCGCTGCAAACCGCCGCTGGTGGTCTCGCCGCTTACGCTGGCGTTAACGACGGTGTATCCGTAACCTTGGGCTCGTAGCCTCTTGTCCAGCAGTGCTACCCACCCTTGTTCAGGTCTGAGGCCGTACGCGGCACTCAGACTGTCGCCGAAGACGAGGATTGTTCGATCGGCTGCGGCGGCGTTCTGGAGCGCGATGACCCAAAATCCGATGCTGAGCGCACAGGCGCCGATGATTCGTGACAACGTTCTCAAGGCCGAAAACCTCACAAAACGGGTTAGCAGTCCAGAAGGTTCGCTCACTATTGTGCACGACGTGTCGTTCGACATCGCTTCCGGCGAGTCGGTCGCGATCGTCGGCGAGTCCGGAGCGGGCAAATCGACGCTCCTTGCGCTGCTGGCTGGCCTCGACTTGCCCAGTAGCGGGCGGGTGCTGCTCGAGGGTCAGGACCTCGCGCGGCTGGATGAAGATGGCCGTGCACGTCTGCGAGCGCAGCGCGTCGGCTTCGTGTTTCAGTCGTTTCACCTCATCCCTGCCCTCACAGCCCTCGAAAACGTCATGCTTCCTCTGGAGCTGTCTGGTAGCTCCGAGGCCCGCCGCGCGGCTCTCGATTCTCTTGAGCGCGTGGGGCTGAGGGCCCGCACCGGGCACTATCCTCGGCAGCTCTCGGGCGGTGAGCAGCAACGCGTTGCGCTTGCCCGCGCTTTCGTTACGCAGCCTGCGGTTCTGTTTGCCGACGAGCCCACGGGTAACTTGGATACCATCACCGGTGGTCGCGTTGGCGAGCTCCTATTCGAACTCAACGCGAGTTCCCATACGACGCTCGTCCTAGTAACGCACGACTCGGGCCTCTCTGCACGCTGCGCCCGCACTATCCGCATGGAAGCGGGACGCCTTGTATAGGCACTGAGTATGCGAGCGCTCTCCCTGGCACTTCGATCCCTTGCGCGCGAATGGCGTTCCGGCGAACTCGGAGTGCTGCTGCTGGCGCTTTCAGTAGCAGTCGCCGCCCTGACAGGCGTGGGATTTCTCGTGAGCCGCATCAGCACTGCGGTCGCCCTGCAAGCGAGCGAGGTGCTGGCCGCCGACGTTCGTCTCGGATCGCCGCAACCCGTCAGCGGACAATATTTCGAGGAGGCGAAGCGGCGTGGTCTCTCGACCGCGAGCAGCACAGCTGTGCTGAGCGTAGTCTTCAACGGCGAACGCAACCAATTGACTAACCTGCGCGCCGTTACCGACGGCTATCCCCTGCGCGGGCGCCTGCTGATTGCTGATGAGGCGTTTGCGGCGGGGCGGCGGGCTCACGGCATTCCGCCACCCGGTGAGGTCTGGCCGGACTCGAAGCTGCTGACTACCATCGATTTACACGTCGGATCGCAAGTATCCATCGGCGCGGCCACCTTCCGTGTCGGCCACGTGCTCATATCCCGACCCGACCAAAGCAGTACTTTCGCGGAGCTTGCCCCAACCCTTCTGATGAACGACGCCGACTTGGCGGCCACCCAACTCATCCAACCCGGCAGCCGCGTCAGTTACCGCGCCTTGTTCGCTGGTGAACGCAGCCGTATCGACGAATTCAAGACGTGGCTTTCGGCACATAAGAAGCGAGGTGAGCGCATCAGCGACATCACCGACGCAAGTCCTCAAATCCGGAACGCCGTCGAGCGCGCCGGCCGTTTCCTGAGCCTGGCGAGCCTGGTGAGCGTCCTCCTTTCTTCCATAGCAGTCGCCATGTCAGCCCGCCGTTATGTCCACCGACACCTGGACACAGTGGCGCTGCTGAAGACACTCGGTGCTTCCCGTGCGTTCACATTGTCGGTCAATGTCCTGCAGTTGCTGGCCGTCGCAATAGTCGCGGCGGTGGTGGGCTGCGGCGTTGGATACCTTGCGCAGGAGTGGCTCTTACGAACCCTCCGCGGCCTGTTGGCCGTCGATCTGCCACCGGCCAGCCTCGCGCCCGCTGCAATTGGCTTCATGACGGCAATCGCCGTGCTCATCGGCTTTGCGCTGCCGCCTCTTCTTCAGCTGTCGCGCACACCTGCGCTCCGAGTTCTGCGCCGCGATATCGGCCCTCCGCCACCCCTGACATTGTTGGCATTCGGACCGGCCGTCGCAGTCGTCATATTTCTCGTCTACTGGGTGGTTCGCGACTGGAAACTGTTCCTGGGCTTCACCGCGGGACTCGCCGGGTTCCTGCTCGTCCTGGCTCTTGCGGGCGCACTGCTCGTATTTCTGGCGGGCAGGTTGCGTGGCCGCGTGGGAGTCGCCTGGCGATTTGGTGTTGCGAACCTGAGTCGCCGCCGCGGTGAAAGCCTCGTGCAGATCGTCGCGTTTGGCACCGGAATCATGGTGCTCCTGCTCCTGGGTATCGTTCGCAACGATCTCAACAGCGACTGGCGCCGCACGCTCCCGGCGGACATTCCAAACTACTTCTTCATCAACATCCCGCCCGGCGATCGCGATGCTTTTGTCCAGTTCCTGAAGGATCGAGGCGCACAGACCGCCCGGGTTCTGCCCATGATCCGCGGCCGGCTGACCCGCATCAAAGGCCGCCCGGTCGAAGATCTCAAATTCTCCGGCGAGGAGGGCGAGAACCTGGCCACCCGCGAACAGAATCTCACCTGGGCCACGGAGCCCGGCAGCGACAACCGTATCGTCGCCGGCGATTGGTGGAAGCCGGCCGACTACGGCAAGCCGCTGGTATCGCTGTCAACCGAATTCGAGGACTCCCTGCGCGTGAATGTCGGGGACCGGCTGACATTCGACATCGCGGGTGAGTCCTTCGACGTGCAGGTCGCGAGCATCCGCAAAGTGAAGTGGGACAGCTTTCAACCGAACTTCTTCGTCGTGTTCGCGCCCGGTGTGCTCGAAAAGACCGCCGGAACCTACATCACGAGCGCCAACCTGAAGGCCGGGGATGCGCGCTCCCTCTCCCAGCTCGCCCGGCGATTTCCAAGCGTTTCCATCTTCGACATAGACGACCTCCTGGCGCAGGTGCGCTCGGTCCTCGACAAGGCCATTCTCGCCGTGCAGAGTGTTTTCGTCTTTACGTTGTTCGCCGGCCTGACCGTCCTGTTGGCGGCGGTGCAGTCCAGCCGGGAGGAGCGGCGCTATGAGAGCGCCATGTTGCGTACCCTCGGCGCACGCCGCGCCACGGTGTTGCAAGGCGTGTTGTCGGAGTTTACGACCCTGGGATTGCTGTCGGGCTTACTGGCAGCGGCCGGCGCTTCCGTTGCTGCATATTTCATGGACACCCGGGTGCTGCAGTTGCACTACACGTTCGATTGGTGGATCTGCGTGGAGGGGTTGATTGGAGGCGCGCTGCTGGTGGCCGGCACCGGCTGGCTCGCGACGCGCTCGGTCGTCAATCAACCGCCGTTGAAGACGCTGCGGGCGTGATTTTGGGAAATGCGCAGCCGAGGTGATCCAGTAGGCGCACGAACTGGCATCCTCCCTCACCCTGGCCGCCCGTTTGCTGCCCTCGATTGACAGCACTTCGTCGCGGGATTAAATTGCCTTCGAACGCAATGGCCAGTAATCAGCGTTCGCCCGCCTGGAAAACAGGTCCGCACCTGGAGTGGTATACAAAAGAGGTTCTGGATTACGGGCCCCGCACAGTGCGGGGCTTCGTTTTTTCAGGGGGCCTCGATGACTCTCTGTCTCGCAAGCGCCCTGCTGGCGATCACACAAAAGCGGATCGGTTTTTTACCCAACCCTCGTGGGCTGAAGTCCTTCTTGCTGACATATGCGCTCTGTACTACGAGCTCCAGTGTTGACGAGTCTTTACGGCGTATCGCAAAGAAGACCCGATATTCAAGCGGGTCGCGCATGCCCTCCACGTCCAACGTTACGAAATGCTCGCTACCCGCGAAATAGCACTTTCTCTTTTCCAGTTCCGTCCCCTTGAGTCGGAAGGACCAGTTATACCTCTCCTCATCAAAGGCGCGAGTCTCTCGATCATCGAAGTATAGTTCTGGAGCCGCGCCAGCGTTGCCGACGTCACACGTAAACACATGACAGGAAAAGCCGACGTGGATGTTGACCAGACGCTTCGGCTTCCCGCGTTCTGCCTCGAGCCAAACATCAAAACGGAAGGGATGTAGATGCGAGAGGCTCAACTTCCCGCCATTTGGGCGGATATGAGGATGCCACCGAATCAGGCCGGCTGCCCAATTGACGCCCATGGCCCGTCCCGTCAGAGCAGTCCAAAATCAGCGAAGGAGATGACCGACGGGGGCGCCGTAGCCTTGCCGACCAGAAAGTGGTCGAGCACGTGAATATCGAACACAGCAAAGGCTCCGTGGGCTGATTCGCGCCGGAACCTTTCAGTTCGGCGCCGCGAGACTAAGCACCGTGCTGATTAGGGTCAACGGGGCATTTCTGGGTATTTTTGGCAGAAATGCACAGAGTGTTAGGTCGCCGAATGCCCTAGAACTCGGGGTCTGCCGTACGCCTAGGCGGTCTCTGTTAGCGGCCGCACCCGACGGGTGGCTCGGAAGGATAAAGTGGAAGGGTTGGTTGGAGGCGCAGCGCTGGTGGCCGGCACCGGCTGGCTCGCGACGCGCTCGGTCGTCAATCAACCGCCGTTGAAGGCGCTGAGGGCGTAACGGGGAAGTCCGCGTTGGCGGCGCTGCGGGCAAGCGGTCACGTTTCGCCCTTACAAGGCGAATTTCGGTGGTTCGATCCCGTCAGCGCGCACCAATATCAAGAACTTAACTTAGCGATTTGGCTGAACAGTTCGCTCGGCGCTGCGAGTCTACACAGCATTGGCCGTGCGGGGCCACCGCGTGCTCGGGGCTGAGTGCATGCAAGCCTGTGGCCGCCGACCGCTCCCTCGATCCCGATCGGCCGCTAAAGGAGAACTGCGGAGGACCGCTTCGGGTCAAAGCGACCACGGGGGAGGGGGCCGCAGCGGGGAGAATCGTCGGACTGCAAGTGCTCCGCCGAGACCGTCCCTACGACGCGGCGCTCCTGGTTGAGTTGAGACAACTTCAGCGCACGCTCAGGCTACGAGTTCGCGGACCTCCTGCTGGACAGGTTGTTCGAGTTGGTTTGCTTGCTTGGCAAGATTGATTTGCATGGCGATGTGTGCAACATCGAGAAGCGACGGGGCGATTGAATAATCACCGCGGTTAGCAAGCCATTTGAGAACTGGTGCCAGACGCCACAGGGCAGCGCTGCCTTCATGAACGGGCGCAGGGAAACTCAGGGGATATTTGAGCGCGAGTTTGCGCATGTTCTGGCGGCTAACGCCAACGAGTTCGGCGATATCCGTCAGGCCGGCCAAGTCGGGACTGACCTCGATGAGCTCGACCTGAGGGATTGCGCTTTTTACGTTTGCGAGTGCGCTGATAATTGCCTGTTTGGCCGAGACGGCCTCGCGCGTGAAATTCAACGCGATGCGTCCCGGTTGACCGATGCCGACGACGGCGTCATCGCAGCCTGCTTCACCGAGGCGTTCGATGAGTTCGTCAGTCTCGGCGATGTCTGCTGTGAGTTTGAACTTCAGGGTGAACTCGTATTCCATCATTACTCCTCGTCCTGGCTCGGAGCGCCTTCGCCTGCACTCTCAAGTCGTTTGCGTGTCGTACAGTTGTTAACGACTCGCCTGAGCTGCCGTGCATGATTGCCAGGATTTTTCGGCGTACTCCATATGCTCGTGATACAAAACTCTCCACACCGACACTCGGCGTCGTTGTAAGGGCAGTACATCTTGCCCCAAGCGTGACTCCCACCGACTTCAATGCGCCAGCCACTCTGCTCGGCATGCTGGATCGCCTCCTCAACTTCCTTCTTTGGATGCCTCGAACGGCTCATGGCCAAATCCCTGATGCTCCAGATAGTAAAGCGGATGGCCCAAGTTGTCAACTGACAACCTGGGCATTAATTTACGTGTAAGGTGCTGATTTTACTCTAAATCTGGTTGGCCGTATTCAATCTCGAGAGCACCATTTCCACACTCGGCGTCCATTCCGGACGTGCCGGATTCGCGGACTTCGATACAGTCCATCCGCACCGCCGCGTCTGAGTACGATCGCCCGTCATAATCAACAACGGTGCTCCGCTCCAATCGCCACTACCGGCATGCGCAGCGCATCTCTTCCGCGTATCGATGGTCGCGGCAATTCAGGTATCGAATCACTACGCTTCCCGTAGCCAACGGCTCCACCGCAGAAATTGAGGGTGAGGTGCTACCCGACGGAGCAGACACAGAGCGGACCGTCCGTCTGTACGTACCAGTAAAGCGTACACTGCCCCGATCGACCTCGTGTTTTACCGCGGCGGCGGTGATGGCGAGGGTATGGAGAGGCTGACGCAACACGGAATCGCATTGCCGACCGCGACGGCGTGATGATTATTTACCCGGTCAACGGGGCGCTCCGGCAAAGCTGGTCCTTTCCAGACTAATCTCACCGGCCCTCCCGCAAAAGGCAGGTTCAACGTCCTGCGGGAGTTCTGCGGAACTTCTCCGTGATTTTCCGTGCTTTCATGGGCTCAACGGATGCAACGGCCGTCCCTCCCAAGTTGATAAACCGCCTGAAATCAGGCTATTACGATTGCCTCGCGATCGGCGCCGACTCCTGTCCGCCCTTACAAGGCGAATTTCGGTGGTTCGATCCCGTCAGCGCGCACCAAATCAAAACAATCACTTAGCTCTCGAAAACGCCGTCCCGCAAATGGCACATGGCCCTCTCGCGGGAGTTTTGCGGGAGTTTTCTTCCGCAGACCACTCATCGTCCACATTTGAGCACCGCTTGATCTTCACGCGACGAGACGCAGCACGGTCAACGTTGGGTGTTGGGTGCAGTCCCGCCTGCCCATCGAAGACCTGTCCCGGGAATCTCAGGTTGTAGGCAACTGTTTGTCCCGACGCGCGCCGTCGTAGCCGACGACGATTTCGCCAGTGCGTTCGCGGACTTAGAGGCGATCGAGCCGGTAGCAAGCAAGCCTTCCGTGGTTTTGGACCCCAGATGCGAGTTTTGGCTTAGCTGCCCAGTTCGTCAAGGATCGGATGCGCAGAAGAAGCGCGCCGTGTGGCGCGCTTCCTGACTTCGTGCCTTCCGTCATCGTGGGGCGTGGTCTTGCTCCGCAAGCGCGTTACGGATCTGCTCACCCGCATCGCGCATGTGATACGCCTCCGCGTCGCTGGTAGCGTTATGGTATTCGCTGAAGCAGACTTGCTTGAGGAACTAGGCAAATTCCCAAGTCTGGA
>Ga0307479_10004652_pt1 | contig 12577 bp, 9 predicted proteins | sample atmos_gasesECM4C_FD_203743 | JGI IMG/M metagenome (GOLD analysis project Ga0307479, IMG submission 203743) | Hardwood forest soil microbial communities from Morgan-Monroe State Forest, Indiana, United States - atmos_gasesECM4C_515 | ecosystem: Environmental > Terrestrial > Soil > Temperate...
TCACCCGCAACGGCAGAACAGCCTACACTCTCTCCACTGGCTGATTCCGAATTTAGTAGTGTATTCGACCCTTGCGCGCAGGGTCAAGAAAGTGGGATAGGAATTCAGCTTGTCCGCTGTCAAGTGTCACTCATTGTTCGACGGTATTCATCGAACGCCGATAAATAACGGTCTACGTCTTTTCGCATTAAATAATACGGCGTTGACAGCCGGATCTTGGAAGGCGCACCGCCTCTGATTCGAATCTTCTTCGTCTTCCACATCCAGTTTTCGATTTCCGTGATCTGTATCGGCGCCACGTTCACCGACGCAATCGCGCAGCGCAGCCCCGCATCGGGCGATGTCCAGGACTCCGCCCCGCGCTCCACCATCTCTTTCAAAATATAGTCCGCCATTTGCCGGTGTCGCCGTTCAATCCTTTCCATCCCGATTTGATTCGCCAGTTGCACCGCCGCGCGCATTCCCCACAGCGCCGGCACGTTCGAGCTGCCGATCCTCTGGAAGCGTTCCGCGCGCAGCTTCGGCTCGTCCCATCCCGCCGTAACGATGGTGTTCCACAGCCGGTCGATCACCTCGTCCCGCAAATAAAGAAACCCGGTGCCCTTTGGCGCTTGCAGCCATTTGTGCGGGCTCGACGTGTACATGTCGCAGCCCAGCTTGTGCACGTTCACCCGCATCATTCCCACGACGTGCGCGCCGTCCACCGCGGAAAGAATCCCCTTCGACCGTGCCAGCGCGCACAGTTCCTTCGCCGGCAGCACCACGCCCGTCACTGTCGTGATGTGGCTGAAGAACAGCACGCGCGTCCGCGGCGTAATCGCATCACTGACCAGATTCAACACCGCCGGCGCATTTGGCACTGGCTTAGGCAGCGTGATTTTCTTCACCACAATCCCATATCGCTTCGCGCGCAGGTTCCAGGGATGCTCGCCTCCGGGATGCTCCTGGTCGGTCATCAACACTTCGTCGCCCGGCTTCAAGTCCAGCCCGTTCGCGATGTAGCTGTTCGCTTCTGTCGCGTTGCGCACCAACGCCAGCTCATCGCGCGTACAGCCCACAAACTCCGCCAGCGGGTCGCGGAATTCATTCCACGCCCCGTAGCCCCAGATCGGATAATCTTCCGGGTCGCTCTGCGCCATTTTTTCCGTATCGTTGTAGCCGTCGAAAACCGCGCGCAGCACCGGCATGGGACACGATCCCACCGTCCCGTTGTTCAGGTAAACCTCGTCGCTGGGAATCAAGAATTGTTTGCGCCATTCCGTCCAATACGCCTCTTCGTTCGAACCGTAGAGCGCGCTGTCTGGTGGCTTCGGCGCTTCCTGGTCGAGCAGCGCGTTCCATCTCGGTGGCAAGCCAAGCGCGCTGGCCGCGCCGGCAACGCCTGCGAACGAAGACAAAAACCCACGGCGATCGATCATCATTCCCTCCACAAGGCCCTTCACAAGGCCCTCCCCAAGGCGAGTCGCGCGGATTCTACGCTCGCCGCCCGTCCACCACAATGCCCGGCACCAATACTTTCCGGGTCGTTTCCTCCACAAATTGGGGGATTCACCTGAAAACGCCCTAGGGTCAACTCCCGCAGACCTATATTTTCCCCCGCCTGCACACTCCTTCCTCCATGAGTCCCGTTGCATTGACGTGTACGTTAGGCCGGCAGCGAAATGGGGGGAACCGAAATGAAGCATCTTAAAGTTGTAGATTGGAATAATCTTTTGAGCCACGCGGCTTCTGACCATCGGCAAAAAGCCATCCAGAATCACCGAGGCCAGAATCACCGAGAAATGAGCCGCGATCCTCGCAATCATTACGTGAAGACACCGGCGCTTTGGCAGAAAGTAGCCAATGCCAAGTCGGTCGAGCCCCGTTACCAGCCTTCTGCGGAAACTGTCCGCGTGGCTAAGGCCGCGTTTGCCATCGCCAGCTTGACCGCCAGCGGCCCGGGAGTAGTCCGCCTCGCCCAACTGTTATTCGATAGCTTTTCGCATCCCGCCCCTGCCGGAATACGCTCGGCTCCCACGCGTATCCGGCAGTTGCTCTACCGCGCTCAGCCTTATCAGATCGATCTCCAGATCGAATTGCGCCCGGAGACCAATCGCCTCATCGTCACCGGTCAGTTGTTGGACGTCAGCCATCCGGACATGATTGGCCAGGACGTGGAGGTCACCATCTCGAACCGCCGCGGAAGCGTTGTCAAGACGAAGACCAACCAGTTTGGCGAATTTCGCGGTGAAGTCGAAAACTCCGGCGACTTGGAGGTTTCCTTCGCCGGTACCGGTGGAAAACCCATCATCATCCTGCTCCCCAAAGCCCTCGAACCCTAGTTCGTCAATTTCGCCTAGCGTTTTGAGGTTCCTGCAGGAAAATGGAGTTTAAGCACGACTTGGAGGACATTCTTCCCTCCTGCGGCTACTTCTATGACTTCAATGTCATCTTCGTCCATCGCACTGAGAAAAGAGAAGACTAATTGCTCAGGAGATTTCATCTTCAGTGGCTGCACTACTTCCGCGGGATCGAGATACTTCCATTTCACTCCCCATTTCTCCTTGGCGGTTCTAAGCACATCCATATCCGGAACGTTCTTCTTAGAAACGTATTTATAGAAAGACGCTAGGCAGACCCCTAATTCCTTGGCAGCCTGCTCGGCTCCCAATTCATCCTGCTTTGCTCCAAATACTTCAGAAACCTGCTTCAGCAGATGCTCTGAACCGGCAGGTCGTTTTCGGCCACGGCGTCCCAAAGGTCACCCCCAGAAGCTGTGGAAATTTAGGAATTGTATTCTATTAAAATAGAAATTCTATTAAAATAGAAACCTAGGGGCTAAGTACCTATGCTGCAACAGACCTTCATCCACATCCCGGGCATAGGCAAAGAAACAGAGCGAGAACTCTGGAAGCACGGCATTCGCAGCTGGGATGACGCCGACAGATTTGAGAAGCGTTTTGGCGCCGTCGGTGCCCGCCTGAATCAGAAACTGGACGATTACATCCCGCGCTCTCGTGAAGCTGTTCGCCGCAAGGACGCCGCTTTCTTCGAGCGGCTCTCCACGATGGGCGAAGCGTGGCGAGTGTTCCCCGAGTTTGCCGACGAATGCGTCTACCTCGATATCGAGACAACAGGGCTATCGTCTGTTTTTGACACGGTGACCATGGTCGGCCTCTATGACGGTCGCAAGTACAAGGTATTCGTCGAAGGCGACAATCTGCAGGAACTGCCAGACCAACTACGGAATTACTCGGTCGTCGTAACCTTTAACGGAGCAGGGTTCGATCTGCGTTTCCTGAAACTCGCCTTTCCAGACATCAAGCTTCCTCCTATCCACATCGACCTGCGATGGATCACTCGCAAATTGGGCATGAAGGGCGGCTTGAAGTCTGTCGAAGAGAAGTGTGGGCTCAAGCGCGCCGAATCGGTCGAGGACCTGACCGGCTACGACGCCACAGTTCTCTGGGCCAAACACCTGAGGGGCGAGAAGAGCGCACTAGCGCAACTGATTCAATACAACACGGAAGATGTCGTTCACCTGAAGGCGATCATGGAAATCGCTTATGACCGCCTGAGCAAGAATACGGCTGCATTTCTAAAGAATTCGATTGCTCCCGTCTTCACCGGCGTAGCACAGCTCCCCAAGTCCAATAAGCGTGCTGTGCTCCGCCGCGTGTCATGCCAATCCGATTCAACGGACCTGGTCCCCGGTCTTCTGAAGAAATACTCAGGCCAAGGAAAGTCACCGCGAATCGTTGGAATCGATCTGACTGGCAGCGAAAAGCGCGCCACCGGTTGGGCTCTCATGGATGGCGCCTCCGCGACGACCAAGAGCATCAGAACAGACGAAGAGCTCATCAGCGAAACGCTCGCGGCCAAGCCGGACCTTGTCTCTATCGATTCGCCTCTCTCCTTACCGGAAGGCTACGGCACACCAGGCGTGCCGATCTATCGTAAGTGCGAGCTTGCGCTCAAGCGCATGGGCATTTCCGTTTTTTGGTGTTTGCTACCCAGCATGCAAATGCTCACTCGCCGCGGCATTAGTCTCGCGGCCGAACTCCGCAAAGCTGGCTGCAGTGTCATAGAAAGTTATCCGGGCGCAGCACAGGACGTTCTCGGTATCCCTCGCAAGAAGGCGAGCCTCGAAGAACTCAAGCGTGGGCTCTTCCGCGCTGGCATCACGGGGGATTATGTCACCGCTCACGTCACGCATGACGAGATCGACGCGATTACGTCTGCTTTGGTTGGTCTCTTTTATCTTGCAGATGATTACATCGCCCTGGGTACCGCCGCAGAAGACTATCTCATCGTCCCAAGGTCGGTCAGATTCAATTACAAGAAGCTTGCCCAAATTTTGTCCGTCACAGGACTCGACGATGTACTGGATAGGCCCATTAGGATAGAATCCCCCGCTCATGGCCAGCCGCTCACAGCGGCCGCAAGCTGAGCGGCTCGTAATCGGAATCACCGGCCGCATCGGCTCCGGCAAGACCACCGTTGGCAGATATTTGGAATCGCGTTACGGATTCCAGTACGTGCGATACAGCGAAGTGCTTGCGGATTGGCTGGCAAAGGATCGCGACGGGAAGGCCCAACTTCAGAAAGTTGGATGGGACGTGATGGCCGGTGGCATGCAAGCTGAACTCAATCGCCGCTTGGCTGAGAAGATTATGCCCGACTCAGACGTCGCTGTGGACGGACTCCGGCACACGCTGGACTATGAAACCCTGAGTGCTTGTTTCTCGACTTCGTTCACACTCTTGTATTTGCACACGGATGCGAAAGAAAGATTCGAGCGTCTAAAAAGGCTGGAGAAATATACCGATCTCAACTCATTTGAAGCCGCTGATAGCCACCCCGTCGAGCAACACATCGAATCTCTTCGAACAAATGCCACCACGTTGATCCAGAACGACGGCCCTCTACGGAAACTGTACGCAATCGTAGATGGGTTTATTCTTAGCCTCAGGAAAGAAGGTCAGCCATGAGTCTTTGGGTTGTTGTTGGCGGTCAGTATGGTTCCGAAGGCAAGGGAAAAGTCTCCGCCTTCATCACCAAGCAAGAGGACATTGACATCTGCGTGCGCTGCGGCGGCCCGAATTCCGGCCATTCTTTGATCGATGACGATGGCAAGACCATTGTCCTTCGTCAACTACCAACCGGTTTCGCGAACCCGCGTACCAAGCTGCTCATTCCGGCGGGCGCTCTGATTGACCCTGCTGTTCTAAAACAAGAGATCGAATCGCTTAACCTTCCGCCAGGACGAATTGGGGTCGATCGCAAATCCTTCATCATCGAAGATCAGGATCGCGAGAAAGAGCGAGTCCTCAGCTTGCGCAAGCGCCTCAGTTCCACTCTCTGCGGTGTGGGCGCTGCTCAATCGAGGAGGGTGCTGCGCAGCGGCGACGCCAAACTCGCAAAGGATGTAAGCGGTGAGCATCCGTGGATGAGCAAATATCTTACCGATGTCAGCGACGAAGTGAACACGGCAATCGATTCCGAAAAAAAGGTTCTTATCGAAGGTACGCAGGGATTTGGGCTTTCTCTCTACCACTCCGAGCACTATCCAAAGACGACCTCGCGAGATACTACCGCGGCGGGCTTTCTTAGCGAAGTTGGTGTAAGTCCACTCTTGGCGGCACAAGTAGTTGTTGTATTCCGCACGTTTCCAATCCGCGTGGCCGGTGAGCAGGCGGGTCCCATGAGAGACGAGATTAGCTGGGAGCAACTTCGGACCGAAAGCCGATACCCCTATTCCATTGAAGAGCGCACCACGGTAACGAACAAAATTCGACGGGTAGCACGTTTCGACTGGGAACTAGCACATCGCGCCATCCGCAACAATCGGCCAACGAGGATAGCGATCACTGGCCTTGATTACCTCAGTTTCTCAAACAGAGGCGTCACTCGTTTTTCCGAACTTGAAGCTCAGGCTCGAAGCTTTGTGATGCAGGCGGAAACAAGGTTGAGCGCACCGGTTCGATATATCAGCAGTGGCCCGGCCATGAGCGCAATGATGGCTTTGCCAGACCTTCAGAAATCAGCGTCCCTTGAGTCCGCTCTCGAACCTGTCCTTTGACCCTGCTAAGTCCTACCATAGAGGCTTACAGAATGAATGCCGAATCGCAACAGCAAGTCAGTGACCAAAATACTTGGATCGACGATCTTCGCAATCTCCGCCGTAAAGCCCGGGAAGCGTATCGCAACGCGAAAAATGATCTTGAGGCCTTCCAGCACGTTGATGACGGAACGTTCAGTACGCTTCCGCCTCCAAAGGGCGAAAAGATTCACATCACTACGACATGCACAGCTCTAATGGCTCTGGTTGCTGCCCGCAAGATCAAGGCGCTCTGCCCGCCAGGCCACCAGAAAAAGGCTTTGAAGGACGTATTTGAGCGAGTTGTTAAGTACGAATGGAAAAGCGAGGGCCTACAGCCAGACAACGCCTTCAGTGTGGCGTTAGTGCTTCGCGCTGCGGGTTTCCTTGTTAAGCACAATTACCTCACCCGCGATACTGTATTCGGATTTAATCACGAGAATCGCGCGATTCAGACAATCGCCAAAGATCTGGCCGAAAAGGCATACAAAGATGGAGTTGGCCAAGCTTTCAGTGTTCGAGTACCACAACCTACTGCCTCACAACCTGCCGCCCCGCAAACTGGGGCTACACAACCTCTCGACGAGAAGAATTTGGGCACCCCAGTCTCAATTTCACAGTCTTACCCTCCCAAAGCAGCCATTGTTTACTGGTACATCGATGGGATTCATGCGCTGAAAATCCCACTACATGACGAAGAGTGGAAGGCATTGATTCGCTGGTCGACCACTGAGTTTGCCCAGCAGCTGACGCGCGTTGCGACTGCTGATGACGCACTCATGGACCCGGTTTCGCTCGCAATGGCGGCATGTTTAGTGGTCCGCATCAAGAAAGTGATGGACGAACGCGATTCCTCTGATGATCTAACCCTTGTCCTTCCTTCAAAGACCGAGATAGGTCAAGCGGTCTCCTTGGTGTTTGATCATCAGAGGCCATCTGGCATTTGGCCGAAATATTTTCCCATGTTTCATTTCCAAAACGCGGGAGCTAACTACTGCTTCACATTTGAAATGCTCGAAGCCCTTATAAGCGAAATAGGGTCTTCAGACATTCTTCGCCTTCCCAAAATTGTGGATAAACTCAATCGTGCAGTCGATTGGTGCAAGCTGAATCGCCTTCGGTACAAGGTTAATGGGCTTGATTATTTTGGATGGAATTCTGGCGGAAGCCTTAACACTCTCCTCGCGAGCAAACCTGAGTCCTGGGCCACCGCTACGGTGCATTGGTTCCTGCACAAGCTCGATGACGCCCTATCAGAAGCAATCCATCGCGCGCTTCTTGAAAAATACAAAGTAGTCGTTCCTGCAAAGGCTGATCGGGAAGACTGGGACATGCTCGCGGATGCCAACGTTGAAATACAAGGTCAGCGAGTCACAGTTAAGAAAGTTCTCGAAGAAGAGTTTTTCGGTCAGCTCACAGGCGTTCTTCAGGACGATATACGGTGTACAGTGCCGGACCGTAAATCAGTCCTACTGTTTGGCCCCCCAGGGACAGCAAAAACGACAGTTGTCCGCAGGCTCGCCAAAGCAGTTGGTTGGCCCTGTGTCGAGATCCGTCCATCAAATTTCCTTCAGCGTGGCCTAGATAACATTTATGTGGTCGCTGATGAAATCTTTGAAGACCTCCTCGATTTATCCCGCACGATAATTTTCTTCGACGAAATGGACGCTCTAGTCCAGAGTCGCACAATGCCGCTCGACGCGACTCGCCAGTTTCTGACCACATGTATGCTTCCCAAACTCGCCGAACTGCACGACGAAGCACGGTCCGCATTCTTTGTCGCAACAAACTATAGGGCGACTTTCGACGAAGCGATTACTCGTCCTGGACGATTCGATTTGTTGCTATTCGTCGGCCCACCAAGTTGGACCGAAAAGCTCACCAAATTTGAGAATATGGTGACCTCCAGTCCCGCAGGGAAAAAGATAGTCGGTAGTGACGATGACAGGGCGAGAGCTCTCGCGTCAGAGCTAAAAAAAGTCCTGGAACAATGGGCAAAGGACGCTGTTTTGATAGAGGAATTGGATCGGTTCACGTACGACGAAACAAAAACACTCTTGGAAGAACTACTGAGAACCAGCGGGCTTACGACCGCTTCGGCGGATGTTGCAAAGGCTGTACAGAATATTGATAAGACAACTTTTGTGTCGCTTGTGCAGAACTGGTCTGAAAAGTACATCATTTTAAGGGAAGTTCCTACGTCCTCTGAAAAGCCAAATGATAACTATACGAATTTCGTTGCGGATCAATCCATGTCGCGCCGACAATAAGATCGCCTGTCGATGGGTGCTCCCATTTAGGCGATATCCCAGTCAGGCTCTCCAAACCCTAAGTACCCGCATCTTCATCAACTTGCCGCTCCATTCGAATGATATACAAGAAATAAATTGACACTAAGATTACTTTGTGCTACTCTGATTTGTGTGTACTTGCTCTGAGCTCCGATCGGGCTGTCCGGATCTTATCGGGAAGATTCCGCCTGCCCCGCCCCGCCCCTGCCGGGGACCTTCTCGGGGACTCTGTCGGAAAGAGTCGCATCGCGCCTTCGCTGGTTTCCCGCCTCCGGGCCTCGGCATTGTCGCAGTCACCCGCCAACAGGTCCCTTCCTTACCTCGTCGCGTCATTACCTCCTTACATCCTCTTCTCTAAACCCTTTAGCTGCAACATTTACGAGACCGCCTCGTATGTGTTGCAAACAAAAGACTTACTTCAGGCTTACCTCCCAACTAAACCCTTTAGATGCAACACTTACAAAAAACACGGGGGCAGGGTCGTCTCTGGTCTTTCAATGTTCCAACGCGTTTCAACGGGTGTCTTCGACCTATCTCCTTTCCTTTCACATTCTTGCGCACTCTTTGGCACGGCGCAAAACTCAACCCTTTTGTTTTCAGGCGGTTCCGCACTCTTTGCCAAAAACACCCGGGGTGGGGGTCCGCTCTCGCGACCTTATCTCTCCTTGGCCGGAGCTTGCGAACCGGCCCGAGCGTCTCTCCCAACGCTTCCCCTTTCAACCTTCAACTTTCGACTGTCAACCCTCCTCTGGGCCACCTCTTCCACAGTCACGGAACACGGATCACGCGCCTCCGCGCCATTTGCCGAATTCATTACCTGTCCCGAAGGCGTGCATCGGACGTACTATTGGAGCGGGAAGTTCGCTCCACCAAGCTATTCCCAGGTCACAGTTCCGTCGTTTCCAAGTACGTTTATTACGTGGGAGGGTGCGATGGGTAAGTTTTCTCGTAGCTGGCAGCTCGTCAAGCAGAGCTTCGCCATTCTTCGTTCCGACAAACAACTGATGCTCTTTCCGGTCCTCTCGGCCATTGCATGCTTTATCGTCACGGCCGTTATCGCCACCGGTGGCGCGTTTATGCTGCTGCCCGCCAGGGCCGCGGCCTTGGCTGCCGGCGAGCAGTTCCGTCCGAACCAGTCGCCGATGTTCCTGCTCGGCATGCTCACTCTATATGTGGTCAACTATTTCGTGATCGTATTCTTCAACGTCGCCCTCGTTGGCGTCGCCAATAGCCGGCTGATGGGCGGCTCGTGGACTTTCCGCGACGGCCTCGAACTGGCTTGGGCGCGCAAGGGAACGATTTTGCAGTGGGCGTTTGTCGCCGCCACCGTCGGCGTCCTCCTGCGCACTATCGAGGAGCGTATGGGCCTGATCGGCCGCCTCATTATGAGGATTATCGGCATCGCCTGGACGCTGGCCTGCTATTTTGTCGTTCCCGTGCTGGCCTTCGAAGATCTTGGGCCTATCGACGCCGTGAAGCGTTCCGCCAAGCTCTTCCGCGACACGTGGGGAGAAAAAGTCATCGGCGGTTTCAGCCTCAGCCTCGTCTCCATGATGCTCATGCTTCCAAGCATCGGCTTTGTGGTCGTTGCTGCTTACCTTGGCGGCATCGCCGGCCTGCTCATCGGCGTCGCAATCATGTTCGTTTATCTCCTCTTGCTGTCGGTTTTCATGTCCGCGGTAGGAGGCATCTTCAACGCCGCTCTTTATCGTTATGCCTGCTTCAAGCAGGTGCCTCCGGCCTTCTCCCACGAGCTGATCGCCTCAGCTTGGGCGCCCAAGGCTTAACGCCGAGCGCGGAGTGCCGAACGCCGATGGGCTAAAGCCCAACGTGCAGGGCCTAACGCGTAACGCGCGAGGCCTAACATTTAACCTGGAGGGCGCTCCGATTCGTCGAAGCGCCCTCCAACAATTTTGCGCGACGCGGCCAGGAGTTTAATGCGAAGCCACTGTAACTCCGGCCGCCTCCCGCACGTCTCAGAAATCAAACGGGTGTTGGCCTTCCTTTTTTGCCGTATTTTCGGCAGGAATCGAAACCCGACGGGAGTGGCAGTCTGGTGTGCTAGAAATGAAATTTCAGGCTGCCACCCTCCGCGTGTCGCGGCAGCTTTTCAGTCCGCTTCGATGAAATGACTGCGACCTGTGGTAGTAGACCGCTGCATTTCGTATCCTAGCTCTCGCGATGAGCGGCCATTCCAGCCCGAAGCGTCTCGGCTGTTTCGGAACCTATCTATTTTTATTGGCTCTGCTGCCGTTCGAACTGCTGGCCCAAAATCCGCGTGGAGCTCTCCGCGGCGTCATTCAGGACGCCACTGGCGGCAGAGTGCCCGGGGCCAAGGTTTTTGTCCGCGCAACGGAATCCTCGCTCCAACGCGAAATTGCCAGCGACTCGCGTGGCGAGTTCCGCATCGACGAACTTCCTCCGGGCGCCTATCACATAAAAGTTCAGGCCAGCGGTTTTGCAGAAGCCAATTCAAACGTGAGAGTCATCGTTAGTTCCGTGCAGGAAATCACGGTCACTTTGAAGCCGCAGCCAGTGGAGCAGAGCATCACTTTAGAAACAGAGGGTCCAGGTTCCATTACCACGCAACCCATCGATACTTCCAGCGCCGTACACCAGACCATCATCACGTCTCACGATCTGGACGGCATTCCACTTGCTGCCCGCAGCTTCGCGAACATCGCTTATCTCGCTCCTGGAACCGAGCCACTCGAGCCATCGGATCCCACGAAAGCGCGAATTACCGCGGTGTCCACGGGCGGAAGCTCCGGCTTGAACAACGATCTGACTGTCGACGGCGCCGACAATACCGATGACTGGATAGGCGGCTTCCTACAGAACTTTTCACCTGAGGCCATCGAGGAATTTGCCATTCGCACGGCGCAGGAAGACGCCGACACGGGCCGCACCACGGCCGCATCCGTGGTGATCACCACCAAGGCCGGAACGAACTTCTGGCACGGTTCCGGGGCATTCTACGGCCGCGCCGCAGGTCTCAATGCGCGTTTCCCGATTGACAATCCGGCTCCCAATCCCAAGCAGCCTTTCTCACGGCAAAATTTCGTAGGGACAGCCAGCGGGCCTATCGTAAAAGACAAGCTATGGTTCTTTTCTTCGTTCGAATTCGTCCACGAAAACGCGAGCATCGCGTACAGCCCGGCAAGCCAGACTGAGTTCAATGCCCTTGCGCAACTCGCCGCCGGGGGCAAAATCAATGACGGGATTCGGGGAGTTAATTCCATTGATGTTCCTTCGAGTGTTCTGGTCCCGTTCCGCGACTACCTCGCAAACGCGCGGCTGGACTGGGCGCAGTCCACTAAATCCCGCTGGTTTCTCCGGGGTTCGGCGGACAGTTACATCACGCAGAACGCCATGGTGCAGCAAGCGGCGCTCCCTTCCACGGGAGCGACGTCGCATAACAATTATTTAGACCTGGTTGTGGGAGACCAATACACCTTCAATCAGTACTGGGTCAGCTCGTTCCTGTTTAACGCCAGCGGGCTGCATCTTACCGCCGCGCGCAATTCGAATCTCGGGTTCGCGCTTGATTTTCCATTTACCTCCACGCGCAGCACCATCTCCGGCCTCGAAACGTTCGGCGACAATCAATTCGTCACGCCCATCACCGCGTTTCCGGTCCTCCGCAACCAGGAAAAATATCAACTTCGCTACGACGTGAGCCACTTGGCCGGCCCTCACGCTCTGCGCTTCGGCATCAATTTTATTCACGAACCGGTTCTCAGCGGCGCCCTGGCCGCCACTGCCGAGACCGTCCTGACTTATTCGAACGATCCAAGCTTTTATGCAGCCAATCCTTCGCAATTTTATTTCAGCTCCACTTGTGCTCCTCCCCCTCCTGCCGGTGTGACTTGCACGGCCACTCCGGGCGGCGATGGCAGCTTCTCGCAGAACGTCCAGCGTCTCGGAATGTATGCGCAGGACTCCTGGAGCATCACGCCGCATCTGACGATCAATTACGGCCTGCGCTATGACACGACGTTTGGACTGTTCACGGCTTCGGGTCACAGCCAGAGCGCGAATCCCGCCCTGGCCGGCAATGGAATTGTTTCCGGTATTCCCCATGACTACCGCAAAGCCTTCGGGCCGCGGCTGGGCGTTGCGTACAGCCCGGGGTCGTCGGGCAACACAGTTTTTCGCGGCGGTGTCGGTCTCTATTTCAACGACCTGGCGCAAAACGGCTGGGCCC
>Ga0307479_10004653_pt1 | contig 12577 bp, 8 predicted proteins | sample atmos_gasesECM4C_FD_203743 | JGI IMG/M metagenome (GOLD analysis project Ga0307479, IMG submission 203743) | Hardwood forest soil microbial communities from Morgan-Monroe State Forest, Indiana, United States - atmos_gasesECM4C_515 | ecosystem: Environmental > Terrestrial > Soil > Temperate...
AAGTTCGGCCGCGCCGACGCGCCGGGTATCCAGCAGCTGGTCGACGGCCTGGCCCTCGCCCATCCCGACGACCTCGACCGGCTCGATCGCGGCTTCGCGCTCTTCGACGACCTCTACGAGTCCTTTCGCCGCCGCTCGCCCCAGCGCGCGGCGGCGCCGGTCAAGCCCAGTGGATCGCCACGTCGTACTGCGCGAGGTCGCGGTCGGCGGTGAGCAGCGTCAGCGCTTCGATCTGCGCCTGGGCAATCAGCAAGCGATCGAAAGGATCACGATGGTGCGGCGGCAGCTCGCCGGCGCGCAGGGCGTGCGCGTGCAGGACGGGCAGGGCGATGAGCCCGTCCTCCGCCATCCACTTCGCGACGAGGGCGGCAGGAGCTTGCGGCAGGCGCAGCTTCCCAGTGGCGAACTTGATCGCGATCTCCCAGGCGCTGGCGGCAGAGAAGAATAGCTCGCTCGCGGGGTCGCGCAGAAGCTGGCGGGTCGTCTCCGAGAGCTTGTCCGGCTCCCCCACCATCCACAACCAGCTGTGCGTGTCGAGCAGGAGCTTCAATCGCGCCCTTCGAAGGCGGCCTGGATGTCGTCGGGCAAAGGATCGTCGAAGTCCTCCGCGATCCAGATCTCCCCGCAGTGCCTGCCCAGCTCGCGGGGCCGCTTCGGCTCCGCCGCCGGCACCAGGCGGGCCACCGGCTTGCCCGCGCGCGCGATCACGATCTCCTCTCCCGCCGCCACCCGCCGGAGCAGCCTGGAAAGGTGGGTCTTCGCCTCGTGGATGTTCACTTCGGCCATAGCCGAGAGAATAGCCTAAGTCATGGACTAAGTCAATGCAGGCCGTCGGGTCCCGTCGGGTCCCGCCGGGGTCCGCCGGATCTCGCCGGTTGGCGCCCCTACCTGGCCGAGCACAGCGCTGCTCGAGGGAGGGTGACCCGGCGCGATTCAACTCCCCACGCCGCCAAAGATCGATCGGCGGGCGATGAGCAGGCCGGTCAAGCCGATGAGCTGCTGAAATGAATCCTGCCGCCGCGACCAGCGGGAACAAAGGGCCTGACGGAACTAAACAGGGTTCAGGCGCCGGCGGTCGCGATTCGCCGCGCTCGGCCTCCCTCCCCCGTCAGGGCACGATCCAGTCGCTGGCCGCCGCCAGCCCGCCGGGCGCGCCCGCGGCGGGCTTGACGATGTAGCACCCTTTCGAGGCGAAGCGCTGCCCGGCGCCCAGGCCGAGGCGGGGGAAGACGCCTGGGTTGGCGGCTCTCTCGACCTCTCGTTCCAGGATCTCCACGAAGTAGCCGCGCGAGAAGCGGCCGGCCATGCGCTCGACCGCGTCGTCGGCCGCCTCCAGGGTGAACAGGGTGTCGAGCTCGATGCGCTCGTGCCCGCTCGTCACGCCGCGGGCCCGCAGCCAGGCGCGCGACCGCCAGGCCTGGGGAGCGGAGTTGCCGGGGAGGGCGTAGCGGAAGGTGAGGAAGGTGCGGTCGCGAAGCGCCGCCGGCAGCGCCGGCACCTCCTCGCCGACCAGGCTGTAGGAAAGGTAGACCTCCGCGGCGCCGCTCGCCGCGACCGCCGGCGCCAGGGCCGCGGTGTCGGCGCGGTCGAGCCACAGCACGAGCGCCGTAGGTGTGCCGAAGCCGGCGGGCAGCCGGCGGCCGAGATCCATCGCGCCGGCGCCGGCCGCGGCCGCGCCGGCGGCGTCCAGCGTCAGGTCGGCGAGGCGCACGCCCCGGGCGCCCCGCAGCTCGTCGCGCAGCGCGGCGGCCGGCACGCGCCCCGCCGGCTGGTCGCGGAACAGCTGGACGACCCTCACCGGGCGGCCCGCCGACGCCGACGCCGCCAGGTGGCGGCCGAGGGCCCGCGCCTCGAGCGTCAGGCCCGCCGAGAGATAGAGCGTCCAGGCGCCGGCCGGCGCGGCCACCGGCAGGTCGACGTTGGGAAACACGCAGGGCACCGCGGTGCGCTCGCAGAAGTCGTGCACCGGCCGCCACTCGCCAGCGCCCAGGCCGCTCAGCAGGGCGAAGACCGGCTGCTCGTCGTAGCTCCGGGCGAGCTGCCTCCCCCAGCTCGCCGGCGGCCCCGCGAGCTGCCAGACGTGGAGCACCCATTCGCGCCAGGTCTGGCGGAAATAGGCCCTGGTCCCGGGCGACGCCGCCGGGCGATCGAGCGCGTGGCGGGTCTCGGCGTTGCGGTAGCGGAAGAACGCCTCCACGACGTCGAGCATCGCGCGCTTGCTGGCCGCGTCGGCCTCCGGCGCCACCACCACCGCGAAATGAATCCTCGTCGCCTCCACGCCCGGCGCCGGCGCGGCGGAGAGCGTGCGGAGATAGGCGACGAGGTCGTCGAGGTCGGGCCCGTCGAGGTCGTAGCGCGGCATCAACCGGTCGAGCGTCCGGCCGTCGGGGTCGGTGCCGCGACGCAGCGCTGCCGCCAGGCTCGCGGCGGTGTAGGGCGGGCGCTCCCGCGCCGCGCGCAGCCGGGTCCACGAGGCCTGGGAGAGCTCTTCCTGGTAGAGCTTGCCGAGCAGCTCGGCGGCCGAGGGCGGGGTGCCGGAGAATAGCGCCGGACCGGTCACCGGCGGCACCAGGGTCCCGCCCTCGACGCCGCCGAAGCCGCTCGGCCGGTGGCAGCCGGCGCAGGCGAGCTGCGCGCCGGCGAGTGGCACGTCGCCCTGGGTGAGGCCGCGCAGCGGCCGCCCGGAGGGCAGCACCCCTTCGCGATAGATGCTCCGGCCCCGCTCCACCGCCGCGGCGGTCGCATCCGCGGCGAGCGCTCCCCCACGCGGCCCGCCGGCCGCGCCCGCCATCGCGCTCGCCCTTTTTGCCGCCTCCGCCCCATCCGCACCATCCGCGCCAACAGCACCCTCCGCGCCAACCGCACCATCCGCGCCACCCGCACCGCCCGCCGCCGGAGCGGTATCCGGCGCGGCCGCCGCGGCGCCGGCGCGGCGGACCTCGGCCTCCAGCTCCGCGGCGCTCAGCAAGCCTTGCAACCGCAGCCAGCCGCGCCCCGGCCCGGCGTGGATGAAGGTCAGCGGCTCGTGCCGCATCTTGTTGCCGCGATAGGCGTCAAAGGCGCGCTCGACGGCGATCACGTCCTCCTGCCGCCCGCTCAGCAGCCGCCAGCGCGGCCCCGCCTCGAAACGGCGGGCGTACTCCGCCAGCCGCGCCGGCGTGTCGACGTCGGGATCGATCGAGATCGACACCAGGCGGACCCGCGGCAGCGTCTCCTGGACGGCCGCGAAGGTGCCGGAGAGGACCGGGCAGATCGTCGAGCAGGTGGTGAAGATGAACTGCAGCAGGACCGGGCCGCCGGCGGCGAGCTCGTCGGCCAGCCGCACCCGCGCGCCGGCCTGGTCCACCAGCGTGACGTCGGGAGGTTGGTAGGCGGCGGCCGAGCGGGTGTAGCGCGCCTCCGCGCCCGGCGCCGGGGCGGGCGTCCAGGCCGGCAGGCTACCGAGCAGCGCCAGGAATGCGAGCCGGCGCGCGGCCGGGCGGGCGGCGGCCAGCACGGCTAATGCACCGAGAAGATGGCCTCGTCGTGGTGCACCGGATCGAACTGATAGAAGCGCAGCCGGCGCGACGGGTCGAAGTTGAACGTGATGTCGACCTCATGCCTGCCGAAATGGGTGGGGTCTCGCGGGTCCGCGGGCGGCACGGTGATCAGCGGGATCGCGGGCGCCGTCCCCATCGCGCCCATCGGCGCCAGCACCGGATACCAGTAGACCCGGCCGAAGGTGAACCAGCAGCCCGAGCCGCCGACCTTGACCGACGACTTGAACTGGTTCTCCCAGCCGCGGGCGCCGCCGAAGTCGACCACCGCGTAGCCGTGCTCGAAGTAGTCGCCGTTGATCAGGGTCACCTTGACCCTGCCCGGGCGCCCCTGCCAGTTTGGATAGATCCGCAGATTGCCGTCTCGCCACTCGCCGTAGATCGTGTTGTTGGCGTAGAACAGCGTGAGGTCGGTGTTTTGATCGACGTCGACGCCCTTCGGCAGCCGCGTGCGATCGGTCCAGTCGAAGAAAGCCGAGCGCCCTTCCTCGAGCAGGACCTTGAGCTTCGGGATGTCGTCGTTGCGGGCGGCCTCGCGCGCCTGATACAAGACGTTCCACATCCGCTTCTCGGGCGCGCGGTCGCCGATCTGGGCGATCGCCTTGCGCTTCGCCTCCTCGCTCGATCGCGGCGACGGGCCGAAGACGTTGATCTCCCATTGCGGCAGGGTGATGTTATTGACCTTGGTGGCGGCGTCCTCCATCACCTGGGCGCGCGGCGGATGCATGCGCCAGCCCCAGTTGTAGACCAGGTGGTAGTACTCGCCGGGGGCCATCTTGATCCTGAAGACGGTGCTCGTGCCGTCGCGCATCGGGAAAAACGCCTGATCCATCGCGGCCCACGGCGGAGCCGGCATACCGGGGGGTGCAGCGGAGGCGTCGGAATACATGACGAAAGGCGAGAAGTCGTCCTCGCCGCGGTTCAGCACGTCCACGGTGTAGACGATCGTCCATGGCACGTTCGGGACCAGGCTCACGTCGAGGAAGGCGGTGTCGGATTCCAGGTGGATGTCGTACCAGACCTGGTGCACGTGGACCTCGCCACCGATGAGCTCGCCCTTCTGGTTGTGGATCGGCCGGACCTGCTTCACCTTGTCGGGTCCGTCGTAGTGCAGCACCGGGAAGCCGCTGTACGCGCGGCCGGGGACCGGATTGCCCTCAAGGATGTCGATGCCAAGCTGGATGTGATACAGCAAGACGGGAAGGTTGACCGGGCCTTCCGGATCGTGGCCGGCGTTCACGTACTTTTCGATGGTGTCCCAGACCCGCGCCAGGTCGTCGCGCGGCGAAGCCGAGTTGACCGTGCTCACCACGGGATCGCCCTCGATCAGGTTGTAGGGCACGGTGGGCGTGGACGGCAGCGTGTTGGCGACGTAGTTGCCGGCCTTGTCGAAAAGGTCGGTGTAGATGGTCGGCAGGAAGTTCGTGCCCGGCGGGTCGAGAAACGGCTTGCTCGGCGCGAAGAGGCTCGTGCCGCTCGACACCGTCGTGGTGTCGCCGCTGGTCGTCACCGTCGAGCGGGGAGGCGACCCCTGCGGATGGGGATGCTGGTAGGGGCTGGTGCTCGGGGCGGCGCCGGCGCTCGCGGCCGATCCGGAGCCCGCGCCGCTCGCGTCGCCGGAGCCGGCGGCGGCGACGGAGCCCGCGCCGCCCGCGAGACCCGCCGCCAGCAGGCCGGCGAGCAGCACGGCGAGCGGCGCCGGTCCGCGGCGTCGCGGCGGGCCTTCCACCTGTCGCCCGGCGGTCACCCAGGAGAGGCGCGCGGCCAGCCAGGCGGCGTTCGACCGCGCCGGCGCCGAGCCCCACAAGCCGACCGCGTCGTTGCCGTAGCGCACCATGCCGAGCGAGCAGTCCTCGAGCGGCGCCGCGCCGTGATGACCCGGGTGAAAGAAGAGGCTGCGGTGCAGGACGCCGATCGCCGCCGGCTCGCCGGTCAGGAAGAGCCAGCCCGGCCGGGCGCCGTGCCGGGCGGCGAAGTCGCGCAGGGCGCGCGGCGTGTCGTGCTCGGGATCGACGGTGATCGAGTACATGAAGGCGTCGCGCCCCAAACGGTCGCCGATCTCCTTCTGGACCTCGGCCAGGCTGGCGGTCACCGGGTTCGCGGCCTCGCCGGCGATCGACATGAAATTGATCATCACCGTCTTGCCCTGGACCAGGTCGCGATAGAACAGCGCCCGGCGGTTCTCGTGCGAGCAAACCAGGACGTTGGGGAAGGTCCCGACGGGCGCGCCGCAGTCGCCGCCCTCGGCCCCGCCGCCTGGCCGCGGCGCGGCCGCGCCGGCGGAGGCGATACCGGGGAGTGCCGCCACGCCCGCGCTCTTGGCGATCGTCGTCAGCATCTTTCTTCTGTTCATGACCGCATTCCTCTCCGCGGTTCGCGCCGCGCTGGAGACAGGCGGGGGGAGGCCGGCGCGGCGCCTCACCCGGCGCCGGGATCAGGGCCTGGTCGGCGGCGTCGGCGGCGGCCCCTGGTCCTCCTGCGCCGTGGGGCTCGCCGGCCGCGGCTCCACGTGCGGGGGCTCGTCGGGCTTGCCGTAGACCTCTTCTGCGGAGCGCGGTCCGGTGAATCCCTTGCCCGGCTCCACGATGTCCCAGCGCACCATCATCGCGTGGTCCTCGTGCACCACGTTGTGGCAATGCATCACGTACTTGCCGAGGAAGTCCGTCCAGTGCATGTAGATCTTGATCTCGTCGCCCGGCAGCAGGGTGGCGATGTCCCGCCGCTTGCCGCCCATGAAGCGCACCACCGGCACGTTGGCCGATTCGAGCAACGTTTTGACACCGGTCTCCTGGGTGCCTCCCTGGACCTGGTTGTAGCCCACCGGCACGCCGTTGACCTCGAGCAGCATGTACTCGGTGAAGTGGCTGTGGATGGGATGGGACCAGTTGTTGCCGCCGTTGCGGATGGTCCAGATCTCCGAGGTGCCGCGCTCGATGCCGGCGTCGATGCGGTTGGGATCGAAGATCCGCCCGTTCACCGTCCACAGGCCGCCCACGTAGTCGAACACCCAGGTCCGCTCCTGCCTGACCAGGCTCATGTCGATCGGCGGCAGCGGGCGGAACTTGTCGGGGACGCGGCTGGGGTCCTTGCCGATTGCCGGGACGACCTGGAACTGGATGAGAGGGGTGCCCTTGTCCAGGGGCCATACGCCGCCCGAGGGGCCCTGGCCCTGGATCTGCCGCAGGCAGTTCACCAGCTGGACCGTGTCGCCGACGTTGTACTCCGCGAAATCGATGATCACGTCGACGCGCTGCGCCACGCTCAGCATGATGCTCTCGGCCTGCAGCGGCGCGGGCAGGAAGTTGCCGTCGCCGGTGATGACGGTGAAGTTCTTCTGTTTGAAGTTCTTCCCCGAGGTCAGGAACAGCTGGTAGAACCGCGACGGCCCGCCGTTCAGGATGCGGAAGCGGTACTTGCGCCGCTCGACCTTGAAGAACGGCTGGATCCGGCGGTTGACGGTATAGCGGTCGCCGAGGATGCCGGCGGTATTGAACGGGCTCCACCGCACCTGGCCGTTGGCGTCGAACAGGACGTCATGCAGGATGAGCGGCACGTCGTACTTGCCGCTGGGCAAGCCCCAGGCGGGCGGCGGGTCGTTCTCGTTGCCGGTGTCCTCTTCCTTGTCGAAGAGGAAATAGAAGCCGTCCAGCCCGGCGTAGACGTTGGCGGCGGTGAAGTCCAGGCGGTGATCGTGATACCAGAGCGTCGTCAGCTTCTCCCGCGGGTCGCGTCCCGAGGGGAAGTTGCAGTACTGATGATCCCAGAACTCGCCGGAATCGATCCAATCCTGGGGGCTGCCGTCGCTCTCCGAGGCGGTGTGCCCGTTGTGCAGGTGAGAGGTGGTCGAAGGCAGCGCGAAGGTGACCTTGCTGACCCCGACCGGCGGCAGGCTGTTCACGCGCCGCACCAGGATCGGATCGCCGTAACGGGCGAGGTAGGTGGGGCCGGGGGTCGAGCCGTCGAAGCCCCAGGACCAGCTACCGACGTTGTAGGGCGGGTCCGGGTGATAGACCCAGCGGAACTCCTGCTCGTAGATCTCGTAGAAATACTTCGGCGGGAACTCCTCGTAGCGCTGGTGGGCGCGCGGGTCGGGCGGCGGATTGAGCGCCGGGACCGGCTGCTTGATCGGCGGCACGAACAGCGGCGCGACGAAGGGACGCGCCTTGGGGCTCGGGGTCTGCGAGTCGGGAGGCTCCCCGTCCGGCGGGCAGAGGAACTGCAGCAGGTCCTGAGGGTTTTCGGCACGCGCGCCCGGCGCTCCAAAGTGGACGAGCAGCGCCCCGCCGCCTCCCGCCAGGCCCAGCTTGAGGCAATCGCGTCGTCTGATCATGAGTCGCTCCTCGGCCGGCCGCGACCACGGTCGGCGTCTCGGCGCGGGAAGGTACACGGCTCCCGCGCGGCCCGCGTTGCAGCCTCTTCCATGGCTCGAGCCGGTACGAACCCTCGAGCGCTGAGGTTTAGCTTTGCTGCACGCGAGGCTACAGGAGATGCGCGCAGGGAGGGAAGACTTTTGTCCCCCGTTAGACCGGATATGGATCTCGCGATCCGTCTTCACCGGGCGCCGATTTGCTTCAGCGCTGTAACGAAGCGACGACGCCGGGCGCCCATCCCTCTGTCGCCAGCGATACGGGCGCCGGCGGCTGCGGCCGCCGCCGCGGCGCGGCGCGACCGGCAGCAGCCAGGCCACCGCCGCAGAGGAGGAAAACGACCATGTCCGCGATGGGCCTCAATCAGCTGATCCTGTTCAACGCCGGGTGGTGGGTGTTCGCGACCGCAGCCTCCTTCGGCGCGGCCGCGCTGTTCTGGAACAAGGGCGCCGCGCAGCTGACCGGCAACCCCCTGGGAGTGGCGGGGAAGAGCGTGGCGATGAAGATGTCGGGCGCCGGGGCGATCTGGGGGATCACCCTGCTGCTGTTCTCCTTCTTCCAACCGATGAAGGATTACGGCAACGCCAGCCGCATCGTCGTCATCACCACGACGCAGGAATCGCACCCGGGCTCGACCTTGTCCCTCATCAACAACGACCCGAGCTTCGTCCAGGCCTTGAAGGAGGCGCGCAGCAAGTTCGGCGACGCCGATCTCGGCCTCGAGCTGATCTACCGCAAGGCCGCCTATCAGCTGACGCCGGAGCCGGGCAACACCTTCGGCTACCCCGAGCCGATCCCGGCTGGCTTCTACGAGCTGCGGGTGACCGACGCCAAGACCGGCGCCAGGAAATCCTGGGGCATCGAGCTGGTCTCGCCGGCCGGCGGCCATTGACCTGAACGGATCGATCTCTGGCGCCCGACAGCGCCAAGGAGGAAGGTCGCCATGCGACGCACACTGGTCCTCGTTGCAGTCCTGATGATCTCTCTGGTCGCCGCCGCCGCCGCGGCACAGCCGGCGGCCGAGGCGAGCGGCAAGGTGCTGTTCAAGAGCGGCGGCGCGCCGGCGCCGCAGGCCATCGTCGAGTTCGCCGCCGGCTCGCAGCACGCCCGCGCCGTCACCTTGGACGACGGCACCTTCTACATCCCCAGGCTGCCGGCGGGCACCTACACGGTGACCGTCCGCTACCGCGGCCAGGCCTTCGCCTTCCCCAACACCCAGGCGGGCAAGGGCCTGCTGTTCCGCATCTAGAGAATGGCGCCGGGTGCGCTCCCGGGGCCAGCGCCGCGGCGACGTCGTCGTCACCGGGCGGCTGAACCACGAGTGCCACGCGTTTCCTCCTCCTGGCGCCGCACCAGGCGCACGCGCTCGGCGTCCAGGCGCGGCGCGCCGCCCCCTGGTGCAAACCGGCCTGCGGTGGCACTAAGATACTCGGGCGAGACGCGGCCGGGCTGCGAGGCCAGGAGGAAACGCGCATGGAAAGCCTGCTCACCGACTTGCGCTATGCGATCCGGATGCTGGCGAGGCGGCCTGGCTTCACCCTGGTGGCGGCGCTGTCGCTGGGGCTCGGCATCGGCGCCAACACCACCATCTTCAGCCTGGTCAACGTCCTGCTGCTGCGCTCGCTGCCGGTCGCCGATCCCGGACGGCTGGTGAAGCTCTACACCCGCGATGCCCGCAACCCGGGCGTGCAGGTGCCGATGGTCTCGCACCTCAACTGGAAGGACTACCGCGAGCAGGCGCGCTCGTTCAGCGGCATCCTCGGTTATGACGCGGTGCAGATCAGCGTTGCGACCGGCGGTGACGCCTCGCTGCTGCCGGCACAGCTGGTGTCGGACAACTACTTCGACCTGCTGGGGGTGCGGGCGGCCCGCGGCCGCACCTTCACCGCCGAAGAGGGGACGAAGCAGGGTGCGCACCCGGTGGCGGTGGCCTCGGACCACTTCTGGCGCCAGCAACTCGGGGGCAATCCCGCGGCCGTCGGCCGCGCCATCACGATCAACGGCCACGCCTACACCATCGTCGGCGTGGCGCCGGCGGGTTTCTACGGCGGCGACCTCGGCGTGCAGCCCGCGCTGTGGGTGCCGATGACGATGAACAAGCAGATCACGCCCGATCCGGCGATCAACTGGTACGAGACGCGGCGCGGCCTGTTCATCACCGCCATCGGCCGCCTACGCCCGGGGGTCACAGTCGCCGCGGCGCGCGGCGAGATGAGCGCTCTCGCCCACCAGCTCGAGCAGGAGTACCCGAAAGAGAACAAGGGCCGCACTCTCGACCTGGTGCCGCTGTCCCAGGCCACCCTGCCGCCCGAGCAGCGCGCCGGCCTGACGGAAGCCTCGATCGTGCTGCTGGGCGTCGTCGCCCTGGTGCTGCTGATCGCCTGCGCCAACGTCGCCAACCTGCTGCTGGCGCGCGGCATGGCGCGCCGGCGCGAGATCGCGGTCCGCCTGGCGCAAGGGGCGCGGCGCGGGCGGCTGGTGCGGCAGCTGCTCACCGAGAGCCTGGTGCTGGCGCTGCTGGGCGGGCTGGTCAGCCTGGTCCTGGTCGCCTGGGCGCACCATGCCATCACCGCCTTCCTCCCGACCCTCCCCACCCCGATCGCCCTCGATCTCGGGATCGACGGGCGCGTGCTCGCCTTCGCGCTCGCCGTGACGGTCGCGACCGGCCTGCTCTTCGGCCTGGCGCCGGCGCTACAGAGCACGCGGCCGCAGCTGGTGACCGCGCTCAAGACCCAGGCCGCCTCCTCGCCGCCGGCGCGCCACGGCCTGGGATTGCGCGGCGCGCTGGTGGTGGCCGAGGTGGCGCTCTCGCTGGTGGCGCTGATCGCCGCCGGGCTCTTCCTGCGCAGCCTCGCCGCCGCGCGGCGCATCGACCCCGGCTACGACGCCCGCCACCTGCTGGCCTTCTCGTTCGACGTCGGGCTCTACGGCCTCGACAAGGAGCACGGCCAGCAGCTCTACCGGGCGGTGCGCGAGGGCGTCGCGACGCTGCCCGGCGTCGAGGCGGTCTCCCTCGCCCAGGCCGGACCGCTGCAGCCTTCGCTCATCCTCTCGGTGTTCCTCGAGGGGCGCGAGAACCCCGACAGCGGCCTGCTGGTGCAGGTCGACCCGGTCGATCCCGAGTTCTTCCGCACCGCCGGCGTGCCGCTCTTCGCCGGGCGCGGCTTCACCGACGCCGACCGCAAGGGCGCGCCCATCGTGGCGGTGGTCAACCGCACGCTGGCGGAGAAGTTCTGGCCGCATCAGCAGGCGGTGGGCCAGCACTTCCACTTCCATGGCAGCCCGCCGATCGAGGTGGTGGGCGTGGCGCGCGACGCCAAGTACACCTCGCTCTCCGAAGACCCGCAACCCTACGTCTACATGCCGCTGGCGCAGCAGTACGCCGCGTCCGTGACGCTCTTGGCGCGGGCGGCCGGCGACCCGGCGACGGTGCTGCCCAGCGTCGAGCGCCAGGTGCGGGCGCTCGCTCCGGGCATGCCGCTGGTGGGCGCCGGCCCGCTGGCCGAGCAGCTCGACGCCTCGCTCTGGGCGCCGCGCCTCGGCGCCTCGTTGCTCGTCCTGTTCGGCGCCCTGGCGCTCTTGCTCTCGGCGATCGGCATCTATGGCGTGATGTCGTTCTCGGTCGCGCGACGCGCGCGCGACATCGGCATCCGGATGGCGCTCGGAGCGCAGCGCGGCGAGGTGCTCGGCATGGTGGTGGCGCAGGGCATGTGGCAGGTCGCTCTCGGCCTGGCCGCCGGCCTCGCGCTCGCGCTCGCGAGCAGCCGGCTGGCCGGCCGCCTGCTGATCGGCACCAGCCCGACGGATCCGGTGGCGTTCCTCGCCACCCCGCTGCTGCTCGCTCTCGTGGCGCTGGTCTCGATCTACGCGCCGGCCCGCCGCGCGACCCGCGTCAATCCCACCGTGTCGCTGCGCACCGAGTAGGCGAGGCGGAGGCGGCGCGGCACGGCCCCGGCCTCCGCCCTCGCTCTCGCCCGCTGGCGCCGCCGGCCGGGCCGCGCTCACGCCACCCCTGTCACGTTTCCGACGCCGGCGCGCACGTCGCTCAGATGAAGCGCTCCGCCGCTCCGGCCGCGGCTGAAGGCGCTGTTTCGCCGCCAGGACTCGTCTGGTTTCCCCGCATGGCCTCAGGCAAATGCGACTCCTCTACGACGAGAGCCACAACCAGACCTGGACGATCGATCCAGCCTGCGCGGTGCAGCTCAGCCGGCGCACCAACGAGGCGCCGCGGTACTACTCGTACGCCCACGTGGCGGAGCTGGTGCGAGGCCTTTTCGGCGGCACGGTCGAGCGCCTCACCGCGGGCCCGCTCACCCGCGCCGGGCTGGCGGGCGCCGACCTGCTATTGATCAATCACTGCTGTCTCTCCGGCCACAAGCACCTGGGCGTAGGCGGCGAGGCGCTCTTCGGCGACGCCGAGATCGCCGCCATCCAGGCCGCGGTCGAGGATGGCCTGGGCCTCCTTGTGCTGGGCGAGTTCGAGATCGACTCCTGGGGATCGAACGTCAACGCGGTGCTGCGTCCCTTCGGGATGCGCTTCAACCACGATGTCGCGACGGTGCCCGCCCAGGGGGTGCGCGGGCCGCTGCAGCTGCCGGTGTTCGAGACCAGCGGCATCGTCCGCCATCCCGCGACCGAGACGGTGCGCAAGATCTCCTACGGCGCCGGGTGCAC
>Ga0307479_10004654_pt1 | contig 12577 bp, 6 predicted proteins | sample atmos_gasesECM4C_FD_203743 | JGI IMG/M metagenome (GOLD analysis project Ga0307479, IMG submission 203743) | Hardwood forest soil microbial communities from Morgan-Monroe State Forest, Indiana, United States - atmos_gasesECM4C_515 | ecosystem: Environmental > Terrestrial > Soil > Temperate...
AATGCCGGTCGCGCATGGGGCCGCGAGACCTCTGCCGTGAACTGGTAGCCCTTTCGCGCGATGGTCACGATCAAGCGAGGGTCTTCCGGGTTGTCCCCGAGGGCCCTGCGTAAGTGCGAAATGTATTGCGTCAGATTCCCCTCTTCCACGAAGGTGTCGCCCCAGACGGCTTGCAACAATTCCTCTTTGGTGACCAAGCGGTTGGGGTTTTGCACCAGGAAGAGAAGAACGTCAAAGGCCCTAGGGGTGAGAGAAATGGGTGAGTCATCCCGCGACAGCGTGCGCCGACCTGGGTCTAGCACGAACTGGCCGAAACGGTACAAGTTGGTCATATGAGAGCGGTTAGCTTACACCTTACGTGCCCGTTCGGAGTTTTTCATCTTTTTTCAGAGTTTCCTGAAGGACTTCCCAACTGCTCACCTTGAGAATAGGCCCCTGGAAGCCCAGCTAAGCGTCGAAGACAAAAGTATGGCGAGTCAAAACATAGTGTTCCGGGGAGAACTTCAGAGTGCTGAAGGGAGTCCCTCAAACGCGTGCCGCCTATATCCGAAACTGGATTACGCACAGCAAAGCTGGATCGGCGTCAATCTCGACATGGAAGGACGCAACCTAACCGAGTTCTACCTCGCCGAAGGACAGAGGCTCGCCCACATCGGGAGCTGGGCATTCAACGCTGCTGGATTTGATTACTGGTCTCCCGAATTGTTTCAGATTCACGGTCTTGATGCGAGCGGCAGTGCCCCTACGACAGAGGAGTATTTGGACCTCGTACACCCAGAAGATCGCGGGTTCATGAAACAAGAAATTGAGAAGATGTTAGTCGACCATCGCGGCTTCGACTTCACAAAACGAATTGTGCGGCCTGATGGAGAGATTCGTTACCTACGTTTTGTGGGTGTTCCGGTGACTCATGGGGCGACGTTCCAAGGGTTCGTTGGGACTGGAATGGATGTCACTGAGCAAGAGCAATCTATGCAGGAGCGCCGCCGTCGCGAAGCCTACCTTGCCGAAGCCGAAAGACTCAGTCACACAGGCAGCTTCGGATGCAAAACCTCATCAAGCGAGATGTTGTGGTCGGAGGAGACCTTTCGAATTTTTGGATACGATCCCATCACCACGCCTGCTGTGGAAGCGATCCTGCGACGCGTTCATCCGGAAGACAAGGCTAGGGTTCAGGCGCAAATCGCTCGTGCAAAGAGTGAGGGTAAGGATTGCGATCTGGAGTATCGCCTCTTGTTGCCCGACGACTCGATCAAGCATGTTCACGTCGTGGCTCATGCAGTGAAAGATGAATCAGGAGGATTGGAGTTTGTAGGGGCTGTAACGGACGTCACCGAGCGCAAACACGCCGAGGAGGAACTTCAGCAGCTTGTTGATTTCGTTCGCCACATCATTACGGTGCTTTCATCAAACGGCAAAATTACTTACGCAAACCGCGTGGCGAGGGAATACACCGGTCTGACTCTTGACGAGTATCGCTCGCTAGACGTACTTGCTCGAGTAATCCATCCCGATGATCTGGAGAAGATGCGAACCCTTCGCGAACGCGGACTTTCCGCAAATAACCCGTTTGAAATCGAAGCGAGGACGCTACGGAGGGACGGCGCCTGCCGGTGGTTCCTCTATCGTTATAACCCATTGCGTGACGAACATGGACAGATCACGCGTTGGTACGTTACCGGGACCGATATCGAAGATCGCAAGAGATGCGAGGAGAGGCTGCAACAGGAAAACGTCGCGCTCCGTGAAGAAATCGATAAGGCCTCGATGTTTGAAGAGATCGTTGGAACATCTCCCGCTTTGAAGAATGTTCTTTCGCGCATCTCCAAAGTCGCACCGAGTGATTCTACCGTTCTCATCACGGGTGAAACAGGAACCGGCAAAGAGCTGGTTGCACGCGCCATACATCGAAGATCAGATCGTGCTTCGCGCGCGTTCGTTAGTGTGAACTGTGCGGCAATCCCCCGTGATCTGATCGCCTCGGAGTTGTTCGGCCATGAGAAGGGCGCCTTCACGGGCGCGACTCAGCAGCGCCTGGGTCGGTTTGAGCTAGCAAATGGAGGCACGATCTTCCTCGACGAAGTCGGAGAACTTCCAGCCGAGACCCAAATTGTTCTCCTGCGTGTTTTGCAGGAGCATGAGTTTGAGCGCATCGGCGGCAGTCGTCGAATTCGCGCTGATGTCCGGGTGATCGCTGCCACCAACCGCGACTTGCAGGGCGCCATCAGCGCGGGGTCCTTCCGAAGCGATTTGTTTTACCGGCTGAATGTCTTCCCGATTGAGATGCCTTCTCTTCGTGAGCGGAGAGAGGACATTCCTCTGCTGGTGGAATACTTTATCGATCGCTATGCGCGAAAAGCTGGCAAGGACATAAAACGTGTCAACAAGAAGGCGCTGGAATTGCTTCAGTCATATTCCTGGCCGGGAAACATTCGCGAACTGCAGAACATCATCGAGCGTTCGGTGATACTTTGCGAAACGGAGATCATTTCGATCGACGAAAACTGGTTACCGCAGCCGCGGCCAATGACCCCAGAACCGAAACAGCAACTTGAGCTTACTCGGAGACTCCTCGAGCAAGAGAAGGACATGATTGAGGAGGCCTTAAAAGCAAGCCTAGGACGTGTATTTGGACCCGCGGGGGCCGCGGCGAAGTTGGGCATTCCCCGGTCAACGCTAGAATCTAAGATCAAGTTACTGAAAATCAATAAGAACCGCTTCCGGACTTTGTCGGAAATTTGAGGGCTCAAGCTCGCGGTTTTCCGAACCGGTCGCCAACTATAATTCGTGACGGGTTACCGGAAACTTGACTCGCCACCCGGGCTGTGTCGACCCGTGCGCCCGTATTGCGCCGGCTATCTAGCGTTTCGTCGTAGGTCGCGGACGGTCCCGCGGATCAGAAATTCCGTGGGTAGCACCCTGCGGCTGAAAGCCATGTGCGGATGATGCAGGCGCTCCAGAAGCATCTTCATGCAGGTTTCGCCGATTTCTTCTTTGTGGACGCGAACGGTGGAAAGCGGCGGATCCATTAGTAGCGCTTCTTCGCGGTCGTCGAACCCCACCAGGCTGATCTGATCCGGCACCTTTACTCCGCGGCGGGACAGTGCGCGCCAAAGCCCGAAGGCGATTTCGTCGTTGCCGGCGACTACGGCAGTCGGCCGCGGACGGTGCGCGAGAATGCTCCCTATACTCTTTTGACCGAAATCGCCGAAAGTCAGCATGTTGCCGGCTGTTATCAATACCGGCTTCAGTTTGTTCTCGCGCATGGCCCGGCGGTAGCCTTCAAACCGCCGACGCAGCCACGGATGCGAAATGTCGGCGGTGAAAACGATCTGCCGGTGGCCCTTACCAATAAGGTAGCGGGTGGCATGAAGCGTGCCGTCAAAGTCATCGAAGCCGACCTGGTCGAATTGCTGCTGGTTCTCCATTCCCACCACATTGTTACTGAAGGCCACGAAGGGCATATGGATGGAACCGATTCTGTCTAGCAGATTCGGATAAATCGTACCCGCTAAGATGACGCCGTCGATCAATCCATGCTCGCGAAGAACGGGCGGGAGGTCGATACTTTCCGGAGGTGTCTTGGGCGAATAATGCAGGGCGGCGAACAACACGTGTTGTTTCATGCCACTGGCATACGACTCCACTCCTTGCAGGATGCGCGCATGAAATGGATGCAGGAAATCGCGGTTGCTCAGGAGGAAGCAGACCATTTCCGCGCGGCGTTTGAGGATGCGGCGCGCTTGCGCATTGGGGCGGAACCCGAGACGGTGGATGGCTTCCAGCACGCGGGCCCGGGTTTTCCGGCTGACTTGCGAGCTGGAATTCAATACGCGCGAGATCGTCCCGATACCGACCCCTGCGGCCCGGGCTACCTCGCGAATCGTCGTCTTTGTTGGAACCGCTTCCATCTACCGTATGGACCTCTCGTCGCCTTAGCGTCTTGGACGTTTAAGTCGCATGGGAAGTGCGATCGCCTTTCCGGTGCAAGCTTACCACAGGATAGCCATGACCAGGGCGGCCAATGAGCTTGGCCAGCGTATCCGCGTATCTCGGAAACTAGTAGAAAAACGATTATGTGACATCGATTTTTCAAAAAAGCTGCTTGACAGGGGCCTTTTGGTCAGTTAGGGTGTGGAACCAGTTCCAGTCAATCTGGAGCTTTTGACGACGCGGGGTGTGTGATGAAAAAACTGTTTGCTCCCTCTCATGGTCAGGTATTTTCCTGCCCTATTTGTTCCCACAAAAGTAGCCACTGGATGAAAGGCCATTTTGGCGGCGGATTGACCCATTTGTGGCATCTGAGTATTGCGGCATTGCTGGCCATAATTCTCTTGTCCGTTCCGGCGCCGGTGCGAGGCCAAGCGGTCAATGCGACTCTGCTCGGCACGGTGACCGACTCATCGGGCGCCCCGGCGGGCAACGTAAAGATAACGATCACGGAAATGAATACCGGCATTAGCCGGAACTCGCAGACCAACGACAGCGGCAACTATGTTGCCCCCGATCTGCCACCCGGAACGTATAAGGTGACCGCGGAACTGTCCGGATTCAAGCGCGAGTCGAGAGCCGGCATTGATCTGATCGTGAACACCACCGAGCGCGTCGACTTGGTTCTTCAACCTGGAGATGTCTCGGAAACGATCACCGTGGAGGCGGAAACTCCCATCCTGCAAACCGAGCGAGCCGACACTGGCCGTAAAATCGAAAGCGTGCTGACGGAGAATGTACCGCTGGGCACCAACCGCAATTTCCAAAACCTTCTGAACATCGTGCCCGGCACAACGCGCGCCACTTTCCAGCACTCCCAGTTCTTCAACGCAAGCAACTCGTTGCAGACGGAAGTGAACGGCCAACTGCGCGAGGGCAACAACACCCAGATCGAGGGCATCGACGACAACGAACGCACCGGTCTTCTGCAGATTCTGATCCCGCCACTGGAAGCCATCCAGACGGTCGACGTTTCCACCAGTAATTTTGACGCGGAACTAGGTCGCGCGAGTGGCGCCGTTACCAACGTCATCTTGAAGTCAGGCACCAATAACTACCACGGCGCTGCCTACGAGTTTGCTAGAAACAGCTTTTTCAACGCCCGCAACTTCTTTGATCCTTCCGTCGGCCATCTCGCTTACAACTATTTCGGCGGCAATATTGGCGGCCCCATCAAGAAAAATAAGCTCTTCTTCTTTGCCGACTATTTGAAGATCTACGATCATGAGGCAAACACAAACCTGGTCACCATTCCCACCGTGGCCCTCCGTTCGGGTGATTTGAGTACGTCGGCGACGGCAATCTATAATCCCTTCAGCGGAGACACCGCGGACTGCCTCCCCGGCGGCACCGCCAAGCTCTGCGGCACAAATCGCACGCAGTTCAGGGCCTCCTCCACTCCCAACACAGCTACGGTAGCCGGTCCCAACGGGACAATGGTGGATGCCTTCAATTCCGCCTGTACCAACCCAGCCGGTTGCCTCAACATGATTCCGGCCGCGTTGATTAATCCGATCTCGGCTAAGCTCCTGAACTTTTTGCCCGCACCAACCGCCGCGGGTAACACGAACAACTACTTCGCGTTACTGGGATTCCACAAGGATACGGATTTCGTGGATGCCAAAATGGACGCTAACCTGACCGATAAGGATCGCCTTAGCGCGCGGTTCAGCTTCCAGCGTCCGGTTGTTTTGCAAGCCCCGATATTTGGTATTGCAGGCGGACCCGCGCAAGGCAACTTTGAAGGCAGCGGTTTTCAGAATACGTATAGCCTCGGTCTCAATTACAACCGCTTTTTCTCGAACACGCTCGTCGCTGAGTTCCGCGTTGGCGTGGCCTGGTACCATAACGAGGCTCACAACACCGATTTCGGCACGACTACTTCGCAATCCCTCGGCATTCCCGGCGTTAACCTCGACGCGATAACCAGCGGAATCGTGGGTATTACGATCAACGGTGGTTTTTCCAACCCGTTGATCGGCTACTCGGCGAGCTTGCCTTGGATCCGCGCGGAAACGAATATCGACTTTGCGAACACATGGACGAAGATTATTCGCAACCATACTCTGAAGTTTGGCGGCGACCTGCGACGCGTTCGCGACGCTTTGCTCCAGGAGCAAACCTTCAGTCCGCGCGGTCTTTACACCTTCAACGATGGTCAAACCGCGCTCAACACCGGAACCAGCGCTTCCAAAACCAGCTTTACCAATGACTTCGCCAGCTTTTTGCTGGATGTGCCGGGCCAAGCGGGCCGCGACCTGGCTACCTTCTTCCCCAACTACCGGGCATGGCAACTCTTCACCTTCGCGCAAGATCAATGGCGGGTCACCTCCAAATTCTCCGCGAATCTGGGAGTCCGCTGGGAGTTCTATCCCGCTGCCACTCCTGTCAAGCCAGCTGGCTTTTCAAATTACAATCCGGTCAACAATACGCTGGTGCTCAGCGGCATAGGCGGCAATCCGGATGATCTCGGAATCAAAACTCATTACAAATATTTCGCGCCCCGTCTTGGATTGGCATACCGTTTGAAGGAATCGACCGTAATCCGCGCTGGATTCGGCATCAGCTACACTCCGTTTCCCGACAACAGCTACGCTTACAATTTTCCCGTGCGGGCCAATAATGCCTTCAATCCCGCGGTTGGAACCTTCGACCCCGCGGTCCTTCCCAGCGGACAAATCGCAACTTTCCAAAACGGTTTCCCTGCGCCGATTCTCCCCGCCATTCCGGCCAGCGGGATCATTACCAATCCCGCTGTCAGTGTGAACTATTTCACGGTTAATCAAAACTTTAAGAACCCGTATGTGGAATCGTGGAATTTTGCCATCCAGCAGTCGCTGCCTTGGCGTTTCGTTCTCGATTTAGCCTACGTTGGCAATCACAGCGTTGACACCGTAGTCAATTACAACCTGAATGCGGCTACGGTAGCCGGCCTGGGCAACCAGGGGCTTCCCGAATTCAACACCTTCGGGCGAACAGCGAGCACCAATCTTCTCTTCGCGGGTTATTCCTCCAGCTACAACGCCCTGCAGGTGAAGTTTGATCGACATTTCTCGAATGGCTTCGCGACCACGACCGCTTACACCTTTGGCAAAGGCATGGGTTTTCAAACCGGCGACGATGGCGGCCTCTCGTTCTATATCAATCAACGCCGCGATTACGCCCGCAACGATTTCGACCGCACCCAGACCTTCGTGCAGAGCCTTGTGTACGATTTGCCGTTTGGAAAGGGTAAGAGCTTGCTGTCCTCCGGTGTGGGCGCCGCGATCCTAGGTGGCTGGCGCATATCCAGCTTCATGACCATTATGTCCGGCCTTCCCATGTACTTTACGGCGAACAGCACCTCACTTCAGGCGCCTGGCAACACGCAAACCCCTAATTTGGTCGCTCCGGTGCAAATCCTGCACGGGATCGGCCCCGGCAATCCCTGGTTCAGCACTTCGAGCTTCGCTGCCCCGGCAGCCGCTACGTTCGGTAACGTGGGACGGAACTATCTTAGCGGACCAAACTTCTTCGACCTGGATGCGGCGCTCTCCAAATCGATTCGCATGACGGAGCGCTTCAGCCTAGACCTCCGCCTCGAAGCATTTGGCGCTACGAATACGCCGCAGTTCTTCTTTAATAACACCAATGGTACACCGTCGGGAGGTACCGCGTCGGGTACAACGCTGGGCAGCACTAGCTTCGGTCAGATCACCAGCGCCAGTGGGGGCCGCGTACTTCAACTCGGCGCAAAACTAAACTTCTAACGTCGCGATGACAGGGACGCGTAGCGCGGTTCCCTGCTTTCCGGCGGCAACCACAGTCTGACTGAACTCATCCCGCAGTGCGACTGCATGTACGAGGCGCGGCTGGACGATGTACTATGCGTTTTGCGTGAGCACATTTCATACAAGGCGGCGAATATGGAGATGGAGCGGCGTGAATTCTTGAAGACGACCGGAAAGGCGGTAACTGCGGGCGCGGCTGCGCTCGCACTGGGTGGTAAGATCCTGGGCGCGAACGATCGCGTGTGTGTGGCGATTTGCGGTGTGCGCGGCCGCGGCAACGACCACATTCGTGGGTTTGAGAAGGTCCCAGGAACCGAGATCGTAGCAATCTGCGATGTGGATGAAAGCGTATCGATCAAGCGTATCGGAGAGATCGAGAAGCTCGGCTTGCCAAAGCCGAAATCGTACGTGGACGTTCGCAAACTGCTGGAAGATAAAGAGATTGATGCCATTTCGATTGCCACGCCGAATCATTGGCACTCGCTGATGGCCATCTGGGCCTGCCAGGCTGGCAAAGATGTCTACGTGGAAAAGCCATGCTCGCACAACACGTTTGAAGGTCGGCAGTTGGTGGCCGCGGTAAAAAAGTACAACCGCATTTGCCAGCACGGCAGCCAATCGCGCTCGAATCCCGGAATGATAGAAGCCACCAAGCATCTTAGCGACGGGACCATTGGTGATGTGTATCTGGCGCGCGCGATTTGCTACAAGTGGCGGCCGTCGATTGGCCATGCTAAAGAAGAAGCGGTACCGGCTGGCGTGAATTACGATTTGTGGACCGGACCAGCGCCGCTGAAGCCGTTCACCCGCAATCGCTTTCACTACAACTGGCATTGGATCTGGGATACCGGCAACGGTGAAGTCGGCAACCAGGCGATCCATGAAATCGATATTGCGCGGTGGGGTTTGGGTGTGGGCTTTCCCGTATCGGCATCGGCGATGGGCGGGCATTTCATGTTCGACGATGACCAGGAAACACCGAACACCTTGAATGCGACGTTCTGCTTCGAGGCTCCGGTCGGAAAGCGGAAGATGATGGAGCTGGAAGTCCGTCACTGGATCACCAATCACGAGGCGGAACTTGGCACGGGTGCTTACGGGGCCGGCGGCGTGCCGGCCGCTGGCCTTACTTCGTCTGCGACGAAACAGCCCGCTGGCCAGCAGCAGTCTTTGGGTCCCAAGGATGCCAAGACAAATACTATCGGCAACATTTTCTACGGCTCAAACGGATATCTGGCCGTCGATGGCTATGACGCGTACAAGACTTGGATAACCGATCAGGTTGAACCCGGACCTTCGGGCAAAGCCGCCGGCGATCACTATGCGAACTTCATTGATTGCGTGCGCAGCCGTCGTGCCCAGGATATTCATTCGCCCATTGAGGAAGCGCACATTTCGACCACGCTGGTTCACTTGGCCAATGCTTCCTACCGGCTGGGCCGCATGCTGAAATTTGATCCGGCAACGGAGCAAGTAGTTGGCGATGAAGAAGCTAATCGCATGCTGCGAGGAACTTATCGTAGCCCGTTCGTCGTACCCGAGCAGGTTTGATTTCGGGTCTCGCTCATCCCAACTCCGTCACGTTGAAACCGCTGCGCTCAGTGGATGCACTTGGCGTTCGATCTCCGATTCGGCACCAGAACGCCGGGCAACTTCCAGATCGTAGAAGTTCTGCAGGTTGAGCCAGAACTCAGGGTTGGTTTTGAAATATCGGGCGAGACGAAGAGCGGTCTCAGCGGTAATCCGCCGCCGCTCGTGCACGATTTCCCCGATGCGGATAGCCGGGACGTGCAACTCCAGCGCTAATTTGTTGACCGTAAGACGCAGCGGCTTCATGAAGTCCTCGCGGAGGATCCCTCCGGGGTGAACGGGTGGCAATAATATTTTGGCTTTGCTCATGCGCCCTGGTTTATTGCCTACCATAGTAGCTTGAGTCCGAATTGAACCTGCCGCGAAAACGTGGACGTGCTGGTGATGGCGCCGGCGGTGCCGGAGAGGCCGGTGAGGTTTGTGGCTGTCGGTGGCGTGAAGACGATCAGATTTGGGGTGTTGAAGTTGGCGCGATTTAGAAGGTTGAAGATTTCGGCGCGGAATTGCAGGCTTAGACGCTCGCGGATGGCGGTGTCTTTCAGCACGGAGAAATCCCAGGTGGCCAGACCGGGTCCGGTGTAAGTGTCACGACCAACGTTTCCATAAAAGCCGCTGTTCGATGGCGGAGCGATGAACGCCGCGGGATTGAACCACTGGCTGGGATGGCCGAGAGCGATCGGGCCAGAGAAATTGGGATTGAGAAAAGGACGCACGGGATTGCGTGTGTCGCCGTTGTTGGAGGGGTTGTAGCTGAGCTGCGGCGTGAGGGGAAAGCCGGACTGCACCGTGACGACGCTTGCGACAGACCATCCGCTGATTAATTTGCCGTTGAAGCCTTGCAGGCCGTTTGCAAAACTCTGGCCCCGTCCGAATGGCAGCGCATATAGTGCATTGATCACTCCCGCGTGCCTCACATCGAACGTTGCGGGCCCCTTATCCGTTCGCAAATTGAACGGGTTGGAAACGAGGCCGGGCGCATTGCCTGCAGTGGTCTGGTTGACGGAGTCGCCGTCGTCCAAAGTCTTCGAGAAGGTGTAGACACCGCGGAGCGAGAAGCCGTGGCTGAAACGGCGCCGCAGATCGACTTGCAAGGCATGATACGAGCTGTCGCCGCGAGAAAACCACGTCCAGGTGTTGGCGATCGCGGTGTTGGGGCGCGGCGTTGCCGGCGCAACGAAGGGAATGAAGTACATGCCGGCGGGAACGGGTGCGCCGGCCAGCGGCGATCCGAGAGGAAAGCCGATATTCGGAGAATTCGTAGCAGTGATCGCCTTGCTGGGATCGAATGTCGGGAAAACGGCCGGGCACGGCGAAGCGGGGCAAATAACGGGAGTTGGCTCGTTAGCGTCGACTCCGACGATTTCGTGATACCCGTGCGAACCTACGTAGCCGACGGTGAAGGCCGTGTTGGGCGAAAGTTGGTGCTCGACGCGAAGGGACCAGGAAATCAGCGATGGCGTTTTCATGTCGGGTTGAACGCCGCCAGGGACGAGCTTGGCGCCCTTGGGAACAGGGGCGGCCGGATCGACGGGTAGGTTGGAAACGCTCAATGCTGAGATGCTATATGTGGGATTGAAGGGCGCGTTTTGGTCGGCGCGGTAGCCGAGGGCGTCTTGCAGATCGTTGTACATGCCGAAGCCGGCGCGGAAGACGGTTCTTGCTCCGAACGGACTCCAGGCCACACCGACGCGCGGCTGGGGAAGGGCAATCGCATTGTTATGGGTGAATAGCGCGGTTCCGATGTGGGGCTGCGTGTTGATGGCGCCGCTGGTGAAATCGTAATTGGAGGCGCGGCCGTGCGGCTCATTCCAGCCATTGGAGGTTTCATCGCGAACTCCGATGGAGAAGGTCAGTTTCGGGCTCCAGCGAATCACATCTTCGGTGTACAGAGCGCCAAACCAGGCGCGCCAGTTCATTTCCGTGGGCGCTGGGTCGAACAAAAAAGAGCTGGTCGTACCTTGAAGAAAGGTCTGCAAGCTGGCGAACGTCGCCTGCCCGAACTGGCTGAGAGCGATTGTTTCATTGGACTGAAATTGCTGGGCCCATGCGCCCAGGCTTAACTGATTCCGGCCATTCGTGATGGTGACGCGATCTTCATAGGTATAAATATTTCTGTGGATGCGGAGATTGCTGCCGTTGTTGCTGCCGGCCAGGCCGATCGCGGCTTGCGGATTGGACGCCGCGCTGCCGCCTACGACTACCGCGCCGACGGGATGGCCGAGCAAAAAACCGGGCACGGATGCGGCGGGCGTTCCTGGCGTGGGCTCGCCGGTAAAGAAATACCCGGCACGCGAGAAACCGAGGCGGAAGGTGTTGAGGATGGCGGGCGAGAAAATGTGGGTTTCTTCCAGACTTACGACCTGCTCGCGGAGGGTGACTACGTCGGACATGAAGGGGTTGACCGGAGTCGCGGTGAAGTCGTCGCCATCATCGGCGGTGTAGATTGCAGCGAGAGAATCTCTTCGCGAAAAAATATGGTCAAGGCGGGCGGTGCCGAAATCTTCGCGAATGGTTTGCGGAGGGCTGCTAGAGATTTGGGATATCCCATAGGTTTGCCCAGGGATGTCCAATTCAGGCGCGCCAACAGCAGGCGTGGGCCATAGATTTAGCAGCGGTTGAACGCTAGGTGCAGCGTTCGCTCGCGCCGCCAAGCCGGGAACGAAAGCGACAGAAGTCTGGTGCAAGTTCTGGCGAAACCCTTCGTAGTTCGTGAAGAGGAAAGTCTTGTCGGTGCGGAGCGGGCCGCCGGCGGAGGCTCCGAATTGATTGCGCTGGAAGGGCGGTGCGGAGCCTTGGTCAAAGAAGTTGGCAGCGTCCAGCGCGTTATTACGAAGGAACTCGAAAAGGGCGCCGTGCCACTGATTGCTGCCGGACTGGGTGATGATTATCACTTGGCCGCCGGGGTGCTTGCCGAATTCGGCGCCATAGGAATCCGGCTGCACGGTGAATTCGCGAACGGCGTCGACACCGAGCAGCATGCCGCTGGTCCCGCCGGGTTGCATGTTGTTCTCGGCGGCGCCAGTGTATTCGACACCGTTGAGGAGAAACAGATTTTGCTGCGGGCGGTTGCCCTCGACGGCGAAGTTGTTGGCGGTGGTGGAATTGGAGATGCCGGTGCCGCCGGTTTTTTGCGAGGTGAAATTGACGATGCCGGGATTGAGGGGAAGCAGGAGGTCGTAGCTGCGGCCGTTGAGCGGAAGATCCTTGACTTGTTTTTCGCCGACGAG
>Ga0307479_10004655_pt1 | contig 12575 bp, 13 predicted proteins | sample atmos_gasesECM4C_FD_203743 | JGI IMG/M metagenome (GOLD analysis project Ga0307479, IMG submission 203743) | Hardwood forest soil microbial communities from Morgan-Monroe State Forest, Indiana, United States - atmos_gasesECM4C_515 | ecosystem: Environmental > Terrestrial > Soil > Temperate...
TTCGCGCAATTCGCCCATCTTCAACACCACCGCCTCTTCCGCCTGCCCCTCCCCGGCCCCCCGGAAACCATAAACCCGGAAGTAGCCGAACTCGGTAGGAAATTCGGCTTCTGCGACCTTGTGTAGGCGCGGTTTTGTCATGAGCAAATCACTGATGGTAATACGAGTTCCATTATAATGGCGGGCGGCGGCACTATGCCCGAACTGGAACCGTCGTTTCTCATTTCGCTGCTCATCAAGCTGGTGGTGGTGGCGGCTATCGCCAGCATTCTCGCTCGCTGGGAGGCGTTTCAATCCGTTCTGATGCGGGACAGCCGCACGCTGGGACAGCGCCTCGCGCTTTCGTTCTGGCTCTCCGCCGTGTTCGGCGCGGGCGTAGCGGTTCGCGTTTTCAGCCCCAATTACGGCGCCGCCGACCTGGGGCTCGAAGGCAGCTTTCTTGCGGGACTGATGGGCGGGTATATCACCGGCCTGCTCTCGGGCGTGCTCATTTCGCTGCCCACTTTTTTCAAACACGAGCACCTCGCCATGCCGGTGCTTGCCGCGGTCGGCGTGCTCGGCGGTCTTCTGCGCGATCTGGCGCCCGATCCGGAAGACATCTGGCATATGTCGCCGTTTCCCGACCTCACGTTTTTCCGTTTCTTCCGTGAGGCCAAGAATCACCGCCGCACCGCCTTTCACTTGTCTTTGCTGGCTGCTATCCTGGCGGCCGAATTCCTGCGCCAGGATTTGGGCTCTCTTACTGCATTCCCGCAAACGGAGCTTTTCCGGCTGGCCCCGCCGCACCGGTCGCATCCGTTGACCTGGGTGGCGCTCTACGCCACGACGTTGTTCGCCGTGCTGATTCCGGTGAAGATCTGGAACAATACGCGGATCGAGAAAAAGCTCGAAGAGCAGAAGAGATTGCTGGCGGAGGCGCGGCTGGCGGCCCTCACCAGCCAGATCAACCCGCACTTCCTCTTCAACACCCTGAACTCGGTCTCTTCCCTGATTCGCACCGATCCGAGCCAGGCGCGCCTGATGGTGCTGAACCTGGCGAGAGTGCTGCGGCGGTTGCTGCGGAAGCACGAGAACTTCAGCGCATTGCGGGACGAACTGAGCTTCATCCAGGACTATCTTTCCATCGAAATGGTGCGTTTCGGAGAAAAGCTGCGTTTCGAAACTGACGTGGAGAACGAAACGCTGGACCTGCTCATCCCCAGCATGCTCCTGCAGCCCCTCGTGGAGAACTCCATCAAGCACGGCTTAAGCGCCAAGATCGAAGGGGGCACCATTCGCGTTCGGACGCGCCGGGAGGATTCTAAGCTGCGGTTATGGGTAGAGGATGACGGCGTCGGCATTCCGGAAACGCGCCTGGCTACGCTGCTCGATCAGGGGATCGGCGTGAGCAATGTCAACGAGCGCCTCAAGGTCCTGTTCGGCAACGATTACCGCATGTGGATCGAAAGCCAGCCGGGGCGCGGCACGCAGATCGAGATAGAGATGCCCGAACTGCGCGCCGATCTGGCCGCGGCGTCGTGATTAATGGGGCAGGCGCTTCCGCCTGCCAACTCTTCCACCCAGTGTAGCCGTGCCGGTCAAGTGAACCCAAAAGAGCAAGTGGGGCTCAGGCCGTATCCGGCTGGGGCAGCCGCCGCAGGAGTTCATTGATCAATGTAATTAAGGCGTTCAGGCGCTCCTCGGTGTGATTCTGCGCCTCCGCGAGCTTCAACTGAGCGTCGGCGAGCCGCGACTGGGTCTGGCTGAGCCGCAGTTGAGCGTCGGCGATCTTGCCCATCATCTCGTTGACCGTCTGGCCGTGTGAGGCCATGGCGTGCATCTGCTCCGCCAGGGTTAAAACCGCGGTAGAGAGGCGCTCTATCGCCGACTCGATCCGTTCGAAACGCCGGTACCCGTTGAAGCCGTTCTCTGGTGGGCTCATGTTCTCTCTATCCTACACAAGCTGCCAATGCGGAGCGCGCTACAATCGAAGCACGAGCGTGCGCATCACGATCTCGAAGGAGAATTATCTCAAAGCGATCGCCGAGGCCGAATCGGAAGGGGAAAACGTCAAGGCCATTACGCTCAGCCGGTGGCTTGAAGTGTCCGCTCCGGCAGTGACCATGGCGATCAAACGGCTGAAGCGCGACGAACTCATCCGCGTGGGTGACGAGGCGCAAATCACGCTCACGGCCACGGGACGGGAGATCGCCACCCGGCTGCTTCACCGGCATCATCTTATCGAACGCATGCTCGCCGAAATCTTCGGGTTGGAGTGGTACAAGGTGCATGACGAGGCCGAAGCGCTGGAACATGCCGTGTCCGCCGATTTTGAGCGTAAGCTGGCGGAAAAGCTGGGAAACGGCCGTCTCTGCCCGCACGGCAACCTGGTGGTGGATTCCCCGCGGGAGCGCCGCAGCCGCGGCCTCAAGCCGCTCGAAGAGGCTCATTGCCGGGAGCGTGTGTCAGTGGCCAGCGTCTTCGAGCGCGATCGCGCATTCCTCGAAGACCTCGATCGTAAGGGGATCCGTCCTGGTGTTGCGCTCGAAGTGCTCGCTGTAGGCGACGAAGTCGCAGTGAAGGCGGCCAACAAGACCGTGCGTCTCGACCGGGCCACGGCGGCGAAGGTCTGGGTGGGCGCCAGATCAGAACCGCGACCATGATTTTTGTGGGGCAGGCTGTCAGCCTGCGGACCGGATGTCATCCGGTCCACCGGCCGCAGGCCGGCTGGTGCTTTTTGGTTGCGGCGATGCTGCGCAGCGGCGCAGCCGCTTTCGCCTGTCAATGAGTTTTCACTTCTAAGGCTAACGGAGCGCCTACGCTCCGCTGTTCACACGCACGCCGCCAACGCGTTCATCGTGCGCCCGTAGATTTCCTCCGGCGATCCCGTGGCGGCCACCGGCAGTAGCAGGCCGAGACCCGAGTAAAACTGAATCAAGGGCAGCGTGCTGCGCTGGTACGCCTCCATCCGCACCGCGATCGATTCAGGCCGGTCGTCCTCGCGCTGGTAGAGCGCCCCGCCGCAATGATCGCACCGGCCCTCGATTCTGGGTGGCTGCGCGGTGACATGAAAAACCGCCTTGCACTGGCCGCACGTGCGGCGGCCGCTCAGGCGCGGCACAATTTCGTCCAGGGGCAACTCGTAATTGACTACGGCATTCAGACAAAGCCCCTCATCCGCCATGTGGCGCTTCAAGGCTTCAGCCTGAACCAGAGTTCGCGGAAATCCGTCGAGGATAAAGCCGCCGCGGCAGCGGAGGCATTGGCTGCGCTCGCGCACCATTTCCCATACAGTCGAATCGGGAACCAGCTCGCCGCGGCGCATGTATTCGATTGCCGTCCTTGTGGCCGGCGTTTGCTCGCATTCACGGCGGCTCCCGGCGGCGCGGAAGAGATCGCCGGTGGAGAGATGACACGCCCCGAGGCGCTGGCTCAGCCGCAACGCCTGGGTACCCTTTCCCACTCCCGGCGCACCCAACAGGATCATCCGCCAGGGGGATTCGTGTTCGGCAGGCGCGGAGCAGGCGGCCGAAGGTCCTTCGAGCCAGGCGGCCCGATTGTGGTTGGGAAGGCTCATCGCATTACCACTCAAAGTGTAACGCCGCGCGCTGGTGCGTTCTTCTTCTTTGCGTTTGACTTGCTCTTCCGTCCTCCGCTATTCTGAAGCTTCGCGGTAGAGGTGCGGCGGCCAATAGTAGCCCGGGGGTTTTTCCGATTGCGCTTCGGAAATCCGGGGAAAGGGGCCGGCAGTTTCCGCCGAAACCGGTCTGGGGAGCGTAACCCTCCCGGTTGGGGAGTCCGGCTAAGACCGGCTCACTGTCACTCGTTTTTTGTAGCGGGTGGAGCGCTATCGGGAACGTGGAAACCGGGCTCTTCCGGGCCTACACGGTGTCCCCCTCCCTTTCGTTTCCCCCAGTAGAGGCTGTATGGGCGTTCTGGAACTGACGCGTACGCTGATCGATATCGAGTCGATTACCGGCAACGAACAAACCGTGGCCAACTATCTGTATGAATATCTGGCCCGGCTTGCGGCGGAGACCGGCGGCCGCGTGGAGCAGATCGAAGTCGAGCCCAAACGCTCGAACGTGTTCGCGCAGTGGGGCAACCGGCCCACAGTGACTCTCTCCACTCACATGGACACCGTCCCGCCGTTCTTCGCTTCGCGCGAAGACGAGACGCGCATCTGGGGCCGCGGCGCCTGTGACACCAAGGGGATCATCGCGGCCATGATTAGCGCCGCCGAAGGCCTGCTTGCAGCGGGCGAGCGCGATTTCGGGCTGCTGTTCGTGGTGGGTGAGGAGCGCAACAGCGCGGGCGCTTATCATGCCGCCCGCAACCCGCGCGGCTCCCTCTACCTCATCAATGGCGAGCCTACCGGCAACCGCCTGGCCCTGGGCTCCAAAGGCGCCTTGCGTTACGAAGTGGCGGCCTCGGGCAAGATGGCTCACTCGGCCTACCCGGAATTGGGTGATTCCGCGATTCACAAGCTGATCGACGCGCTTGCCGATATCCGGCGCATTCCGCTGCCGGTCGATCCCGTGCTGGGCGCGAGCACGTTGAATATCGGAACGATCGCGGGTGGTTGCGCGCCGAATGTCATCGCCGATTCGGCGAGCGCGGAAGTTATGATCCGCCTGGTGGGCGACGCCACCGCGATCAAGCTGGCCGTGGAGCACGCTGTGGAAGGCCGCGCTCAGTTGCTCGAAATCCTTGAAATTCCCGCGCTGCGTCTGGGCGCGCTGGACGGGATGGAGACCACGGTGGTGGCCTATACCACGGACATCCCAGCCTTCGGCGGGCAGTGGGGAGAGCCGTTCCTGATCGGCCCTGGCACCATCCACGTGGCTCACACCTTGGAAGAACACGTGCCCAAGAACGAGTTGTTGGCGGCGGTCGAGATTTATCAAAACATGGTGAGGCGATTATGCAAACGCGCATCGAAGTAGGCATACTTGGGGCCACCGGCATGGTCGGCCAAAGGTTCGTTAAGTTTCTGGAGGGCCATCCATGGTTCGCCCTGAAGTGGCTGGGCGCGAGCGACCGTTCCACTGGGAAGAAGTATCGCGAGGCAATGTCCTGGCACCTGGATGGCGCCGTGCCCGCGAGCGTGGCAGACCTGACCGTAGAGGATTCCAAACCGGGAAGCGCACCGCGGCTGCTCTTCTCGGCCATGGACGCCTCCGTAGCCACGGAGATTGAGCAGGCTTTCGCCCAGGCGGGACATGTCGTGGTGTCCAATTCGCGCAACCACCGTATGGAGCGCGATGTGCCGCTGCTGGTGCCGGAAATCAATGCGGACCATCTGAAACTGGTGCCCAGCCAGCAGCGTGCCCGCGGATGGCGCGGCCAGATCGTTACCAATCCCAACTGCTCCACTATAGTCCTCACCATGGGGCTGGCGCCGCTGAAATCGTTCGGCATCCGCAAAGTGATCGTGACAACGCTGCAAGCCATCTCCGGGGCCGGCTACCCCGGTGTGGCTTCCATGGACATCGTGGGTAACGTGATTCCCTTCATCGGCGGCGAAGAAGAGAAGATGCAGCAGGAAACCCAGAAGATTATGGGCGAGTTTCGCGGAGACCACATCGAGCCGCTGGCCGCAGCGGTGAGCGCCCATTGTAACCGCGTGCCGGTGGTGGACGGCCACACGGTGACGGTTTCGGTCGAATTGGCAGCCAAGCCGGCTATGTCCGAATTGCACGCCGCCTTTGACGGTTTCCGGGGTGCGCCCCAGGACCGGAGTCTGCCCAGCGCGCCGCCGCGCCCCGTCATCTACATGCACGAGGGCAACCGGCCGCAGCCGCGCAAGGACGCGGAACGCGAACGCGGCATGGCGGCTTTCGTCGGGCGCCTACGTCCGTGTCCGGTCCTGGATTACAAATTTGTCGCTCTGGGTCACAACACGATTCGCGGCGCGGCAGGCGCGGCCGTGCTGAATGCCGAGCTGATGCATTCCGAAGGGATGCTGGACTGATGTTTCCTTCCCTGTGGGGCAGGCTTTCAGTTTGCCCCAGTGTTGGAGTTTCTTCATGATCGTAATGAAGTTCGGCGGCACTTCGGTGGAATCGGCCGCCGCTATCGAGAGAGTCGCGGGAATCGTGAAAGCTCGTCTGGAGCGGACGCCTGTGGTGGTTGTCTCGGCCATGGGTAAGACTACCAACCAGCTGCTGGCCATCGCCGCGGCGGCCATAGAAGGCGATCGCCAGGAGTACATCCGCCAGATCCATGACCTGCGCGACTTTCATTCGCGGGAAGCCCGGATCGTCGTGCCACTGGCTCATCGCGCAGCGCTTGACCGCATGCTTGACGAGCATTTCCAGGAACTCACCGAACTGGTCAAAGGCCTGGCTGTTTTGGGCGAACTGACGCCGCGATCGATCGACGCGATTTCGAGCTACGGCGAGCGGCTCTCGAGCCGCATCGTGTCGCTGGCATTCGAGTATTTTGGCATGCGTAGCGAGCATATCGATTCCCGGCAGTTCGTCGTTACCGACAGGCGGCACACGCAGGCCGCCCCGAACTACGCCGCCACCTATGCGCGTCTTGAAACGCTTCCCCGAGTCGCGAAAGATCGCGTGCTGGTTATGGGAGGCTTCATCGGCGCCACCGAGGATGGGGTGACAACGACTCTTGGGCGCGGCGGTTCCGACTTCACGGCGGCGATCGTTGGCGCAGGCGTGCGAGCGGAAGAGATTCAGATCTGGACGGATGTGGACGGCATGTTGACCGCCGATCCCACGATTCTCGCGGGCGGCCATCGTGTCAAGACGATTTCCTTCGCGGAAGCGGCGGAATTGGCCTATTTCGGCGCGAAAGTACTTCATCCAGCAACGCTGGTTCCCGCCATGGAAAAAAACATCCCGGTGATGATCTTGAATTCACGGCGGCCGGACGCGCCCGGAACCAGAATTGTTGCAGAAACCGTGAGCTGTAATAATGTGGTCAAATCGATTGCCTGCAAACGCAAAATTGCTTTGCTCAACGTCCATTCCACACGCATGCTGATGGCTCATGGCTTTCTGCGCCGGATTTTCGAAGTGTTCGACCGCTTTGAAACACCAGTGGACATGGTGGCCACCTCGGAAGTGAGCGTCTCGCTTACCATCGACAATTTACAGCGTCTCGACGGAATCGTAGGCGAATTGCGGAATTTTGCGGAAGTAGAAAGCGAGCGGGACCAGGCCATCATCTGCTTGGTGGGCGATAACATTCGCTACACTCCGGGCGTCGCCAAACGGGTTTTCGGCGCTCTCGACGGCATCAACATCCGTATGATTTCGCAGGGGGCGTCACTGCTCAATATGAGCTTCGTCGTGGCCGAGAAGGACATTCGCCGCACGGTCGAAGCCCTGCACGAAGAGTTCTTCGCTGAATTAGACCCCGCCGTTTTCGAAAGGAACGGGGCGGTTCATGCCTAACCTGGCCATCGTCGGCTACGGCAAAATGGGCCGGATGATCGAGCAACTTGCGCCGGAGTACGGTTTTTCGGTTGCCCTGAAGCGCGATCCGTTCATTTGGCCCGCTCCGCTAACCGCCGAAGACTTCCGTGGGGTCGACGTGGCCGTCGATTTTACCGTGCCCGAAGCGGTGCCGCAAAACGTAGAAGCGATCGCTTCCTTTGGAGTGAACCTGGTGATCGGCACCACGGGCTGGCTGGAGCACATGGATGCCGTAAGGCGCGTGGTCGAGGGGCACGGGACCGGTCTCGTCTGGAGCCCCAATTTTTCGATCGGCGTGAGCGCGTTCTTTCGGCTGGTGGCCGAGGCGGCGCGGTTGCTCGCAGCCCAACCGGAATATGGCGCCTGGGCGTGGGAAATTCACCACGCGGCCAAAAAAGACGCTCCTTCAGGTACACTACTGAAACTGGTGCAGCAAATGAAGAAAGCCGGCTATCCGCGTGCGATCGACACCAGTTCCAGCCGCGCGGGCGCCGTGCCGGGTACCCATGAGATCGGGTTCGATTCCGCGGCCGATACCATTACCTTGCGGCATGAGGCTCGTAGCCGCGAAGGTTTCGCGCGAGGAGCCTTGAAAGCGGCCCAGTGGATCGCGGGCAAGAAGGGCTTTTACGAATTTGGCGAAATTGTGTTTAGGGAACCAGGAAGCCAGGAGCCAGAAGCTAGGAGCCAGAAGGAAAACCGCTCCTCAGGCTTCTGACTTCTGGATTCGTACTCTGGCTTCTGCTTTTTGGAGGTGGTACATGTTTACAGGATGCGGCACAGCGCTGGTGACTCCCTTCCGGAGCGACCAATCGCTGGATGAATCAACGCTGCGCCGGCTGGTCCGGCGGCAAATCGAGGCCGGGATCGATTTTCTGGTCCCGTGCGGAACCACGGGCGAAAGCCCGACGTTAACTCACGCCGAACACCTCCGCGTGGTCGAGATCACCCTGGAAGAGGCCAAGGGCCGCGTCCCGGTTCTAGCCGGCGCAGGCGGCTACAACACTCGGGAAGTGGTGGAGTTGGCGCGCGAGTTGGAAGAGATTGGTGTGGACGGCATCCTGTCGGTTACCCCCTACTACAACAAGCCCACACCCGAAGGGTTATATCAGCACTACAAGGCGATCGCCGCCGTGGACCTGCCGATCGTCGTGTACAGCATTCAAGGCCGCACGGGGATCAACGTGGAACCGGCCACGCTGGCGCGACTGGCTCAAATCGAAAATATCGTCGGCGTGAAAGAAGCTTCGGGAAATATCGCGCAGATGGCTGCCATTATCGGCCTTCTGCCGTCTGAGTTCACCGTGCTCTGCGGCGACGATCCGATCACCATCGCCCTCATGGCGCTGGGCGGCCGCGGCGTTATCTCAGTGGTTTCGAACCAGATTCCGGCCGAAATGACCCAGCTCGCTAACGCCTGTCTGAAAGGCGATTTCGAAACCGCGCGCGGGATCCAGCGGCGCTACCTGCCCCTCATGAATGTGAACTTCATCGAATCCAATCCGATCCCGGTGAAAGCGGCTATGGCCATGATGGGCCTGCTGGAACCGGTGTACCGCCTGCCCCTGTGCCCTCCGTCGGAGGCGAGTAAGGCGCGCATCGAAAAGGCTCTTGAGGAGATCGGACTGTTGCGGGGAGTGCGCGTTGCAGGCTGAAATCGAACGCCTTTTCGAGGCCCCCCCGTCCACCTTCAGCGGCGAGCATTTTGACCTGTTCTCTCGGTTCAAAGCCGAGTTAAACACCGGCCGCGTTCGCGCCGCGGAACCATGTCCTTCGGAGCGCACGGGATGGCGCGTGAACGCATGGGTCAAGAAAGGGATTCTGCTGGGGCTGCGCATGGGTTCCATCGTGGATATGTCGATCGATCCGGAGCGCCAGCCGTTTTTCGACAAGCACACGGTGCCCGTGAAACAATTCACGGCCGGGAGCGGAGTGCGCATCGTGCCGGGCGGCTCCAGCATTCGCGACGGCTCCTACGTAGGCCGGGGCGTGATCTGCATGCCGCCGATGTATATCAACGTGGGCGCGTGGGTGGATGACGGCACGATGATCGATTCGCATGCGTTGGTGGGAAGCTGCGCGCAGGTGGGTAAGAACTGCCACATCTCGGCGGCCAGCCAGATAGGGGGCGTGATCGAGCCGGTGGGCGCTATGCCCGTCATCATCGAGGATGAAGTGCTGGTGGGGGGGAATTGCGGCATTTACGAAGGAAGCGTAGTCAAGCGGCGCGCGGTACTGGGCACGGGCACCATTCTGAACCGTTCGACGCCGGTTTACGATCTCGTGCGGAACACAGTCCATAAGTCCGCGGACGACGAACCACTTGTAATCCCCGAGGACGCCGTGGTCGTCCCCGGTTCGCGCGCGATCACGCGCGGGCCGGGCAAGGATTGGGGACTCTCGGTGTATACTCCGATCATTCTGAAGTACCGCGACAGCAAGACCGACACCAAGATTCAACTCGAAGATCTGCTGCGGTAAGATTGGCACGTAACGTCATGTCCAGAACCCTACTGGAGATCCCCGCCCAGGTAGATCCACCTCGCAAGCGCTGGACGCGCACGGAACACGAGGCGCTCTATGATTCCGGAGTGCTGGACGGACAGCGATGGGAGCTGGTTGAAGGAGAGTTGATCGATCAGATAGGAAAAGGGCGTCCGCACGTGAATTCAGTGGTACTCCTCATGCGCTGGGCCGTGCAAGTGTTTGGTTTTGAGCGTGTCCTACCTGAATCGCCAATTGACATCGCTCCGGAGGACAATCCCATTAACGAGCCTGAACCGGATCTGGTCGTTTTAAAAAGGGATCTCTCCCATTTCACGCGGGAAAATCCGCAGCCCAGCGACCTGGAACTGGTGATCGAGGTGGCCGCTAGCAGGCTCGGCTTCGACCTCACTACCAAAGCATTGCTCTACGCCCGGGCGGGCATTGCGGATTATTGGGTGCTCGACGTCGCCGGCCGCCGGATGATCGTTCACCGCGAACCGCGCGACGGCCGATACGCGTCAGTTTTGGTATATGGCATTGAAGAAAGCGTGGCGCCGCTGGCCGCGCCCGAAGCGTTTTTCAAGATCGGCGACGCGTTCCCGCAATGAAGCCGAGCCGCGAACCGTAACGCCTGACGGGCCGGCGTGTCTATAATCGCAGCGATGAGCAGCTCTTTTCCACGCGAAGAAACGAATTCCCCGGCCTTTCAATTGGACCTGCAGAGGCCGTATCTGCGGCTGCACACCGTCAACATTTATGTAACGGATCAGGGCCGCAGCCTGGAATTCTACCTGGACAAGTTGGGATTCAACCTGGCGTTCGATACGCGCCTGCAATCCGGCGAGCGAGTAATAGCCGTCGCTCCGCCGGATGGCACCGCTGTGCTTCGGCTAATTGCGCCGCGACCAGATTCGGAATCTTACAAGCTGATCGGGCGGCCCACGCAAGTTGCGTTCCTTACCGATGATGTGTTGGCCACGTTTCGGGAATGGAGCCGGCGCGGAGTCCATTTCCGGTATACTCCCCGCCTGCGGCGGATCAAGTACGACGAGCAGGGACTGCAGCGGTCCAATGGCGTCTCTTCACCCTCCGGGGAGAAGCCGGTTTGGGGAGGCGTGTTCACCCGTTTCGAAGACATCGATGGAAACTCTTTCACCCTAGCCGGACTGGATGAGTTGACGCAGCAGCTCGAAAGGCAGCGCCGCGCTACTGCCGAGAAATTAGAAGCCGAGAGGCGCGCCACCCAGGAAATTGAGATAGCAAGAGAAGTGCAAGCCCGGCTCTTCCCCCAAACGTTGCCAAGCTCGGGCACCCTCGATTACGCTGGCGTCTGCAAGCAAGCGCGCCAGGTCGGCGGCGATTACTACGATTTCCTGAACCTGGGCCAAGAGCGGCTGGGGTTGGTCCTTGCCGACATTGCCGGCAAAGGAATCGCGGCTGCTCTTCTGATGGCCAATCTTCAGGCTAACCTTCGCAGCCAGTGCGCCAGCGCCGTGGTCGAGCCGCGGCAATTTCTGGAATCCGTGAATCGGCTATTTTACGAGAACACGACGGAAAGCGCTTATGCGACTCTGTTCTTCGGCGAATACGAGGACAGAACAGGGACGCTGCGCTATGCCAATTGCGGGCACTTGCCCGCGATTCTGTTGAGGCACGACGGCGGTTTGGATCGTCTCGATTCCACGTGTACGGTTGTAGGGCTGTTCAGTAACTGGCATTGTGCCTTACGGCAATGCCGGCTGCTCCCGGGAGACACACTGGTTCTGTATTCGGATGGCGTAACCGAATCGTTTGACGATCATGACGAACAATTCGGGGAGCAACGGCTGATCCAGACAATAGAGCGGCATCGCAATCGTCCCGCGGAAGCATTCGTGAATTCCGTTTTGGATGAGGTCAGGCGGTTCAGCCCCCGCGAGCAGCACGATGACATTACGCTGATCGTGGCGAGGTGTAAAAGGACTGACTGACAGCCTTATTTGTATCCGTGGCATTGAGAGAAAATAGAGCCATGCCCACTACCTTGCTGGAGCTTCCCGCACACATGGATCCCCGCCGCAAGCGGTGGACTCGCCAGGAATGCGAGGCCCTATCCGGCATAGGATTGCCGGATTGGAACCACTTGGAACTGGTCGAAGGGGAATTGATCAACCAGATGGGGATAAACCAGCCGCGCGTGATTTCGGTGGCGTTGCTTCTCGAATGGTTTCGGCAAGTGTTCGGAACCCGGCGCGTGCTGAATGAGGCGCCGATCGATGTTGCACCGGAGGACAACCCGACAAACGAGCCTCAACCTGACCTAATCGTGTTGAAGCTCGATTTTACGGACTTTACCAAAGAACACCCGCAGCCACGCGATCTCGAGCTCGTGGTCGAGGTCGCGGATTCCACCCTATATTTCGACCTAACCACGAAAGCGGGGCTCTACGCAAGGGCGGGCATTGTCGATTATTGGGTATTGGACGTCAGCGGGCGTCGTATGATCGTCCATCGCGATCCACGCGAGGAGCGCTATTCGTCCATCGTCGTCTTCGGAAGCGAGGCGAGCGTCGCGCCGCTCGCGGCGCCCGGTTCACCGCTACGGATTGCGGATGTGTTGGTGGGTTGAAAACTACCGCAGCTTTCTGGCTCTCTCGAAATCTTCCTTCAGCTTCGCCGTGATCTTTTCGG
>Ga0307479_10004656_pt1 | contig 12573 bp, 7 predicted proteins | sample atmos_gasesECM4C_FD_203743 | JGI IMG/M metagenome (GOLD analysis project Ga0307479, IMG submission 203743) | Hardwood forest soil microbial communities from Morgan-Monroe State Forest, Indiana, United States - atmos_gasesECM4C_515 | ecosystem: Environmental > Terrestrial > Soil > Temperate...
TGGGCGCCATCCCGAAGGCGATGCCGAGCCCGTACTCGCCGTCCGCGGTGCGCCGGGTGACGTAGCCCTCGAGGGTGACTTCGGTGCCGGGCTGCAGGGGCAGGTAGGCCAGCGGCTCGGCGCCGGACACGGAGATGTCCGTGCCTCCGGGGGTGCCGGGCAGGATGCGGATGCTGGCCAGCACCCGCAGGAAATCCGCCGGCGTGCGGACTTCAGGCCGCCCGGCGGCGTGGGGGGCCGAATGCCGCTTCAGTTCGTCGGAGACCAGGATCGCTCGGGCGATCTCGCGCATCGGCGTCCGCGTGTTCCGGCTCTGCCGCTGGATCCGCAGGAACGCTTCCTGCTCGTCGACCCCCTCGCGCTTCATCAAGATCCCCTTGGCCCGTTCCACGAGCTTGCGGGTCTCCAGCGTGTCCTTGAGGGTGCCGACTTCCTGCTGCAGCGTCCGCAGTTCCTGGAACCGCGCCATCGCGATCTCGATCGCCGGGATCAGCTCCGCTTCGCGGACGGGCTTGACCAGGTAGGCGAGCACGCCGGCTTCCTGGGCCCGCTGCACGAGATCGCGTTCGCTCCAGGCGGTGAGCAGGATGATCGGCCGCGGGGCCCGGGTCATGATCGTGGACGCCGCGGCGATGCCGTCGAGCCCGGGCATCTTGATGTCCATGAAGATGAGGTCGGGGTTGGTCTTCCCGGCGAGCGTCACCGCCTGCTCGCCGTCCGAGGCCTCGCCGACGACTTTGTATCCGTGCTCCTCGAGCATCGTCCGGAGGCCCATGCGGATCACGGTCTCGTCGTCCGCGATAAGGATGCGCATCGCGTCGGCCATGCGTCAGCTCCCCGCGGGCCGCGGCATCGTGATCACGGCGCGCACCCCGGGGGCGTTGGTCAGGGAGATCTGCCCCTTGAGGTCGTCCCGCACGAGGGTCTGGACGATCTGCAGGCCGAGATCGGCGGAGCGGCCCGGCGAGAAGCCCTCCGGCAGCCCCACGCCGTCGTCCCGCACTTCCACCCGGATCGCGTCCGGGCTCTGGGTCAGCGTGATCGTCACCCGCCCGGCCGACCGGCCGGGGAAGGCGTGCTCCATGGCGTTCTGCAGCAGCTCGTTGACGACCAGGGCCAGCGAGGTGGCCTGCTGGCTCGGCAGGCTGAGGTCGTCGCCCTCGATCCGCGCGTCGAGGGCGAAGTGCGGCGGCGCCATGGTCTGCGTGACGGTCTGCACCACCCGCTCCAGCATCGTGCGCACGGTGACCTGGCGGAGGCCCTCCGCCGCCAGGATCTCGTGCACGGCCGCGATGCTGAGGATCCGGTTGATGGTTTCCGTGAGCACCTCCCGGCCCGACACCTCGCGGCCGTCGCGCATCTGCAGCCGCAGGAGCATCGCGATCATCTGGAGGTTGTTCTTGACCCGGTGGTGCATCTCGCGCACCATCGCCGACTTCACGACCAGCCCGGCGTTCTCGATCGCGAGCGCGGTCTGGTTGGCCATCGTCTGCAGCAGGTTGACCTCGGCCTGCGTGAACGCGTGGCGGCGCTCGGTGTAGCAGCTCACAACCCCGAGCGTGCGCTCGCGCACGCGCAGCGGCACGGCGAGCGCCGAGCGGACGTGGGGCGCGTAGACGCCTCCGGGCAGCTCGTACGCGTGAAACCGGGGATCGGTCGCGAGGTCGGGACTCATCACCGGCTGGCCGGTCGCCGCGGCGAGCCCCGGGATGCCCTGGCCCTCCCGCAGCGACTGCCGGACTCGAGGTTTGGGGCCGTCGGGGTGGGACGCCGCGGGGACGAGCTCGCCTGCGTCGAGCAGCATCAGCGTGCAGAGGGGGGCGTCGAAGACGCGGGCCGCCATCTCCACGAGCAACCGGAGGATCTGCTCGAGGTACAGCGGGGACGTCAGGGTCTCGCTGACCTCGGCGAGGGTGCTGAGCTCCATGATCTGACGCCGCATGTTGTCGTAGAGCCGGGCCTTCTCGAGCGCCCCGCTCGCCAGGTCGGCGATGATGCTGAGCAGCTCCACTTCATCCTCGGCGTACTCGTGGGTGCCGGTCGTCTGGACGTTGATGGCGCCGAGGACCTTGCCGCCGGTCGCGAGCGGGACGGCGAGCAGGGACTGGAACAGCGTTTCCTGAGTCTCCGGCAGGTACTTGAAGCGGGGGTCCTCCGCCGCGTTGGTCGACGCCACGGCCTTCTGCGATTGCGCCGCCCAGCCGGTCAGCCCCTCGCCCTGCCGGAGGCGCGCGCGCCCCACCGCCTCCTGGGCGAGGCCGGTGGTGGCCTTCAACACCAGGTACTCCCCGGGGGTGTCCAACAGGTAGATCGAGCAGCTGTCCACCCGCATGACCTCCGCCGTCTTGCGGGTGATCAGGGTGAGGGTGGAGTCGAGGTCGGTCGCTTCGCTGATCGTGCGGCTGATCTCGCGCAGCGCCGAGATCTCCGCCGCTTTTCGAGCGAGCTGGTCTCCGGCGTCGCTCGCCCGGGCCGGCGAGGACGGGGAGATCCGCGAGCGAGGCGCGGCCGTCACCGCTGTCTCCCGGTGGGCACCGCCGGATCGTCCGCTCGGGACGGCATGCGGGCCGCCGCCTCGATGTCCTGACGGGCCACCGCGGGCCGCCGGTTGATGGCCACGGCCCCGGCCGCGAGCAGGAGCGCCACGATCACGACGACGGCGCGCACGCCCGACCCCATCGGGGCAATCGCCACCGGCGCCACGAGCAGGCTGACGAGGTTCATCACCTTGATCAGCGGGTTGAGGGCCGGCCCCGCGGTGTCCTTGAGGGGATCCCCCACCGTGTCGCCGATCACCCCCGCCTTGTGGAACTCGGTGCCCTTCCCGCCGAGGAACCCGTCCTCGATCTTCTTCTTGGCGTTGTCCCACGCCCCGCCGGTGTTCGCCATGAACACCGCGAGCAGCTGCCCGGTGAGGATCGCGCCGGCGAGGAACCCTCCGAGGGACGCCACCCCCAGGCCGAACCCCACCATGATGGGCGCGGCGAGGGCGATGACGGCCGGCGAGAGCAGCTCGCGCTGGGCGGCCCGCGTCACGATATCGACCGTGCGGTCGTACTCGGGCTTCGCCGTGCCTTCCATGATCCCGGGGATCTCGCGGAACTGCCGGCGGACCTCCTCGACGACCTCGAACGCGGACCGGCCCACCGCCCGGATCAAGAACGCCGAGACGAGGAACGGGACCGCGCCGCCGATAAGGAGGCCGATGAAGACGAGAGGCAGGTTCACCTGGATCCCCACCCGGTCGAGCGCCACCGCCCCGCCGGCGGCCACCGCCTGGCGCAGGCTTTCGACCGAGGTGAGCAGATGCGACTGGTCGACAAACGACCGGAACAGGGCGGTCGCCGCGATCACGGCCGTGGCGATGGCGAACCCCTTCGTCAGCGCCTTGGTGGTGTTGCCCGCCTGGTCCAGCTGCGCGACCACCCGGGTCGCCATCTCCCTGGCGCTCCGCGGCTGCAGTGCAGCGGCGGACATCTCCACGATGCCGTTCGCGTTGTCGACGATCGGCCCGAACGTATCCATCGCCAGGATGTAGCCGGTGACGCTCAGCAGCCCGAGCCCGGCCAGCGCGACGCCGTACCCGGCGAGCGCGAGATCGCCCTGGAAGATCGTGAACGACGCGAGGATGGTGGCCGCGATCGCGAGGACCGCCCAGACGGACGACTCCAGGCCGAACCCCAGGCCCGACAGCAGGAACGTCGCGGGCCCGGTCTTCGTCGAGTACGCCATCTCGGTCACGGGCCGGAGGTTCGGGTTCGTGAACTGGTCCGTGAGCCACTTGATGACGAGGGCCAGCAGCAGGCCGGTGAGCGTGGCGAGCGAGAACCGCCAGTCCGGCGCGCCGGTGGTGGGATTGGTCAGGTACAGGGCGTTGACGGCGGCAAAGCCGACGACGGCCGCGGCGGCGGAGACCCACAGCCCCGTGTTGATGGGGCGCATCGGATCGCCGATTTCCTCGCCCTTGGCTCGGACGAACCGGGTGCCGATGATCGAGGCGAACACGCCGATCCCCTGGACCAGGAGGGGGAAGAGGATCAGTTTCAGCGCGAACGCCGAGGCGTGGCTGCCGTAGAGGGCGTGGAACTGCGGGTCGAGCAGCGTGCCGGCCCCCAGGATGATCGCCGCCACCAGCGTGACCTCGAACGACTCGAAGACGTCCGCGGCCATCCCCGCGCAGTCCCCGACGTTGTCGCCGACGTTGTCGGCGATCGTCGCCGCGTTCCGGGGGTCGTCCTCGGGGATCCCCACCTCGATTTTGCCCACCAGGTCGGCTCCGACGTCGGCCACCTTGGTGTAGATGCCGCCGCCGATCCGCATGAACAGGGCGACGAGGGACCCCCCGAACCCGAAGCCGATCAGGACCCGGAACGCGTCTCCGCGGAAGAGCACGAAGATCACCGTGGCGCCCAGGAGTCCGAGGCCCACGACGAACATCCCCGAGACGGTCCCGGCGTGGAAGGCCGTCTCCAGCGCGTCTTTGAAGCTGCGGGTCGCGGCGAACGCGGTCCGGACGTTCCCGCGGACGGCGAGGGTCATCCCGACGTAGCCGGCCCCGAAACTGGCCAGGCACCCGAACAGGAACGCCAGGGCCACGCCGACGGCGAGCGCCGGATTCGAGTAGATCGGACGGTAGAGGAAATACAGCGCGACCGTGATCACCAGGATGAAGAGCGACATGGTGAGGAACTGACGGCCCAGGTAGGCCTGAGCGCCTTCCTGGATCGCCGCGGCGACCTCTTGCATCGCCGCCGGTCCGGCGCTCTGGCGGAGGACGCGGCGAATCAGCCACCACCCGTAGGCCAGCGCGCAGACGGCGGCGGCGATCACGAGCCAAAGAAGCGTGGATTCGAGCCCGCCGAACTCGGGGAGGGTGATGCCCGATTCGCTCATCCCCACGCTCCTTTCGCCTCTCCAATGACTTCTTTAATGTAATGGCTTTCTTCCCGATATGCGAGCGGAAAGTTCACGCCGGGCCCCCCTCGCCGGGCCGGAAGGTGGGGGAGCCGGCCAGAGAGACTCCTCTTCCTGTCGAGATTCTAAGCGTCTGAACGCTCCTCGACGAGAAATTCAGCCTGGCAGCGCCTAAAATCCGCGAATTTCGCCCGTATCTCTTGTGCATCGTCCCGGTTAGGCGCAGGGGATCTGGAGCGGCCTACTGGAGCGGTCGGGGCGTTGGGGAGCGTCCGCCTGCTTGGGATTCGAACCTGACCTCTGCCCCGGTGTCGAGCCCGTGCCGCGTGAAGTATCCCGCGTTCACTTCGAGCGCATAGCGGTAGGGTGTGTCCGGACCGTAGGTCGCGAACGGACCCTTCTCCGGGTCGGGCGCCACGGCCATCTCCATGATCTTGACGATGCGCCAGTTCGAGTCGATGAACGCGATGGAGAGGGGGATGAGGGTATTCTTCATCCAGAACGGCGAGTTGGTGGTGTAGGGAAAGAGAAAGAGCATCCCGGCGTCCGGATCCAGCGCGGTCCGGCACATCAGCCCGACCTCCATGCGGTCGTCGGTGTCGGCGAGCTCCACTCGCACGCGCTCGACCCGCCCGCGTTCGGAGAAGAACACGCTGCCGTGCCGGTAGGCGAACAGCGGGACGGAGCATGCTCCGTGGGCGGGGACGGGGCCTGCGCCGAGCATCGCGGTCGCCAGCGCCGCGGGGAGGAGCCAGAGCCGGGCAATGTGCCGGAGCCGGGTGATCACGCTGCTTCCTCCTGAACCGTCTTCGAAATCAGTGTACCATCCTCTTCAGCCAATCGACGATCAGGGGGACGGCGGGGTTCGGCTCCGCATCCTCGATGTCCAGGTGGGAGTAGTCGGAGAAGATCTTGACCATTTCGTTCCCCGGCGGCGTGGCGATGTGCTGCAGGTAGAAGTCGGTCATGCCGGCCGACCGGATGATCCCGTGCCCCGCGCCGATGGCCAGGATCGGGACGGTGATGTCGCGCACATGGGTCAGGTGGAGGTACTGCCTGGCGAACGAGTCGCTCGTGTCCAGGTTCGTGGCCAGGCCGAAGTCGAGGATGAGCCGCCACGGGAAGTACCACAGGGTAAAGTCGCCGCTCGGGCGGAGGATCGCGTTCACGAGCGAGCGCATGGGCACGCGGGCACGGCGCTCTTGGGGCGCCGGCAGGCGGATGAGCGGTTCCCCTGGAAGGGGCCGCCCGGTCGCGAGGTCCAGCAGCCCGTGCCGGTTGATGTTGGCTGGGTCCGGGATCCGGTCGAAGATCCCGATCGGGGTTTCGACCGCGGCGCGCACGAGCAGATCGGGTTCCATCTGGTCCGAGAAGACCGCGGCGAGCAGGGCTTCGTTCGTGATCGGCACCCCCTGCCTGGGGGGGAAGGGGAAGATGCTCGCGTCGTCGGGGCGGAGGAACGCATAGACGCTCAGCACGTCCAGCAGGATGCTGTCCCTCGTCCGCGCGATCTTGCTGGTCCGGGTGAACGGCCAGACGCGCTGCCGCGGGTCGGCGGCGGTCAGGTTGTTGACGCCCGGAATGTGTCCCAAGATCGGCAGGGTGATCCCATTCAGATACGAATCGGGCGACAGGCGGAGGGGGATCCAGAGGGGCATGCCGTCGATGAAGAGGAGGCCGGAGAGCTCCCGGCCTCCGACCTCGTCGGATGCCGCCTGGGCCGGCGCCGAACCCGGTCCGGAGAGCGGCGCGAAATCGTAGCCGGCGTAGGCGGCCGCCATGATGCCGCCGAGCGAATGGCCTCCCATGACCAGCGGCACGCCCGGGTAGCGGCCGCGAATCTCCCGGACGAGCGCCCGGATGTCTCGCAGGTGGACGTCCACCCCCCAGTACGCCATGTAGGGGACCTCGGGTCCCTGCAGGAGGTGGAACGTCTGTCCGCCGATGGCGAGCTTGCCGTAATAGTACGCGAGCGCGAAGGCCGGGTTTCCGTAGGCGAGCGCCTCCTCGACGCCCCTCCGGTCCTGGAGCTGGGTCGTGCGCATCGCCACCGCCCAGACCTCCAGGCTCGACCCGTACGCGCTCACCAGCGCGCGCGCGATGAGATCGAGGCTGTTCGGGCCCGAGTTCAATCCCGGGATGAGCAGCAGGACGAGCGACGGCCGCGCGGCCTGGGGCGCGTAATACCTGTAGGCGATGGCACGGTTCAAGGCCGGCGGGGTATGGGGCTCGTTGGCGCCCGCGATATCGACGATGTCCCGCAGCACGTCCTCGGGGAGGGGAGCGGCGGCGGCGGGACCGTTCGGCGGCGCCGCCAGGATCAGCGACAAGAGGAACGTCAACCCGAGCGCGGCCGCCGTCTGCTGGTTGCGGAACGCCATCGTCCCCCCTCGACTATCCCGCTCAACGCCTGTATCCGCAAAGGAAATTCCCCGCGCGGCCCCGAACCCCCCCATCCTTTGTGGTGAAATTTGATGTTATCGTGGCCGGCGCCGGCCCGGCGGGCGCAGAGGCCGCCCGCGCCGCCTCCCGGGCGGGGCTGCGCACGCTCCTGGCCGAGGAGCATCCGACCGTCGGCATCCCCAGCCACTGCACCGGGAAGCTGTCCCACCACGCATTCGACGAGTTCGACCTTCCCCGCAGCCTGGCGTTGAACGCCGTCAGCGCCGCCGTGTTCCATTCCCCGGGCGGCGTCGCGGTGCGGGTCCGCCGCGCCGCGGTGGACTCGTACGTCGTCGACCGGGTGACCTTCGACCGCTGGCTCGTCGAACGGGCCGCCGCTTCCGGCGCGGAGGTGAGGACGGGGATGCGCATCGCGGCCGCCCGGCGGAGCGGCGGCGGGATGGTCGTGACGGCGCACGAACGCGGGCGCGCGTTCGAGGCATGGTGCCGCCTGCTGATCGACGCGGAGGGCGCCGCGCCCCGGCTGCCCCCCTCGCTTGGGCTGTCTCGCCCGCGCCGGCACGCGCTGGGGCTGCAATATCAGATGCGCGGGGTGGGTGGGATCGAGGCGGACACCCCTGAAGTGTTTTTTGGCCAGGCGGTCGCTCCCGGATTCTTTGCCTGGCTGATGCCGATCGGCGGGGACCGCGCGCGGGTCGGGCTTTGCGTGGATGGGACGGTCACGTGCCGCGCCCCCGTGCGGTTCCTCGATCGGTTGATCGCCACCCATCCCCGCGTCGCTCCCCGGTTCGCCCACGCGGTCGTGGAAGGGAAGGTCGCGGGACGGATCCCGCTGCTCGGCCCCCGCGGTCCCGTCAGCACCGACGGCATGATCATCGTCGGCGACGCCGCCGGTCAGGTGAAGGCGACCTCCGGGGGCGGCATCTACTACGCGATGATCGCCGGCCGCATCGCGGGAGAGGTGGCGCCGCGGTACGTCGGGGGCGACCGCGCGGCCCTCGCGGACTACACTCGGCGCTGGAGGCAACGGTTCGGCCTGGAGGTGGCCTTTACCGCGTTCGGCCGCCGCGCGATCAACCGTCTGTCGGACGCCGATTTGGACACCGTGCTGCGGATGATCGCGGAAAGCCCGCAGCTGCGGGAGAGCGTGGAGCGGGCGGGCGACACCCAGTTCCAGTCGCGCCTCTTCCTGCCGCTGCTGCGCGGACTCGCGGCCGCGGGCCTGCGGCGGCCCGCGCTGATCCCGGTCGTGGCCAAGGCCCTCCTCCACGGCATGCTGACGCAGGTGTGACGGCAGGATAACAGGTCGGTGACACGAACCCTCTCCTATGCGGATCGTCGCCGATCTCCACCTGCACTCCAAGTTTAGCCGCGCCACGAGCCGGGAGATGGACGTCGAGACCCTGGCGAAATGGTGCGCGCTCAAAGGCATCACGGTCGTCGGCACCGGAGACTTCACCCACCCCGTCTGGCTGCGCGAACTGCGGGCCAAGCTCCGCCCGAACGGCCACGGGCTCTACACGTTCGGCGCGCAGCACTTCCTGCTCAGCTCGGAGGTCAGCAACATCTACCCGCAGGGCGGGCGCCTGCGGAAGATCCACAATATTCTCCTCGCCCCCAGCCTCGAGGTGGTGGACCGGATCAACGCCGTGCTGGCCCGCTTCGGGAGCCTGATGGCCGATGGGCGGCCCACGCTGTCGCTGCCGAGCGACAAGCTGGTGGAGTACGTGATGGAGATTTCCCCCGACTGCATGGTGATCCCCGCCCACGTCTGGACGCCCTGGTTTTCCTTGTACGGGAGCAACTCGGGGTTTGATTCCCTGCGGGAGTGCTTCGGCGATCAGGCCCGCCACATCCATGCGGTGGAGACCGGGCTCAGCAGCGATCCCCCGATGAACTGGCGGATCGCCGAACTGGACTCGGTGATGCTCGTGAGCAACTCGGACGCGCACTCGCCGGCGAAGCTCGGCCGGGAGGCGAACGTGTTCGAGTGCGCGCTCGACTACGCCGAGATCCTCGGCGTGCTCCGCCGCCGGGACCGGTCGAAGTTCCTGTTCACCATCGAGTTCTTTCCCGAGGAGGGGAAGTATCACTTTGACGGTCACCGGGCCTGCACCCAGCGGCTCTCTCCGCGGGAGACCAAGGCCCACCGCGGGATCTGCCCGACCTGCGGGCGGCCGCTGACGGTCGGGGTCCTCTCCAGGGTCGAGGCGCTGGCCCGCCGGGAAGATGGGGTCTCCGAGGCCGGCCGCGTGCCGTTCCGCCACCTCATCCCGCTCGAGGAAATCATGGCGGAGGCGCTGGGCACGCAGCCCGGGAGCGGCGCGGTCCGCGAGGAATACCTGAAGCTGGTCTCGGCCCTCGGCAACGAGTTTGCCGTCCTGATGGATGTGCCGCTCGACGAGGTGGCCCGGCACACGCGGCCCCGCGTGGTGGAAGCGCTTCGCCGGATGCGGCAGGGACAGGTGCATATCCGCCCCGGCTACGATGGCGTCTTCGGCGAGATCCGCATTTTCGGGGGCGCCGCGGAGGAGCCCAAAGTGGATCAGCCGGCACAGACCAGCCTGTTCTGAGTCCCCGCGCCGATCGCCCCGCGGTTCCGGCGGGAGGCGCGCGCGGCGCGCCGGGGTCCGGGTCGCCTGGCTCGTCGGGACGCGCCTCATCGGGACGCGCCTTGCGGGAACACCGCGCGCACACCGCCCGCCAGCACGTCCCGCCGCGGCCGGCGGTGGTGCTGCTGCCCGGCCGGGACGAGCGGCTCCGGGCGGGGCACCTCTGGGTCTATCGGACCGAGATCGCCCGCATCGAAGGCGCTCCCCAGGACGGCGACGCGGTCGCGGTGCGCACCGCGTCCGGCCAGCACCTGGGTGTGGGGTTGCTCAATACGCGCTCGGTCATCACGGTGCGGGTGCTGGCCGCCGGCGACCCCCCGCTGGACGAGGCGTTCTTCGCGGGCCGGCTGCGCAGCGCGATCGCGTTGCGCGGGCGGCCCGGATGGGCGTCATCCGCCGCGCGGCTCGTCTACAGCGAAGGGGACGGGCTGCCCGGGCTGATCGTCGACCGGTACGGCGACGTGCTCGTCCACCAGACGCTGACGCTCGGCATGGACCTGCGGAAGGCAATGCTCGTCCGGCTGCTCTCCGAGATGGTGCGTCCCCGCGGCATCTACGCGCGCAACGACGTCGCGGTCCGCCGGCTGGAGGGCCTGCCGAGAGAACACGGATGGCTCACAGAGGCGGGGCCGACCGTGGTGGAGATCGACGAGGGCCCGTGCAGGTTTCTCGTGGACATCGAGCACGGCCAGAAGACGGGGTTCTTCCTCGACCAGCGGGAGAACCGTCTGCGGGTCGCGGCGCTGGCCGCCGGCGCCCGGGTGCTTGACTGCTTCGCCTACACGGGCGCGTGGGGGATCCAGGCCGCCGCGCACGGGGCGGTGGCCGTGACCGGGATGGAAATCTCCGACGCCGCGGTCGCGATGGGCGCGCAGAACGCGGCGCGCAATAACCGCGCCGAGCGCGTCGCCTGGCTGCGGGAGAATGCCTTCGACGGGCTGCGACGGCTGGCGGCCGGGGGCCCCGCCTTCGACCTGGTCATCCTGGACCCTCCGGCCTTTGTGAAGACCCGGTCGGCGCTGGCCGCGGGCCTGGCCGGGTACAAAGAGATCAACCTTCGGGCGCTCAAGGTGCTCGCCCCCCAGAGCTGGCTGGTGACCTGCTCGTGCTCCTACCATGTCGATGAGGCCAGCCTGGTTGCGACCGTGAACGAGGCGGCGCGGGACGCCCGGCGGACGATCCGCATCGTCGAGAGCCGCTCTCAGGCCCGCGACCACCCCGTCCATCCCGCGATGCCGGAGACCCGGTACCTGAAGTGTTTGGTCATCGCCGTCGACTAAGGATGTCCTCCACGGGGAATCCATACCGGAATGGGCCAGCGGTCAGCAGAGGGTGTCCCCCCTACCGTGGCCGTGCTATAATGAGGGCGGCCGATGCTACAATCGGAAGGGTGGTCAACGCGGGGGGAGACCCGGGCCTGGGTTCTCCTTCTTGTTGTTTGAGGTGATCTTTGGCGGCCGGTCAACAGATCCATATCTCGGATAACCTGGACGTGCTCCTCGGCATCCTGCCCTCCCCGATCCGCGACGCCATTGTGCAGCAGCCCGAGCTGGATGACCTGCTGGAAGTGGTGCTGGACCTCGGACGCGAGCCCGAGGCGCGGTTTCCGGCCCGTGCCGTGCGGCTCTCCGATGGGTTTGTCAACCGAGAGGACATGCAGCACGTCATCGGCCGGGTGGGGACGTTCGGCAAGGACAACCGCGCCGGCATCGAGCGGACGCTGCATCGGATCTCCGCGATTCGCAACCGGGTCGGCGAGATCATCGGGCTGACCTGCCGGGTCGGGCGCGCGGTCTTCGGCACCGTCGACATCGTCCGGGACGTGATCGAATCGGGGCAGAGCGTCCTGCTCGTCGGGCGGCCGGGCGTGGGCAAGACGACCCTCCTCCGGGAGGCGGCCCGCGTCCTCTCCGACGAGATCGGCAAGCGCGTGGTGGTGGTGGATACCAGCAACGAGATCGCCGGAGACGGGGACATCCCCCACCCCGGGATCGGCCGGGCGCGGCGGATGCAGGTGCCGTACCCGGAGCTGCAGCACGCGGTGATGATCGAGGCCGTGGAAAACCACATGCCGGAGGTCATCGTCATCGACGAGATCGGCACGGAGGCCGAGGCCCTGGCCGCCCGCACCATCGCCGAGCGGGGCGTTCAGCTGATCGCCACCGCCCACGGGAACACGCTCGACAACCTGCTGCAAAACCCCACCCTCTGCGACCTCGTCGGGGGCATCCAGGCGGTGACGCTGAGCGACGAAGAAGCGCGCCGGCGGGGGACGCAGAAGACCGTGCTGGAGCGCAAAGCCCCCCCGACCTTCGAGGTCGTGATCGAGATCCAGGAGCAGGACAAGCTCGCGGTGCACCACGACGTCGCCCGCGTCGTGGACCGCTTCCTCCGGGGCGACATGCCGCGTCCCGAGCTTCGCACGCGGACCCCCGAGGGCGAGGTGCGGATCAGCTCGGACGAGGAGCACCCGGCGGCGCCGGCGGTGGCGGACGGTCACCGGGACGGCCACCGGCCCGTCTCGAAGGCCCCGCACAAGATCGTCCGGATCTATCCGTACGCCGTGAGCCGGAACCGCCTGGAGCGGGCGATCCGGGAACTGCGGGTGCCGGCCGACGTCGCCAACACCCTCGCGGACGCCGAC
>Ga0307479_10004657_pt1 | contig 12572 bp, 15 predicted proteins | sample atmos_gasesECM4C_FD_203743 | JGI IMG/M metagenome (GOLD analysis project Ga0307479, IMG submission 203743) | Hardwood forest soil microbial communities from Morgan-Monroe State Forest, Indiana, United States - atmos_gasesECM4C_515 | ecosystem: Environmental > Terrestrial > Soil > Temperate...
TCGCCCCCACGCTGTCCCCTTGGTGGTCTGCTGGACGGATCTGAGCGCTGAACACTTCGGGACTATCAGCATGGGCTGGGACCTCGTGCACCTTGGACCGCTTGACACTCGTCCCGTGAGCGGGGACCACCTGACGATGTTCGAGGTCCCGCATGTCGAGGTTCTCAGCCGGATGCTGGAGAGCTACATCGCATGAGCGATGCTCCGGATGCCGAGTTCTTGGAACGGGCCTTGCGCCCCCTACTACCTCAGGGCGCGGTGTGCTGTGTGGCCCCCAGTCGATCCGTGACTTGGTCACCTTACGCTGAAGAGCACTTGGTCGTCGCACGGGCGTTTCCGAGTCGAAGGCAAGAGTTCTTCACGGGGCGCCATTGCGCGCGGCGAGCTCTGGCTAGGCTCGGGGCCGAGAGGTCGCCGGTCACACGTAGGTCAGCCGGTGATCCGGAGTGGCCGGCCGGCGTCACCGGTAGTATCGCCCACGGGGGACGGTGGTGCATCGCTGTCGCGGCTTCTAAGGCAGATGTCGGGTCGGTCGGCGTCGATGTCGAGGTGGCTCGACCCGTCGACGCCGTCACGGCCAGCTTGATCGAGCCTCCACTCGCCAGGTCAAGTGGAGGAGCTGAATTCGGTTCAATACGGACGACTATCGTCTTCGGGGCCAAAGAGGCCTTTTACAAGTCGGTGCGGCCGTTAATACCGTTCGCGTTTGATTTCGAGGACGTGAGCATCGAGTTTGCTTCACTCGAACAGGTTTATTTCGTTCCGAGCATGAGCGGTACATTCCGGACGGAGTTCCGTGCGTTGGGACGCTTCGCGGTGCTTGACGGCCACATCTGGACGGTGGTCGGCCTAGACCAGACGGACCTGAGCCGAATTCTTGAACCAGAGGTCTGCGGACCTTAGTGCGTCGCGAGATCCCTTCCCTGTCTCTTCCACAGGTGTCCCACCTCAGCGCTAACCGGCCGCACATATGAACTGTAACGGTCCAGCCTTTCCGCGCATCTCAGGGGTTTGATGTTTTTTCTACGGTGGCCTCTGTCCTCACGATCACGCCGCGCGGTACAGCCCTCTGGCGGTCGTGCCCCGACCCGGAACGTCGTTGTAAACGGCCCAGAGGTTTCCGTCCGCGGAGTCGTAATTGACGCCGACGTGTTGCTTGTAGGGGGAATCGAAGAGACGGTCGTAATCGCCTTCGACTTGACGTCGACGCGTCGAATGTCGCTGCTTAGCTGCAGGATGTAGAGGTTGCCGAGGCAGTCGACGGTCAGACCCTGGGGATACGGCACCACCGCCGAGGTGGCCACCCCGCCATCACCGCTCGGCCCAAAGCCTTTGCCGTTGCCGGCATAGGTGGAGATCGAGCCTCTGCCCAGGTCGACTCGATAGACGATATGGGCGTACTCATCGGAGACATAGAGCGACGAGCCGAACATGGCCAGACCGAAAGCGACGAAGATGTTGATGCTGGTCGCCGGTCGGTTCACGACAGCTGCGACGGAAATGGCTGCCCATTGGCGATCGTATTGCCGGTCCCGGTCACACCCGTTGGTGTCCCGAGGGAGATCGTCGAGCCCGCGTGCAGTGGGTACGAGATCACCCGTCCACTCGGGTCGGCGTTGCCGTCACCGTCTGCGTCGCAGGCGTCGGACACGTAAATCAGGCCATTGGCCTCGTCGAGCAGCACGTAGGACGGATCGATGAACGGACGGCGAGCGTCCCGGCCGTCGAGGTGCCCGCTGGGAGGACAACGAGCCGCCCGTACTCTTCGGGACCTGTTGCCGAGGGATTGCCGGCACCAGCGTCGTCGTAGTCCCAGCCGTAGTCGAGGAAGTAGATGTTGCTCGATGAGTCGACTGCGACGTCGCTGGGCCAGTTGTCGCCGCAACTGAGTGGCGCCGTTACCGCTCGATTTGAAGCGTCCACCCGCAAGATGCGGCCGTTGGCACTCCCGTCCTGACTTACGAAGTCGGCTACGAACACCGAACCTGCAGGCACGACGTATAAACCGAGCGGGTATCCGAGTTCGGAGGTCTGACCTGCTGGGGGGCTGACGAGGGTCGCCGGCGTAAAGCCGACCGGTCCGGGGACAGCTTGCGAACCGCGACCAGCCTTCCCGGTGGATCCTCCCTTTAAGAATTAGCCGACGGTCGAGCCGGCAGTTGCGCATTTCGCTGTCGGGAGTGCCCAAGCCCTTTGCGCCAGGCGCCGCTAGAGGTGCCCCTCACGAGACCTGCAAACCCGTGGGTCATGTGACTACGTAAACACTACCAAAAGTGGCGCTTCCACTCTGCGAAACTACGCAACGTGGTCGATCCGATCAGATGCTGGCGACCTTGGCCGTGGCCCAGATTGAGGGAATATGATACAAATTGATACATGTGGCGGAATGGGCTCGTCGCCCTTCCAGGCATAGACGTTGGAGCCAGGAGGAGGGGGCAGCCAGTGTCGCAAAGGCCAAAGCTTTCATCGCCTCAGCGGCGGCGGGAACTTCTCCACCGCCGGGTGGGCGACCGGGTGGTCGTCCTCGACACAGAGACCAACCTGGCCATGGCACTGGAACCGTCCGTGGCCGCAGTCTGGACGGCCTTGGAGGGGACGGCGGACCCCGAAGTCGTGGCCGAGCAAACCGGCCTGACGCCCGAAGAGGTAGAGGGCTCTCTCGTCGCCCTTTCAGCTGCCGGCTTGCTCGAGCCTCTGGACTCCTCTGAGCGGAGCATGATCTCTCGCCGTGCAGTGCTGGGCGTGGGGGCTGGTGCGAGCGCCGCGCTTATCAGCTCCGTGCTTTTGCCGACGCCGGCTATGGCTTCGAGCGGCGCTGGGGAAACCACAAACACGAACGGCCCTGTCGCGGGCGCTTCCGCCGCATCGGGTTCTGCCGCGTCGGCTGGGTCTCTGACTACGACCGCCACGACAGCTGGAGCTCCGGGATCGCGCACGTCATCACCCCAGCCACATTCGTCGGGAGGACTAGCTTTCACCGGGCTGGACTCACATGACGACATCGTCGTAGCCGCGGGACTCATAGCTGCGGGAGTCACGGTTGTGGCAGCGAACACGCGGGGGTCTGCCAAGCGATCGTTGTCCCAGGGCGACCCTCAGGCGTGAGCGGTCGGCGTTGACCGATGACGACAACTTGGCGTTGCTTCGGCCAGCGAGCGGGATTGGTGGCACCGGCTCGCTTTTTGCAGATTATGGAGCTCCTGGCGCCGTCCGCGCTTTGGAGGCCGTGCGAAGACCTACCGGACAAAGTGTGGACGGTCGTCCCCCGTCGTGCGCGGGTCATGGTCGAGACTAGCGGAGAGGTATTGGGCGAATGGCAAGACGAGCTGGAGGCCGCCCGGGTTACCCGCAGTTCCATCGAGCTGTGGGCTGCCGACCGGTCGAAGGAGCACGTCGCCGTGCACGCTGCTGTGGTCGCCCGGGACGACCAGGCGATCGTACTGCCCGGCCCTTCGGGAATCGGGAAGTCGACGCTGGCTCTGGCGCTAATAGATTCAGGTGCTACCTACTACAGCGATGAGTTCGCGGTGTTCAACCGACGGGGTGAGGTTCTGCCCTACCCAAGACCGCTGGCGCTCAGGCAGGCCAAAGGCGAGGGCCGGGTCGAGGTCCGCCACCTTTCGCCATCAGAGTTGGGAGCGGTTGTCGGCCAGCGACCGCTGTCCGTGAAGGTGATTGCCAGCCTTCCCTTCGATCCTGGCCTAGACGCCGTTGACGTTCAGCAAATGTCGCCCGCCATGGGAGCGTTGCACCTCATTGAGAACTCGGTAGCAGCCAGATCCCAACCAGAAGCCATTCTGGATGTGGTTGCTCGAGTAGCCAGGAAAGCCAGAACGCTTCAGGGGAAAAGGGGTCCTAGCGAAGAAGCCGCACAGTTCCTGCTTCGCTATCTGGCGCGATAGAACGTGACTCCCAGGCTCTAAGTTGACGAGGGTATGAGGAGTGGGGCGATGGTTCCGCGTATCAAGGCGACCGTCGCTTGGGCGGAGCTGGATGGCGAGGTCGTCCTGTATGACGAGAACACCGGATCGATGCATTTGCTGAACCCTCAAGCAGGGGCTATCTGGGTGCGGGTCGACGGCATCGCATCACTGGATGAGATCACTGCCGACTTGAGGGACGCATACCAAGGCGATCAAAAAGAGATTGGACAGGATGTGGCAGATTTCGTGGACCGGCTGATCGCCGAGGGAGTCCTCGAAGAGCTCTGACTGGAGTCAAGGCCCGCCGATATCACCAACTGAGACCGGCCGAACGTCCGTCTTGTAGGTCTCCTCCTGACGCCAGCTCCTGGAGTTCGGTCACCGCATCATCGAGGTCTCCTGTCACCAATCGGTAGCTTCTGGCACCCCCGGCGACCTCGGCGAGAAGCGGAAGGGCCCGCGCACCGTAATGCGGCACGTTCATAACCCGGCGGCCCAGTTCCATGATGGCGTTCCCGGGGGTGATCGGCTCTAGCCTGGTCGGCTCGCCGGAGTGATATCGAACGCAGACGACCCACCGTACTGGGCAAGGACCCAGCGCGACCTTGGCGCCGAGCGTTGCCGGCGGAATGAGCCACTGCTGCTCCAGGCGCACGACCTTGTCGATCTCGGTATCTTTCAGCTCGGCAAAGAGAGGAAACGACCCACGCTTCAAGGTGAGTGCCCTCGGGTACGGGTAAAGCTGTCGGCCCACAGGGTCAATCGCGGCAGCCTCGTCGGTCAGGTAAGCAAATCCATTCCGGATCAAGCCCGCGACCAATGTCGTCTTTCCGGACCCCGAATCACCTGGGATGATGATCGCCTCTCCGGAAGGGGACGCCACCGCCCCGGCGTGAATCAAGAGATAGCTGCCAGTGAAGCGCGGCATATTCGCACTGATGTGCCAGAGCAGGTGGCTCAGCGCTTCGTCGAACCGTTCGGGGCCAAAGAGCAACTCCTTCCCGTACCAGACCTCCCAATCGTCAGCAACCTCGCTAAGCGAGTAAACAGGCGGCAGGTTGGGTGTCGGGGGGACACGCGACGGCACCTGTTCGGAGGACACCTCGAAAGGGCCGAGAACCAGGCGAATGCGCTCAGCGGCGACTTCAGCTTCGCATCGCAGCCGAAACAGATATCCGAGGCATCGGAAGTAACCGTCCAAGGGCCACTCTTCAGCTGGCTCCGGCTCTCCCAACACGGGCTCGAGTGTGTCACACCTCATCTGCACCGGGCGAAGCCCGGTAACCGAACTATTGGCAGACGCTCACGCCGTTAACCGAGCCGCACGTTGTGAATCCCGCGCCGCTGACGCTCGTGCAGTCGAGGGTGCTCTGGCAGCGGTAGTAGCCGGCAATATCCCATCCGGTCGTCGAGTTCGTCGTCAAAGTCGTGGCAGCGGTAGCCGACCCGGGGTCGAAAGTTGGAACGCAACGGTTGGTGGGAGCGTCAGGGCAGCATGTGACGGCGCAAACGTATCCCGTGGCACCATTCTGGTTACAGTCGGCATCACTGTTGCATGTGAGGATCGTGTTGGGAGGCTCGTTATTCCCCGCCCTTTCCGACTGACCGCAGTAGGAGTCTTGAACGCAAACGCACCCACCACTTGGATCTTGGTGTATCAGACAGGAGTGGCCCGGACCGCATATGTGATCGCCTCGGGGACACAGGGTGGAACAATTGGTGCAGACGGGCGAGGCTGCGAAGGCGGGAGTTTCGATGCTCATCACCATCGGCGCGGTCCAAACTACCGCAGCACCTACGCCGATCCGCTTGAGGGCCGTACGCCGCGAAATACCGGTATTCGTCTCTTCCATTGCCGTCCCCTTTCAGCCCTAACCGGACCGATATTGGGACTGTAACGGCCGACCACTCTGCGCACATCGCCTATTTGACGTAATTTCTCTACGTAGGGGGCGGATTTATGTCGATCTTGTGTATTTAATGTTCGGCCGGCCCCAGCGGTGATCGCATGCTCCCTCGGCCTGTGAGTAGCCGTGGGCAAGATGCTCCCTGCTGTGAATCGCCTCATCGTCGGAATGGGCCCACCTCGTCGGCGACCAAACTCCGCAGTAACACAGGCGGCCCGCCCTGGGACACGCCGACCCTCTATATGGGCCGTCCCTGCTCGACGCCCAGGACGGCCAAAATCTGCACCTCTTGTTATGTGGCCGGCACCGGGGTGTCAGTCGCGGGCGCCAATAACATGCCCAGATGGTCACGCTCCCTCGGAGCGTGACCCCGTGAGACTCACTTGTAGAAGGCTGCCCGTGGGCCGTGGGAACCGCCTAGCGGTGCCCGTACACCATGAAGCGATTCCAGGGCAGCGGGTCGTCCGGGCGGGTGGCGATCTGGAACCCTTGGCCCCGGATGAACCCGGACACCTCCTCGAATGTTGCGGTCCCCGCTCCGAGGAAGTCATGGCAGGAGATCACTACATTGCGGGTGCGCGCTATCGTGCGGTCCATCCCGCGAATCGCTTCTCTCTCCGCTCCCTCAATGTTGATCTTCACCAGGTCGATGTCACCCGGGACGCTGGCGCAGAGGTCGTCGAGGCTCGCGGCGGGAACCTCGACGCCGCCTTCAGGAATAAGCGCCGCGCCAACATAATTTACGTCGTTCTGAATGTGCGCGGTTCCCGTCTGGGCGGTGACCGCGCATTGAATCGGAATCACGTTGTCCAGGTGGTTGAGTTGGCACATTAGTTCGAGCCGTTTGAAGGTCGTCGGGTGAGCCTCAATAGCCATTATTCGACCGTTCTTCCCGACCAGGCGGGATGCCGTGAGCGTCTCCTCGCCGATTCCCGCCCCAACATCGATCACCGAATCGCCGACCGTCGGGCAGTAGCCCCAGAAGAAGCTGTCTATCGCCTGCTGGCGGTAGAAGTCGGCCGTTTCCCCAGCCAGTCCCGGGAACACAAAAATACCGGACCGATAACGGTGGGCATAGAACTCGCCGACGGGTGTCACAAGGGCGGGGGCACGATGGTGACGAAACAGGGCTGCGGTCCCCACTACTGCCGCCGGCCAGCGCATAGGCCCCTTGGCCGCTTGGAGCAACTTGTCGGCTGCACCCACCCGACCGACCCTAGCCGGAGTGTGTTCGGAATGACGGTTGTGTAACCCACGTACGCCCGGCTGCTGCTTGGCGTAGATGTTGAATGGTGGGTTAACGCGCCACGGCCAGCCGAACCAGATTGTCTCCGCCGGTCGCTGCCTGGTCGTACGCGGTTTTACAAGAACCGCAGATGCGGCCGGGCCAGGCGTTCCTCGGTATTGCTCGTTAAGTCCGGGGAACAGTTCATTTTGCCCTTGGTCGTACAGGAGGCCATGATTCGACGCGGGTGGCTAACTATTCCAAGACGTCGAGTAACTGATCGGGCGGAACGGGCCGCCGGCACTGTTGGCCGATCGTCCAGTGATTCACCGGCGACAGTTCAGGGTAACCTCAGGTGACCTCTCGTCGGATCCCCGGAAACCCGCTCTGACTAAGACTCTTCTGTGGAGGTGATGCCTCCCAATACGAACCGCGGACCCCGCCTCGCAGGTGGGTGGGTTCAGCTCCGCGGCCGGAGGCCGGCTGTCGGGACTCCATACGCGGAGTCGACGGTCCAGAAGAGGATGTAGCGGAGGGGCAACTCCGACCGCATGTAGGTCAGAGAACGGCTTGTCAGCGCGATCCTCGTTTCCGAACTCGATGTTCGTGGCAGCTGCTGGGCATCGGGCTACTGCGGACGTCGGTTGACCAGGTGCTGCTCAAAGGCGTACGCGGTGGCGGCCGCTCGTGAGGTGACGCCAATCTTGTTGAAGATGTTGGTTAGGTGCCGGGAGACAGTCTTGGCGCTGAGGTGCAGCTCGGCCGCGATCTCCTTGTTGGACCGGCCACCCGCGATCAATCGGAGTACCTCGATCTCCCGGTCGGTCAGACCGGAAGGGCGCCGAGTCCGCGTTGGCGTGTCAATACCTCGGGCGTCGAGGCGGGCGCCGATTTGCTCGAACAGCGCGCGGGCCTTAGCGAAGGATTCTTTGGCAGCGTCGTCTCCCGCCTCGGTCTGAGCCTGGCCCAGCAGGGTTGTCGCGGTGGCGACCTCGTAGGGGACTTGCAGTTCCTGCCACTGTCGCACAGCGCTCCGGAGGATCGCGGCGGCGTCGCTGTGGTTCCCCTGGGCCAGGTGAAGCCGCCCTCGGGCGAGGGCGGCCAGGGCGTGCAGCATGGGCGTGTCGAAGCGACGGGCGATCGACTCGAGTTCGTGCACGGCGGCGTGGGCTCCATCGAGATCGTTGGTAGCGACCGCGATCTGCACGGCCGCCGGCAACAGCCTTGTTCGGCTGAGCCGTTCCGGGGGCTCATCGCAAAGGCAGCTGGCGATGAGGCGGCGGGCGTCTTCCAGCCTGCCTTGGGCCAGTCGGAGCAGGGCGGTTCCTGCGCAGACCCTGCCGGAGAGTTCTTCTGCCCGGGCGAAGGCTTCTTCGGCACGCTGCAGGTCTCCCAGCCGCCGCCGGATGTCGCCTACCTCGGCATAGGCGGTAACCGCGTTAGGAAGGTGGCTTTCGAGGAGCTCGGCGCACGCGCGAGTGGCCTCCCGCTCGGCGTCTGCGAGCGCCCCTCGACGTTCGAGAACCACGGCACGATGAACCCGGCAGATGCCCGGGAAGATGGCGAAGGGATGCTGGGCCGCCCAGGTCGCCGTGGCCTCGGTCCATTCGGCCGCCCGGCGAAGGTCTCCCAGCTCCTCGCACGCGCTGATCAGGCTGCAGTACACCTTTCCGGTCGCATACGGGCCGAGCTGACCTTCAACGGCCAAGAGCATGGCTTCGTCGAGATTGGCGAGGCCGGCCTTGGGCTGGCCGGCGTCGATGAGGACGCGGCCCAGGGTTTGGAGGGCCTCGGCTTCGAGGTCGGCTGACGCCAGCGCCCGGCTGAGTTTCCGGGCCTGCTCGGCGAGCTCAGCGGCCTGGTCGAGCCGCGCTTCGCCGTGGGCGACTTCGGCCTCACGCAGGAGCAAGGCACCGTACTCGGCACAGTCGGTGTCGCCGTCGAGGGCCCGATGGGCTCGCTGCAGCCATCCGGACGCCGCCGCCGGGCGGGCCCGTAAGCAGTGGTCCTGGTAGAGCCAGACCGCGCACATCCCCGCTCTGCGGTTGTCGCCCAACGATTCAAAGACGCCGTGAGCAACTTGGCGAGCCTCGATACTCGCCTCGACCTGACCGAGCCACCAGGCCGCGTCGGCCAGCAGGTCCAAGCGCTGTGCCTCCACCGCCGGCTCGTCAACCGACACGCCGGCTACTAGGTCATGGCAGGCTTGCCAGTCATGTCGGGCCAAAGCATCACGGGCCCGGCTCAGAGCATCGATCCCCACCACGTTCGGATCCTGTCTTGCGCGACGCCACCGGCCACCCCCGCGAGGCTACTGGCCGGTCCGCTCCCCGGGCGGGTCGACGCCCGAGAGGGACTGCTGGTGGACCTCACAACCGCCGGCCGGTAAAGGCGGCGAGGCGCTGGATGGGCGTAGCCGATGCCGGCGGCTCGAGGGCCGGCCCGAATGTATCGCCGTCGCGCAGGGGCTCTACTGCTTGGGGGGCAAAGGCTTCGACTTCGGCTACGAGTGCGTCGGGCGGTTCGTAAGGCTGCCCGGTGGCGGTGGCCAGGTCCCAGCCATGGAGCAGCCCGTCCAGGACTACGAAGCGGGCGAAGTCGGTGCCGGGCACCTCGCCGAACGGAGCCTGTATCGTCCGGTCCAAAGCGCCGGGGCTGTGCATCGCATCCGCTAGCTCCGTCAAGGTCGGGCCGAAGGTGGCCAATACGTCGGTCGTGTCGGCTTGGCCGGGCTCAACGCCGCGGAACGCCGCGGAGAACATGGTGGCTCCACCGATCATGTGATCGAGCACTCCGCGGACCGTGAACTTGGCACACGGCGTCGGGTTGTCGAGCTGATCGGCTCGAATCCCGCCAACGACGGCGCCGAGCACCGGTCCGAGTTGGTCGAGTTCGTCAAGTACGTCCATTGCTCCTCCTTCTGTCTCAGATCGAGCGTCGGCAAGGGTGTGGCTCTGGGCAAGGGCCAGCTCCGCGGCCTCCCGGTCGCGGCCGAGCTCGATGAGCTCGGCCACACGGCGCGAGATCGGGCTCGACGGACGGGACTGGCGCATGGGTAGATCTTGACCGGTGACCGCAGCGCCCGTCATCGGGCGACTACCCCAGATCGAACCTGTCGGAATGGGGCGGATACCCCACACCAACCGATGACCATCGCATCAACGATGGAGTCATTGTCCGATGCGGCCAGACTCGACTCGCCACAAGATGGCATCTGGTCCGGGATCGTCCCCGACCGAAGGAGGCTAAGAAATGCCCATCATCGACGTGAAGGTCATGGAAGGCGTGCTCACCACCGAGCAGAAGCAGGAGATCGCCCAAGGCTTCACCGACGTGTTCGCCAGCATCGTTGGAGCACCGGTGCGCCCCGTCACGTGGGTCGTCATCCAAGATGTCGCCAGCGGGCAGTGGACGATGGGTGGAGACACCGTCACGACCGAAGGTGTCAAGCAACTTCTAACCGCTGAACCCGCCAAGGCGTAACCCGCCTTCCTTCATCTGCCGGCCCGGGTGCACCACCCCCCTACACCAGGGTTACCGCATGAGCGATACCTCAAAGAACCGCGGGCCGGCGGCCGATTGCCGCGGCTTCCCAAGTCCGAGAGCACGCGGTTCGTGTGGGCCCGCAAGACCTTAGGACATCTCTGTAGCTCAGCGGCGCGGTGGTGGTGGAGCTGACGGGAATCGAACCCGTGGCCTCCGCCATGCCATGGCGGCGCTCTACCATCTGAGCTACAGCCCCGAACGGACCTGTCACTCTAGCATCAGGTGTTCTTGTCTCAGCCCGTCCGTAGGGTGCTGGCATGCAGGAAATGCCCTCTGAGGTCGGGGCCAGAGCCGAACTGGAAGTGGCGCACGCGCTCACCCGGGCGGGCTGGCGGGTCTACCTTCCGGTCTTCGCGGCCCACTCGCGAGTGGACATGGTCGCGCTCACTGAAGACGAGGTCCTGCGAGTGCAGTGCAAGACCGCGCGCCTCCTCGACGGGGTGCTGTTCTTCCGTACCTGCAGCAACACCAAGAACGTTCCCCGTGCCTACCACGGAGAGGTCGACGCATTCGGTGTCTACTCCCCGGATCTAGAGGCGACCTATCTTGTTCCTCTTGGAGGTCTGGGGGAGCGTGGTTGCTATCTCCGGCTCAGTCCGACTCAAAATAACCAGGTCAAAGGAGTGCGCTACGCCGCGGACTACAAGATAGGTCGGACGATCGCGGGACTGCCTCGAGCCACTCCCTGGGGGTGAGCCCCGCTACAGTCCGCGGCGATGGCGTTCAAGGGATGGCCGGCGACAGCGTTGGAGTTCTACGAGGGGCTCGAGGCGGACAACTCGAAGGTCTACTGGACCGAGCACAGGCACGTCTACGACAACGACGTCCGAGCCCCTATGGAAGCACTCCTCGCGGAACTGGCTCCCGAGTTCGGTGAAGGCCGGATCTTCCGCCCCTATCGCGACGTGCGGTTCAGTCCCGACAAGAGCCCCTACAAGACGGCCATGGGGGCGACGGTCGGCGACGGTTTCGTCCAGATCTCGGCCGACGGCCTGTTCGTCGGGTTGGGGATGTACCACATGATGCCGGACCAACTCGAGCGTTATCGCGCCGCGGTTGCGGTCGACGACACTGGCCAAGAGCTCCAGTCCGTCGTTGGGTCCATGAAGAAGTCGGGCCTCGACGTGCACGGAACGGAACCGTTGAAGTCGGCCCCCAAGGGCTATCCGAAGGACCACCCGAGGGTCGAGATGCTCCGTTACAAGGGCATCGTCGCCAACAAGCGGTTCCCGGTGGGGTCATGGCTCGGTACCGCCAAGGCCAAGACCGAGATCGTGAAGGTCCTGCGGGGCTCGACGCCTCTCAACGACTGGCTCAGGCGCAACGTCGGTCCCACCTCCATGGAACCTGGCCGGCGCTAAACCCTCGGAGGGACCGCGCCCCCCGCCAGTACCCTGTAATTCTCATGGCAGAGCAGTACGACCCCCAGGCCGTCGAGGCCAAATGGCAGCGGCGCTGGGAACAGGAAGGCGCCTACCAGGTCGACAACGACGACCCGCGCCCCACTCAGTATGTCCTCTGCATGTACCCCTATCCGAGCGGGCCTGCGCACCAGGGACACATCCGCAATTACACCTTCGGCGACCTGCTCGTGCGGCATCGGACCATGCAAGGGTGTGCGGTATTGAGCCCGATCGGATTCGACAGTTTTGGGCTGCCGGCCGAGAACGCGGCGATCAAGACGGGGATCCACCCCCGGACGTTCACCGAAGCGCGCATTGACGAATTGAAGGCGAGCCTCAAGCGCCTGGGCGCCTCCTACGACTGGAGGCGTGAGCTCCGCTCCCACGACCCGCTGTACATGCGCTGGAACCAGGTCATTTTCCAGAAGTTCTTCGACGCCGGCTTGGCATACCGCAAGAACGCACCGGTCAACTGGTGCCCTGGTTGTCAGACCGTGCTGGCCAACGAGCAGGTCCTTCCCGACGGCACCTGCGAGCGCAGCGGCGACGTCGTGGTCAAGAGGGACCT
>Ga0307479_10004659_pt1 | contig 12569 bp, 14 predicted proteins | sample atmos_gasesECM4C_FD_203743 | JGI IMG/M metagenome (GOLD analysis project Ga0307479, IMG submission 203743) | Hardwood forest soil microbial communities from Morgan-Monroe State Forest, Indiana, United States - atmos_gasesECM4C_515 | ecosystem: Environmental > Terrestrial > Soil > Temperate...
CGCACTGGCACTTCTTCATGCGCCGCGCGCCCTGCGCGTATAGCTCGCTGCCAACTTCATTCGAGCCAGTGAAGGAAATCGCCCGGACGTCGGGATGCTGCAAAAGTTCATCTCCAACTTGGCTGCCGGAACCCACAATCATATTCAGCACGCCAGCCGGAACACCCGCTTGCTCGAAAATCTGAATTACCCTTGCGCCGGTAAACGGCGTGAGCGTCGCAGGCTTGAAGACCACTGTGTTTCCAGCGACTAACGCTGGAGCGATTTTCCAAACCGGGATCGAGACCGGGAAATTCCATGGCGCAATCGCCGCGATCACCCCCAGCGGCTGCTTCAGCGTGTAAGCAAAATTCTTTGGCAGCTCGCTCGGCAGCGTTTCCCCGCCCATGCGCCGCCCTTCTCCAGCCATGAATTCGAGAATGTTAACGGACTTTTGGACTTCGCCAAGCGCGTCCTTCAGTGTCTTGCCCTCTTCACGTGTCATCAAGCGCGCAAGTTCATCCTTTTGCTGCTCCATCAGCAGTGCCGCCTTGGCGATAACGCGGCTGCGCACCGGAGCCGGCGTGTCACGCCATGCCGGAAAAGCTGCACGCGCGGTAGCAACCGCTTCGCGCGTTTCTTCGCGCGTCGAGAGCGGCGCGAAGCCGATGATTTCGTCCAGATTTGCGGGATTGCGCCGCTCGGAAGCGCGTGTCGCGGAAGATTCAACCCACCGGCCATTGATGAAATTGCGGCAGGTTTGCGAAGTAGAGACCGCGGTGGCCATGGCTTGCTCCATTTATGACGCGGTCAGTCCGCGGCCGCGGCATTCTCCGCCGCGCGCGTGCGCGTGATTTCGCCGTAAGATTCCGGCCGGCGGTCGCGATAGAACTGCCAAGTATCGCGGACCTGTTGAATTTCGTCCAGGTTCAGCTCGGCGACCAGTAGCTCGTCTTTGTCGCGGCTAGCCTGCGCCACGATCTTCCCTCGCGGATTGCAGAAATAGCTCTTGCCGTAAAACTCCCCGATTTTCCACGGCTGCTCCGTGCCCACGCGATTAATGGCCGCAACGAAATACGCATTCGCCACCGCATGCGCGGGCTGCTCAAGTTCCCAAAGATATTCGGACAGCCCGGCGACCGTCGCCGAAGGATTGTAGACAATCTCCGCACCGTTGAGCCCCAAAATGCGCGCACCCTCTGGGAAATGCCGGTCGTAGCAGATGTAAACTCCAACCCGCGCGTAGCGCGTCTCAAACACCGGATACCCAGCATTCCCCGGCGTAAAATAAAATTTCTCCCAGAATCCCGGATGGCAGTGCGGGATGTGGTGCTTGCGATATTTCCCGAGATAGCGTCCGTCTGCGTCGATCACCGCGGCCGTGTTGTAGTACACGCCGGTCATCTCCACTTCGTAGATGGGCACGACCAGCACGATCTGATGCTTTTTCGCCAGTTTTTGCATCCGCGAGATCGTAGGCCCGTTGGGCACCTTCTCGGTTAGCTCGTACCAGCGCGTCTGCTGCTCGGCGCAAAAGTAAGGACCATAGAAGAGTTCCTGCAGGCCAAGTATTTGCACCTTTTTCTTGGCGGCGTCGGCGATCAGACGTTCGTGCTTGGCAATCATCTTTTCCTTGATCTCGCCAAGCGACACCTTTTCCGGCGACCATTCACAGCACACTTGAATCAGGCCGCAGCGCACGTTGCGAGCCATAGTCACCTCCACAAATCGATGGCGAAAAGTCTACTCCGCGGCTCCGCGCCTCACAAGGACCAGCCGGGGGTATTACGCGCTGAGGGGAATTTGCTACACCCCTACTTCCGCGGTCGGATGCGTGGGGCGAGGGGGCGCGGGTGGGTCCAGTACGAACTTTACCGGTTACCGCGTTAATCAGGACTTGGGCCTAGGATTCTGGCCGCGAACTTGTCCAGTTAACTCGCAATCAGGGTTTGTCAGCTTTCTTTGCCATCTGCACTTCTGGGGAAAAGGATGGTCAAAGTGTGGAATGAATTTGCAGAGTGAAACACTCCTTCTAGGTGCAAGCTCTTTGGTTGCAACACAGTACTATTGGCAACCGTAGTGCAAGTTAATACCAGTCCCTAGGGTGTCCCTCCAAGTACAAATCCTAGGAGCAATGCTCTCTTCGGAAAGCAAGCAGCGAGGAGGAATCCCAATGAAACGACTGGTACTGATACTGGTCACGGTAGCGTTCCTTATCGCCACGGCATCAGTGGCGCACGCCGATACTACTTACACATATACCGGAAACCCGTTCACAGATTTTACTGGAATTTATCCGCTTTCAGGCACCTCCAACGTTTCGGGTAGCTTTACGGTGGCCCAGCCGCTCGCTCCCAATCTGTTTGACGCCCAGGTAACACCGACTACTTGGGATTTCACCGATGGCCACTTCTCCTGGGTGCCAGGTACATATGGTTCCGGCGAAGTTGGCACTGGCGGGTTTGTAATCACGACCGATTCTGCGGGTAACATAACGAACTGGGGAATTTCCCTGGACGTTAAGGGCACCATAACGCTGTCCAGTATCTGCGATAATTCAACCGGCACCGTCGATTTCATTCTGTTTACAAACAACGGCGAAGATTTTTCGGAGACGCGGTTCGTTGGAACGCCCCCGACGTCATGTCTGGACGGTGAAGCTGACAATTCCGGCACTCCCGGAACTTGGGCGATGACCACTTCAGGAGGAGGGGGAGGCGGCGGTGGTGGCACAGTTGTGCCGGAGCCGTCGAGCGTGCTGCTGCTTGCCGCAGGACTGCTGGGCTTAGTCTTTCGCCGCGTGTTGCTTTACACCTAACCCTGAATCAGCAATTCTGAATGCCCACGGCTCAAGAAATCGATTATTGCTTACAAGGGGGGAATAGTCATGCAAAAGACGCTCGTTGCTTTCTGCGCTCTCGCCATTTCAGCTTTCCTAATCGTTCCCGCCGCACGGGCGGACGCAACCTACGCTTACCAGGGAAACCCATTTACGGACTTCAGCGCACCTCCCGGCTACGCAGGCTATGCATGCCCGGGCGTGGGCACAAGCACCTGCCTAATCAGCGGGTCATTTACGCTAGCGCAGCCCCTCGGCGCAAACCTTTTTGACGTTTACATAATGCCAACAGTCTGGGTTTTCTACGGCGGAAACGGCGAATGGAATATTCAAGGGGCCACGTTGGTGACGGCCACGGGCACATTCCTCATCTCTACCGATGCCAGCGGCAACATAACGACGTGGTCATTCTCGCTCGACAACCAAACCAGCAACACCCTGACGGGAGCCCCTATAAACGACATTCTTTTCTCGAATAACGGCGAGGACTTTGAATTGTTGCACTTCCTGAACGGTGCCGTGACCGTCGAGGCATCCAATGCCGGCATGCCTGGAACTTGGACAATGACGACGACAGGCGGCAGCGGTGGCGGAGGCGGCGGTGGTGGCACAGTTGTGCCGGAGCCGTCGAGCGTGCTGCTCCTCGCATCGGGCCTGGCTGGCCTCGGTTTCCGCCGCCGCTTCCTTCGCACTTAACGCCGCGAGAACAATTCTGCTCGCTGTCAGACTGCAACAGGCTTCAAAGAATTTGCCAATTCCTGGTTTGTCGTGCTTACCGGTAAAGTTGCTCCTAGTACTCTTGTTCTCAGCGCCCCTGCGACCGTAACCAGCGCAGTCGCGATCTACCTAGTTCACTAATACGGTATTCCAGAGTTCCGCGGCCTCGGGAACGCCTTTCCAGCAAGCTGAAGCTCGAAAGCCTCTTGAGGTACGTCCATACTGACCGCGCTGGGAAGAAATCGAGTTTCTCCGCCGCCTCGTTTGGCCCGAGCCATTCACCCGGGGTCGCGGCAAATAAGGACAGAACTTCCAGTTTGAGTTCGTTATATCGGCTCATTCTCTCTCCTAGAGACCGCCTTTCCTCGCTATCAAAAGCTAGTTAATGAGACCTGAAAAATACGCTTGGGTCGCTCCATTTGCGCCCGACCCATGTTTTCTATTCTGCTTCGCTCGACCCCGGCTCCTTCTGATTTTCCCAATAGAAAAATAAAGCCACGGCCAAAATGACGATTCCCACAATCCACCAGCTCCAGCCCTTTTTGTAAATAGCGGCGATAGCCAGCGTTAGGCCGCCCGCCCCCATTCCGAGTTTGGGATGGTAGGCGGCTAGGGCACCCCCGGCGATCAGCGGAACCAGAAAGCCAACTCCGCCGCCCCGCGTGCTCGGCGTTTCGGGTCGGGCAGCCTGCTGTACAGCCTCGATGCGTCGTAACTCTCGGCGGCGGGCTAGTCTTTGGGGGCGATGCATTCGCTCCCATTCTTTCTTCAGCTCAGGGTCTTTGTACGGCATTGAATTGCTCCTTTTCTATTGCTTCGATCACTTGCAAGCACGTTGCGAGCTTGACTGCGCGCACTGGCTGCCGCTTACAGATTTTCTCCAACGTGTGCTGATTGATTCCCCGACGCATGAATTCCCGCTTGGGAATTTTCGTAATCTCGGCTAGCTGGTTGTCATCGGCGACGGCATTTCCTTTCCGTGAGTACTGGACCGCTTTGAAATCCAGCAAACTCAGGTCGTCTCCTTCTTCCCAATGCCGGTCGGATTCCTTTCCGATGTAGATAGGCGGCCAGTTCGCAAGAATGTGAGCTCGCTGAAGCAGACCCCGCGTTTTGGAGTCACACGCTTTGCCGTCTGGACCAAGACTCTTGGCTTCAGGATGGTTCTGATAGGAGTCTAGGAGGATGAAGAAGTTCTTGGCGAGCGCCTTACGGAAGTGGTATTCATCCGTGAGTTCGTAGACGGGTGATTTTGGATCGTGAATATTGATGCACTTCGATCGCATCCACTCATCTCGCTCGGATGAGAAGGGAGTTATCAGCGTGAATTTGTTTGGGTCGACGTTCTGCGGACATCCGAAGCGGCATATTTGCGGGAGCATCATGAAATTATTCGGGCGCGTCAGTGGGCCTTTTGCGAGGTTCTTTAAGGCGTGATGCGGAGTACTTAAAGTCAGCTTCATCATTACCGGAAGATCGAACCAGATAGGCTTCCCGCGTTTCAATCCGAGAACGCCACGGATGATCCAGTCCCAGGCCTCGAATATCCACAGGGGAGCGTCACGGTCCTTTCTGCGGTCTGTGCAGAAAGGGTGGTGATGTTCTCTTCGCTCGTGGGGCTCCACACATTCTTCTCTTCGCTTTTTGGCTCCCAATAACCGTTCGCCAATGGAGCGCGCGAGTACATCAGCGCGGGCCGCTGAGTTCCTGGTAAGTCGGCTCCTGCCGGAGCCCTCTGCAGATTCTTCATGTGGTTTCTCCACCGAAGAGGACTGTCGGGAGCCCAATCACCACCTTCGCGAGCGTCGAGGCTTTCACTTTCTTTCCATTTAAAATTCCGCGAATCGTTTTGCGATCAAGCCCCGACTGATTCGGACGAACACGGTTGCTTAAAGCCCGCGCAGCATGTGCCACAAGATAGAAATGTTGTGCTCACATTCTGCAAATATTTGCGGTGTGGGCGTTGCCCGCCGTTGGCAAGCTGTTGCTTATCAGCGTGGGGAGATTGGCTACGACCGTGCTAGTAAAAAGCAGGCCCATCCACGTGACTTCGCGTCTGTCTTCACCTCGGGCAGGCCGAGGAGGAAGGCTTACACGAGGAAAGGAAGGAACGTATGAGGATAAATTGGGGATTTAAGATGCTAGTCTTAGTGGTTTTTGGCCTTGTGGGTATCGTATCCCGCGCCCAGGCGGGCGCCATCACTTGGACGCTGGTAAACGTCACGAGTTTGGGCAGCACCATTACCGGGTCCTTTGTTTTCGATGCGGATACTAACACCTACAGCGCTATCGACATAACGACCAGCGGAGGAACTATAATCCCCAATGAGACATGGACCAATTGGGTTGGATTCGGGGCGTCCTTCGGGCCGGGCATCAACTGTTGCCTCGGTTTGGTCGACACTGCACTGGCGAACCAGACAGGCGCGAACCTTTTGAATTTGGTGTTTATGACAGGCCTAACGGACGCGGGTGGAACGATTCCGATAAGTTCCACGCAGCAGGGAACCTGTAACGATGTCAATTGTAATGGTTTTATCCCTTACGCCACCGGCGGCACTAACAATAGGGTCACAGGCGATGTGGTCTCTTCAACACCGGAGCCCGGCACCCTCATGCTCCTCGCGACCGGCCTGCTCGGGCTGCTGCGCAGGACGGGCACGCGTAAGTTATTTACACCATAAGGTGGCGTTTGATGTAAAAAACGCGTACGAACTGGTCCGGCAGTAGCAAGGACGGAGCCATTCCGATCATAGGACTGTAGGACTACCCCGCTACTCTAGATCGCGCACGAGTTGCGATGCCTGACGGTACGAAGTCCAAAAGTAATTTACGGTGCCCGCTCGATCAGATTTATCTTAGGCAGCAAGGATATTTTACGACGCAGCATGAAAAATTTAGCACGTCTCTCTACACGCTACCCAGCGACGAAAGCGTCCACCTGCTGACGGCCGAGCGAGAGTATGGAAGGCTTATGCGAAACGTCGTGATCGAGTACGGCGTGATGTTCCTGACTGTGCTCGACGTCAAGATATAAGGCGTAGGGCTGAGCGGAATGACAGTCCAAATGCCTGGTAAGTCGGATTGCCCGGCCAAGTGCCCGCCCGTTCGTCAATCGTGCTGCAGCCCAATCACCACCTTCGCGAGCGTTGAGGCTTTCACCTTCTTTCCATTCAGAATTCCCTCGTCGACCATATCAGCCAAATCAACGTCTCTCGAAAATAGACTGCGATCGGAGGGGGGTGGTCCCTTTTTTCCGTCCGTATCCGCTATCCCCACAAGGACCAGCCGGGATAGAAGATAGGACGTTTCCGAATCAGTAAAGGACTTCGCTCTCGCCCTTCTGCGCGACGAGCTCATCGAAATAAGCCACCATCTTGTCGCGCCGGGCAATCAACGCCTTGACTTCGTTCTTGGTCAAATACGGCTTCGTCGCGTCAAACACCTGGTCGTAACTGAGCTGCCGCAGTTTGGCGAGCACCTCGCGGTCACACTGGACGAGGTCTTTGGTGTTCTTCAAATCGTGTTGAAGCCGGAAGGCGCGGCTGAAATCAATGCGCCAAATCTTCCAGTCCTTGGTGATGAGCACATTGGTTAGATTGTCGTCCATGTCGTAGAGGAGCTGAGTGAGGACGCGAAGCTTGTACATCTGCTTGTTCCACCCGTCAAGGACCGACGCCGGCACAACGATTTTCCGGCTGTACCGGTCGGCCTCATCAAACTGGAAGTCGGAAACCCGCCAGGAAATGGCCCCCGCCGTCCCATTCCACTTGCGCTCAGTGTAAACGGGCACCATGTCGTCCATTCCCAATAGCTTGGCAACGCGATAGCCGGCGATGTCGTATCCCCAATAGTCCCTAAAGTTGAGTTCTATCGCTCCGCCCGGGCCCGGCCCTTGAGGCTTCTTTTCGTCAATGGGCTGAAAAGACGCGTCGTGGGTGACCTTTCCGTCGCTCAGCGTCAGGTGTGACGCGTTGGATTTCCCCTTTTGTTCATGCTGGCTGGCAATGACTTTGGCGTGTTGCAGAAAATCGATTTTCTGTTCTTCCGTAAAGTTGGGCTCATCCGCCCCCGCCAGAATCCTCGCCACGGCGAAGCTTGCGAGAACCGCACCCAGAATCCATCGAGAACGTCGTAACTCCATACCTCTCTCCTTGACTGGGATTTCCGTTTTAAACTTCCGCTGTCGCCTGAAAGCCTAGCCCTCCTGCCCCGTCGCGTCAAACGCAAGCCGCGCTGGACCAGCCACCGCCGCCCCGCGGGATCTTATGCACTCCAAGGCAAAACATAATAAGATGCTCGGTCGAGTTTCGGAGTCGGCGCGCATGAATACAGTAAAGGGACCCGCGATTTTTCTCGCCCAGTTCGCGGGCGACGAGGCACCCTTCAACAACCTGGAAAGCATTGCGCGCTGGGCCGCGGAGCTCGGCTACAAAGGCGTGCAAATTCCCTCTTGGGATGCCCGCCTCTTTGACCTGAAGCGCGCCGCCGAGAGCAAAACGTATTGTGACGAAGTCCGCGGAATATTAACCCGCCATCGGCTCGCACTCACCGAGCTTTCGACCCACCTTCAAGGACAGCTCGTCGCGGTGCATCCCGCGTATGACATCGCCTTTGACGGATTCGCGCCGCAGTCGGTGAAAGGCAACCCACGCGCCCGGCAAGCCTGGGCTGTCGAACAGTTGCACTACGCCGCCAAAGCTTCGGCGAACCTGGGGCTGCGCGCCCACGCCACATTTTCCGGCGCGCTCGCTTGGCCTTACATGTACCCGTGGCCGCAGCGCCCCGCCGGATTGGTCGAAACCGCCTTCGACGAACTGGCCGCGCGCTGGAAGCCGATCCTGAACGCTTTCGATGGCGCCGGAGTCGATCTTTGCTTCGAGATCCACCCGGGCGAAGACCTGCACGATGGCGTAACCTTCGAAATGTTTCTCGAGCGCACCGGCAACCACCCGCGCTGCAACATCCTCTTCGATCCCAGCCATTTTGTTCTCCAACAGCTCGATTACTTGCAGTACCTCGATTTCTACCACCAGCGCATCAAGATGTTTCACGTGAAAGACGCGGAGTTTCGCCCCAGCGGACGCCAGGGCGTTTACGGCGGATATCAGCCATGGATCAAGCGCGCCGGCCGTTTTCGCTCCCCCGGCGACGGGCAAGTCGACTTCACCGGAATCTTTTCCAAACTAACGCAATATGGTTTCGACGGCTGGGCCGTCCTCGAGTGGGAATGCTGCATCAAGAGCGCCGAGCAAGGTGCTGCCGAAGGCGCGCCATTCATCGCCCACCACATCATCCAAGCCGCAAGCTCCACTTTCGATGATTTTGCGAAGTCCGGCGCCGACCATGCCGCCAACCGCCGCATGCTCGGCCTGACCTAAATCCATATCAAACCAGGTGACGCGATGATCTCAGGCACAAGCGCAGGTGAAGGAAAGCGCCGCATCCGATTGGGCATGGTGGGAGGCGGGCCCGGCGCGTTCATCGGCGCCGTGCACCGCATCGCCGCGCGCATGGACGATCATTACGAACTCGTCGCCGCCGCGCTTTCCTCCGACCCGGAACGCAGCCGCTCCGCAGCGCTGGACCTACACATAGCGCCGGATCGCGCCTACGACAGCTACACCGAAATGGCCGCCGCAGAAGCCAAGCGCCCGGACCGCATCGAGGTCGTATCCATCGTCACGCCCAACAATATGCATTATCCGATGGCCAAAGCATTTCTCGAAGCAGGCTTCTACGTAATTTGTGACAAGCCGATGACCACTACGGTGGAAGAAGCGCTCGACCTCGCCGCGATCGTGCACCGCACCGGCCTGATCTTCGGACTCACGCACAATTACACCGGTTATCCGATGGTCCGCCAAGCCCGCCAGATGATCGCCGAAGGCCAGCTCGGAAAAATTCGTGTCGTGCAAGTCGAATACGCGCAAGACTGGTTGGCCACTCCGCTGGAGCAAACCGGACAGAAGCAAGCCGCTTGGCGCACCGATCCCGCGCGAAGCGGCGGTGGCGGCAGCCTCGGTGACATCGGCACGCACGCCTACAACATCGCCCGCTTCGTCACCGGCCTGCACTGCCGCGAAATCGCCGCCGACGTTTCCATTTTCGTCCCAGGACGCCGCCTCGACGACAACGTGCAACTCCTGCTCCGTTTTGCCGAGGGAGCGAAAGGCGCGCTATGGGCCAGCCAGGTAGCCACCGGCAACGCCAACAATTTGCGACTGCGCGTCTACGGCGAAAAGGCCGGTTTGGAGTGGCACCAGGAAGCGCCGAATGACTTGCAATTTGCAAGACTCGGCGAAGCTCCGGAAACGATTCGTCGCCCTGGACCCGGAGGGAATTCCCCCGCTGCGCACGCCAGCCGCATTCCCGCGGGCCATCCGGAAGGCTATCTCGAAGCGTTCGCGCAGCTCTACACCGATCTCGCCGAGCAAATCTACGCGCGCCGGGAAGGTCGCTCGCCCTCGCTCGCATCCCTGCTCGTGCCCAACGTAGAGGACGGCGTCGAAGGTATGCGCTTCATCGCCGCCACTCTCGACTCCGGCCGCCGCAACGCCGCCTGGGTCGACCTGCACCCCAATTCAAAGTGATTTCAGTCTGGAGAATACTCGCCTAGTTCATGGCGCGGGAGCCGGGCAGCCGGTCGCATCCAATTCCCGCAATTCCTTGATAGCCCGCGCGCTGCCTTTTTTCGAAGCCACAAACAGCAATACGCGCGCCTGATCGCAATTCGCCGGGACCCCGTCCCCACGCAAGTAAAGGTCCGCAAGCGTTAACGCCGCCTGAACATTTCCGCCTTCGACGGCAGACCACAGTTGCTGCGGTGACGCTACGCTCTTTTTTGCGCTCCTGGTTTCGCGCGATTGCGCCAGCGCGACGGAGAGTGCATGTGAACTTCCCGCTGAAGGATTATCGAGAGATTGCAGACGAGGTTTCGCAACGGTTGAGCTCAGGGGATTGTCTGGCGAATCGCCCGCCTGCGTCGACCGCGGCGTTTTTACCGCCGCAGAGGCGATGGAGCCGCGCCTTGTGCCGGACGCGGATACCCCGGCTTGAGGTCCTGAATTTGCGACCGCCGTTTGTCCTGTAGCCGCTGCTGCCGTGGCAGCGAGCTGTTTGCCGCTGTTGGAATACTTGACAGCAGGTATGGCCACCGCAGAAGTCACCAGAATCCCCAGAAGGACGCCCCGAACAAATTGCCGACGAGTGGCAGAGCGGTACCGCTCCTGTGGAACCAGCTCCGTTGCAGTAGAAGGTGCCGCAGACGTAACGGCCTCGGAGCCGGAGTTCTCAACAGCTACGGCTTTGCGTCTGAAGCTTTGACTGATCCAGTTTCGAATCTGATTGCGAGCGCTTGGGCTAAGCTCCTGAAACCTCAATCCTCCCACCTTTCTTGTGGCGTCCGTCCACGCAAGCTTGCCGATTGCTTCGATTCGGTCCGAGAGATCGAGTGAGAACCAGAAATGAATTGGCCCTCTCCGATGTTGGACAGGCGCAAACGCCTCAAAGCTGAGTCCTCCCTCGGAAAGATTCAACACCTTGCCACCGTCGTCGTGTTCCAACTGAATGAAAGCCAGTGTGTCGGGAACTGCCCTCAGCTGCCGGCGATTTGTGTTCATTTTTTACAGCATTTCTTGAATTTTCGGCCCAGTCTTCAGCGGCTACGTACGAGGGATAAGGCCGAATCGGCGGGCCCAGGACAGGGGTGAGGCTCAACCAGAAACCCTCGCATCATACTTGGACGTCCCCTATTCCCAAAGAGTTTTCTTTGCAAAGAAAGAATCAATAAGGCCGCGACAGTTTAAAACGCAGCCCGCCACATCGTATTTTTGCGGCGTTGAGGGAGAAAGAGGCGGGCTTTCGCCATCATTGGTTAGCTAGCCCGGCAGCGCGTGGACCTGCCGGTTCGTCGATGGTTGGCAAATCCGCGCATGCGAAAGAACTGACATTGATAATTGGCAACGGGAAGGGCACCCTGAAGCAGGGACACAAAATCATGTCCGCAGATTTTATGCGCCGCGCCATTGCCTTGGGACTCGAGAACGTTCGCACCGGCGGGGGCGGCCCGTTCGCCGCACTGGTAGTGAAGGACGGCCGCGTGGTGGCCGAAGGCGCCAACCGCGTCACAACTACGAACGATCCCACCGCGCACGCCGAAGTTGTGGCGATCCGCGAAGCCTGCCGCAGGCTCGGCGATTTCCAGCTTTCCGGCTGCGACCTCTACACCACGTGCGAGCCTTGCCCGATGTGCCTCGGAGCTATTTACTGGGCGCGCTCCGCGCGCGTCTTCTATGCTTGCCTGGCTGCCGATGCCGCCGCGGCTGGATTTGACGATGCACTCATTTACGAAGAGCTGAAGCGTCCGCTCGCCGCGCGCCGCATGCCCATGGAGCAGCTTCTTCGCGACGAGTCCCTGGCGATTTTTTCGCTCTGGAAGCGCCAGGAAAAGAAGATCCCATACTGAAAGCAGGCAAGTCCAAGGCCCAAGACTTAGCCCGGGCCCCTTGGGGATTGCAATCGGTTGCGATACGCTTCCGCTGCTGATCGCCCCAGAAAAACATGTAGGCTTCGAACTTGCGCCTCAAAGCATTCCTCTCTCGACGCGTAGTGACGCCGCACGGAATTGAGGCGGCGGCTGTGCTCTTCCAAGATGGGCGGATCCTTGATGTTGTTTCACCGGATCAACTGCCCGCGGAGACGTCCGTGACGGATTTTGGCGACGCCGCTATTCTGCCGGGGCTGGTGGACTCTCACGTCCACATCAATGAACCGGGGCGGACGGAATGGGAAGGATTCCGAACAGCGACACGTGCGGCCGCAGCCGGTGGTTACACATTGCTCGTGGACATGCCACTCAACTGCCTGCCACCGACGACGACCGTTGGTGCACTTGAAGCAAAACGCAAAGCCGCGAGCGGCCAGTGCCGTGTGGACTGGATGGCGTGGGGCGGAGTGGTAAGCAACAACCAGGAGCATATCGAAGGTTTGGCAGCCGCAGGTGTACCGGGATTTAAATGCTTCCTCATTCATC
>Ga0307479_10004661_pt1 | contig 12568 bp, 12 predicted proteins | sample atmos_gasesECM4C_FD_203743 | JGI IMG/M metagenome (GOLD analysis project Ga0307479, IMG submission 203743) | Hardwood forest soil microbial communities from Morgan-Monroe State Forest, Indiana, United States - atmos_gasesECM4C_515 | ecosystem: Environmental > Terrestrial > Soil > Temperate...
TGGCCTCGACCCTTCCCCGCACGCTGACCGCCGGCCTGACAGCACAGGGCGTACCTGCCTCAGTGGCCACCCAGGTGAGCCACTTGCCGCCGGTCAGCACGATGTTCGCCGCGCTGCTCGGCTACAATCCGGTGCAGAACTTGCTCGCTCCGTCCGGGACGCTCGCCAAGCTGCCCGCGCACAACGCGGCGGTGCTGACCGGCAGGCAGTTCTTCCCGCACCTGATCTCCGCGCCGTTCCATCACGGCCTGGTCATCGTGTTTACCGCCGCGGCGATCATGTCCATCACCGGCGCCCTGGTTTCGCTGCTGCGCGGCAAGCAGTTCTATTGGGACGACGACCAGCCCGACGACGTACGCGCCGCGGTACCAGCCGCGGCCTCCGACTAGACCCGGTTCGCTCGGAGGGCTGTACACTGGCGGCTGTGCCGCGATATGAGTACCGATGCCGCGCCTGCGGTGACACCTTTGAGCTGACCCGTCCAATGAGCGAGTCGTCAGCGACTGGCCGGTGCCCGCAAGGCCACGACGACACGGTGAAACTGCTCTCCACGGTGGCGGTCGGTGGCATGGCCACCGGACGCAGCGGGCCAGCGGAGAGTTCCGGCGGTGGGGGTTGTTGCGGCGGTGCCTGCGGCTGCGGCTGAGAACGCTCAGCCGATCTGGCCGCATCTCCCTTAATGTCTCAGATGAGACAGTCTGCGTGCCTCGTGCGGAACAGCGCGCTGCCGCGGTGCTTGCTTAGCTAGCCGCATGGGTGTCCACCCTCGCGGCTACGGAGGCGAGCGCAATGGCAACGGCGATGACAGATGATCGTATGGTCCCCGACCGGGAACTCGCGAGAGAACTCATCGGTGACATGGCTGGGCTGCTGAACGACATCCGTCCCACCATGTTCCTGAACGGCATTATCCTGGCCGCCCTTACCCTCGGCATCGCGCTCGAGGCCGCGCTCGCACCTGCTCCGCTGCCCCCTGGCGCGGGCGGCATCGCCAGCGGAGTACTCCTCGCTTGCCTGGTCCTCTGCTGGACTGCTGCGGTGGCACTGCTCGCACTGGCCGGTCGGCCGGTCTTGGGCATCGTCAGCGACCACCGGTGGAAGGCAGGCGCGCCGCTCGATCCCAGAGCACGGTGGCTGAGCCTCCCGCCCATCGAAGCCACCCCAGAGGAATGGACCTGGGTGCGTGCGCACCTGCTAGTCGGCGCCGCACGCATCCGGATGAGCCGGGTCCAGGCCGCCCTGACCTGGACGCTCGTCACTACCGGGCTCTTCCTAGCGTGGACAGCGGTGGCATTCCTCGTCCGCTGAGGCTTGCCTACCGCCAGATTGTGAGGCAACGATGAAACGAAGCCGCGACCCATGCTGCAACCGCTCCGTCACCAGTGGAGCGCAGAGGCTAGCCGGGCTGCTGATGGAGCTGGCGGCGCAGCACGGCATTCCTCGATCACTGAGGGTTTCCAATGCCGCATCGATGAGTCATTGTTGAGACAAAGCCGTGAACGACAATGCTTCACAAGCGGGTTAACGAACATGCTCAGGCCGGAACCGCGCGACGGGTTCTGGCATCTTCTCAGCGGGTCCGATCAGAGTGCCCTGTCCGATCTCGGCCGGTTCAGTTCGTTCCCGGCCGGGGCCACGATGTGCTTGGAAGGAGAACCGACGACGCACCTATTCGTCCTGGTCAGCGGCTGGGTTAAGATCGTATCAGTGACCCGCGACGGGCAGGAAGTCGTGCTCGCCCTGCGTGGTAATGGCGACATCATCGGCGAGATCGCAGGTGAGGCCACCGGACATCGGACAGCCACCGCGCGAACCATCGGCAGGGTGCGTTCGCTGATTGTCACGCACGACGAGTTCGACTCATTCCTCGACACCCACACGCGCGCGGATCGCGCGTACCGGCATGTCGTAACGCAACGATTGAACGAAGCCTCCGCCGCACTCCTCTGGCGCTCCACCTCCAACGGCGCGCAGCGGCTCGCCGGATTGCTAGTTGACCTAGCGAACCGGTACGGCATGCAGAAAGCAGGCGCGCTGGAAGTTGAGATGCCCCTATCACAGGAGGGACTGGCGAGTCTGGCAGGCACGTCGCGGGCAACAATGGCCCGGGCGCTCACTGGCTGGCGCCGTCGCGGCCTTGTCCGTACCGGCTACCGGCATATTACGATCATTGACATTGACGAGCTGCAGAAGATAGCGCGGCGATTAGACTTGGCTACTGTCGCGCGGTGAGATCGTGATTCTCAACATCTAGGTCGCCATTCCGGATGCGCGCCACGAGCTCACGCCAGCGATTCACGGCAACCATGAGGACCGCACCCGACTCATCGCGCGAATCTCTGATGAGGACGGACGAGCGGTCGAATGCCACTTCGACGCAAGCACCTCCGCTCTCACTGGCGCGGCTCTTGCGCCATACAGGCACGGGATAGTGGGCTGGCTGCACAGGCATCCAACGACCCTCCGTTCGCCAGGCACCGCGAAGATCCGTGGTAACTCAGGCTGGACGCGGAACCCGCATGGAATCAACAGGGCGCACGCAACCACCTTTGACCGCTCTGGCTAAGAGTGTAAACGTTTTTGCTGGAAACGCCCATGGTCTAGACAACCAGAACTGCCGTTACATGATTTTCCCAGCTTACGATTGGTGAGCCTCAAAGCCCGATTGGTCCCTGTGGCAAGAAAGCCTGAAATCGACTCAAGACATTTCTTCCGCCACGCTGAGCATGAACTCGATTGACTCGCCTGCAGACAGCGCGCCGCCAAGGAGTTTCTCGAAGGCGTCCCTGTACTCCGCTATCTGAACGTCGTCGCCGGAGATCATTGAGATCACTTCCCGGCCCGGGTCCAGATAGAGGATGTCCGGCAGACCCCCGTCGAACTCCAGCAGGGTGAACGGCCCAGTGTGCCCAGCATGCGCGCCAGCGCTGAACGGGATCAACCGAACGGTTATCCGCTCGTCGCCGCGGGCCTTAGCCGCGATATTACGGAGTTGGTCGGGCATGATCCCCGGGTCCGTCTGGATCCCGACGTGCCGCCGTATGACGGCTTCGTCCAAGACGAAGTACTGGCGGGGCGGAGGTGTCCGCTTCGCCAACTCCGCCTGGCGAAGCAACCGGAGCTTGACCGCCGAAGCAATCTTGACCCTGTCCTCCACCGTGGTCGCGGCGAGCTCCTGCGCGTAACCGCTAGTCTGAAGCAGACCAGGCATTACTGTGCTCTGAAACGTTCTGATGAACGAGGCTCCCGCCTCATAGCCGACATAGTTCACGTACGTAAGGGCAAGATCCGCGCGATAGTCGTCCCACCAGCCCCGTTCGCGCGCTCCCCGATTCAGAGCCTGCATGCGCTCACGTTGACTCTCAGACGTGACACCATACACATCCATGAGCGCATCAAGGTCCACTTTGGTGATCGAGCTGCGCCCGCCTTCCACCCTGATCAGCTTTGACGGTGACCACTCAAGTTCCGTCGCAACCTGTTCTTGGGTAAGCTCTTTCTCCTTGCGCAGCCGCACCAATTCGCCGCGCAGAAGAGCACTCAGTACAACCGGCCCCTGGTCGTTAGGCATGATCGACTGTCACTCTCCGTGCTTGCTAGGCGGCGCCCAAAGGTTGCCGATTGACAGGTTGCAAACGGCAAGCCGCCAGTGTAGCAGCTCCCAACATGTACGCAAGCCGAAACCCCGAGTCGGAGTTCGATGCGTCACTCTGCTGCGCAGCATACCAAAGCAACCGATTGTCAAGTGCTAGCTGTCAGCTTGCCATGTCACTAACTGGCACATGACGATTTAGTCTGATAACATGATCTTCTTCGTAAACATGACAGGCAAGAGGCGAGAGGCTGCTGATGTTTACACACAGTCACTCTAGGTGCCTGCAGGCGACGAAGAGCTTCGCCGAGACCGGGACTCCGGACGCTGCAGGGGAAGCAGCAGCTTACAGACACGGGAAAGGGCCGCCCCAACAGTCATCACGATCGATCGGCTGGCACCTATGGATCGAGAGACTGGCGGGGCGACCCTAGCAAGACCGCCCAGAACAGGACCCGCCAAGATAAAGGGGCAACATGACACCGTATGGCCGGTGCACATCACTGGCAAGAGCCACGTCAAACCCAATCGAACCAGACATGGCACTTACCGCTTCCTGGACCAGGCAAGTCGCCCTATGCGGCGCAAACAGTATACCTCCGAATTGGAGGTCGCACTATAGGAGTGCGACGGTTGCGATGCCCGATTCCCGTCCCGCGCCCTTTAACACGTGCATTATCCACAGGCTGGTGGGAGGAGGCGAGGACATGAGCCAGTGGGCCAGCCTGCCCGATCGGCGTGAAATCGCTGCCACAGCTAGGCGAAGCCTCCGGCGATCACCATCCGGCAAGGGCGGCCGCAAGTTGTGGCGCGTCGCCTTGTCGATCGCGAGCGCGGGGCTCAACGTGCGGTTCAGTATTGAGCGGAGTAAGACCGGGAAATACCACGCCCCCCGGCAGCTACCTGCGGATTCGGCGTCAGGCCAGCAGTCCGGCAACACTGACGCACCTAGCCAAAGCCAATCCATGCAGACCGGATTCGCCTCGCCAGGACTGGACGGGGCACAAGCAGGCTACAGCGGCAAGCGTGCTCATTCGACTTCACGACGAGACAATTCGGATGCGATTGACTTCTGGGCTGCTCTTGACGCGGACGAGCGTGAAGCTTTCATCACACTCGCTGACGAGCGGACTTTCGCCGCGGGTGCCAAGCTGATGCAGGAAGGTGAGCAGGCAAATCATGTCGCGGTCATCTACGACGGCCGGGTTCGGATCCTTGTCCGGGAGAATGAGCGCACCAGGATCCTGGCGGAGCGCGGCCCAGGTGAGCTCATCGGTGAGCGGGCCGCCCTACGCATAAGCGTGCGGTCCGCCACGGTGATTGCCTTGGAGAGAGTCCATGCGCTAGTCGTGAGCACTGAGGACTTCGCGGCTTTCGTGAGCGACCATCCCGGTGTCCTCGAAATCCTGGAGGGTCAGATCTACGACCGGTTGACTGAGCGGACACCCGATGGTGAGCTCGGCGCGACGCGGCCGCTATCCGGGCAGTACTGCACAATCATCTACACCGATGTAGTAGGTTTTGCTGGCGATATGCGCAACGACCTTGATCGTCTCGTGGTCCGCCAGGTGACTGGGGACATAACTCGGGCCGCCCTCGATCCCTTCCGACACTCATGCACATTTGGGGATCGCGGTGATGGCCTTCTGATCGTCGTAACGCCAAACATCCCAACCACGGTGGTGCTGGAGCGATTGCTCACGGTGCTGCCTACAGAACTGGAAAGACACAACCGCGGCGGACGTACTGCAGTCCGGGTGCAGCTCCGGGCGGCCATAAGTGTCGGTCCGGTCGTCCAGGACGGCACAGGTGTAAACGGCGAGGCGATCATCTTCGCCGCCCGGATGCTGGAGGAGGAGGCGTTCAAGAGCGCCATTGCGGACTCCCATTCGGTACTCGGTCTCATCACCTCGGATTTCGTATACGAGACGGCGATCAAGCATGCTGAGTACCCAGTCGATCGGGCGAACTATGTCCCAGTACGGGTCCAGGTCAAGGAATCCCGCATGTCTGCCTGGATGCAGATGGTAAATCCCCACTGACTTGTGGTACAGGGCCTCCTGCAAAGTCTCGGTCATCGGCGAGATGGGCGGGAGCGGCGGATTCGGCGGTGCGCGTGTCATCGGCGGGGCCGGCGGCTGTGCGGACCGCGCTGCCGAGCGCCCATTTGGTCGTGGTGACCACACCGATGCCTATGACGACGACTCCGCAGCTAGCCAGCACCAGCCAGGCCGGATGGCTGGCCGCGATGAAGCGCGTCCGCAGCGGACCGTGCAGGCCCGCGGCCAGGATCGAGCCGGTGACGGCGATGCCGAGCGACTGGCCGATCTGGCGACTGGTCGACGCGATGCCCGACGCCACGCCTGCCTGAGCGTCGGGCAGACCGGACACGGCTGCTTGTGTGATCGGCGCGTTCACCAGGCCAGAGCCGATGCCGAACACGGTCAGCGCGGCGAGCACAGCGACGGTCGAGGACGGCACCGTGAGCTGGGACAGCAACACTCCCCCGGCCGCAAGCGCGGCGCCCGCGCCCAGCATCGGCACCCTGGCCCCACGACGCGCGAGCACCTGGCCGGAGACGACCGAGCAGACGCCCAGCGCGACCGCCATCGGGGCTAGATGCAGTGCGGCCTGCAGCGCTGAGAGGTTCCGCACGTCCTGCAGGTACAAGGTGGCCAGCAGCAGGCAGCCGGCCAGCGCACCGCTGGCGGTGATCGCGGTCAGCACCGAGCCGACCAGCGGTGCGCTGCGGAAGAACCTCGGGTCGAGCACCGGCTCCAACCGCCGGGTCTCGAATCTGACCAGCCCGGCGAGCGCTACCGCCGAGGTGGCGAACAGGGTGAGGATCAGCGGCGAGGTCCAGCCGCGACCGGGACCCTCGATGATCGCGTAGGTCAATGACCCGAGCATCACGATGATGAACCCCTGACCGAGCGGGTCGGGCCGCCGCGCCTTCGGCGCGCGGGACTCGGGCACGAACCGCACGGTCAGGACGATGGCGACCAGGCCTACCGGGATGTTCACCCAGAACGCACCGCGCCAGCCCACCGAGTCGACGAGCAAGCCGCCGACCACCGGGCCGAGCGCCATGGACAGGCCGTACGCCCCGCCCCAGAGACCGATTGCCCGGGCGCGCTCGGCTCGCTCGGTAAACGTGTTGGCGATGATCGACATGGCCACCGGGTTCAGCATGGAGCCGCCGACCGCCTGCATCATCCGGAACACGATCAGCCAGCCCAGTGTCGGAGCCAGGCTGCACAGCCCGGACCCGACGGTGAACACCACCAGCCCGGTCACGAATACCCGGCGGCGGCCGATGCGATCCGCAGTCGCGCCAGAGAACATCAGCAGGCTGGCCAGCACGAGGGTATATCCGTCGATCGTCCACTGCAGGCCCGACACGCCTGCGTGCAGGTTCCGGCCGATGGCTGGCAACGCGACGAAAACGATCGTGCCGTCCAATCCGACGATGAACAGGCTGGAACAGCAGATGATCAGCACCAGCATTCGGCGCTTGCGGCTCAATTCCGGCAGCTGCGCCTCCCAGCTAGTTGCGTCTCACCAACTAACTATCGTACGCGGGAGGTCGGGGAGGTACCAGCTCAGGCCAGCTGGGCATACCAGCTCAGGCCAGCTGGGCCTACCAGCTCAGCCGGGCGGCGGTGGCTTTGGCCCAGCGGGTGCTGCAGAGCAATCCGAGCACCAGGACGGCGTAGCCGCAGCAGGCCATGATCCACCAGCCAGCATGCGCGGCGTGCACGAAGCCGGTCCGCATCGACCCGCGCATGCTGGCGGCCAGCACCGAGCCAACGATGGCGACGCCCAGCGACTGGCCGAGTTGGCGGCTTGAGGAGTTCAGGCCCGACGCCATGCCGGCCTGGCTCTTCGGCACTCCGGACATCACACCGTTGGTGATCGGCGAGCTGACCATCCCGGTGCCCACCCCGAACAGGCCGTAGGCACAGATCAGGTACCAGGCTGGCGTGACGCCGGTGAGCCGGGACAGCAGCGCGCTGCTGATCGTGAGCGCGGCACCCGCGATGACCAGCGGCAGCCTGGGCCCGCGCAGGGCCACCATCCGGCCAGCCAGCGGCGCGCATGCCGCCATCACCACTGGCATCGGCAGCAAGGTCAGACCTGCTCGCAGCGCCGTCATTCCCCGCACGTCCTGCAGGTACAAGGTGGACAAGAACAAGAACCCGGCCATCGAGGCGATCGCGCACACGGCGGTCAGGTTGGCGCCGGCGAACGGAATGCTGCGGAAGAACCGGAAGTCCAGCATCGGGTCGGCCCGCCGCGGCTCGTAGGCCAGCAGCACCGCGAGCGCCGCCACGGACAGCGCGAAGAAGCCGAAGATCTGCGGCGAGAACCAGCCGAAGCTGGGGCCCTCGATGATCGCGTACGCCAGCGAGCCGAGCATCACGATCAGGACGAACTGACCCACCGGGTCCGACCGGCGCGTCCTGGTCGCCCGGGAGTCGGGAACGAACAGCGCGGTCAGCGAGATGGCGGCTAGTCCGACCGGGATGTTCGCCCAGAAGATGCCCCGCCAGCCGACGGACCCGACCAGCACCCCGCCGAGCACGGGGCCGAGCGCCATGGACAGGCCGAACACGCCGTCCCAGATACCGATGGCCCTGGCTCGCTCGGCCTTGCCGGTGAAGGTGTTGGTGATGATGCCGAGTGCCGCCGGGTTGAGCATCGAGCCGCCGATCCCCTGCAACACCCGGAATGCGATCAGCCAGCCCAAGCTTGGCGCGAGGCTGCACATCCACGATCCAAGGGTGAACAGCGACAGCCCGACCTGGAAGATGGTCCGGCGGCCGATCCGGTCGGCCAGCGCACCGGAAAACATCAGCAGTCCGGCCAGCACGATCGTGTAGGAGGCCACGGTCCATTGCAGGCCGGACACCCCAGCGTGCAGGGTCTTGCCGATGGACGGCAGGCCGACGTTCACGATCGTGTTGTCCAGGCCCACCATGAACAAGCTCATGCAGCACACGGCGAGCATCAGTGCACGCCGGCCCGCGCCGACGGTCGGTTCGTTGGCTGGGAGGGGAACCCTCGTACGTTCCTGTGACCATATAGGTGCGTTCAGTGACCGAAGTTCGGTAGCCTTAACCGGAGCCTGCATGTGTGTGACCCTTTGGTTCTTAGGTTGCGGACCAGGTGATGTGCAGCTTGTCGAACCCGTAAATGCCCTCGACGCCGCCCAGCCGCGGCGGGCCGTCCAGGGCCAGACCCGGCGTCCGCGGCGCGAGGAAGGCCAGCGCTTCCTCGAGCTCCGCGCGGGCCAGGTTGACGCCGAGACAGTAGTGCGGCCCGGCGCCGAAGGTGAGGACCCGCGAGTCGCGGGGCGCGGTGATGTCGAAGCGCTCGCCGCTGGGGCCCTCGCGGTTGGCCCGCTCCGCGCAGATCGCCACGATCGTGCCGGCCGGGAACAGTACGCCGCGATGCTCGATGTCGGCCAGGCAGATTCTGGCCGTGAACGGCGTGACCGGCTCGAACCGGAGGACCTCCTCGACCGCGCTGGAGGCGAGCACGGGTCGTTCGGCGAGCAGATCCCACTGGGCCGGATGGGCCGCGAACAGCCGGATCGCGTGCGCCAACTGCCCCGCGGTGGTGTCAATCCCGCCGGCCAGCAAGTTCACCACCAGGTTGACGCACTCCTCGGCGGAAAGCACGTCGCCGTCCTCGCTCGCCTCGAGCAGTCCGCTGATCAGGTCGTCGCCTCCTGGCCGCCGCCGTCTGGCTTCGATGAGGTCGGTCACATACTCCTGCACCTCTTTGACCGCGCGCTCGATCTCGGTCAGGTTCAGCTCCAGCGCCCGGATGTCGAACTGGCGCTGTACCCAGCTGGACCACTCGTGCAGCCGACCCGCGTCCTGGTGCGGAGCGCCCAGCACCGTCGCGATGGTCAGCGACGGGTACGGCCGCGCCAGCGCGGGGACGAAATCACAACGGCCGTAGGCGGAAACCCGCGCCCACAGCCGCTCAAGGAAACCTCGCATCACGGGCCGCCAGCGGTCGGCGGCTCGCGGCGCGAATGCGCGCCCGGCCAGCGCTCGCAACCGGCGATGCTCCTCGCCGGTGAGGTTGAGGATGTTCGTGTCGATGTGCGCGGCCAGCGGTCCGTCGATCACGCCGAAGAACTCGGCGATCTGGCGACCAGGGAACGCCGTCGCCCTCGACCGGAGGAAGAACTCGCCCGAATCGTGATCGAGCACGATGTAGGCCAGCGGTGAGCGAGCCAGCCAGTGCTGCTGCCCCGATCGAGCCAACAGAGCGTGGTACGTGTCCGCTGAGAAGTCCGGCGCCGTGTAGTCGAACGCCGGTAGGTCAAGATCGGACACAAGGTTCATAACAGATATGACGGTACTCCGAAGCTGACCGTAGTCAAGTGGTTACGGTTAGCATTTCTGGGCGGATTCAAGCCGCACTGCCAGCGCGGAGCGTGTCCTCGGTCTAAATTTGGCTCTGGAGGGGGGAAAGGTGAGCCGCAGGCTGCTGCAGCTGGTCATGCCGGTCAGTCCGGACCGCAGAATGTTCCGGATCCACGATCCGGCCGTCGACCCGGACGCGCCGGGCGGTCCCTTGCCGCCTGTAGGCGCATTGATCAGCACCAACCGTGAGCAGATCTGGGTGGGCAGCCTCCAGCAGGACATCGACGTACGGGTGGTGCTCGAAGAATGGGACGGCGCTCCCCCGCCGTGCGGTGACGCGTGGGACGAGGAAGCCAAAGGCAGCGTCTACCTGCGCGGACAGCTCACCCTCGACATGGGCGGCGCGGGCACGGCGGTACGCAGCCTGCGGCTGACCGGTGGCGTCGGTGACTACTCGGTGCGGGTTTACGCGAGCAACCGGGCAGAGGTGACGCAACGCTATGCGGACCTGTTCGATCGGCACCGTAACCCGCTCAGCGACGACTTCCAGCAGGAGAAGCGCGCGCTCGAAGGGCTGGAGCGCTACCTCGTGCAACTGTGGCGGGGGTCGTTACTGGTGACCGGCTGAGGTCCCGCTGGTTTTACCCTTGCTGCCCGTCGGCGTGGCGGACGCGGTCGCGGCCCGGTTCCGGATCGCCGCGCTGGCGGTGCCAGTCCTGGCGGCCTTCCCGCTCTTGTTCGCCGCGGCAGCTGTGTTCGCTGCGCCAGTATGGCGAGCACCCGCGCCCGTGCTGGCGGTGACCGGGCTGATCTGAACGGGGCTGCCGCCGCCGGTGGCTGAGATCTGGGTCTGGCTCGGCAGTGTCGCCTGGCCGCTCGAGGGCGCCTTGGCGCCATGCGCGCGGAACGGGATCATCGCGTAGACCATCAGCGAGATCATCGCTACCAGCAATACGGTGAACAGCGAGCCGATGATGCGCGCTCGCGGCGAGCGGAGCACAGCCGCCGGACCTGGGCGCCGGAAGCTGGTCATGCACGCGGCCAGGCCGGGCTCCTCAGCGGCCAGCCGTCGCTCGATTTCAGCGAGCACGCGCTGCTCGTCCATCGACAGCGCCATAGCGCCACCTCCGCCTCGCGCGCCGGGTTGTACTCCCTCAACTATCCCCTAGCTGACGACCTTTATCCAATTGTTCTGGCTTTGTACTTGGCTCGTTTTTTCATCAGGCGAGATCCCTGGCGCGCCGCGGATGGACAGCCGGCGCCGCCGTACGTCGCACTGTGCGGTGGCGGTGTTTGCCTTACGGCTGGTCTCGTTCTAGAGTTCGATACATGCGTTGGGATTCTCTCCGGCTCGACGACGGACTGGACGGCTCGCTGCCGCTGGCCGGGAGCGGCACGGCGGGGCCGCAGGCAGTGCCGCTGATCGAGCGCGGGGCGGTGGCGCGGACCTTCGACACACCCGGGTTCCGGGGCATGACGTTCTACGAGGTCCAGGCCAGGTCCATCGTGAACCGGGTGCCCGAGGCGTCCCGCATGCCCTTCCGCTGGACCATCAACCCGTACCGCGGCTGCCAGCATGGGTGTACTTACTGCTTTGCCCGGAATACCCATACATATCTGGACCTAGACGCAGGCGCTGACTTCGACTCCAAGGTCGTGGTGAAGGTGAACGCGCCTGAGTTGCTGCGGAAGAAGCTGGCGTCGCCGGGGTGGCAGGGCGAGCACATCGCGATGGGCACCAACGTCGACTGCTATCAGCGCGCGGAAGGACGCTACCGGCTGATGCCGGGGATCATCAGCGCGCTCCTGGACGCCGCGAATCCGTTCTCGATCCTGACCAAGGGCACGTTGATCCTGCGCGACATCGAGCTGCTCGCGGCGGCGGCTGAGGTCACCGACGTGGGCCTGAACGTGTCATGTGGCTTTGTCGACAACGAGCTATGGCGATCTGTCGAGTCCGGAACCCCCGCGCCGACCCGGCGGCTCGAGGCATGCGCGACGCTGAACGACCGCGGGCTCGGCTGCGGTGTGCTGATGGGGCCGGTCATCCCCTACTTGTCCGACTCCCCCGCGCAGTTGGAAGCGACGATCCGGCGGATCGCGGACGCGGGCGCGATCCACGTCACGCCTATCGTGCTTCATCTGCGGCCGGGGACCCGCGACTGGTACTTCCAGTGGTTGCGGGAAAACCACCCGGGGCTGGTCGAGCCGTACCAGCAGCTCTACGGGCGAGGCGCGTATGCACCGAAGGCCTACCAGGCCAGGATCTCCGGGCAGGTGCGAGAGCTCGCCAAGCGATATGGCATCGGCCGGGCCCGTGGCAGCGCCGGCGGGCGTGGTGGGCGTGGTGGGGGCAGCGGGCTGGGCATTGACGGGCAGCGAGTCGAGGTGCCACGGCCGCCGGCGCGCCAGCTTCCCGAGCAGCTGACACTGGAACTTTGAAGCTATGCGGAAGTTATTGCGTCATATAGGGCTTGTCGGTCATTAAGTAGTGGTTTCCGGTTCTGGTGTGTCAGGATGTGCTATGGCGGTTTCCGGGGATGCTGTGGCGGTGCTGGCGGCGAAGTTCGCGGTGATGCGGAAGGTCGCGGAC
>Ga0307479_10004662_pt1 | contig 12567 bp, 7 predicted proteins | sample atmos_gasesECM4C_FD_203743 | JGI IMG/M metagenome (GOLD analysis project Ga0307479, IMG submission 203743) | Hardwood forest soil microbial communities from Morgan-Monroe State Forest, Indiana, United States - atmos_gasesECM4C_515 | ecosystem: Environmental > Terrestrial > Soil > Temperate...
TGCGTTACTCACCACCACACGAAAAGTCGAGCCGCTATCTGCGACTGCCGTCGCCGGCGTGATGTAGCTGGACGATGTTGCACCGCTGATGTTTGTATTATTCTTCTGCCACTGATAGCTCAAGGGTGCCGTGCCGGCCGCCACCACTGCGAAGGTCGCCGCCTGGCCCGCCGTCACCGTTTGGCTTGAGGGTTGCGCAGAAATCGTTGGCGCCACGGGAGCCGGATTCACCGTCAGCGTCGCCGCCGCACTCGTGATGCTTCCCGCTGTGTTACTCACTACCACGCCAAAGGTGCTGCCGCTGTCTGCGACTACCGTTGAGGGCGTCGTATAACTAGCCGACGTCGCGCCAGCGATGTTTGCGCCATTCTTCTGCCACTGGTAGCTCAGTGGCGCCGTGCCGGCCGCTACCACTGCGAAAGTCGCCGTCTGGCCCGCCGTCACCGTCTGGTTCGCAGGTTGTGTGATGATCGTCGGTACAACGGCGGCCGGGGTGACTGAAAGCGTGGCGGCGGTGCTTGTGACGCTGCCCTTCATATTGCTAACGACGACCTTGAAGGTTGCGCCGTCATCGGAAAGCGCCGTGGCGGGAGTTGTATAGCTGGGAGACGTTGCACCGCCGATGTTCACGGCATTTTTCTGCCACTGATAGCTCAGTGGAGCTGTGCCGGTCGCGGCCACGCTAAACGTTGCCGTCTGACCGGTGGTCACCGCTTGATTTGCGGGTTGCGTCGTGATCGTCGGCGCCACAGACGAGGCATTTACGGTGAGTGTGACCAGATTGCTCTGGGCGCTCCCACCGGAGTTGCTCACCACCACTAAAAATGTTGCGCCGCTCTCCGCGGTCGTTGTCGCTGGGGTCGTATAGCTGGCCGAAGTTGCGCCAGCAATGCTCGCGCCATTCTTCTGCCACTGGTAGTTCAACGGCGCCGTGCCTGTCGCTACCACCGCGAAAGTCGCTGTCTGGCCCGCCGTCACCGTCTGATTCACAGGTTGCGTCGTGATTGCTGGTGCTACCGCCGCTGCATTCACTGTCAGTATCGCCAGATTGCTCTGGGCGCTCCCGACGGAGTTGCTTACGACTACCTGGAATGTGGAGCCGCTGTCCGCGCTGGTGGTCGCTGGCGTTGTATAGCTAGCTGACGCTGCCCCCGCGATGCTCGCACCATTTTTCTGCCACTGATAGTTCAACGGCGCCGTGCCCGTCGCCACTACTGCGAAAGTTGCTGTCTGGCCCACATTCACTGTTTGATTCGCAGGTTCCGCTGCGATTGTCGGCGCCGTCCCCCCTGGATTCACAGTCAGCAAGGCTGGATTGCTTGAAGCGTTCCCCGCTGAATTGCCCACCACGACCATAAACGTCGCGCCGTTGTCCGCGCTCGTGGTTGGTGGGGTGGTATAGCTAGCCAAGGTCGCGCCAGTGATGATTGCGCCATTCTTCTGCCACTGGTAGCTCAGCGGTGCCGTTCCCGTCGCAGTAACGGCAAAACTCGCAGTCTGCCCCACGGTCACCGTTTGGTTCGAAGGGGAAGTCATTAAGGCAGGGGCAACGGGATTGAGATTGGAAGTCGAGGTCGCGGACTTCACTGCGCCTGCACAGCCGACGGTGACAAAACTCACCGCCACAACGGTTAGTAGTGCCAGAATAAGACTGCTAACCCGTCCCCTCATCAACGATGCCCCCGTAAGTCCCTCTGCTGGAGTTAGAAACAAACGCTGGCTGTACTGCCCATAGCGAGAACACGCCCGAAACGCGACCTGTAGCTTAGGCCCGCCTCCCTAGCCCTCTAATGCCACAGGCTAATCGTAGATCAGAGATTTGTATACTGGCCGAAAGTCTAACAAAAGGACAGGGCTGTTGACTGACCCTAGAGGGACAAACGTCTGCCGGTGTCCCGTCGTCCCGAGATGCCAAACTCTGGGCTATGACCGGCGCACGGCTCGGATGAGTGGAGAAGCCAGTTGTTGAGAATAAGCGGATCGTTCGTCACGTGTTAGCCCTAGATACCAGGACCCCAGGAGCGCCACTGGCAGAACGATACCCACTTGGAGGAAGAAGAAGCCTAGAGTGGGTGCAGGCCAAAATCTACCCACGATGTAGCTGCATATTGCGAAGGGAAGTACTGCAATGGCGGGGACGACCCAGAGAGAAACTATGTACTTATGGATGGGAATGCCCAAGATCCGCCGAACGTACCACGGCCAGAAGAACAAGCTCACCACCACGTTCGGAATCGCTGTGCCCCATGCGACACCGAGAATTCCCATGGTTCGGACCAGAGCAATGCTGAGCGCCAGGTTGGCAAGTCCTTCAGCCAACGCGATTGGCACCAATGGTTTGTGACGAGTGATACCGAGCATGACGGAAGTAAAGACGGCAACTCCGGCACCAAAGAACCAAGGTACGCAGAGAATCCAAAGTACATGGCCGGACAATTCCGCATAGGCCGGCCCCATCCATAGCCCGATAAACGAGTGCCCGCGGATGATAAAAGTCACGAAAATCGGCAGAACAGCCATCGCGCAATAGCGGGCCGCCTTCAGCGCCGTTTCTGATAGCGCTTCGCGCTCGGATTCCACTTCCAACTTACTGGCCATTGGCGTCATGATCCTGCTGAATCCAGCAACCAGCTCCCGAGCGTAGAGAGCCAGATTCCCGGCAATCGCAAAAAATGTAACCATACTAACGGGCAGGAAGGCCCCGATCACCAGAGCGTCCGTGTAATAAATCAAATAATTCGAGACGAGCAGCAGGAAAGCATAGAAACCGAATGAAAGGATCAGTGAGACATGGGTCCGGCGGAACTGATCGACCGCAAGCCGCACCTCAGGATAGAGCCTTCGACTAAACACAAAGCCGAGGAGAAGCTCCAAAATAGTTGACCCAAGTTGAATCAGGGCTAAGCTGATCAAACCCATACCGCTCCTCAGCGCGAGAACGATGCTTACCGTACGAAGCGCCGTCGCCACCAGGGCGATCAAGTTGTGTAGTTCGAACCGCTGCAAGCCTACCAGAACTCCACCGAAAACCCCGCTGATGAGCGAGACCGCGACGTTCGCGCCAGCTATTACGATTACGAGCTGGGCCGTTCGGTAGTACGAAGCCGGTATCTTGAAATAGGGAACGGCGAAAACTGAGAATAGAACGGAAGCCACGATGGCAAGGAATCCTGCTGCGATGAAGAGGCCGCACGCAGAAGAGATTGTGAAGTTGGCTTGCTCGTGTGCATTTTCGGAATGGAATTTCGCGACATAACGAGTAACGGCGCCCCGGATTCCTAAATCCAGAAAGCCCAGGTATCCCGTCAATGAAACCAAAAGAACCCAAACTCCAAAAGCTGAATTTCCCAAGTGGTGTACGATGAAAGGGGAGAGGAAAAAACTGACCGCTCCGCCAAGCAGATACGTTGCCCAGTTAGATAGAACGTTTCGCGCGGCTCGCGGAACCCGTGAACGCCCTCCTGCCACGACACCTTCTACTCTTGTTGTTGGCATCCTTGAGGGTTTTTCCTTGCGTGTCGCTCCAGATTTCTAGCTACGTTCCCATTTTGGAGTTTAGCTGATGAAGCGTAAAGGCGCTACGTACGCGTGTGCTTCCAGTTCGATAAGTGCCAATCAAGCGACGCTCTCGGTGGTCACGCAAGTGACAAGATGGGCTCTGGAGGTCATACCTATAGAGGCGGATCACTGCAATAGATTTGCTGCTGGCGCGCGTTACGTGGGCCGGAGCAAATTACCCTGACGACTCACGTCCTTTAAAGGAAAATTAACTGTAAGGATACGATTGTGAATTCAGAAATTTCCAGAAGAGACTGGGTTAACCTATGAGGCTGCTATAATTTACGGTATCCTACGGAGCGAACGAGTGCCTTTGGAAGGTTGTCTCGCAGGATAGTCAGATCTAGATTAGAATTGTGAATGTAAAATCCAGTCTGATATCCCGGATTCGGAATACGTTTGTCGCTGTCCGGCGTTGTTGTAGTCTGAGCGACCGTGAAACGCTGACCATCCAAAATGTTAAACTCGACTGCCATCGCCGACTCAGAAGCGCTCAACATAAACACACAGTCATTGACCAGCACCGTGAAACGGCCGCTGCTTGCAGATGTCGGCGTGATTGCTCTCGTACCTGACGAGTGGAAGGCATTGTGGCAGCCGCGCCACCACGTCGTTAGTCGACTAGCCAGATATTTTCAGATTGCGTGGATGGAGCCAGTTGAAGATTGGCAGGAATTAGGCAGCAGTGGTAGGAGAATGCGTCCCTTCGATCCTTCCGAACAAGCTCACAGAACTACTGCACCGGGCTTCGTTGTTTGCTATCCGGAGGTTTGGTTCGCCCGCTTGCGACGCGTCCATCGGCTGGACAAGTTTCTGATGCAGCAAAGATTGAAAAGAGCTCGCAGGATGTTGACCCGACGAGGCTGCCGCAAAATCATTCTCTATATTTGGCGTCCGACGTTCTCTTTTGCTCTGGATAGCATACCCTTTGACTGCAGTTGCTATCATATGGACGATGAGTACTCATTCTCACCGATTGAACTCCCGTTAAGCGAAAACGAACGACAGCTGATCCGTGACGTAGATCAAGTGTTTTTGCATTCCTTGGGACTTCTCGAGAAAAAGGGCAAAATCAATCCACACACACTTTTTGTCCCAAATGGAGTTGACTATGAGGCTTATTGTCGGACGCAGCCGGAGCCTTCGGACTTAGCGTCCATCCCGCATCCGCGCATCGGTTACACCGGATTCATCAAGAGACACCTCGATTGGCAAGTCCTTTTGCGTTTGAGCGAGAAACATCGGGAATGGTCTTTCGTTTTTGTCGGCCCGCAAAGTCCCCATGAAGACATTGTCGCAAATATTGAAGAGCTGACCAGACGCCCGAACGTTCACTTCCTTGGGTCGAAACCCACGCATGTTCTCTCTGCCTACCCTCAGCACTTTGACGTTTGTATCATGCCTTACCAAATTAATGACTATACAAAGTATGTTTATCCTCTGAAGTTGCACGAATACCTTGCTACGGGCCATCCGACGGTGGGTTCACGGATTCGCACCCTGCACGAATTTACGAACGTATTAACTCTGGCTAGTACATTGGAAGAGTGGTCCTCAGCGATTGAGGATTCGCTAAAACCTGCTGCGAATTCTCCGGAACGGCGTGCGGCTCGACAAGAGGTCGCACAGCGATACGATTGGGAGACGTTGGTACTCAAGATAGCCGGCAGCATGGCGGAGGGACTCGATCAGGAGTATCCGGGCAAGCTCTCTCGTTTACTCACCAGCGGAGGAAAACTCGAGTCCGACCTGACCGCTTACCGTGCTAGCCCCCGAGAGCAGGAGCGAATTTCCGATTTACTGGCCATCATCCCTAGAGGATATTCTTCAGTCTTGGATGTCGGAGCCCGTGATGGATACATCTCCAACCTTTTGGCCTCTCATTTTGCCGCGGTTACTGCCTTAGACTTGGAGGAGCCTCGAGTCTCCAACGGAAGGATCTTGGCCGTAAAGGGAGACGTCACCCACCTTGAGTACCCTAACAACGCCTTTGATGTGGTGATATGCACGGAAGTGTTGGAGCATATTCCACCTCAATTGCTCGCCCGGGCCTGCAATGAAATTAGCCGCGTCGCAAAATACAGTATTGTCATCGGGGTCCCTTACCGCCAGGACCGTCGAAGGGGCGCAACGACTTGCGTATTTTGTGGGAAACCTAATCCATGTTGGGGACACGTCAATGACTTTGATGAGGCGCGTCTGGCACGTCTCTTCGAAGGGTTTGGGCCCAGTAGTACTTCCTTTGTTGGCCGGACTAAGGAGAGAACAAACTTTGTCTCCGCCTATTTGATGGAAAAGGCGGGAAACCCTTGGGGGACTTACGAGCAGGACGAAAGCTGTGTTCACTGTGGCAATCAGATGATCCGACCGGGGGATCGGACCCTGTTTGAAGGAGCTAGCGCGCGATTGGCCTCGATACTGAATGATGTCCAGTCACTGTTTGTTCCCCTGAGGCCCATCTGGATCCACATGGTGTTCAAGAAGGCTGATCCGATTCCCTCATCTTCAACTCCGCAGGAGCGTGTTTCCGTCAGAGAAATGTGATAAGGCAAAGCTCGGGAGGTTGAATGCAAAATCGCTCCCTCTCGAACGCACTTGCGTGCACTTTGGTGATCTGTGATCATCCTTCGTTGCTGTCCGGTTCAAGTTTCCCCAATCGGAAAGCGCCAGAACCGCCCAGAACAGCCTCCAAACAGTGTTTCTCATGAAAATTCTCTACCATCATCGAATTCGTTCTAAAGACGGACAGTACGTCCACATTGATGAGTTGACACAAGCCTTGCATGCGCTGGGACACGAAATAATCCTCGTCGGCCCTCCTGCGATCGCGAGGGAAGAATTTGGTGCGGAGGCTGGGATTATCTCTTATCTCAAGCGCTGCCTACCGCTGCGTCTTTACGAAGTATTGGAATTGAGTTATTCCCTGTGGGCCTATGCGCGGCTTCGGGCCGCAATCCGGCGGCATAAGCCAGACTGTATTTACGAGCGCTATAATTTGTTTCAAGTTGCCGGGGCCTGGCTAAAGCGAACATCGGGTCTCCCGATGCTGCTCGAGGTAAACGCCCCGCTCTTGGAGGAACGCCAACAGTATGGAGGAGTCGCTTCCGTTAGGTTGGCGCGCTGGTCCCAAAATTACGCTTGGACGACGGCCGATTTTTTGCTCCCTGTGACTGAGGTGTTGGCCGGGTACTTGCGCCGTGCGGGGATTCCGGATTCCAGGATCGTCGTGATCCCCAATGGTGTGAATTTGGCGCGCTTCGCACGAACCGGCAACCGCAACGAAGCACAGCGCCGCTTAGGTTTGGAAGGGCGTCTCGTTCTCGGGTTCACTGGTTTCGTTCGGGAATGGCACGGCCTGGCACGGGTAATTGAGCTGATTGCCAAAGCCGGCGAGGCGATCCGGATTCATCTCCTTCTTGTCGGAGATGGACCTGCTCGCAGCGCGCTGGAAGAACAGGCCCGGCGTCTGGGCGTAAAAGGTTCATTGACCATAACCGGCATCGTTCCGCGCGATGAAGTCGCTCGTTATGTCGCAGCATTTGATGTCGCATTGCAGCCGGCAGTCGTTCCTTATGCTTCACCGTTGAAGCTGTTTGAGTATATGGCGCTGGGCTGCGCCATCGTTGCGCCGGCTGTGTCCAACCTCCAGGAAATACTTGTGGACAACCAAAATGCATTGCTATTCGACCCAGAGAGTCCTGACTCGTTTTCCTCAGTGGTGTCGCGAGTCTGTGCTGATGCAGGTTTGCGCGAGCGAATCGGAGCGGGCGCAGCAAGAACAATCATTGGGAGAGGGCTGACATGGGAGAACAACGCGAAAAGGGTGGTCATCCTCTTTCAGGCACTCGGAGTTGGGTAGGGATCCGCCGGAGCAGTGACTTCCTGAGCCTATCCGGCTGGCTAGCCAGCCAAACCAAATCTGCAAGAGCGCCCCAGCGGCCAATGGTTTGCGAAACAATTTGTGACATATTCAGTATCCCACTCTCATCTGCGTGCCTGTGCGTTGCGGCATGCGGAATCACGCTTCCATTTGTGTCGCAGAGCTTGATTTGCTCCGACAAGGATCACGTGGAAATTTGCCTCGACCCAGATATTCCATGGGCACATCTCTTCGAAATCTCTCTCGCTTAGGTTCAATCAGGCCAAGCCCGACTGTGAGCCCCTAAGAGGTAGAATGGCGGTCACGTCTGTAGTGTTCCATTGGTTCCGCCAAAAATGTAGCGTTGCCTAGTTGGCAGTACTTGTAGCTCTTGTGGCCTTTCGGCCAGTGGCACTTCTCCTCGTTTCCTGCATATATTGGGGAGTGGGACTCTGGTCGGCTGGAGGCGCTAATTCTGATTCTGATCTAACCGACAACGCAGTCAGGGGACGATTTTACGTGAAACGCATCCATGCCAAGCTACTCGTTCTTCTCATCTTTTCGAGTTCCCCCCTTTTCGTTCCAAAGGTGAGTGCGAACACGCTCCAGGTCGGCACTGGAAAACAATATGGCACTCCTTGCGCAGCAATCGCTGCCGCTCGAGCTGGGGACACGATTCAGATCGACACCGCCGGCAATTACACGGGTGATGTTTGCCAGTGGTCGACGAGCAACCTCACTCTCATTGGCGTCGGCGCAGGCCGTGCGGTAATCAACGCTGCCGGTAACAATTCACAGGGAAAAGCGATTTGGGTCATTTCGGGTAACAACACGACGGTCGAGAATATCGAATTCCTAGGTGCGGCCGTCCCGGATATGAATGGAGCAGGCATTCGGGCGGAAGGAAACAACCTCACCATTCGGAATTGTTATTTCCACGACAACCAGGACGGGATTCTTACCAGCGCGGGTAACAGCACGATCCTCATCGAATATAGCGAGTTTGACCACAATGGTGCGGGTGACGGTTATTCCCACAACGTTTATATCGGGAATATCGCCCATCTCATCTTCCGTTACAACTACTCGCACAGAGCCGTCGTTGGTCACCTGCTGAAGTCTCGCGCCGCGGAGAATGACATCTATTACAATCGTCTCAGTGAAGAAGCGGCTGGTACCGCCAGTTATGATATCGACCTGGCCAATGGCGGAAAATCATTCATCATTGGGAACATCATCGAGAAAGGGCCCTTGGCGCAGAATAGCTCCCTAGTGGGCTACCAGGAAGAAGGCGTTGCCGCTGGCAACCCGAACCACGAGCTCTTCGTCATCAACAACACGATGGTCAACGATCTGGGGCACGGCACATTTGTCAACGTAGCGGGCTCAGTCACTGTCCCAGCCGTGATCAAAAATAACATTCTCCGGGGCAGTGGTGCCGTTACGACTCAGGTTGATGCAACTGAAACAAACAATTTCTCGGGAAACGCCAAGCTGGTTAATCCGGCTAGCTATGATTACCACTTGCAAGCCGGATCACCCGCAATTAACGCGGGTGCTGCTCCGGGGCAGGGGGCAGGAATTTCGCTGACTCCCGTGTACCAGTACCTGCACCCATCCTGCGCCGAAGGCAGGACGGTTTCTGGCGGCGCGATAGATATCGGTGCTTACGAGTTTAATGGTGGAAATGGGGTCCCGCCGCCTAATGCGCCTTCACGCTGTGGTTCAGTTTCGGCGTCCGGTCCCGCCGCGAACCTTTCTACCAGTAGTTTGATCTTTGCGAATCAAGGTGTGAACACAACAAGTTTGACCCAAAGCGTAACGCTGACCAACAGCGGGACTTCTACACTGACCATTTCCAGCATTCGAATCACCGGTGCGGATAGCGGCGACTTTTCGCAGTCGAACAACAGTTGCGGTGCGACCATCGTTCCTCGCGCGAACTGCTCGCTCGACGTGACATTCGAGCCGTCGGCCAGCGGCACTCGTAGCGGAGCGCTGTCCATTATGGATAACGCTTCCGGGAGTCCGCAAATTGTAAGCCTTTCCGGGACTGGAATGGATTTCTCTCTTTCCACAGCCCCTGGAGCAACTAGCATTAATGCAGGTCAGACCGCTAATTTCACGCTTGCCATCACTCCGGAGGGCGGCTTCAATCAGGGTGTCTCGATCGCCTGCACCGGTGCGCCCGCCAATTCGCTTTGTGCGGCTAATCCCGCGAGCGTGACACTCGATGGATCTAGTGTTTCCTCGGTTTCGATTGCGATCAGCACGGCTGTGCGCTCGTTTGGCTTACCTGGAATTCCAGCTTTGCCTCCGGGCGTGACGCTCCCCTTGACAGTTTCGCTTACTGTCCTCGGCATGATCGCAATCTTCGTCACCAGCCAGCGGCGACGTGCTGCATTCGCGTTCTGCGGCACCTTGCTCATCGTCCTTCTTGCCAGCAGCTGCGCAGGCACCGCCACGGCGATTAAGAGCACGCCTCCTTCCCCCGGGCTTGGCGCTGGGACACCAGCAGGCAGCTACGTCATCACCCTCACAGGGGTGTCAGGAAGTCTTACGCATACATCCACATTTAAGCTAAACGTGAACTAGACGGTCGCGGGTGTACCGGTTTTTATCGACTACTATGCCGTCTTCGGTGGAAAGTTGAGTTGGTAGCCTGCTGGCGGGAACCGAATTGTGCATCCGCCCGCTGCAGGCCGGAGAAGCGAACGACGAGATGGGAGTTCATACGGAGGAAGGTCTGCCATGAATGTCGCCGGAGCGCCGCCGAAAGCTAAACCCTGAGTGCGCTGCGTTCGTCTTCGCGCCGAAGCTGATCCACGGCGCGGCGCTCCGTCAAAGCAGACCGAAGACGACGACGCCGGTAGCTGTTCCGACGAAGACTTTGCCGTTCGCGATCATCGGTGTGACGTATTTGCAGTTCGACGTCGTCGAGAACTTATCGCGTGTCCCGGCTTGATTGCTGTTGTATAGCTCCTTCCCAAGGTTCGTCGCGTCGTAGGCGTGGAGCACGCCAGTTCCGCCGTTTTCAATCGCCCATACGATTCCATTTGAGGCGCCATTCGCAGAGATGCTGGGAGTCGCCCCAGGGTATCCGAATGAATGCGCGGATTGAGAACTCGACGAAGCCGAAAGCTTCGCGTTCGAAATCGTGAAAGCCCGGAGTGCGCTGCCTACCGGGCCGTAATATACCGTGTTGTTGAAATACGCGGAAGTTGACCAAACGCCTCCGGGCAGTGCGCCGTCAAGCTCTTGATAGATGGCATTATTATTGCTCGTATTAAATTTACTCATACTCTCGCGATTGATAATATAGATCCTGCTGTCCTTGCCCGCGCCGACCGCAAGATGCCACGTTTTGCCCATGTTGTCCCTCAGATCGGGTAGGACCATCGAGCCACCCGACCCGAGGTCCTCGTCCACCGCCGATTCGGATTCTGTATCGTGCATATTGAAATAGTCGGCGACTGCCAGGTTGTTATTGGTGGTAGAAAGCTTCAAGAATCCGTTGCCGAAATCTCCGTTCACAGGGAACCCCGTGGTCACGTCGAGCGTGGCGTCGAAAGTTCCATTTCCAGCGAGGAAGTAGAAATTACCCGACGAATCCGCGGACGGACCGGCACCCGATCCCCAGATTGCTCCCAGGCTGCCATTCGGAGTGATGTTGAGCACGCTCGTCTGCTGAAGAGTAGATTCGCTATAGCCCATGATCCAGCCCTGATAAGGCAAAATGTCGCAATGCGACGCCCACGTTGTGTAAATGACGCCATTGAGGAGCAGCAGGGCGGCGCGTTCTTTGTACTGCTTTGGATCGAAGGTAACCTGGCCACCTGTGACGGGCCGGGTGAACGCGGCCTGAATCGTGCCAGGACTTCCGGGCTGTTCCGCGCCCGTCGTCAGGTCGAGAGCGTGCAGTCGCTGGAAGTAGCTGGATCCCTTCTTGGACATAGCCACGACGAAAATGGTCCCGTGGGTTCCGACTTTTAGATCGATCACCGGAGTCGATGTGATTCCGATTTCGGGCGCGACCTGATCGCAATTGCGCACATCGCTGGCGATCTCGCCGATGCCAAGCAAGGTTACTTTCCAGAGCTGCGCGAACGTGTCTGCATCGAAGGCATAGACTGAATCGTGTTCCGTCGCAACGAAGACGACATTGCGAGAGGTACCTGCGACCGTGAGATTCGAAACGTACAGTGGTTCAGCGTCTACAAGGCCGTCAACGGGCAAGAATCCGAGTTTGCCGAAAGCCGCCGAATTCACATTGGCTGTCGTGAGCGTGGTTTCGATGAGGTTTTGCCCTGTCCGTGCGTTGTCGTTGTGGTAGGTAAGGACGTTCGCCGTGCTCGGTGGAAGCGGCTGCGAATTCATCGTGAGTGTGGCCGGATTGCTGGTTGCACTTCCGGCCGAATTGGTGACGATCACGCGGAACGTGTCGCCGTCGTCCACAGAAGTTGCTGGCGGCGTCGTGTAGCTCGAAAATGTAGCGTTCCAAATATTCGATGTGCCTTTTTGCCACTGATAGGTGAGCGGCGGTGCGCCGGTGGCGGCAACGCTGAACGTGGCGGTCTGGCCGACAGTCACAGTCTGATTCGACGGCTGGGTGTTGATCAAAGGTGCTGTGGGCGGATTCCCGCCAGGGCCAGAACCTGGCGAGCCGCGACTCACAGTCAGAAGCGCTGCGCTCGTGGGTGCGATACTGAACGTGTATACGTTTAAATTTGGTACCACCGTTGTGCTGGACTCAGTGCCTTGAATTGTTCCGTCGGTCGAACCGTCGAAAGTCTGGCCTGCCCACGTAACTCCCGTCTTTGAGCTGACGCTCGGAGCCACAAGCTGCGACAAGGTTCCGTTTCCAAAACCGGTGAGAGTCATGGCGACGTCGCCGCTCGCAGACTGGTCTTTGTTAATCACCAGCACCCGGACGGTGCTGCTTGCATCGATGGTCGCCCACACTGAAATATTCTTCGAGGTGGTGACCGTCACCGGAAGCAGCTTTGAACCGTTCTGCGTGGCCTGCTGGAAAGCGAGTAAGCCGTAGTATTCAGGGCGAATAAAGCTGATGTGGTACGGTGCACTGTTGGATGTGAAGCCGAACAGGTCGTAGTCGTTGCCTTCGTCGCTGGCAATATTCATGCCATCCA
>Ga0307479_10004664_pt1 | contig 12563 bp, 11 predicted proteins | sample atmos_gasesECM4C_FD_203743 | JGI IMG/M metagenome (GOLD analysis project Ga0307479, IMG submission 203743) | Hardwood forest soil microbial communities from Morgan-Monroe State Forest, Indiana, United States - atmos_gasesECM4C_515 | ecosystem: Environmental > Terrestrial > Soil > Temperate...
CGATCACCGACCTCGCTCGCGTCGCGCAGGCGTCTGGAATCCGCTACATCGGCTTCCGGCAAGAGACCTCCGCCGGCAACGCCGCTGCCGCCGCCGGATTCCTCACCCGTCGCCCCGGTGTCTGCCTGACGGTCTCAGCGCCAGGCTTCCTCAACGGCCTGGCCGCGCTCGCGAATGCCACGACCAATTGCTTCCCGATGATCCAGATCTCAGGTTCAAGCGACCGAGCGATGGTGGATTTGCAGCGGGGGGAGACTACGGCGAGCTCGACCAGCTCAACGCCGCAAGGCCTTTCGTGAAGGCGGCCTACCGGATCAGCCGGGTCGAGGACATTGGGCGCGGCGTCGCGCGCGCCATTCGCACCGCGGTCTCCGGCCGGCCGGGCGGTGTCTATCTCGATATCCCCGGTGATGTTCTGGGTCAGGCCATGGATGCTGCCGCCGCCGCAGACACCGTGTGGCGGGTCGTTGACCCGGCCCCCCGCCGACTGCCCGCGCCGGAGGCCGTCGATCGCGCGCTCGGCGTGCTGGCACAGGCGCAGCGACCGCTGATCGTGCTTGGCAAGGGCGCGGCTTATGCGCAGGCCGACAACGTGATTCGAGAGTTCGTCGAGACCACCGGAATTCCGTTCCTACCGATGTCGATGGCCAAAGGACTACTGCCCGACTCGCATCCGCAGTCCGCTGCCGCAGCGCGCTCGCTGGCGATCGCCCGCGCGGACGCGGTCCTGCTGGTCGGCGCCCGGCTGAACTGGCTGCTCGGCCATGGAGAGTCGCCGCAATGGTCCGCGGATGCCAAGTTCATCCAAGTTGATATCGCGGCGTCCGAGTTCGACAGCAATCGGCCGATCGCGGCGCCGCTGGCCGGCGACATCGATTCGGTCATGTCGGCGCTACTTGACGGCGTGTCCACGCATCAGATCGTCGCGTCCAGGCAGTGGACCGGCGAGCTGGCCGATCGCAAGGCGTCCAACGACGCCGAGATGCGCCTGCGCCTCGCCGACGATCCGCGCCCGATGCGATTCTACAACGCGCTGGGCGCCATTCGTTCTGTGCTGCAGTCGAATCCGGAGGTGTATGTCGTCAATGAGGGAGCCAATGCGCTAGACCTGGCTCGCAACGTCATCGACATGGAGGCGCCTCGGCGCCGGCTCGACACGGGAACCTGGGGCGTGATGGGTATCGGTATGGGCTACGCCATCGCAGCCGCCGTCGAGACCGGCAAGCCGGTGGTCGCGATCGAGGGCGACAGCGCATTTGGCTTCAGCGGCATGGAAATCGAGACCATCTGCCGCTACCGGTTGCCAGTCACCGTTGTCATCCTCAACAATGGCGGCGTCTATCGCGGCGACGAGCTTGCGGCCGGCGCGGACGCATCAGGCAAGGACCCGGCGCCGACCGTGCTGAATGCGCGCGCGCGTCACGAGCTGATGGCAGAGGCATTCGGCGGCAAGGGATATCACGTCACCACCCCGTCCGAGCTGGAGAAGGCGCTGACCGAAGCGCTTGCGTCGAACGGGCCGTCGATCATCGACTGCGAACTCGACCCGGCCGCGGGAGTGGAAAGCGGCCACCTGGCGAGCCTCAACCCCACCAGCGCAGCCACACCTGCACCGTCGACGGTCAGCGCCGACGGGTGATCCCCACTAGCTGCGCATCGAAGAATTCGTTCAGCGCCAGCTGTTGCGCAGACGCGATCAGCGCGCGGGCAACCGGAGATCCCGGCCCGGCGGAGTTGGTGGCGAGGCCGATCTCGGCTTTCAGGGCTGGATCGACCATTTCGACGGCACGGATCTCTCCTCCCATCGGGGTCGTCCACAACCAGGTGTGCGGAACGATGCAAGCCCAATTGCCGGTGGCGACCTGAGCGAATAGTGAAGCTACGGAGTCTGTCTCAACTTGGGGGGTGACTGCGATAGCGTGGCTGGCGAATGCCTCGTCAATGAGATGACGGTCCCGCATGTCGGCCGTGAGCAACGCCAGTGGCAGTTGTGCGGCGTCCGGCCAGGTCAGCGTCGATGCGCCTTGAGGCAGCATGTCCGCCGGTGACAGCAGCACGTAGTGCTCCTCATAAAGCGGCACCAGGTCCACGTCGTGGACGTCTTCTCCCGTCGAGTGCACGATGGCGGCGTCGAGCTCGAAGTCCCGCAGCCGTCGGTACAGCTCGGTGGCAGCCAGCCGGGAACCGATCTGCACCTTAACCAACGGGTGCGCCGAACAGAAGGCCGACAAAACCAGTGACGCTGTCGTCGAAGCGGTTGGAACCGTGCCCAGCCGGAGCGTCCCGGTGATCCCGGACCGCACGGCATCCACCTCGGCCTTGAACGCATCGTGCTCAGCAAGAATCCGCTTGGCCCATACGACCAAGCGCTCTCCTTCGGGCGTGAGGCCCTCAAAGCTGTGTCCGCGGTTGATCAGCGTGACGTTCAGCTCGCGTTCGAGCTTGGCGATCGCGGCCGACAGCGCGGGTTGCGACACGTAGCACTTCTCGGCCGCCCGCGCGAAGTGCCGCTCCTGGGCGACCGCGACGAAGTACTCCAGTTGACGGAAGAGCACCCGCACCCCTTCCTTCGGGCTCTTTCAGGCACTGACGTTGCTGAGGCTAACGCGTTGCTAGCCGGCCAGCCAATCCAGTGTTTGTGAAAGATCTCGAACGTCCACCCCGATAGCACGGCACTCTTCGACACCCCGGTCATACAACCCCGACACCGCGTCGGACACCAGCACAATCCGGAAGTCGCGTTCGGAGGCCTCGTAAATCGATGTCCTGGGGCAGTTCGGAAAGTTGCATCCCGCGAAAACCAACGTGTTACTGCCGCTTTCGCGGAGATGTCGCTCAAGTTCGGTGTCGTAGAACGCGCCCCACCTCGGCTTGTAGATCACGTGCTCGGCTGTCCCGACCTGTTGCAAGCCACCCGACAGCAGCAACTCATGGTCCAGCTCAACAACATTGGGCAACAGTTCCACGGCAATCTGAGAGCCAGCGCTGCCCGGTACGGCGATCCGCGCGCCGTGCTCAATCAATCGTCGTCGCACCAAGTCGACGTTCGACCCGTCCTGCCGGTACAACCGGACGGCATGCACGATCGGGAGCCCACGTTCACGGAAGGCTTTCGCCAACTTGGCCATTGCGGTGATCGCCGCACGCGTCCCGGCAACCGGCATCGGAGCATCGTCGCCCGGGATGTCCAGGAAATCGCGCTGCACGTCGATCAGCACCAGTGCGGCCGAGCCCGCTAACGGGCGCGTATACGGATCGCCGACGGTCATCCCTGCTCCTTGCCTAGTGCCTCGGCAACTGCAACCTGGGCGGGTCTGCCCGCTGTCACGGAGAATTTCGCCCGTGCCGGGACCGAAATCAAGCGGTGACCAGGCCGTTGCCGTAAAGAGTCGCTACCACGCCATTGTTTGCTAAAAACACGTGATGGGTAGACGCCTACTAGAATACCGTTGTGTTGACTGCAGCATCTCGAAGGATGAACGCCATGCGCCGAGCTGTTCGTTGTCTATTCGTGATGGTCGCAATCACAGTGATGGCCGTGGCGGGATCGGGCAGCCCAAGCGTGGCCGCGGTCCCGGTACCCGACCCGGCTCCCGGAGTTGTTTCCGTTTTACCGGCAAATGGCGCGGTGGTGGGCGTGGCGCACCCGGTCATAGTGACGTTCACCGCACCGGTGACCGACCGCACCGCCGCCGAACGGACGATCCACGTCACCGCACCGAGCAACATGACCGGACACTTCGAGTGGGTGGATAACAACGTCGTGCAGTGGGTTCCAAGCCGGTATTGGCCCGCTCACACCCATGTCTCGGTCGGTGTACAGGCGCTGACGACGGGCTTCGACACCGGTGACCAGCTAGTCGGTGTTGCCAGCATCTCCGCGCACACCTTCACCGTCAGCAGAGACGGAGAAGTGCTCCGCACGATGCCGGCGTCAATGGGTAAGCCCTCCCGCCCGACGCCGATGGGCAGCTTCAGCGCTCTGTCAAAGGAGCGCACCGTGGTTATGGACTCGCGGACCATTGGCATCCCGCTGAGTTCACCCGAGGGATACAAGATCACCGCCTCGTACGCGGTCCGGGTAACTTGGAGCGGCGTCTACGTGCACTCCGCCCCATGGTCGGTGGACTCGCAGGGCTACGCCAACGTCAGTCACGGATGCATCAACCTGAGCCCGGACAACGCCGCGTGGTACTTCAACAACGTGAACCTCGGCGACCCCATCGAGGTCGTGGCCTGACGTCGCCGGCGCGCCGGCAATAGCAATCCCTGACGCGGCTGGGATCCGCCAGCGGCAACAACCCGCGGCGTTGCGAGCATCGTTCTCGCCATGAAAATCACCGAGGCCCCGGCTGATTCGGGATTAGCCCGCCGATGATTCTGCAGCGGGACCGCCGGCAGCTAGCTGGGTAGCCCCTTCTTGATCGCGGCATCTTGCTTGCGGCCGATATCCTTTGCGACGTCTGCATCGATCGGATCGTTGGGCGCGCTGTCGAATTCCAGATTGACCAGCGCCTTGCCCTCGGTGAACAACAGCACGGTCACCGCCTGGGAATTGTCTGGCGAAGGACCGGAAATCATTGCACCATTGGAGCCGACATCGACTGGCTGCCAGGTACCGCTGACCTTGCCCCCGTAATTGGTTTTGGTGTTCTCGACTCCAGCCGCTGCCGTCGCGGGATCAGCGACGATCAAGATGGTGTCCCCAATGCGGCGGCTATTGTCGGAGCTGGCGAACAGCTGCGCAACGCCGGCCGCACCATTGGGATTGAGCACGGGCGGTTGGGGAGTGTTGAGATCTCCGCCGATATCGCTCGCCTTGATCAGCAACGCGCTGTAATCCGAGGGTTGTGCCGACGGAGCCGCTGTGCCCGAGCCGCTCGAACCCAAGGATGCCGCCGAAGACGACGGTGACGAGGCCTTGTTGCCGGTGCCGCACCCGGTAGTGACGGCGCCGACCACTAGGGCGGCGACCACGCAGGCGGCGACGGTTATCCGGGCAGGCTCCATGGGCACTCCTTCCACGTCAGTACCAGCGTCGATACGCAGATCAGGTAAGCCGCGGCGCTTGACGCTACTGCGAAAAGCGGTTCGGAACAAGACAGCGCATATGAACATGCCCGCCGCTGGGCGGCGGTTGGCCGCCTATGCTGGCGCGGGCAAGAGCATAAGCTTCGATTGGGGTAAGGAGCACGAGATGACGGCTTCGATGGCGCGCGCCGTACGGTTCGACCGTTACGGGGGCCGTGACGTGTTGTATGTGGCGGACATCGATATGCCGTCGCCCGGCCGGGGCGAGGTCGTGGTCGAGGTTCGCGCCGCTGGGATCAACCCCGGCGAGGCCGGCATCCGGGTCGGGGCGATGCGTGACATATTTCCCGCCACGTTTCCGTCCGGCGAGGGCAGCGACCTTGCCGGTGTCGTGACCGCCGTGGGACCCGACGTCACCGAGTTCTCCGTCGGCGACGAGGTCCTGGGGTTCAGCTTCCGCCGGTCCAGCCACGCCACCCACACCGCCGTTCCGGTGAATCAGCTGATCCACAAACCGCCCCAATTGAGTTGGGAGGTAGCGGGTTCGCTGTACGTCGTCGGTGCGACGGCGTATGCGGCTGTTCACGCGGTCGCGCCCGAACCGGGTGAGACGGTTGCCGTTTCAGCGGCGGCGGGCGGAGTCGGCAGCCTTGTCGTGCAGTTGTTGGTCCTGCGCAAGGCTGTGGTACTTGGCATCGCAGGGCCGGACAATGCCGACTGGCTGCGCGCGCATGGGGTAACTCCGATCGCCTATGGCGAGGGACTGGCCGATCGGTTGCGCGAGGCGGCGCCGAACGGAATTGACGCGTTCACCGACTTGTTCGGCCCGGACTACGTGCAACTCGCCGTGGATCTCGGTGTGGCGCCGGAGCGGATCGATACCATCATCTCGTTTCAGAAGGCCGGCGAAGTCGGCGCCAAGACCGAGGGCAGCGCCGAGGCGTCGACACCGGAAGTGCTGGCCGAGATCGCCGACCTGGTCGCTACCGGGGCCATCGATTTCGACATCGCCGGAACCTATCCGCTGGACCAAGTCGCCGACGCTTTCGAAGAACTCGAGAAGCGGCACACGCACGGCAAAATCGTTCTGCTGCCGAATGGTTCACAATAAGCCAACCGGCCCGGCCAGACCGGCCTGGACGATTTTGATGACGACCAACACGCAGGCCAGAACCAGGTAGACTCGCAGCGTCAGCAGCCCGGCACGACGCACAGGTGACATAACCGGGCGATCGAGTGTCGCTAAGGCGGGCATGGTCCAGTTCGCGCGAACCTCATCGCGCATGGCCCTGCGTTCGGCACGCGTCAACTTCGGGAGCTGGTCGACCGCTGCGCCGAGCGCCTGCCCCACCGTTTCCGCGTTGCGTCGGTCGGCGAACCAGCCGACCGCGAAGACGACGGCACCGCCGAGAATGCCCAGCACGGCGCCGATGCCAAGGCCGCCCACCAGTGTCGCGGTCGACAGCTTGGGGAAGAACGTCACTGCGGTCAACATCAGCGACAGCACCACCAGCGACCATACGATCAGCCACGCCAAGGCATTCTGGCGGAAGGTGTTCACCCACGGACCCAGCACGGGGCGGTCGTTGCACAGCAGTACCAGGAACACAGTTGCCGAAGGCAGCAGGACACCGGCGAGAGCCTGCACACCTTGGGTGATCAGACCGAGGATGTGATCGGGGCTGAAGGCGACCGCAGCCGATACCGCAAGAAGCGCCGCGTAGCTGCCGTAGAACAGTGGGGCCTCGGTGATCTTCCAATGCAGCGAATGTGGCTTGCCCAGCGCGTCACCAAGCGCATAGGTGGTCGCCAGTCCTACGACGTTTGCTCCGATCAGCGACGCGTCCAACAAAATGATCGCGAACAGGACGCCGATCGTGTGCCCGACGTGGCTGGACAGCTGGGACGCGACCGCTCCGGCATCGGTGAAGTTACCCGCGGCGGTAGTGCCGCCCAGCCCGAACGCGGCGGCGGCCATCAGCGCGATCGCCCCGCCAATGACGCCGACGATGCCGATGCTCAGATCGGCTCGGCCGTAGCTCATCCAGCGTGGCGTGATGCGCTTGTCAACGACGTTGGACTGCTGGAAGAACAACTGCCACGGCGCCACCGTGGTGCCCACGATCGCCATGATGAGAAGCAGCACGACGGAGTCAGGTTCGCCGGGCAATGAAGGCACCAGCCCGCGCACGCTTGGGCCCAGGGTGGGGTGCACCGAAAGCACAACCGGGATGATCGCGACGTTCACCGCGATCAGCACGAACGTCACCTGCTCCCAACGACGGAACGAACCACCGGCCACCACTGCAAACAGCAGCACCGCGGCGGCCGGTATAGCGATCGTCTTCGGGCAGCCCAAAAAGCCGAGCGCCAATGCCACCCCGATGAATTCGGTGACGATCGTCAACGCATTGAGAATCACCAAGTCACCGATGCTGAACGCGCCCCAGAACTTGCCGAACCGTTCGAAAATCAGCCGCGCGTGTCCAACCCTGGTGACCGCCCCCAATCGGAGCACCATCTCCTGGTTCACGTACAGCACCGGGATCAGCAGCACCAGCGTCCATAGCAGGTTCATGCCGTAGTTCTGTCCGGCCTGCGAGTAGGTCGCGACACCACCGGCGTCGTTGTCGCCGATCATCACGATCAGTCCCGGACCGGTGATGACCATCAGCAAACGCAATCGTTGCCAACGACTTCGGCCCACGTGGGTGGCGTCCCGGCCGATACGGCCGAACGCACCGACGATGTCGCCGACGTGCGCCGAATCCAGCACCGCCGAACCGGCCGCGTCAGGACTCACAGCGGCTGCCGCATGGGTTTCGGTCCGGACCGTGGCGTGGTTCGTGGTCGCAGGCGCCCCGACCGCACCCTGTGCCTCAGTCGAGATGGAAGTCATGGGTTACTCGCTTCTCAGAAGAGTCCTGGTGGGGATCCGAACGGAAGGGAAGTTCAGTCAAAAAGGCTTCAGCGGCCACGGCGAACGCGCGCCAGCGCCAGGCACCGCGTCGGTGCCCGGCGCTGAGTGCATCGCGGCGGAATGGATCACCGGCGGTCGTCCGCGCTGGTCGCGGGGTGCCCGCCCAGTGAGGCCGTGATTACCGCAATCGGCATCCGCGACACATACAGGTTGGCCCGCTCCTCGGGAGTCAGGGTGCGCCGTACGTGCAACGTGTCGGTGAGTAGCCGAGCCGAACGCAGCAGCGACCGTCCGTGCCCCCTGGTAAGACGGGTAAGACGGTGTGCAACAACAAAGGTCATGATCTTCCTCCTGCCGGGAAGCCCAACGGCTCGTGGCATTCAGAGCCCATTCAGCGCGTCAATTGCACTCGGGCACGCGCTGCAAACCTGCGCATTGCAATGGGTGCGTACGCGAACGTCCGAGAAAACTCAGGCGGCAGAATGAATGCCGGAACCGGATCGGGACAAGACGGATTTCGCATAGGGACTGTCGCTGGGACTCATCTCACCCTCACCTCCTCACGGCCAAGACACACGCGGGTGTCGTCACAGTCACCTGTACGGAAGGGGCGCCAACGCCTGACGGAACACCCGTCAAGCACACCCCTCTCGTCGGAGCTTCGGCACTGCACGGCGTATCCGGAACTGTGTCCAAAAGCCACTTGGGCTCAACCCTTGTGTCCGGGAAGAGCTGTCCTGACCCGGGGCGTCTCTCGACGTTCGGGGTCAGTGGCCTGTGTCCGTGCAGACGCCTCACCTACCGAGGTGCTTGCGAAACCCATGGTCGCACCGAGACCCACCGCTCGTCAAACCGCATTTACGCAATAATTACGGGTACGCAATAATTACGGGCATGGCGTGACCAACGTCACGCTTGGTGACCACCGGGTTTGCGGCAGGCGATCCGCTTACCGTCGGGGCCTACTCTCGTGGGTATGCCCAACACTCTGCAGGATCCCAGAGTCGCGACCGAGCTCGACCGGATGTACACCGAGTCCAAAAACCAGATGTCGAAGCTACGCGAAATGCAAGGCGAGCTCGGTCGGCCGATGACCACCCAGGAACGCACCGAGGCGATGAGTGAGTTCTACATCCCGGTGACGCCCGAAGCCGGCCGGTTGCTGTACTCGCTGGTGCGGGCGACCCGTCCGACGACGGTGGTCGAATTCGGCATGTCCTTCGGCATCTCCGCCATCCATCTGGCGGCGGCGGTGCGCGACAACGGTAACGGCCGAGTGGTGACCACCGAGCTCAGCGACACCAAGATAGCCGCCGCGAAGCAGACGTTCACCGAGACCGGTTTGGATGACGTGATCACGATTCTCGAAGGCGATGCGCTTTCCACGCTGGCGGACCTGGATGGACCGGTCGATTTCATCCTGCTCGACGGTTGGAAAGATCTGTATCTACCGGTGATCAAGCTGCTCGAACCGCGTCTGTCGGCGGGTGCATTGGTCGTCGCCGACAACACCAGCGCCGCGGACACCCAGCCTTATCTCGACCGGGTGCGCAACCCCGACAACGGCTACGTGAGCTTCAACTTCCTCGTCCGGGAAAGCGACAGCATGGAAGTTAGTTGCCGCACCGGCGATTAGCGGCTACCTGAGCGACTCCTCAAGCCACGGCGTCAGCCATTTCACACCGTCCGGGGTGAGGTGGACGCCGTCGCTGCGCACCTTGATGCCGTCGACCTTGGCGGTGTAAACGCCATCCGGACATAGCTTTTTGTTCAGATCAAGGATCTGAACGTTCGGGTGCTGGCCAACCGTATTGCGCAACATGGTGTTCCACTGGTTGACCCGATCCGGTTGATCTTCCGGGTGCAGGCGGCCGTCCGGCTTTTCGCCGCCCCGACTGTAGGGCACGGTGGCAGCCACTACTCGAACACCGGTGGAGCCCAAGATATTCAGTGCTCGTTGCAGCTCCCCGTTCAGGTACGCATCGAAGGTCGGATCGCCGATATGTGTCCATCGTCCCTCGTTGACCCGATCTACCGTCTCCCAGCGGCCGATGATCAGGAGCGCGACGTCAGGCTGGTCGTGGCTGATCTGGGTCGACCATCTGATTGGCCAGGTGTCGCATTCGGGTCTCTGCTCTAGTGTTTGGCCGATATACCGATAAGGTGTGCCGCGCACCAGGCTGCAGCCGATGACGCTGTGGTCGAGGAACGCGAACCCGGGTGTCGGCGGAAGATAATGCATCCAGGTCCAGCCGATCGAATCACCGAATACCGAAACGGTGAACGGCCGGTTGGGATCTCGCGGGCCGCTCGGTCCTGGGTGACTTCCCCCCGGCGGCGACGGCGAGACCGCCGCGACGGCCGAGACGCCGGGCGGCAGGCCGACCTCCTGTAAGCCGGGTCCGGTTCCCACCGGGACCACCAGCAACGTGACCGCGGCGGCGCTGGCAACTGTGGCCGCAGCCAACGGCAATAGCGGAACCCGTGCCGGTCGCCAGCGCCGGATGGGTTGTTCGATCAACCACCACGATGCAGCGGCCACAGCCACCGTGGCGGCGCAGCGAGCGGCGAAAAGTGGGAATCCGGACCATCCGGTGCGCTCGCCGTTGAGCGCCAGAAAGATCGGCCAGTGCCACAGGTAGACGCCGTACGAAATGGTGCCCAGCCACACCAACGGGCGCCAGGCCAGGACGCAGGCAACCACTCCGCGCTGCTCCAGCGCTACCGGGGCTACCACCAGGACGGCCGCAACTGCTACCGCGATCAGCAATCCGTGGCGGAACTCAGCGACGCTGCCCGTTGTGTAATGAGTCGCCGCCGCCAGCCCCGCCATACCAACGATGGGCAGAAACCGGGCGATCCGCCGGCCCCACCGAGTCCTGATCAGGCACCAGCCGCGGTTCAGCGAGGTCCAATCACGGACCAGCAGAGCAGATGCGCCGGCGCCGATCAGCAACGCCTGCGCACGGGTATCGGTGCCGAAATACACCCGGTCGCGAGTGGCTTCTGAGACAAAGAACATGGCCACCGCGCCGGAGGCCAGCGCGCCCAAGGTGGCAAGCGCGAAGGCTGCGAACCGCACTCCGCCCACGGTGGCCTTCGCGAAGTAGCGTTTGGCCCGCGCAGCCAACAGCAGGGTCACCGCGATCAGCAGGACTGGCCAGACAAAGTAATACTGCTCTTCCACCCCGAGTGACCAGGTGTGCTGCAGTGGCGAGGGCGGAGCGCCTTGGGTGAAGTAGTCGGTCTTCTGTGCCACGAACCGCCAGTTCGCCACCCACAAGAATGCGGCGAGCGCGTCGCTTCGTAGCCCGGTAAGGGACTGGTCTGGCAGGAGTTCGCGTGCCACAGCAACGGTGAGCACCATCAACACCAGCGCCGGTAGCAGCCGGCGCGCACGGCGAATCCAGAACGCGGTCAGCTCAATACGGCCGCTGCGCCCCAGCTCGTCGAGCAGAAGCGACGTGATCAGGAATCCGCTCAGGACGAAGAAGATGTCGACACCGATGAACCCGCCGCCCACGCCAGGGATGCCGCCATGCCCGACGAGCACCAGTGCAACCGCTATCGCGCGAAGGCCATCCAGCGCGGAAATGCCGCCGTGCCGTTCCGGTTGATCCCAAATCGCAAGCCGACCAACACGCCGCACCGGAGCAACCCACCGCCGCCGAGCAGAACGACCCGGCGCGGGATAAATCCCGCCCGGTTCAGCGCTCGCTGTTAGCGCGCCCTGACCACCTCGTCGCCCGGCGCCGTAGATGCTGCCGATACGTCGCTGCCCCTCCTCTTGATCTCAGCAAGCTTAGATGCGACGCAGCGGGATCCTTAGAAGACACGCGAAGACACCCTTGGCTTTTCCCGTACCGGGCTTGCCTAGATCGGGCCGCCCGGTTGCGCATCGACGGCGGCGGCCAGTCCGAGTTCCTCGAGCACCTCTGCGGTGTCGGCGCCAAGCTCGGGGTCAGGACCGGCGACTCGGCCCGGTGTTCGCGAAAACCAGGTCGGCACACCGGGAAAGCGCATCGCGTGCCTTCGCCGACGCCCGCCCGATGGATGCCGGGCACCGTTGGAAAGTGGCGTACTCCCGCTCTGCAATGGCGATCATCCGGGCGCAAACGTTGCGATGTCGGGTTTGTGATCGTAGTGCAGCAGCGTGAGCGTAAAGAACAGCACATGGCGCGGCACCTTGTAACTCGCCAATCGTTGCCGCAGGAAGGCCAGAAGCTGCTCGGTGTCGAGGATCACGTCATCGTGCGGCACGACACAGGAGACAACGACCTCGCCGAGCGTTTGGTGTGGAACGCCGACGGTCTGCGCCACCTTGACGCCGGAGTGTTCGATAAGAGCCTCATCAACCTCGCGTGGCGAGACATTGGCCCCACCGGTCTTGATGATTTCGGTTAGCCTGCCTTGCCAGTAAAGTCGGCCGGCGTCGTCGAGGTAGCCTCCGTCGCCGGTGGGGAAGAAGCCCTCGGAGTCGAGGGTGTCGTCGAGCGGTGTGCCGATATAGCCGAGCATGAGCGTGGGCCCCTTGACGCCGATCTCACCCGCCTCACCGCGCGAAACGATGCCGCCGGTAAGCGGGTTTGTGATCTTGAGCGTCACACCGGGC
>Ga0307479_10004665_pt1 | contig 12562 bp, 12 predicted proteins | sample atmos_gasesECM4C_FD_203743 | JGI IMG/M metagenome (GOLD analysis project Ga0307479, IMG submission 203743) | Hardwood forest soil microbial communities from Morgan-Monroe State Forest, Indiana, United States - atmos_gasesECM4C_515 | ecosystem: Environmental > Terrestrial > Soil > Temperate...
ATGCCGCCAAGGAGGACTGCGCCCGTCGGGCTGACCCAATAACAGGGGCAGGTGATGGCGACGAGGCCGGCCAGAAATCCGTTAGTGGTATAGCCCGCGTCCCACTTTTTGGTCATGAAGTAGCCATAAATTATGGAAGTGAGTCCCGCCGCGCATGCGGCGAGGGTGGTATTTGTGGCCACGCGGCCGATGCCTTCAAAGTCCATGGCCGATAGCGTACTTCCAGGGTTGAAGCCGTACCAGCCGAACCAAAGAATGAGTCCGCCGCTAACGGCGATGGTCAGGTCATGCGGCAGCATGGGAGAACCGCCATCGCGCTTGAATCTGCGGCCCAGCCGCGGGCCCAGAACGATAGCGCCCGCGAGTGCAATGAATCCGCCGATGGTGTGAACCACAGTGGAACCGGCGAAGTCATGGAAGCCCATCCCCAAAGAGGAAAAAAAGTTGCCGGTGCTGCCCATATTCGCGAGCCACCCGTCGGGGCCCCAGGCCCAGTGACCGATGACTGGGTAAATGAAACCAGTGACGCAGATGCTGTACAGAAGGTCGCCGACGAACCCGGTGCGGCCGATCATTGCGCCGGAGGTGATCGTCGAGCAGGTGTCAGCAAAGGCGAACTGGAAAATCCAAACGGCCAGAAATGCGACGCCCGTGGTTTCATAAGTCGCTGGCGCGTTTGCCAGGAAAAACCAGTGATAACCGATGAAGCCGTTCCCATGGCTGAACATAAAGGCAAAGCCGATGGCGTAAAAAAGAATGCCACACAGGCAGGTATCCACTACGCATTCTACGAGCACGTTCACGGTTTCGCGGGAACGACAGAAACCGGCTTCGAGCATCGTGAACCCGACTTGCATGCCGAAAACCAGGAATGCCGCAATCAACGTCCACGCCGTGTTCACAGGATTCACAACGTCCGCGGCCTTCACTTCCGGCTGCGTTTGGGCATAAACATGTGTGAAGAATAGCCCAGTAACCAAGGCCATAATCAGCAGGACGATTCCCACTCCTATCACTTTGCCCGCGAGCAACGTCCCTCCATACCGGCGCCACTCCGGACTTCGCAATCGTAAGCGTAATCGTGAAAACTTCTCCCCTAGTGACAACCTCTTTTCCCGTCGTGCGATGGCAGACATTCTGTTTCTCTCCTTTCGGTCCTCAAATTCCGGTTTTCCGTTCACTGCGATTTCTCTCCCACATCAGGAATGTTCAAATCGGTCATGGAGCCTGTGCCGAGGTCCAAAGAGAGTGCCCCTCATCTCTCAGTCATGTCGGACCTTCCCGCGGCAATGGCTCAAGCCGCCCATCATCCAACCGGAACTGAAGCCCGCACAGCTTGACTCTCATTGCCAGAGAACGAGTGCCCTTCGGAGGCGGTTCCTCACGCTTGACCATTCCTGCGATGATCAGGCTTGGCAGTTCTCCTTCGCGATAGACTCGAATGTTGGCGGTCGCGACGTCAGGAAAGACCGAAAAGAGCAGATCGCGCACGTTCATGGCATCTCTCAGCGCTTGCTCTGTTAGGTTACGGTCGCGCACGGAGGGAGAAAGATCTGCGTCCCATGGATCGACGGCACGCGCCATCCAGTCGCACTCGGCTATGTTTTCGCGCAATTCCACACGGAGCAGCCGCAACGGAGCGCGGGAGAACTCGCCGAACCGCATTTGCCTTCGCAGCGTGCGAACGAAGTCAGCGACTTCCCACAATGGCTGCATTTACGCTCCTTCTTCTTTTCCCTCTGGCGCTTCCACCCTGGTCGGCAGCCCCATAGAGATCAGGAGCTCCACAGCAGCGATGGCCTCCAGAACCAGGGGCAATCCTGCTTGCAGCCGAACGACCAGAAACAGCGCCACCATCGAGAACCATTGTCATCGCGAGCGGCGCAATCGTTCGATGCGCCCAGGAAATCTCAGCAGATCGCCGAATCTGAGTCTGTCCCCTGGCTCCGCCGGCACGCAGGCACGAATACGCCACAGCAAAGAAGCCAGCCAGGATCGCCTCAACCAGCACCATCGGCCAATTCATAGACACCTTCCACTAGCTGGAGAAACACAGATCCCGCGACCATAAAGCGGACGTTCGACAACGGCAAAATGCGCCTGTGAGTCCAGCGCAGTTCCGTGAGTCCTCAGCGGCTCATCTTCGAGCACTATGTTTCTATTGTTTGGACACGGCGTCGTGTCCGAGACGAACAAACCAGCGTGAAGCTCGCATGGCGGCTCCTCGTTTCGTCGGCGAAAAGAGGAGTTCAAAGCACCGATGCGATTTCTTCACTTTCACGCGGAGTCTGCAGAATTCCCCTAGGAGAGTCAAATTCAAACTTTCAATTCGCACGATTCGAATCGTGCGCGTCCGCACGCGTCACCCATGCATCGAGCCGCTAGTGCATGGGCGAATGGTTACTCAGAGTTGCGTTTCAGTTCGTCGTTCAAAATAACAGATTCCGAGATTTCCTTCATAGACTTGCGCGTTTGCTGGCTCTGCCGCCGCAGGGTGCGATACGCTTCTTCCTCGCTGATTTTCAACTCGCGCTGCAGGATTCCCTTGGCGCGCTCCACAAGCTTTCGGCTCTCCAGCCGGCCTGAAAGGACGGATTTTTCGCTCGCCAGCTGGTCCCTCTGGCGTTCATTTTCCTGCAACTCGGCAATTGATTTTTGAAGTTCGGCAGTGCGCTCGGCCACTCGGACCTCGAGTTGGTCATGGGCCTCCCTGAGTGCCTTCTCAGTTTTCCTTTTCGATGAGCTCACCCAGCTCGCAACCGCGGCGCAAATAATGAACGCGACAAAATACGCACTATCTGTGGCATTGATGACGAACGAATGGAACGGAGGAACAAAGAAATAGTCCACGGCCAGAGTGGAGAGGAGGACCGCGAAAAGGCCGGGCACTGTGCCGCCAAACCACGCGCTTATCATGACCGCCGGGAAGAACAGGAACAAGAACGGGTAGGGAAAAAGGGGCTGGAGGAGCAGGGTCGAAACAAGTGCTGCTGCGACACATGACAATGCTATCCCGCTGCGCCGGATCACGGATCCAACCAGCAGCCTGAACGACCGGTCTGTTTCAAGAGCCTGCGTTGTTTCCTGTAGCATGTGACCTGCTCCCCTCAATCCGCAGAGAAGTGTATATGATTCTGCAGAACGAAGAGGAGCGTGATGTCGAAGGGAAGCACCGCGAAGCGGAGATGATCGGAAAGTTGAAGCAGATGGAAGCGGGACGGATGGCGTAGGACGTGGTGCGGTAGCTGGGTGTCTCGAAGCACACGGGTCTTCCGGAGAAGAACCGTCGGGAAGCAAAGAACGCGAAAGACCCGCCACTACACAAGGCGAAGCGTGAGACGAAAACTAAAGCAAGAGCACCGGCCTAAAGGCCCCCGCTACGGTTGCGAGTCGGGGCGACGCTTCAGGGTTGGGCGATCGTCGTCGGTGGTGTTGGGATCGTTGCCGGTGGGCTGCTTCTTGGATTGCTCGGTTTTGGTGCGCAGGGTGGGTTTGCCGGGGCCGTTGTCCGAGACTTTGCGCGTGAACATGATGTTGCGGAGGCGGGCCTTCACGGTATCGAATTCGGAGGTGGTGACGATGTATTCCTGCCTGGCGGGCAGGATGCGGGCGATTTCCTTTTGGGTGTTTTCGATGCGCTCGGGCGTCGGCGGATGCGTGGAGAAAACCTTGGGGATGGTGCCGGGGCGGCGCTTTTCGTCGGCCTGGATGCGCTCAAAAAAAGTGACGTAGGAGTTCGGGTCGTAACCGGTCTTGTACATGTACTGGATCCCGAGATAATCGGCTTCGCGTTCGGCGTCGCGGCTGAATTTGAGGTAGGTGACGGGGATGGCGAGGTTCAGGCCCTGATAAATGCCGTAGCCGGCCCAGCCGCCGGGGCCGAGAAGGATCAGCGGGATGGTGGCGAGCTGCATCAATTCACCCTTGGTGGCGTTCTTGGTGCCGTGGCGCGCGCAAACATGGGAAATCTCGTGGGCCATCACGCCCGCAAGCTCGGACTCTTCCTGGGCGCGGAGAATGAGGCCGCTATTGACGTAAAAGAAGCCGCCGGGGAGGGCGAAGGCGTTGACTTCGTCGGAGTCGATGACCTTGATAGTGAAGGGAACGCGGGCATCGGAGTTGCGGACGAGGTTCTGGCCGACGCGATTGACGTATTCGGTGACGACCGGGTCATCGATCAGCTTGGAGGAGCGCTCGACTTCCTGGGCCAATTGCTTGCCAAGGGAGATTTCCCGTTCCAGCGAGTAGAGATTCATGCCTTTACCGACGCTGCGGTTGCCGATGGCCTCGACGTCTTCCTTGGAATTTTTGGGAGTTACGGTGTCTTTTTGCTGGACCGGCTGGGAACCGGTCTGCTGCGGAGTCTGCTGTTGGGCGGGCGGGGACGTTTTTGCGGGATCCTGACTCGGGGGAGCTTGACTTTGGGGGGTAGCCAAGGCTAAGCCTGCCACGAGGGCGCTGGCCAGTGCCAGTTTCAGGGTGTGCCGCAGAATCGCTTGCATATCGTGTACCTCCGCCTACCCATGATTATACACCTGCAATGGCCGGGCAGGCCCCTAGGATATCCAGATGACTACTATGATGTAAGACAGCTCAGGAAGGTTTCCTATTCCCGGGAATGCGCCAGGCGGTTTCAGGGAGGAGAGTCCTGTCCAAGCCGCACTGAGTGAGTACCGTCGGGGGGGCAGTTGACACATTTCGCAGCGCACTCTAGAGTCAAAGCCGATCCCTATGAGCGTCCCGAAGATTCAGATTGGCCAGCTTTGGAAGAAAGACGGCACCGGCGATGTCTATCTTGTCACGCGGCTGTACTCCGAAGCATTGAATACCATGGTGATCCTGCGGAAGTCCGGGGCCGAGGGAGAGGCGCAGCTCCGTGTGCGGGTCGAGCGCGCCGCCGGAGGGCAGAACATTCCGGGTTTTTCTCCGGCCCAGGAAGACTAGAAGTTCCAGGTTCAAATCGACCGAACTTCCATCTTTACAACGTCATCCACCTTCATCAGTTCTTTTTGCAGGAAAGGCTCGCCGTAGTCCACGCCGATCATCTGGCCGTAGTGCCGGGCTAACTGGTTCATCTCTGCTTCCAGGCGGTCGATGGCCAGATGCACTTGGCCTTTCTTTTCGGGCTTGCTGGGCCGGAATTGCGACGCGAAGGCGAGGATGGCCTTGCGGCGCCGCTGGTATTGCGCGGTGATGTCCACGACGAAGGTGGGCCGGACGTCGGCGTAGTAGGAGGTGGCATAGAGTATTTTGAAGGGGCGGCAGGCATCGCCTTCGATGGGAAGCTGTTTCAGGCCCGCCAGGAAACACGCCTCATAACCGAGAGTTGAGGCATGGTAATGGTCGGGATGCCGCGCTTCCCAGTAGGGAAGGATTACCGTCTTTGGCCGGAGCTGCCGGATGACGGCGGCGAGGCGCAGCTTGTGCTGACGGGAGGGCTGGACATCAGAATCGGGCACGCCGAGGGTGCCGCGCCAGTTGACGGAGAGGAACTTGGCGGCTTTGGCGGCTTCTTTGGCGCGAGTCTCGGGGGTGCCGCGCGTTCCCATTTCCCCCGCGGTTAAATCGAGGATTCCGGTTTTGTATCCGCGCTGGGCCATTTTCAGCAGCGTGCCACCGCAGGTCAGCTCAACGTCGTCGGGATGCGCGGCGATGGCCAATAGATCGAGATTCATTCGTCCTCCGGGGTGCGGCGATTGTAGGGTAGGACAGACAGTTTAGTTTGTCGCGTGTAAAGTGGAGCGCAGCAGGAATGAAGACAAGCAAGCATGCCTGTCCTGGGGGAATGTGCTACGGTTTCAGGTTCGAAGATGATGGAAACTGGAAATAAATCGGGGGAGCCGTGGAACGGGCGCGTGGCTCTTGTGACTGGGGCTGCGAAACGGCTGGGGCGGGCGGTGGCGTTGCGGCTGGCGGAGGAGGGTGCGGACATCGTCATCCACTATCGTTCCTCGGGCCCGGAGGCAGCGAGCGCGGTTGCGGAGGTCGAAAAGACCGGGCGGCGCGGCCTTGCCGTGGCCGCGGACCTCGGCAACCTTGCTGACATCAAGCGGCTGTTCGATGAGACCGAGAAGCAGTTTGGGCGGCTGGACATCCTGGTGAATAACGCCGCCAATTTTCTCCACGCTGAATTCGCGAGCACGACGGAGCAAACCTGGGACGCCGCTCAGCAGACCAATTTGAAGGCGCCGTTTTTTTGCGCGCAGGCTGCCGCGCCGATGCTGAAGAAAAATCATGGCGTGATTATTAATTTCGCGGATGTCGGCGGAATTCTTGGCTGGACGGGGTACATTCCGCATTGTGTTTCGAAAGCAGGGGTCATCATGCTCACGCGCTGTCTTGCCAAAGAGCTGGCTCCCGAAGTGCGCGTCAACGCCATTGCTCCCGGCACGATCACCATGCCCGGCGATCCGCCGGAGTGGGAGGCGGACTTCATCAAGCGCGCACCGCTGCGCCGTTCCGGAAGCCCCTCCGACGTTGCCGACGCGGTATTGTTTTTGGTGCATGCGAAATTCATTACCGGCCAGGTCTTGGTGCTCGATGGTGGCCGCACACTGTGATGGGCGGGAGAATACCGGTCCATCAACTCCGTCCCTCAACATCGCTCAAGAATTCTTCGATCCGGCCGTGCAGAGAATCTCGCCGCGGTGTATTCTATTCTGCTTATCGCGTTTATAAATTAGCCGCGCTCGGCGCGGGACATCCGGACAATCAAAGGACGAGGGACCAACCGAAGTTATGGACAACGAAATATCGACCCAGCCTCACGGAATGGCAGACGTTGAGATTCAGGAATGGCTTGAGTCGCTGGACTCCGTTTTGGAATCCAGCGGACCCGAGGTGGCCGCGGAAATACTCGAACGGCTTCGCGCGCACGCCTCGGTCAATGGCATCGACCTGCCCTTCAGTGCGAATACGCCTTACGCGAATACGATTCCGGTGCGCTTGCAGCCGCTTTTCCCCGGCGACCAGGAGTTGGAGCGCCGCATCAAGAGCCTCATCCGCTGGAACGCACTGGCCATGGTGGTTCGAGCGAACCGCGTGGAGCACAACATCGGCGGCCACATTTCCACGTATGCTTCAGCGGCCACGCTCTACGAGGTGGGCTTTAACCATTTCTTCCGCGCGCGCAGCGAGGAATTCGAGGGCGACACGGTCTATTTTCAAGGGCACGCCTCGCCGGGGATGTACGCCCGCGCGTTTCTGGAAGGCCGACTCAGCGCGCAGAAGCTGGAAAATTTCCGCCGCGAACTGAAGCCCGGCGGCGGGCTTTCTTCCTATCCGCATCCCTGGCTGATGCCGGATTTCTGGGAATTCCCAACGGTTTCCATGGGCCTCAGCCCGCTGATGGCGATTTATCAGGCGCGATTCAACCGCTACCTCGAGGATCGCGGCATGAAGCCTGCCACGGATGCCAAGGTGTGGGCGTTCCTGGGTGACGGCGAAACCGACGAACCGGAATCGCTCGGAGCGATCACTCTGGCTTCGCGCGAAAAGCTCGACAATCTGATTTTTGTCATCAACTGCAATTTGCAGCGCCTCGATGGCCCGGTGCGCGGCAATGGACAAATCATCCAGGAACTGGAATCCGCGTTCCGCGGCGCTCGCTGGAACGTGATCAAAGTTCTCTGGGGAAGCGAGTGGGACCCCATCTTCGAGCGCGACACCGAGGGGCTGCTGGTGAAGCGCATGGGCGAATTGGTGGACGGCGAATACCAGAAGCTGGTGGTTTCCTCCGGCGCGTATGTTCGCGAGCATTTCTTCGGGAGTGATCCGCGATTGCTTAAGCTTGTGGAACCCATGTCCGATGAGAGTTTGCGGCGGCTACGGCTCGGCGGGCACGATCCGCGCAAAATCTATGCCGCATATAAAGCCGCTGTCGATCACAAGGGCTCGCCTACAGTCATTCTCGCGCGCACCATCAAGGGCTACGGCCTGGGCGAAGCGGGCGAAGGCAAGAACGTCACGCACCAGCAGAAAAAACTCAATGAAGACGAATTGCGGGAATTCCGCTCACGTTTTGGCATTCCTCTGAACGACGAGGATTGCATCGAGGTTCCGTTTTACCGGCCGGCCGAAGATAGTGTCGAGATTCAGTACCTTCGCGCGAGGCGCGAGGCGCTGGGCGGCTACGTTCCCAAGCGCAGCATTCGTTCGAAACCTCTGGTGGCCGACCACGACGAACTCTTCAAGGAGTTTCTGGAAGGCAGCGAGGGCAGGGAAGTTTCCACGACTATGGCGTTCGTGGGCATGCTGCGCAAAATGCTCAAGGATGCGGAGATTGGGAAGCTCGTCGTGCCCATCGTCCCGGACGAAGCCCGCACTTTCGGCATGGAATCACTTTTCCGTACCGCTGGCATTTATTCCAGCGCCGGACAAAAGTATGAGCCCGTCGATGTGAATACGCTGCTCTACTACAAGGAAGCGAAGGACGGCCAGATTCTCGAAGAAGGCATCACCGAGGCTGGTTCGATGGCCTCGTGCATTGCTGCAGGCACGGCCTACGCTACGCACGGCATCAACACGATTCCGTTTTTCATTTACTATTCGATGTTTGGTTTTCAACGCATTGCGGATTTCATCTGGGCGGCCGCCGACATGCGCACGCGCGGCTTCCTGCTTGGTGGCACGTCGGGACGCACCACTCTTTCCGGCGAAGGCCTCCAGCACCAGGACGGCAACAGCCATGTCCTCGCGCTGCCGGTTCCGAACATCAAGGCGTACGATCCCGCGTTTGCTTATGAAATCGCGGTCATCATCCAGGACGGCATTCGCCGCATGTACAAGGACGGCGAAAACGTTTTCTACTACATCACAGTGATGAACGAACCCTATGCCATGCCGTCCATGCCGGGAGAGGTGAAGGACGGCATCCTGCGGGGGATGTACCGCTTCCGGCCCGCGGCAAACACCAAGGCCAAGCTGCGCGCGCAATTGTTCGGCAGCGGCGCGATTCTCAACGAAGCGTTGCGCGCCCAGGAGATTCTCGAGGCCAAGTACGGCGTGTCCGCGGACGTGTGGAGCGTGACCAGTTACAAGGAGCTTTATAACGACGGCATTGAGTCCGAGCGCTGGAACCGTTTGCATCCGGGCGAGAAAGCGCGGGTGCCCTACGTCACCAAGTGCCTCGCGGACGCGCCGGGAGTGCTGGTGGCGGCTTCCGACTACTTGAAGACTTTGCCCAATATGATCAGCAAATGGATGCCGCGCCGCCTGGCCTCACTCGGCACGGATGGCTTTGGGCGGAGCGAAGGCCGCACCTCCTTGCGCGACTTCTTCGAGGTCGATTCCCGCTTCATCACGCTGGCCACGCTGCATGAACTTTTCGTCGACGGGAAGATTGAGCGCTGCGTCCTCGACAAAGCCATCAAGGACCTGGGCATCAACGCCGACAAGCCCAATCCGGTTGTTTCGTAAGGAAGGTTGTGCCTACGTTTCGCTTCAGACTCAACTTCGTACGACTCGCTCTTCTTATGCTCTTACCGGTTCTGGGGCTGATGGCGTCTGCGCGGCTGGAGGTCACGCAGTCCAATTCCATCTCGGAATCACGTCGCCGTGAGTTTCTGAAGCAACTTGTTGCTGCCGCCATCGAACGCACTCACCACGTTGTTCGCTACGATCCAGCGTACGTCCGCATTTCTTATCCTGGTGGAGACGTGCCTGCGGACACCGGCGTATGCACGGATGAAATCATCCGTTCCTATCGCCGCGTGGGCGTCGATCTGCAAAAGGAAGTTCATGAGGATATGGTTCGGAACTTTGGCGTCTATCCGCGAAGTTGGCGATGGCTACTGAGCCGCCCCGATCCGAACATCGATCACCGGCGCGTGCCGAACCTGATGGTTTTCTTTGCGCGCAAGGGAGAGTCGCTGTCGTTGTCCGGCCGTGCCGATGACTACACGCCGGGCGATCTTGTCACTTGGGATCTGGGCGGGGGCGTTCCCCATATTGGTGTTGTCGTGGACCAAAAATCCGCGACGAGCGGCCGTTACATGCTTGTCCACAATATCGGCCAAGGGCCGCGCATGGAAGATGTCTTGTTCAATTGGAAGGTCACTGGCCACTACCGCTACTTTGGTCCGGCGTTGTAGCCCGCGGTTCGCCGCGGTTCGATTCCAGAATTTCTGACGGTTTAATGCGGCCAGTGGCCAGTTGTGCGATTAGCTCCCTGTTCGCGGCCAGGAAATCGTAGTCTCCGAGTTCTTTTGGCAAGGCCCAGGCGATCTTCTCGAATGTGTAGGGCACTAGTTCCGATTCCGCGATTGCTGCTGCAAAGAAGCGGATTTCAAGCTCCTCGGGTGTTCCCGCATAATGATGACGCACGCGGCCAAGCTCAATGCATTTCACCAGCGTCACGCCGAGTTCTTCCTGCAATTCCCGCGCGAGGGCAGCTTCCGGCGACTCGCCATCGCGGACTTTCCCGCCCGGAAATTCCCACTTCAGTGGCGATGAATCGTCTTTGCGGCGCTGGCCGATCAGCAATCGCCGGTCGCTGCGTTCGATGACTGCCGCCACGACAGTCCTCATGCCCGCGCTCGCGTTCGATTCCCGGGATAGAAGATGTTGTAAAGTGCGCGCGCGCCTTCGATCAGCGGCGGCCCCGGGGTGTTCAGAAGTTCGTCGCTGATCACGTAGACTTTTCGGTTTCGAACCGCCGGTACATCTTTCCACGCCATGACTTTATACGCCTGATTGGCGTCGGCTTTGGCACCTGTAGCCGCCCAAGCAAGCACAATCACTTCCGGCCCAGCCGCTGCGACTTGCGCATCGGTGACTTTCTCGCCTGGAGGAACTACGATCTCGCCCCCACAGAGGTTCACCAATTCCGCCACCCAGGGCGGGGAACTAATGCGCGGATTCGGCCACGCCTCGCAATAAACGCGGACTCGATGCTTCGAGCGCCGCGCATCCTTCTCGATTTGCGAAAACGCTCGGCGCATCTTTTTCACCAACCGCTCCGCAGCGGCTGTGCGATGCGTGATCCCGCCTAACAAGCGAACGTCGGCTTCGATGTCAGCGAGCGTCCGCGGGTTCATGGCCAGAAAAGCGAACGGCTGTTCGAGGAGTTTCGCGACCGTCTCTGGCTTGTACGGCACGGAGCCGATCACCAGCGCCGGCTTCAGCCGGAGAATCTCGTCCACAGACTCCATGCGCCAGCAATCGCCAAGTTTCGGCAGTTTGCCGACCGGAGCGACATCAGCGCACCACTTGGTCACGCCGACAAGAGCGCGCTTCGCCCCAATGGCGCACAGAATCGAGGTCGCACTGGGGGCCAGGGAAACAATGTGCAACGGTGCTCGCCGAGTCGTTTTCATGGTTACCGGAATGAGGATAGCAGACCGCTGGGCGTCTCGTGGTTCGCAAGAGCGTGGATTGACTCCACGTCACGAGTATGTTGCACTGCATTGCTCAATTCCCGGAGGACCAGGTGCGTTTTCATCTGCTTGCTCTCAGCTTGATTCTGCCGGTGTCAAATTTGGCTCAGACTCCATCTGCGCCGTCCAAATCCGAAGTCGTCCAATATCACGCCACCATCGACACAGTGAAATATCTCTTCGGTGCCGCTCCGCCCGTCGCGCGACTCAGGCCCGGCAACATCCTGGAGGCAAACTCCCTGGACTGCTTCGGCAACGCGCTACAAAAACCAGGCGATTCCTTTGCGCTCGTTAAAGGAGATAACCCGCTCACCGGCCCTTTCTATATCGAAGGGGCGGAACCCGGCGATACGCTGGTTGTTCATATTCTCGATCTGGTGGTCGATGGCAAACAGGGCGTGGGCACGTTTTCGCCGGGCTTCGGAGCCATCAACGCCACGCATTACACGCCGATGCTCGAAAAAGAAGCGCTGCCGGAAAAAATCTGGTTTTACCCGATTGACTACGCGGACCACACGGCCACGTTTCAGGCCCTCGATTCCAGCTACAAAGTGAAAATTCCGTTGCATCCATTTCTTGGCTGCATCGGTGTGGCGCCCGCCAATGGCGAAGCGCGCAGCTCCATCGTGCCGGCGGAATTCGGCGGCAACATGGACGCTCCGGAAGTCTCCGTCGGAAATACCCTCTATCTGCCCGTAAACGTAGCCGGGGCGCTGTTTTACTTTGGCGATGGGCACGCCGCCATGGGTGACGGCGAAATTGCTGGCAGCGCCATCGAGGTTCCCATGAAGGCCCGGCTGCAATTCGATCTCGTGAAAGGGAAACACACGGGCTGGCCACGCTTCGAAAACGAAAGGGAAATCATGGCCGCGGGCATTTATCGTCCCGTGGATGACGCCGTGCGCATCGCCTTCACGGAGTTGGTAGGCTGGATTCACGCCGACTATGGCCTCTCGGAACTCGATGCCTATGAGCTGCTTTCCAAAGTCGGCAAAATCCATCTCACCGAGATGGTTGATCCGAACTACGTCGTGGTTGCCTCCATCGAGAAAAAGTATTTGCCGCCAAAGAAGTAAATTTGTTTGGCGCAGGCACATTCCTGAGCTCCTTCTGCTCACTGCGAACTCTGTGCCTCTGCGTTAAGCTTTCTTGATTTATGCGGCGTTGCAGTTCCGGCACCGTCTTTG
>Ga0307479_10004666_pt1 | contig 12561 bp, 10 predicted proteins | sample atmos_gasesECM4C_FD_203743 | JGI IMG/M metagenome (GOLD analysis project Ga0307479, IMG submission 203743) | Hardwood forest soil microbial communities from Morgan-Monroe State Forest, Indiana, United States - atmos_gasesECM4C_515 | ecosystem: Environmental > Terrestrial > Soil > Temperate...
GCCGACGACACGGTTGCGGCCCTGCTTCTTCGCCTCGTACAGCCGCATGTCGGCGTCCTTGATGAAGGCCAGCGCGGAGTCGTGCTTGGGCGTGTAGTCGGCCACTCCCGCCGAGAAGGTCACCGGGATGCGCTTCCCCTCGAAGGTGAAGGGCTGCTGCTCGATGATCTTGCGCAGCTTGTCGGCGAGGAAGACGGTGTTGTCGTGCGAGGTCTCGGGCAGCGCCAGGCAGAACTCCTCGCCGCCGTAGCGCGCGAAGCACTCCTCCTTGCGGATGCGGGTCTTGATGGTCTGCGCCATCTCGCGCAGCACGTGGTCGCCGGCCAGGTGCCCGTAGGAGTCGTTGATCTTCTTGAAGTGGTCGATGTCGAGGATGACCAGCGAGAGGACGCGCTGGTGCCGCTGCGCACGCGCCATTTCTCTCTCCAGGAACTCCAGAAGATAACGCTTGTTATAAACCTGTGTCAGGCCGTCGATGATGGTCAGCCGGTAGATCTCCTCGTGATACTGCGCCTCGATCGACCCCAGCTCGCCGCCGAAGAGGAACTTGAAGATGGCCCCGCCCACCTTGATCAAATCGCCCGAGCGCAAGGGCGTCTCGCCGCGCACCTCGACGTTGTTCAAGTAGGTCCCGTTGGTCGAGCCCTCGTCGCGCAGCTTGACGCCGTCGGGCTTGAGCAAGAGCGAGCAGTGCTTGCGCGAGACGTTGTCCAGCTCGAGCACGATCTCGCAGGTCTCGCCGCGGCCGATGGTGGTCTCGGCCGCCGCGAGGGTGAACTTGCGCCCGAGCGTCGGACCGTAGATCTCCACCAGGCACGCCTCGTCGGCGCCCTCGGGGGCCATGCCTTCGACCGCGGTGACTCTGGTGATCTTGGTCGGTTCCACGCTGCCCTCAGACGTGCCAGTGCGCTTGCTCGAAACTGTTGTCGGGGACGGTGAGCTCCAGCTCGCCGTAGCGGGGGAGCCGATCGACTTCCACTTCGTCGCGCATCTGCCTGAGCAGCATGCCGATCCTGTCCTTTGGCGCGATGGAGAGTGCCCCCAAGGAAACGGACAGCTCCACGATAGCACCACAGCGGCCCGTCCCGCAGCGGGTGCCGCGGTCGTCGACCACCGGGCACTCCTCGCCGGGCAAAAGAGGCATGCGCAGGGTCTTTTCCTCCCGCGAGGTGAGAGTGCCGTCCAGGGACCAGGGCAGGGCCCCCGCCGGGCGCTCGCGCGTCAAGAGGATGCGCAATTCTCCCGAAAGCTCGGTCCCCCGCGCCGGGTCGAGGCGGACGAAGAGGTCGTGCAGCGAGAAGCCGTAGAAGGCCTGCAGGAACGCGCCGCCGCCCTGGTGCATCGAGCCGCCCAGCGCCTGGCCGGGTCGGTAGATTCCGGCGCCGCTCCACTCGTAGTAGCCGTGCGAGTAGCCGTCGATGACGGGGTGGATGAGCCGGCGCGGGTGCAGCACCACCGCGCGCGCTTGGCTTCTGTCCTTGTGCGGCGCGATGATGGGCAGCGCCAGCCGCTCGGGGGGAGCCAGGCCCAGGTGGCGGAAGACCTGGCCGACGTTGCGGCGGAAGAGCGAGTCGAACTCCGGCGCGTTCTCGGTGGTGAAGTCGTCGCCGTACCACCAGAACCAGTCGCTGCCCTCGGCGACCAGGCAGGCTTGATACGCCTCTTCCCAGTGCGGAGCGCCGCGCGACTTCTCCAACGCGTCGCGGGCGTGGCCGAGCAGCGCCCAGGCCTGGTTGTCCTCGGACTGGCTGATCCAGATGCGGAAGTTGGAGTCGATCCAGCTTCCCGAGTGCAGCCGGGCGATGCTGCCGCGCGGCGGGCGTTCGCGGATCTCTTCGCGCGGCAGCACCGGAGTGACCGCGCCCGCTAGGGCCGAGTAGAGCGCGTCGAGAAACAGCTCGCCCGACTGCGGGTAGTGCTCCCACGGGTTCTCGCCGTCGAGGGCGAGGGTGACCGTGGCGTCGGGCCCCGCCGCGGCGATGCGCCGGACCAGATCCTGCGCCGCCGACTGCGCCTCGCTGCGCGCGTAGCGAAAGCCGATCAGGTCGGACAGCTCCCGGTCGCGAAAGAACATCGCCACCTGCCCCGACTTCCACGGCGCGTGGTGCGCCGGGCCGGCCGGCCTCGCGGGGCCGAGGTCGCTGCGCTCGAGGTTCCCCTGGTCGGTGGCGCACCAGCGCACTCCCTCCTCTCCGAGCAGCTCGATCACTTCCGGCGACACCGACCCTTCGCTGGGCCACATGCCCAGAGGACGCAAGCCGAAGTCGTGCTCTGCGCGCGTCAGCCCGCGCCGCACCTGCTCGCGCGCGTCGTCCGGGTGCTGGAAGCGCGGCGGCAGCGCGGCGTCGGGCATGGCGCGCCGCGCGCAGTCGGAGTCGACCAGCAGCGGCAGGATGGGATGGTAGAGCGGCGAGCAGGTGATCTCGACGATGCCCCGCGCGGCCAGCGCCTTCCAGCGCGGGATGACCTTGCGGGCCATGGCGCGCGACAGGTCGAGCAGGGCGAGCTTCTCGCTCTCGGAGAAGCCGCGCTCCTTGGCCACCAGCTCCGCGACCAGCGGCTCCTCGCGGCGCGCGGTGAAGCCCATCCAGCCGAGCATGAAGTGCACTTCCAGGTCGAGCAGATCCTGGGCGGAGAAGGACTCCTGCGCGCCGAGCAGATCGATCTTGCGCAGATCGACTCCGCGCATGGCCAGGAGCTCTGCGTAGCGGGGGACCGGCTTGACCCACAGCTCCCAGTCGACCGAGAAGCTCTCCTTCACCACGTGCGCGCGCTCCTGCGGCGACAACTCCGCCACCGGCTTGCGCGCGATGAGCTCGTCCTTGTCGACGGAAGCGCCGGAAGCGTAAGCCTCGAGCTGCAAGAGCAGCGACGGGGCCCAGTTCGCGACCACCCGCGCGCTCTGGTGCTTCTCCAGCGCGGCGGCCATGTCGGTATAGGCGCGGGTGGCGTGCAGCCGGACCCACGGCAACAGCGGCTGCGCGGTCTGCGGGTCGCGATACTCGGGTTGATGCAGGTGCCAGAGAAAGACGACGCGGGCCACGTCCGCCTTCTTACCATGAGGGTTTCCGCCGACGGATGGTGAGTGTGTGCCCGATCGGCTACGCAGGAAGTCATGCTGCGCGTGCGCTCACTTCTCGCCGCAACGCTCCTCTGCTCCGCCGCGTGCGGAGGCGACAGCTATCGCTGGTACTGCGAACAGCTGTCGACCGTGCCCAGCACCTGGCGCCTGACGCCAAACTGCAGCGACAGGCCGGTCCTGAGGCTGCGCGCCGACCAGCACACCGCCGTGCCCTCCTGCGACGGCGAGAGCTGCCTCTGCTCGGTGTCCACCTGGGACTACGGCCACCTCGATTACGGCAACGGCTTCATCTCGCACGACATCGTCGAGGTTTGCCAGGCGACGGCGACCTGCACCTTCGCCGAGGGCACGGCAACCTTGCAGCTCGTCGCGCGGGGAGCGGAACTTCAAATCTGGTCCGCCACAGGCACGAGCCAGCGCATCTGCGACGTCTACACCGCGACGCCGGAGCTGCCATGAAGCGGGCCGTGGCTCTTTTCGTGGTGCTCTGCGCCGTGCGGGCGGGCGCAGCGAGCGGGCCGCAGAACGAGGTCCGCGCCGATCTGGGAGTTGGCTCGGCGGTGGGCTTTGGCGGCCTGAGCTATGCGCGAGCGCTCGGCGAGCGGCTCTCGATCGAAGCCGGCGCGGGCTACGGCATCTCTGGTTTCCAGCTCTCTGCGATGCCCAAGCTGCTCCTTCCTTCCGCGACGAACGCCTTCTTCATCGGCCTCGGTCCGGCCATCTCCATCGAACGCCTCGACGCCGACGACGTCGGCGCGGCGTTCCGGCGCTACGGAACCGGCGTGTGGCTCAATGCCGACTTCGGCTACCGGATCGTTGCCCGCTCCGGCCTCACCTTCACTGCGGCGGCAGGCGCGAGCGTCGGCCTGTGGGGCAGTCACATGCTGCGCGTTCCGGGGTTCATCCTCTCGGATTCGTTCAAGGGCATCCGGGGACTGACCGCCCCGCAGGCGCGAGTTGGCTGCGGTTACGCCTTCTAGCCCGCGAGGCGCATCCCCTTGGGCACCACCACGATGCCCTTGGGGCTGACGAAGAAGCGCTTCTTGTCCTCCTCGGGGTCGTAGCCGATCTGCAGGCCCGGCGGGATGTCCACGTTCTTGTCCACGATGGCGCGGCGGATGCGCGCGTGGCGCCCCACCTGGACGCCCTCGAAGAGGATGGAATCGGAAACCTCGGCGAAGGAGTTCACCCGCACATTCGGCGAGAGGATGCAGCGGTTGATGCGCCCGCCGGAGATGATGCAGCCTTCGCTGACGATGGAATCGGTGGCCGACCCGATGCGGTTCTCCTCCACGTTGGCGAAGACGAACTTGGCGGGAGCGGCGGTGGAGGAGGGCGCGGTGTAGATGGGCCAGCGCTCGTTGTACAAAGACAACTTCGGATCGACGGCAACCAGGTCCATGTTGCAGTCATAGTAAGTGTCGAGATCGCCGACGTCGCGCCAGTAGCCGATCTCGTTGGGTCCCTGTCCGGGGATCGTGTTCTGGGCAAAGTCGTAGACCGCTACTTTGGCGCGCTTGTGCATCTCGGTGATGATCGACTTGCCGAAGTCGTGCGCGCTCTCCTTGCCCGCGTCGCGGACGATCTCGCGCACCAGCGCCTCGGTGGTGAAGAGGTAGTTGCCCATCGAGACCAGCGCCGAGCGCGGGTTCTTGATCATCGGCCGCGGGTTCTTCGGCTTCTCCTGGAAGTCGACCATGCGCCCCGTCTCGTCGGCAGTGATGACGCCGAACGACGACGCCTCCTCCAGCGGCACGGGGATGGCGGCCACCGTGCAGTCGGCCTTCTGCTCGAGGTGGAAGTCGAGCATCTGCTGCACGTCCATGCGGTAGATGTGGTCGGCGCCGAAGACGAAGACGTACTGCGGCTCCTCGTCGGTCACCAGATTCAGGTTCTGGTAGATGGCGTCGGCCGAGCCGCGATACCACTCCGGCCCGGTGCGCTGCTGCGCCGGCACGCTCTCCACGAACTGGCCGAGCATGTGCGAGAGGCGCCAGCCGCGCGAGATGTGCGTGTTCAAGGAATCCGACTTGTACTGCGTCAGCACCTTCATCCGCAGCACGCCGGAGTTGGCGAAGTTGGACAAGACGAAATCGATGATGCGGTAGCGGCCGCCGAAGGGCACCGCCGGCTTGGCGCGCTCTTGCGTCAGCGGCGCCAGCCGCCGCCCCTCACCGCCGGCGAGGATCATGGCCAGGGTCTTTTGCACGGGCATGAGCGGACGGTAGACCCCGGCGCCCGAGTCTGCAACGCGGCGGGCAGACGTTTGTTTGCCGGCTCTCCGGGCGCTGGAAGGACTCAGTCTCCGGCGCAGCCCTCGAGCTCCACCAGCTTGCCGCTCGCGTGGTCGAAGACGGCGAGGCTGCCGCCGCCGCTCTCGGTGCCGCCGTAGCCCAGCACCGGGCAGGAGTGCGCCTCGGCCCAGGCGCGGTCGAAGTTCTTGCCGGTGCAGTTGGTGGTCATCGCCAGCGTGGTCAGCGCCAGGCCGGTGGCGGCGCCCTGCTTGCTGACGCGAAAGCCGGAAGGCGCGCGCAGCGCGACCAGCAGCTCGGCCTGCTCGTCGGCGGTGTTCATCCGGCGCAGCCGGGCGAGCTGCGCGGCGAGCACGTCGTCGGCCGGCGCCGCGGAGGCGAGCGCCGGCAGCATCGCGTCCGAGAGCGGCAGCGCCAACAGCGCGTAGTCGGGCTTGCCGTCGCAATCGAGGTCGGCCTCGAGAAACGACGTGACGTAGGGGATGGCGCCGAGCGGCGCGTAGCCCGCGGCGCGGACCGCGTCGGCCAGGCCGGGCGGCAACTTCGCAGCCAGCTGCGCCTGCGCTTCGCGCGCCGCGCTCCACTGCGCGCGGTCGTCGTCGGTGACCTCGACCTTCGGCTTCTGCGCCGGCAGCATCGCCTCGACGCAAGGCGAGTAGAGCTGCCCCAAGGGACTCAACGCGCGCGCCGAAATCGCCGCTCCTTCTTTCAGGCCGAGCGGTGAGCTCACGCGGACGCCCTCGGCGAGCTGCGCCGCGCTGGCCCGGGTCATGAGGTTCGACGCGCAACCCATGCCGAAGAAGATCTCCACCGAGGTGCCGGCCTCGAGCTGACCGCGGACCAGCACGTCGCGCTCGTCTGCCGCCTCCAGCGCCTGCAGTTGCGGCGGCTTGGGGACGCGGGTGATGTTGGCCATGCACGACCCAGCGACGCAGCGGTACCAGTCCTTGCAAGGCCGCTGCGCGTCGCACTCGGGCGGCGGAGGCGGCGGCTCCTTCTTGCAGGCCAGCGCAACGGCGACCGCGAGCGCGGTCCACGTCCCCCGCCGCACGGCTCACGACCTCTTCGTGGCCGGTGGCTTCGACTGCGCCGGCGGCTTGGACGCGGCCGGCTTGCGGGCGGCCGGCGCGCCGTTGGGCACGGCCGGCTGCTTCTCCGCGAACTGGCGGATGATCTCGTCCATCTCGTTCTGCACCTTGCGCACCAGCTGCGCGCGGTCGTGGAAGGTGAGGAACGCGCTCTTGAACCCGCCCACCAGCACGTTGCGGATGTCGCCCGCCGTCAGCCCGAACTGCCGCGCCACGATGAGCAGCTCCTTGGTCACGGTGGTGTCGGTGATCAGCCGGTTGTCGGTGTTGATGGTCACCCGGATGCCGAAGTCCAGATAGAACTTGAAGGGGTGGCTGGCCATGTCCTCCACCGAGCCGGTCTGCACGTTGGACGACGGGCAGCACTCGATGGGGATGCGGTGGTCGTTGACGTAATTCAAGAGGTCGCCGTCCTCGCGCAGCCGCACGCCGTGGCCCAGCCGGTGCGCGCCGCAGTAGTGCAGCGCCTGCGCGATGGAGGGCGGCCCGTAGGCCTCGCCGGCGTGCACGGTGCAATTGATGTTGTTGTTGAGGATGAGCTGGAACGCTTCCTGGTGGTCCTTGGCCGGATTGCCGTGCTCGGCGCCGGCCAGATCGAATCCCAGCACGCCGCGGTTCTTGTACGCCACCGACAGCTCGGCGAGCCGCAGCGAGACGTCGGGCGACATGTTGCGGATGCCGCACACCAGGACGCCGGCGATGATTCCCGTCTCGCGCTGCGCGGCGCGCAGGCCCTCGAGCACGCTCTCGACGACCATGGTGGGCTTGAGCCCCTGCTGCAAGTGCAGCACCGGCGCGTAGCGGACTTCGAGCAGCTTGCAGTTCTCGGCCGCCGCGTCGATGCCCAGCTCGTAGGCGGCGCGGTAGAGCGCGTCCTCGGTCTGCAGCACGGAGAGCGTGATCTCGAAGCCCTTGAGGTACTCCTCGAGCGAGCCGTGCCGCTGGCCAATCTTCATCGCCCGCGCCAGGCCGTCCTCGTCGTCGGCGGGCAGCTTCACTCCCTGCTGCTCGGCCAGCTCCAGCATGGTGCGCAGCCGCAGGCTGCCGTCGAGGTGGCAGTGCAGGTCGGTCTTGGGAAGCGCGTGCAGGAATTCTTCGGTGATGGGGATGTCGGGAGTCATGGCTCGATCTATCATGCCCCCCCATGGATTGGCTCGCGCTCAAGGTCGCGTCCTGGCTGCTGCACGCGCTGGTGGTGATGCTCTCGGTGGGCGCGGTCTCCAAGGGAAATTCCAAGAACACGCTGCCGCGCGCGCTCTTGGTGACGTTCCTGGTGGCGCTGCTGGTGACGCCGTTCGCGTACTTCTGGTTCCTTTTGATACCGGGTATCATTGCCTTGATCGCCTGGTTCGCCGTCTACACCGTGGCCTACGACATCGGCATGGCGCAGGCCTTCGCCGCCGGCCTGGTGCAGATGGCGCTGGGCCTCTTGGTGGACTACATGCTCCCGCCGCACCTGCACTACTGAAAGGGAGGAAACATGAAATCGACCGTCCGCAGGCTGGCCCTGGCAGCTGCCGTCTCCTGGACGAGCGCGGCGTGGGCGCAGCAGGCCGATCCCGCCACAGGCACCTGGAAGATCAATCTGGAGAAATCGAAATTCAATTCCGCCGCGCCGCCCAAGAGCATGATCGTGCGCATCGAGGCCTCCGCAAAGAGCCAGACGGTCAAGTCGGAAGCCACCGGCGCCGACGGCAAGACGAGGGTCAGCGAGTACACGGCAAATTTCGACGGCAAGGATTATCCGCTCAAGGGCTCCATGGTCGCCGACACGGTTTCGCTCAAGCGCATCGACGCCCAGACCATCGAGCGCCTCGACAAGAAGGCCGGCAAGGTGGTGCTCACGTACACCCGCGTGATGGCGCCCGACGGCAAGAGCTTCACCGTCACCGTCAAGGGGACCAACGCCAGGGGCGAGCCGGTCAGCGACGTCGCGGTGTACGAGAAGCAGTGACGGCCGAGCTCTCGGCGATGCGCGCCTTGATCAGCTTGCGGACCAGCGTCGCGGGCAAAGGCTTCGCCGGATCGAAGTGGAGCGAGGACTTGGTCCCCCGATAGCTTTTCAGCTCGGCGGCCACCGTGCGCAGCGTCGATCCGCTGAAGGGAAAGTACGAGCAGCCTTTGGCGGTGGCGGCAAAGCCGGCGACGATCCGTCCCTCGAGGCGGAAGGCCGGAATCGCATAGCTGATGCACTCCTCGGCCTTGGGCGCGACGGCTCGGATGGTCTTGCGGAGCTTGTCGAGGGCCGCGCGCTTCTCGCCTTTCACCCTGGCGAGGTACTCGTCGATGGTGGCCGGCCTGCGGGTCATCGTCATGCCGGATCGATGAAGCGGGCCAGGACCTTCTTCAACCCCACCCCGGGGCCGAAGCGGACTTCCAGCTTGCGGGTGGGGCCGATGCCGTCGCTGCCCTCGACGGTGCCGACGCCGAAGGTCGGGTGGCGGACGCGCGCGCCGGGGCCGAGTGCGTCGACGCCGGCGGCGGCCACTTTGGGCGCGGGCTTGCTGCTCGGATCGTAGCGCTCGAAGCGCATCTTGTTGCGCGGCGGCGGAGCTTCCGACCTCCACTGCTGCGCCCTTCGGGCTCCGCCCGTCGCCGGCCAAGCCGGCTCCTCCGTCGGCCGCTGGTCGAAGTCGTCGTACCGCTCGCGCTGCGCCCGCTCCTGCATCGGCGAGATGCGGTCGAGCGCCTGCAGGCCGTCGGTGAATTCGGCCGGCAGCTCGCGCACGAAGCGCGACGGCGGATTGAAGCGCAACTCCCCGAAGAGAGAGCGGCAGCGCGCGAGCGACAGCGTCAGCCGCTTGCGCGCGCGGGTCATGCCCACGTAGCAGAGGCGGCGCTCCTCGGCCATCTCGGCCGGGTCCTCCTCGCCGGAAGCCATGGGTCCCGTCTGACCCAGCGAGCGGCCGCTGGGAAAGACGCGCTCCTCGAGGCCGGTCATCCACACCGCGTCGAACTCCAACCCCTTGGCCGCGTGCAGCGTCATCAGCGCGGCGCGGTCGCCGTCGCCGGCCGCGTCGGCGTCGCCCACCAGTGCCAGCTGCTCGAGGAAACCGAGCAGCGGCGTGTCGGCCTCGTCGCGATCGGCCGCCGCCAGCGCGGCCAAAGGGTCCGGCCGGTCGCCGGGCACGTCATCGTCGGCGGCAAGGCTGCCGAGCGCTCCAGGCGCCGAGCGCACCGCCTTCAGATACTGCGCGCGCGTCTGCGTGAGCGGATTGGGAATGAGCGGCTTTTCCTGCGGCGGCGGCTCAGCGAGTTGCTCGCCGCGCCAGGCCGCATCGAACTCCTTCGCCGCGCCGACCAGCTCATACAGGTTCTCCAGCCGGTCCTCGCCCTCCTCTCCCTCGAGGCGCAGACGATCCGCATATCCGGTCGCCTCGATCACGCGCTCGATGGCGGCCGCCGCACTCTCGTCCGCCGCCACGTCCCCGCGCAGCTTCTCGATCAGAGTGCGGAATGGTTGCAGCTTGCTGCGCGCGTTCGCCGGCAGCTCGGGATCGCTTCCGCTCAAAGCTTCCCACAAGGACAGCCCCTGCCGCGAGGCGGAGGCGCGCAGGTGATCGACGGTGGTGTCGCCGATGCCGCGCGGCGGGGTGTTGATGACGCGAAGGAGATCGCCGTCCGAGCGCGGGTTGACGCAGAGGCGCAAGTACGCCGCCACGTCCTTCACCTCGGCGCGATCGTAGAAGCTGCGCCCGCGCACCACGCGATAGGGAATCCGCCGCGTCCGCAGCGCGTCCTCCAGCGCGCGCGACTGGGCGTTGGCGCGATAGAAGACCGCCATCTCGGAGTAGGCCGTGCCGCGCGCGTTCTGCCCGTACAGCTCCTGGGCCACGCGCGAGGCCTCGTCGCGCTCGTCCTCGGCGACGAAGACGCGCACCTTCTCGCCGTCGCCGGCCGCGGTCCACAGCTTCTTCTCCGACCGGCGCTCGTTCTTCTCGATGACGGCGTGCGCGGCGGAGAGGATGCGGCCGGTGGAGCGGTAGTTCTGCTCCAGCCGCACCGTGCGCGTGCCGGGGAAGCGCCGGGCGAAGTCGAGGATGTTGTCCACCTCCGCGCCGCGCCAGCGGTAGATGGCCTGGTCGTCGTCGCCCACCACGCACAGGTTGCCGTGCACGCTCGCCAGCAGCTTGAGCAGCTGGTACTGCGCGGGGTTGGTGTCCTGGAACTCGTCGACCAGCACGTGTCGGAAGCGGCCGGCGTAGTTCTGCAAGATGTCGTCGCGCTTCTTGAACAGCTCGATCACGCGCACGATCAGGTCGCCGAAGTCGACGGCGTTGCTCGCCTGCAGTCCTTGTTGATACTTGGTATACACCCTGGCCGCGGTCTTGCCGGGCACGTCGTACTCGGCCACGGAAACCTGCGCGGGAAGCAGCCCGGCGTTCTTCCAGCGATCGATCCGCGCCAGGTGCTGCTTGGCGGTGCCGGCGTCGAACCCCAGGTCGCTGGTGGCGCGCTTGGCCTCCGCCAGCTGGTCGGCGTCGTCGTAGATGGCGAAGCTGCGCGTCAGCCCCAGCGCCTCGGCTTCGCGCCGCAGGATCCGCGCGCCCGCGGCGTGGAAGGTGGCCACCCAGAGCCGCTGCGCGTCCTCGGGACCGACCAGGTGGCCGATGCGCTCGCGCAATTCCCCGGCGGCCTTGTTGGTGAAGGTGACGGCGAGGATCTCCGGCGCCCGCGCCAGCTTCTCGCGCAGGAGGAATGCGATGCGGTGCGTGAGGACGCGCGTCTTTCCCGAGCCGGCGCCGGCCAGGATCAGGAGCGGACCCTCGCCGTGGCGGACGGCTTCCAGCTGGGGAGGGTTGAGGACTTTGGCCAGAGGATCCACTGCGGCGATCCCTAACACGCTCCCGTTACGCAGGCCCCGCGTTTTGGGTGCTCGTCGTCTTCGCGGCTCGCGGTCGAGGTCGAGGATTGGGTCGAGGGCTAGCGTGCGCGCCTTGGGTCAAGGGTTCGCGAACCGGCGCCCACGGCGTGAACCCCAGCCCTCGACCTCGACCCGGTCCGCGAGGCGCGAAGTCGCCGAGCACCTTGCGTCCCCCGCCTCCGACGTAGGACAACCGACGCGTGCCCTCCGTAGCTCCCGTTCGCATAATCCCCCTCGGCGGCCTAGGCGAAGTGGGGATGAACTGCATGGTGGTCGAGTCGGGCGGCGACCGCATCGTCATCGACTGCGGGCTGATGTTCCCCAACGCCGAGCAGGCGCTGGGCGTGGAAGTGATCGCGCCGGACCTCTCCTATCTGCGCCAGGCGGGCAAGCTCGACGCCATCCTGCTCACGCACGCGCACGAGGACCACGTGGGCGCGCTGCCGTACCTGCTCCGCGACTTTCCCGACGCCACCGTCTGCGGGACCCGGTTCACCCTCGCCGTCGTCAAGGAGAAGCTCAAGGAGCACGGCATCAGCGCCGACTTCCAGGAAGTCTCTCCGCGCGGCATGGGCATGGTGGGCGACCACATCGACTTCGAGCCGCTGCAAGTGCCGCACAGCGTGCCCGACAGCGTCGGCTACGCCATGCTCACCGAGGCGGGCCTGGTCATCCACACCGGCGACTTCAAGGTCGACTGGAGCCCGGTGGACGGCAAGCTGCTCGACGTGCGCCGCTTCGCGGAATTGGGCGAGGAGGGCGTCGCCTGCCTGCTCTCCGACTCCACCAACGCCGAGCGCGAGGGCACCAACGCCAGCGAACGCGAAGTCGGCGAGTCGCTGATGCGCATCTTCGCCGGCCCGCTCGCGCGCGGCCGCATCGTGGTGGCGATGTTCGGCTCCAACATCCACCGCGTGCAGAGCGTGGTGCGCGCCGCGCTGGCGCAGAACCGCAAGCTGGTGGTGCTCGGTCGCTCGATGCAGACCAGCGTGAATCTCGCGCGCGACCTCGGCTACCTGCGCTGCCCGCCCGACTCCTTCGTCGATCCCGAAGCGGCCGAGCACTTCCCGGCGCGCGAGCTGGTGGTGCTCTGCACCGGCGCGCAGGGCGAGCCGCGCAGCGCGCTGGCAAGGCTGGCGCTGGGCGAGCACCCCAGCGTCCATCTGGAGAAGAACGATCTGGTGATCCTCAGTAGCCGCGTCATCCCCGGCAACGACCGCGCGCTGGGCAACATCATCGACCACCTGGTCCGCCGCGGCTGCCGCGTGCTCGCCT
>Ga0307479_10004667_pt1 | contig 12559 bp, 10 predicted proteins | sample atmos_gasesECM4C_FD_203743 | JGI IMG/M metagenome (GOLD analysis project Ga0307479, IMG submission 203743) | Hardwood forest soil microbial communities from Morgan-Monroe State Forest, Indiana, United States - atmos_gasesECM4C_515 | ecosystem: Environmental > Terrestrial > Soil > Temperate...
AGTAACCGCCAGCGAGGTTGTCCAACGTGGTTCCGCCCGCCCTCGGCCGGGGCTTTTAGGTTCCGACTCGTTCGCGGCACGCAAGCACTGTGCGTTTTTCGGTCGTGGCTGTGTTGCCCGCCCGGGGGGCGGCCGGAACCATATTGTCCGGCGCTCCGTTATAATCGGCAGTTTCGTTCGCACGTTGCTCCCCCCACCTGTCGCTCGCTTTCTGGAGCATCAGCATACCTGGAGGATTCTCCATGCCGAAGTCCCAACTTGAAACCATCCCATCGCCGAACGGTCTCAGCCAACAGATGGAATTTGAATTGGCGCTCGAATTCACGAAGATCGTGGAGGAAGCGGCGATCGAGTCCGCCAAAACAATGGGCATGGGAGATCGTCCCAAATCGGACCAGGTGGCTACCGAAGCGATGCGACGCACTATGGATTCGGTGCCCATGCGCGGCACGATCGTGATCGGCGAGGGTGAACGCGACAAGGCTCCCATGCTGTATATCGGCGAGAAGGTCGGGGCGAAAATGCCCGACAGCGTCGCGTTGCCGGAAGTGGATATCGCCGTCGATCCGCTGGAAGGGACGAATCTGTGTGCCACAGGCGCTCCCAATGCGATTACCGTGCTGGCCGCCTCCGAGCGGGGTGGACTGCTGCACGCGCCGGATTGCTACATGGAAAAGCTAGTCGTGGGACCGGTGTGCAAGGATGGAATCGATCTCGATGCTCCGGTGAAGTACAACTTGAAGATGATCGCCAAGAGTCTTGATCGGGATGTGAAGGATCTGGTGATCGTCGTGCTCGACCGTCCGCGACATGAAAAGCTAATTGAGGAGATTCGCGCCACAGGGGCACGTATCAAACTGATCGGCGACGGAGATCTTTCGGCAGGCATCGCCGCTGCTGTGATGGGAACCGGCGTTCACGCGGTGATGGGAATCGGCGGAGCACCCGAAGGCGTAATCACGGCTGCTGCCATGCGCTGCTTGAATGGCGAGATCCTGGCTCGGCTCGTTGTTGATAAGCCGGAACTCGAAGAGCGCGTAAGAAAGATGGGCATTAAGGATACAAAGAAGGTGTACCGTGCTGAAGACCTTGCGCCCGGGGAGAATATCGTCTTTGCCGCGACCGGTGTCACCGACGGATCATTGCTCAAAGGTGTCCGATTCTTCGGAGACGGGATACGCACACAGTCGCTGGTGATGACTCGCAGCACCGGCAAGGTGCGATTCATCGATAGCATTCACGTACACCAGGGACCAGATTTCAAAGTGCGTTTCTAGCCCCGGCGGCATCCAAGGCATCAAGCCTTCAGAATCGTCTGCCAAAGTAGAGCGAATGGGCAACCGCAACAGTAAATCCCGCCTGGCAGCAGAGCAGCTTCTTCGCGATGGGCGCGTTGCGCTCGAATGGATTTCGAAGTACCTGGAGCGGGCGCCAAACCTTCCTGTGTTATCGCAGGTGAAGCCGGGGGATATTTTCGCATCGCTGCCGAGTCAGGCTCCTTCGGCTCCCGAGTCGCTAGAAGCAATTCTCAAGGATCTCGACGCCAAGATTGTGCCGGGCATCACGCATTGGCAATCGCCAAAACATTTCGCGTATTTCCCGGCGAATAGTTCTCCGCCATCCGTGGTGGGAGATCTACTTTCGTCAGGCTTGGGGGTTCAGGGAATGCTGTGGGCAACGAGCCCGGCATGCACCGAACTTGAAATGCGCGTGCTCGATTGGCTAGTCGACATGCTCGATCTGCCGAAGCATTTTCGTTCGACGAGTACGGGTGGTGGGGTAATCCAGGATTCGGCTTCCAGCGCGAACCTTTGCGCTGTCCTGGCCGGACGCGAGCGAGCCACGCAATTCGGTTCCAATGAAAACGGATGCGATCAGCGTCTGACCTCCTATACCTCGGCGCAAGCCCACTCCTCAATGGAGAAAGCGATCAAGGTGGCCGGGATTGGCCGCAGGAACCTGCGCATTATTGAAGTGGATGAGCAGTTTCGTATGAAGCCTTCGGCACTGGCTCGAGCGATTCAGGAAGACAAGGCAGCCGGACGCGTTCCTTGCTTTGTGGGCGTGACGGTTGGGACGACTTCCACGATGTCGATCGATCCGCTACCCGAGATTGGAGCGATCTGCCGCGAGCACAACACCTGGCTGCACGTGGATGCAGCGATGGCGGGAACAGCCGCTCTTTGCGAAGAGCTTCGGACTATTCACAAGGGCTTAGAGCTCGCCGACAGCTACTGCTTCGACTGCCATAAGTGGATGTTCACAAACTTCGATTGCACCTGCTTTTATGTGCGCGACCGGAAAGAGCTGACCGAGACCCTGACTATTACTCCTGAGTATCTTCGGAATGCAGCCTCAGCGACCGGGGCAGTGGTCGACTTTCGTGACTGGCACATCCCCCTCGGACGGCGCTTTCGAGCTTTGAAACTGTGGCTCGTAATCCGGTCTTATGGTGTCGAAGGTTTGCGCGCGATGGTTCGCCACCATATTGAGCTCACCAACAAGTTCGTCGGTTGGCTGGAACGAGATTCCCGCTTTGAGATAGTCGCGCCTGTTTCTTTGAACCTGGTTTGCTTCCGCCTGAAAGGTCCGGACTCGGCTAGCGAAGCCCTGATGCAGAAGCTGAATTCATCGGGAAAGCTCTTCCTTTCGCATACTAAGCTCAGCGGAAAATTCGTGATACGCCTATGCATCGGCCAAACTTACACAGAAGAGGAGCATGTTCGCGCCGCCTGGCAGGAGATCCAGCAGCACGCCACAGAACCAGCCATGGCTGCCGGATAATGAGGACTTTCTGCATCTTTCAGCATTCTGCCGAAATCCAAACCGCACTGTAGTATGAACTCATCCGAGAGAGGCCCGATTGGACCAGGAATGTCTTCCCTTCCGTGATGTGCCGGGTACGTCGCGGCTTTTTCTCGACTTTCTTGCCGGTAGTCCGCAGACTCGTCCCTTCTATCCCACCTCAACTCTTTCTCTGGACGAACTGGCAAGTCAGGCTCGCGGTGTAAGCGTCCCGATCGAGCGTAGGGAACGCGTCGCCGAAGTGCTGTTGAGGCAAAATCGCGCTTGGAATGCCAGGCCCGAGGCTCTAAGCAACATCGAGAGACTGCGCGGTGGGGCGTGTGCGGTCGTCAGCGGCCAACAGGTGGGTCTCTTTCTTGGGCCAGCCTACACACTCTACAAAGCCATCACGATCATTCGCCTGGCACGCGAACTCACAGCTAGGGGAGTGGATGCTGTCCCGATCTTCTGGCTAGCCTCTGAAGATCACGATCTGGCAGAGGTGAATCATGCATTCGTGCCCGATGACCGAGGTGAGTTGCAAAGGTTGGAAACATCTTCGCAGGGCTGTCCAGGTTGTCCGGTGGGTACTGTGCTCCTTGGGAGGGACGTCGCCGCCCTCGTTGATCAACTACAAATGCTTCTAGGCGAATCTGAGACGCTCGATCTCGTGCGATCGAGCTATCGGCCGGGAAAGACATTCGCAGGGTCCTTCGCCGAACTAATGACCAGCTTATTCTCGCGCCATGGACTAATTCTCATCGAACCTTCGGATCAGGACTTCCATCACATCGGTGCTCCGATTCTTCGCGCGGCAGCCGAACACTCCGATGAGCTGACCCATGCCCTGCTTTCCCGGTCACAGGAACTCGAAGCTGCTGGATATCACGCGCAAGTAAAGGTCACTCAAGCATCAACGCTTCTGTTCTTTCTTAAAGACGGGAAGCGCTTGCCGATTCACCGCAAAAACGGTGGATTTAGTGCCAACGGCGGGCAATGGACCCCAGATGAGCTGCAGCGCCAGATTGAGTCCAATCCTGAGTTGTTCACTGCGAATGTGTTACTCCGATCGGTTCTACAGGATTACTTACTGCCCACCGCGACTTACATCACTGGACCTGCCGAGACCGCCTACTTTGCTCAGGTTCAGGTTGTATACGAACGTCTGCTGGATCGGACAACACCAATATGGCCCCGCTTCTCGACGACTTTGATTGAGGCGCGTCTTGCAAGCTGGATGCGCAAATACGGACTCAGACTTCGCGACGTGCTCCAACCTAAGGAAGACTTCCTCAAGGGTTTGGCGCAGAGAACGATTCCTGCTGACATTAAGGAGGACTTTGATCGCAGCCGGGAACAACTTGAGCGTTCCCTTGCACCTTTATTGCATTCTCTGAAGAAGCTCGATCCGACAATCGAGGCCGCGGGCGAAGTGGCTGCGCGCAAGATGCGACATCAAATTCACCGGTTGGAGTCGCGAGCTGCGCGCGCTCATCTGCGCCGCGAACAGGTTCTGGACCGCCATGCGACCATGCTCAGTTCCCTGCTATTTCCTGAAAAGGAACTTCAGGAGCGGCGGCTCGCGGGCATTTATTTTCTGGCTAGGTTTGGCACGGAGCTGATCGATCGGCTGCTGGAAGACTATCGGCCCGAATGCCACGATCATCAGGTGATCCCGCTGGCCTGATACCAAGGTAATCGAACAGTGCTACGTATAATTGTGGTACTGTTCGCCTTCTAAGCTGGCAGCTACACCGCTAATATCAGGAACAGTTAGCCTTCATGGGCGAAGTGGCAGACGGATCTGCATGTCTCTTTTCTGGTTACGCATCGCAGTAGGTTTGTACGGCCTGAGCATGTTGTACGCCCTCATAGCCCTGCTGCGGCGGCGCGAGATTCTATCTCGAGCGACTCTTCCGATCGCTGGAGTTGCGGTCACACTTCACTTTGTCGCCTTGGTGGAAGCGTTCGTATCGGGTGGCATGGCTGGGGGGCCGCTGCATCAGTCGGAGTCCCTACTCGCCTTTCTGATGATGCTGCTGTTCATTGGCGTGTTCTACCTCTATCGCACAACGTCGCCAGGAATTGTCGTTCTGCCCATCGCGTTTCTTCTGTCTCTGTCGGCTGCCTTGGCGCAGAGTGCACCACCATTGATCTCGCCACTACTGCGTAGCGGATGGATTTACACCCATATCATCCTGATCCTGATTGGATACTCAGCTCTCTTCTTTAGCTTCATCGCCAGCATCCTCTATCTGCTACATGAGCGCAGCTTGAAGCGCAAGGATCTGAACGGAATCGCCGGCAAGCTTCCGGCGCTCGAAACCATCGACAACATCGGCTATAAGCTGCTCCTCGTCGGGTTTCCGTTTATGACGATTGGGCTCATCGCCGGTTCTGTAATCGCTCAGATGCAATACGGCGCCAGCTACTTCCAGGACCCCAAAATCATCCTCAGCTTGCTGATGTGGGGCGTTTACACAGTGATGCTCTATACGCGATGGAATTCCGGGTGGCGGGGACGGCGCGCGGCCTTGCTCTCAGCCTTTGCCTTCGCTGCCGCGCTCAGCGTATGGGCAGCAAATTACTTCAGCGGCGTGCACAGGTTCGTATCGAGATGAATCTTCAGCTCCTCGGCGTGAATCACAAGACTGCTCCAGTGGAGGTGCGTGAACGCCTTGCGGTTCCAGAATGGCGCCTGGAGGAGGCTACCCGAAGATTGCTGAGTCATGCCGGCGTTGATGAATGCGTCGTGTTCTCGACTTGTAACCGAGTCGAGTTTGCCGTGGTTTCGGAGAGAGGCGCCGATTTGTATGGCTTCATTCGCGACTACCTCCTGACCGATGTGTCGCCGCTGCGTGAGCACCTCTACGAATACAACGGTGACGATGTCGTCCGGCATGTCTTTCGCGTAGCGGCGAGCCTGGACTCGATGATCGTCGGGGAGCCGCAGATTCTCGGGCAGGTCAAGCATTCTTACGCAGTAGGCAAAGCCGTGGGATCTGTTCATGGGAATCTCGACGCCCTTCTGAGCCGAGCTCTTTCGGTGGCGAAGCGAGTGCGCACGGAAACTTCCATTGGAAGCTCGGTGGTTTCGGTTGCGTCAGTAGCCGTGGAACTTGCTAAAAAGATTTTTGGCAGCCTTCAGGGCAGAAGCGTTTACGTAGTTGGCGCCGGCAAAACGAGCGAATTAGCCGCCCGCCATTTGCGGTCCCACGGAGCCGGAACCATCTTCGTTTCCAACCGCACGCATGAGCGCGCGCTACAGATGGCCGAGAGAGTGGGGGGCAGTGCGATCCACTTTGACCAACTCTACAGCACTGCCGATCAAGCCGACATTGTGATCACTTCTACTGGGGCGCCTCACGCGATCTTCCGGCGAGAACACGGAGAGATGTTCATGCATCGCCGCAAGAACAAGCCAATGTTCTTCATCGATATTGCTGTTCCCCGCGACGTCGATACCCGAATGAGCCACGTGGAGGGGATCTTTGTCTATGACATCGACGACCTTCAGCAGGTAGTCGAAGCAAATGTAAGTGATCGCGGACGTGAAGCCGAACGCGCAGAAAGGTTGATTGAAGAGGAGGTCGCGCGCTTTAAGCGGCGCATGCAGGGCCTCGATGCCGTACCTACTATCGTTGCTCTGCAGGAGCGCGTAGAGCAAATTCGGCAATCCGAGCTTAATCGCTTGCGCGGACGTCTCGGCAAGCTCTCGCCGGAACAGGAAAATGCGATTGAAACTCTCACGCGCAGCATCGTAAACAAGATTCTGCACACGCCCATCTCTACTCTCAAGAGTTTTAGCGGCTCAAACCAGCTCGCTTCCACTGCAGAGCTTCTGCGCGGGCTATTTGGAATCGAAAACGACGCTCAGCGATCGAACGACGCCTCGCGCGCCTCGAAAGACGATGCTTCCAACATTGATCTTGCCAAGCATGAGAGTTTTTCGAACGACTCCGACGAAACCGAAGTCGCAGAGCAAGAGCCCGGTTCCCGCCGCTGATGGCTCATCTTCGCATTGGATCCCGAGGCTCTCAACTGGCTCTCTGGCAAGCCAACCACGTTGCCGGCCTGCTGCAGCGGCAAGGACACTCTGTATCTATCGAAGTCATCAGAACCACTGGGGACAAGATTACCGATGTTGCCCTCGCCAAAGTCGGTACTAAGGGAATGTTTACCAAAGAAATCGAGGACGCTATGGCCGAAGGCAGAGTCGATCTTGCGGTACATAGCCTTAAAGACCTGCCAACCGAGCTACCAAAGGGATTCCTTCTGGCGTCTGTTCCAGAACGGGAAGACGCCCGCGATGCATTTCTGTCGATTCGCTATTCGCAAATCACTGAACTGCCGAAACGTGCGCGCGTTGGCACCAGCAGCTTGCGTCGACAGGCGCAATTGCACTCACTCCGCTCGGATCTCGATATCATTCCGCTGCGCGGCAACGTGGATACTCGATTGCGAAAGCTCCAGGGCGGCGAATTTGACGCCATCATTCTGGCTGCAGCCGGGGTGGCCAGATTGGGACTTACCAAGGCGGTCCGCCATTATTTTGAACCGACCCAAATGTGTCCAGCTGCCGGGCAAGGCGCGCTTGCCATCGAGACTCGCGAGAACGATGCGGCGACGATCGCGGCCGTGAAGTTTCTCGATCATCCGCCGACTCGCGTGGCAGTGGTTTGCGAAAGGGCGACGTTGAATCAATTGGGAGGCGGATGTCAGGTTCCGATCGGAGCGTACGCAGAACCTGCGCAGCGAGGCTTGTTGCTTCGAGCCGTTGTCGCTAGTCCCGATGGCAGCTCGATTATTCGGGAGGAAAGAGAAGGATTAGATCCCGAGAAACTCGGCGCACAAGTCGGGCAAGCTCTGCTGGCGCGAGGTGCGCAGAAAATTCTAGATGAGGTTTACGGGGAAGAGGTCTCGGTACCACAACAACCGTAGTATCCTGCATCATTGCATGGCCATGGCAAAGAAGAAAGCGATCGATCCTCAGGCCCACCGCGTGGCAGAGTTGGTGACCTCTGGTCCTCTCGCCGGCAAGCGCATCGTCGTTACTCGCGCGCACAAGCAGGCAGATGGCCTGTCTTCCCTGTTGAAGCAGTTTGGCGCAGAGGTAATTGAAGCTCCTGTGATCGAGATCCGCGAGCCCGATTCCTACGACGCACTCGACACAGCTCTCAAGGACATTCTTCAGTACGACTGGTTGATTCTCACCAGCGTAAACGGAGTGGAAGCGATGTTTTCCAGACTGGAGCCCCTGGGGCTCAGCGTCGACTCGCTCCAGCATTTGAAGATTGCCGCCATCGGCCCGGCTACCGAGGAGCGCATTCAAGATCACGGACTCGTGGTCGACGTTGTGCCGCCGCACTACGTCGCAGAAGAGGTGGTGCGTGTCCTGCGAAAGCTAGTGAAGGGCGAGAAAGTTCTGCTAGTGAGAGCGAAGATCGCGCGAGACGTTATCCCTGACGAATTGCGTGCAGCGGGAGCGCAGGTGGATGTTGCCGAGGCATATCAAACCGTTATTCCCGAGAACGCGAAATCGCGGATGCAGCAGGTCTTCGCCGAGCGCAGTCTACCAGACGCCATTACCTTTACAAGCTCCTCCGCCGTGCAGAACCTTCTCACGGTCGTGGTCGGCACAGACATTCCCTCGAAGCTTTCACACGTGAAGTTTGCTTCGATAGGCCCAGTGACCTCACGCACAATGCGCGAATATGGATTGCGTGTCGACGTTGAGGCCGATGAGTACACCATGGAAGGGCTTACGCAGGCATTAGTCAGGTTCTTCGGGAACTAGCTTCAGCCCTTCAGTCGCTTCAAATCCTTCTTGGCGTTTTCGAAGTCTGGTTGCAATCGCAGAGACTCCTCCAGTTCCTTTATGGCATCAGCCTTGCGACCCTGCTTCTCCAGTACGAGGGCAAGCCGCCAGTGTGCGGCACTTAGTGGAGGCGTCAGTCCCTCGGGATCCTGCGAAATATATTTGCGGAAGTAACGCTCAGCTCGCGACAGCTCCTCGTTCAGTTGGAACAGAGTTCGTCCAGCCTGATAGAACGGATTCAGATCGTCTGCATTTTCTTTCTCGGCTTGAGTGAGGAGCGCTTCTAGTTTGTCCCAATTTTGTTTGAGAGCGGCAACTTCTGCAGAGACGACGTATGGCCCGATGCGGGTGCGATCAAGATCTAGAGCTTGTCGCGCGTACTTATCGGCGAGATCATATTTCTTCTGGGCCTCGGATGCGTAGAAAGCGGCCAGAGCCATCAGGGCTTCGAAACTCTTGGGGTCAGCCTTGAGTGCATTCAGATACAGCTCTTCCAGTTTTTCGGTCTGCTTTTCCTCACGAGCGAGTTGCGCTTGCGCTAAGTAGCCTTTGGATGCATCGATTCTGCCAATCTCGTCGGCTACTTGATGTGCCTTGTCCTTGCCGCCGCCCATGACGCCGGGCGCCTGCTCGTAGTACTGCATCATGCCAAAAAGGCAATCGGTGTTCTTAGGTTCGAGCTTTAACGCAGTCTCCAGTTCACCGTGCACTCGCTTCGCCAAGGACATCTTCTTGAAGAAACCCGCGTTGTTTATGTCGTCACTCAGCACGCTTGCCAGCTGCAGATGATAAGCAGCCTTATTCGGATTGGCCTTCACTGCGGCTTCGGCAAGCTGCAGCGCTTCGTCGTGTTTACGGAAACCCTGATTGAGCTTCGATAACAGATAAAGAGTTTCCGCATCTTGATCTTTGCTCGCGGAGATGACGCGCGCGACCTGCTTGAAATGCCCTTCTTCCAGCAGAGTGTCAAGCTTGCCAGTTTGAGATGACACACATGTCGACGACAGGACCAGGGCTACAACAAATGAAAGAAAGCGAAGCAGCAGGGGAAAACTCCAGAAGCTAATTTCCGCAGAGCATAGCACGTAGCTTGTGCCGAAAGGATTCAAACGAGGCTGCACCAACTGGACCTAAGCAAAAGTCCCTAACACTTGTCATCCGAATCAAATCTCGTTGCGGACGCGCCGCAGGCTCTTCTGTCTCTCCGCCGTATAGGCCCGGATTTCTGGTAAAGGATACGTGGTTCCTCGCCACACGACTCCGCCGTGCACAAGCGAGCTAACAGCAGAGTTCAGCAAGGCATAAACGAACATGATGGTCGCTGGAGGATGAGTTAAGAAGAACCAGGGTGACAATCCGAACTGCCGTCCCATTCGCCAGTAGAGCAGAGCGATCGAGCAGATAGCGACGCCAAATCCAAGCTTCGCAATTCCTGGAGCAAGGACCATGCCGACCCACGGTCCCAACTGATAGATTCCGGCGGCGAGCGTCGCGAGTACAGCTAACCACCAGTTGAAGTGCAGTAGACTGAACGCGTTCTTCCGCAAGTTGCGCACCACGCCCATGCCGCCCTCTGCCCATCGGACTCGCACGAGGTCGGTGCCAACTACACAGTCTTGCGTGAGGCCATGTTTCTTGACGGCTTCGCCCAGCTTCAGGTCATCGATCACCTCCATGCGCAGCGCTTGGTATGTACCCAGTTCTTCGTAAGCACGGCGGCGAATCAGGTTGAATGCTCCGGCACCGATAGAGTCGCGTGCGTTCGGGTCCCTCACCTTCCAGGGCCGCAGCAGAAGCAACGAAGCCAGACCAAAGAAACCCAGCATCATGCGCTCTCCGAAACCTTGCATGATGAGCGTCGGGAAGACTACGAGGTGATCCGCAAGAGCGGCCTCCGCATATGCGACGGTACGTCGTAGCGCGTCCTGGCGAAATATGACGTCGCCGTCAGTAAAAAGAATCCAATCACTCTGGATCTCAGCACCACCCCTCCACATGGCGTGCGTTTTTCCCAACCATCCGGGGGGAAGTTCGGTCACGTGCAGGACCCGGAGCTTGTCAGATGACTGTGCCTGCATTCGATCCATGATCGTGCCGGTCGCATCCGTCGAACGATCATCTACAGCAACAATCCGGAGATTGGGATAATCCTGATGCAGCAGGGAAAGCAGACAACCCTCAATGCTGCCGCCTTCGTTCCTTGCGGGAACAACTACTGCGATCCTGGGTTGTGGCTCCTCGCTTCCAGGTAGCCTGTCCCATTCTGGGCTAGCTACATCTGCCAGCTTGTCCATTCCAAAGGCGGTGCGGAGCGATCGACGCAACCAGTCGGCGCCTAGCAGGATGCCCGCGGCAAACCAGATCCAGCGAATCAAGCCGAGACTCCCGCTAATTGCCGTTCGGCAGCTCGGGGAGGAGCGAAACGCATTCCAACGAGGAGAATGACGGCCGAGACAACCATCGCAATCAGTGTGACAGAAAATCCGAAACGCAAGCTGCTGCGATCCGAGATGGCGCCAATCAGCGGGGGCGAAATGACATCGCCTAGAGCATGAATGACAAACAAATTCACGCCGATCGCGGTGGCGCGAATTGGCGCAGCCACGGAATTCACGATTGCCGCGTTTAACGGCCCGGTGTTGAGAAAGAGGAAGAACTCAGCAATCGCCAGCGAAGGGAAAATCCATGCCGGATTTCCATAGAACGCATAGAAGGCGCCGGGAAGAGCCAGCAACGCGCTGATCGCTGAGATTCCGTAATAGGCAGATCGCGAACGCCGCAGCCAGAGATCTCCCAACCAGCCGCCGACCGCGGTTCCGACGAGCCCATCAACTACGGTAATCAATCCAAAATAGTAATTCGCACGATCCAGCGGAATCCCTCTTTCACGTTCAAGGAACGTTGGCATCCACGTAGAAATTCCGCCAATAGCGAATGTCATCATGGCCATTCCCAAGGTTGCTGTCCAGAATGCAGGGTTGCGCAGCAGTCCCTGGAAAGTTGTGCGCTCAACCGTGTACAGGGCAACATCGCTCTCACCGCGCCGAGGCTCGTCCGCAGCAAAATAGAACCAAATGGCGATAATGAAGCCCGGAATGGCACACACATAAAAGGGCGATCGCCATCCATGTCTGGTTCCGAGAGCGCCCCCGATGATGTACCCGAGGGCGGCACCCATGGGAATTGCCAGGTAGAAGAGAGACAGGATTCGCCCGCGCTTCTCTTCGGGAAATAGATCGGCGATGTAAGCCGGAGCGATGAGCGAAAAGCTTGCCTCTCCTACTCCCACGATAGTGTGTCGAATCAGAAGGGAGGTGAAGTTGTAGGTCACTGCAGTGAGCAGAGTTGCACCACTCCAGATGAGTGCGCCAACTGCAATGATGGCCTTTCGAGATTTCCTGTCTGCAAGGAAACCGATGCCAGGCGCGGAACACATGTAGAAGATGAAGAACACCATCGTCAACGCACCTAGCGCGGTGTCCGACGGATGGAACTCCTGCTTAATGAGTGGCAGAACGGCAAAGAGGATGTAACGGTCGATGTAGTTGAGAAAGTTGAGCGCGGTCAGCAATCCAAGCGCGAGGAGCGGCCGCGTCGCCCGCTGCATTTCTACGTACGTTCCTTAAGAGCAGTCGCCGGCCGCGGCCAGCGCGCCTCAACCGTTGTACCGATGCCGCCCCGCGGACGAAAGACACCGCGCACCAGAACCCATTCTGGATCGGCAGCGCTCACAACATCCTCGAGAACGCGATTCACAATGTTTTCCTGGAAGATGCCAAGGTTGCGATAGCAAGTGAGATATTCCTTAAGCGACTTTAACTCCAGACAGCGTTCGCGCGGCATGTATCGCAGGGTAAGAACACCAAAATCCGGCAGACCGGTCTTCGGACATACCGAAGTGAATTCCGGTATGTCAATCTCAATCTCGTAAGCTGGAAATTGATTTGGCCAGGTCTC
>Ga0307479_10004668_pt1 | contig 12558 bp, 10 predicted proteins | sample atmos_gasesECM4C_FD_203743 | JGI IMG/M metagenome (GOLD analysis project Ga0307479, IMG submission 203743) | Hardwood forest soil microbial communities from Morgan-Monroe State Forest, Indiana, United States - atmos_gasesECM4C_515 | ecosystem: Environmental > Terrestrial > Soil > Temperate...
TGGCCACTCAAGGAAGAACGCTTGCTCTGTGGGCGAACCCATTGGGGCGACCCTCTGCGAGAAACTCGCATCGACTCACTCGAAGCTGTCTTGTGGGAGTCCTTAAGTCGCTGCAGGTTGGCTCGCATGTCTGATGCACTCTGATAGCGATGGTTGCGATCCTTCTCCAGGGCCTTGTTAAGGATGTCTTCCAGTTTGGGCGGCAGGCTGGGATTCAGGCGGACCGGAGGAATAGGATCCCTGTTCAGGATGGATTCGAAAATTACTCCTGTGCTTTCACCACGGAATGGCAACGCCCCTGTCGCCATTTCATACAGCGCTACTCCGAACGAGAATAGGTCGGAACGGTGGTCCAGTTCTTTTCCGCACACCTGCTCGGGAGACATGTAGGGGCCGGTGCCAAGCGCCGTTACCGGACCGGTTAAGTGCGATTCCATTGCTAGGGTAGACTGCGTCGTCGTCAAACCTTCTGATCCGACATTGCCAAGCTCAGGTGTTATTTTAGCCAGTCCAAAATTCAAGATTTTGGCGTGACCCCGCTTGGTTAAGAAGATGTTGGCGGGTTTGATGTCGCGGTGGACGATCCCTTTGGAGTGGGCGGCGTCGAGTGCATCGGCGATTTCGATTCCGAGCGACAGCACGTTTTCTATGTCTAATGGCTTTCCCGCGATCCGCTGCTTCAGCGTCATGCCAGCTAGAAATTCCATGGCGATGAACGCCTGCCCGTCTTGCTCGCCGATGTCATAAATTGTGCAGATGTTTGAATGGTTCAGTGCGGATGCGGCTTCGGCTTCGCGCTGAAATCGGGCGAGTGCTTGCCTGTCACGGGCAACGTTTTCGGGCAGGAACTTTAGCGCGACAAAACGATGTAGCCGCGTGTCCTCAGCCTTATAGACAACACCCATGCCGCCACCGCCGAGCTTCTCTATGACGCGGTAGTGCGAGATGATCTGGCCGATCATTCGTGGCGAATCTTACGTTGGCGAAACTGACAAGTCAATGAAAGCTATGGCGTTGCTAGTGGTATCTCAAAGAGCTTGTTGACTAAACATCGCCTTGGCACTCATCGAGCGGGCTTGAAGCCGCGCCCCTTCAAAACAGCGTCACGAGGTCCGGCACTTAGGGCGCGCTACGCCAACCAAATCAGCGTCGAGCAGCGGCCCCGACTTCTGGGGGCTGCGGCTCCCGCTTTGCTGTGAAGTGGCACTGAAGAGAGGCGGAGGCGGCGATTGCGCAGAGAACAGATATGGGAGACCCGCATGCTCCAGAGCACACACCTCAAGTTCCAGCAATCCCACCTCCGCCGCGTTGCGACAGCTCGGCAGGAAATAGGAGGTAATATTGGTGCGCACCTCGACGGGACAATTCAAGGGAGGCCTGCTGCTGGTGAGTACCGCGCTCGCCGCCAGCGGAGCGGTTGCGCTGATGGTGAGGAGTGGTAGAGAGTAAAGTTTGTGGTACGTGCGGATGCGGCGAGACAGGGCACTCGTGGGCGAGCGGGCATCATCTAAGATTTTTGCGACATTGCAAAAGAGGTCGCATCGCGCTAGCTAGCGCGGTATCAGGCGTCGAGCGGCGCAAGAAAGACTACAGCTCTGACTCAGCCTAAAGTGACGACCATGTTCTATTTCGGGTCCTTTAGCTATGATGTGCTCGACGAATGACGAAGGCATAGATTTCGCGTGGATCGAGGGCGGAATGAGTTTGCAAACTAGAAATGAGTGGCAGCGCCGAAAGCACTCTCCAGAACCTGCTCCCCTGATTCCTGCCGCCCAATATGTCCGCATGTCAGACGAGGCTCAGCATTACTCGATCGAGAATCAGAAATCTGCTATCCAGGAGTATGCCGCCCGCCACCGCTTTTTGATAGTGAAGACTTACGCGGATGCCGGGAAGAGTGGCGTGATCGCTAAGAACCGCCCGGCGCTTCGCGAATTGTTAAAGGACGTCGTAAGTGGCGATACCGGGTACAACGCGATTTTAGTTTACGATGTCAGCCGCTGGGGTCGTTTCCCAAATAACGACGAAGCCGCGCATTATGAATTTCTGTGCTCCAGTTCCGGGATACCGCTTCACTATTGTGCTGAGCCGTTTACAAACGACGGTACGGCATCCAGTTCTCTTCTCAAGGCGTTAAAGCGTACCATGGCGGCGGAGTTCAGCCGTGAGCTCGGAGAAAAAGTATTTCGAGGTAAGACCCGAATAGTACAACTCGGATTTTGGGTAGGCGGCGCGGCGGGTTACGGTTATCGACGACTGATGGTTTCGGCAGATGGTAAGCGTAAGCAAATTTTGAAATATGGAGAACACAAGAGCCTCACCACGGATCGCGTAATACTGGTTTTGGGGCCGCGGGTGGAAGTGGAACGTGTGCGTGAAATTTTCTCGATGGCTCTTCACGGCCTCGGCTGCACCGCGATAGCGCGCGAGCTAAATCGAAAGGGGAAATTCAAACGTAGTGGGAAGCCTTGGTATTGCCGAGATATCTACAATATCGTTACCAACCCGAAATATGCCGGTTGCAACGTGTGGTATCGCGGTACGCAGCGCCTACGTGAAAAGCGATCGACGGTAGAACCTCAACACTGGATAAGTAAGCCAGCCGCGTTTGCGCCAATCATAGATCGCGAAACCTTCGACCGAACTCAGGCCGCACTGCCGCGAAGATCAGATTCGTTGTGGTCGGACGAGGAAATACTCAAAACACTGCGCCGCCTACTGGCATCCAAAGGGTACCTGAGTGAGAGTCTCATTCTCAGAACTTCTGGCATGCCTGCGTCCAACACTCTTCATAGCCATTTTGGAACTTATAGACAACTATACGCCGCGGTTGGGTACCAGCTCCCACCTCATGATTTGTACCACGGGAAACATGCCGAGCCTTCCCTTCGGTTACGAAGAAAATTGGTCAAACAACTCGGTGAGACTTTCCCAGAGCACGTGAGAGTCACAAGCCTCTCGCATTCAGGCCGATCGATTTTGGAGGTAGATCATAGTTTTATGGTTGCCGTCCTCCTTTGCGTGAGTTATCAACGCCCCGGAGAACAACGGTTTTGGGTAGTGCGGCCAACTTCTGCCGAACGTGAGCACATTACATTACTGTGCAAAATCAGCCCTGACAAAAACCGCATTGCAAGCTATCACCTATTACCGAGGGTTGACATTCCGGGTAGGACTCACTTGTCATATAACGATGACCCGTCACTACGCAGGGGAATCCCCCTGCAGAATTTGTCTAGGTTTTACGCCGCGGTGAAAGCACTCAGGTTTAGGGAAGAGAGGATTGCGTAATTTCCCAATTCACGGGAGCACCCCTTCCACCGCTGTCATAGCAAAGCAGCTTCTGAGTCTCATCACCCGCAGGAATCAAGAACGCTGCCTCGATTTCTCTGGAAGTATGACATAAACACGGTCGCGGCAATTTCGGACCAACGCGCAACCTTGCATATTGACCATCCGAGCAGCAGACAACTTGGCTGGATAGTAGGAGCGACGCCGGGGCACACTGAACGATGGATTCTGTGCCTTTGTCTGGGAGGTCCTATGGAAGCAAAGTCTTGGGTTCCCGCAGCGCAGTACGTTCGCATGTCCACAGATGAGCAGAAGTACTCTATTGCCAACCAAAAAACTGCCATTCAGACATACGCGAAAAGCCACGGCTATATCGTAGCGTCTACTTACGCGGATGCGGGAAAAAGTGGGCTCGAGATCAAACATCGAAAGGAACTCCGACGCCTTCTGGCTGATGTGATCAGTGGCCGGGCTCAATTCAAAACGATTCTCGTCTACGACGTGAGTCGCTGGGGACGTTTTCAAGATGTTGATGAAGCTGCCCACTATGAGTTTCTTTGCAAGAGTGCAGGTATACCTGTGCGCTACTGCGCAGAACAATTTCATAACGATGGATCACTCGCCAGCTCGATGATGAAAGCCCTGAAAAGAACGATGGCTGCCGAATACAGTCGCGAATTGGGAATTAAAGTCTCGGCGGGGCAGCGCCGCCTCGCGCTTCTAGGATTCCGGGTTGTGGGAAAGGCTGGATATGGAATGCAACGCATGATGGTGTCGCCTGACGGGTGCAGGAGACTTATCTTGAAAGACGGCGAGCGGAAGGCGATCCAGACAGATCGAACCATTCTTGTGCCGGGTTCTCAGAGAGAGGTTAACTGCATCCGCACAATCTTCGAACTTGCAGATTTACGTAAGACTCCGATGGAGATCGCGAGAGAACTGAACATGCGCAACATCCGTAGCTCGAATCGACAATATTGGAATCGTTCCTCAGTCTATCGCATCCTGACGAATGACAAATATGCTGGCTGCAATACCTACGGGAAGACGACCCAAACGCTGTGTTCGCATAGTCGAGCGGTCGAACGCCATCTTTGGATTACAAATCACCACGCATTTGCGTCGATCGTAAACCCGGATATATTTGATCGCGTTCAGAAGCTTATTAAGAAGAGAGCTACCCACCCCGAGAGATCGGATGCGTATTTTATTCAGGGAATGAAAAAGGTGCTGGCTCGCGAAGGAAAGCTGACCAAGAGCATTCTGGAAAGAAAGTTTACCTTCAGCCGTAACCGTTACAAACGGTTCGGTTCTGTCGTTAAGGCTTATGAACTGGCTGGGTTCCTGCCGCCCCCGTCAACGGTGAAGTTGATTCACACGCAGAAGCAGATCAGACTTTTGCGCAACGAATTGTACACTCGATTGAAACAGCTGTTTTGCGACCGTGTGAGGTTCATCAGTCTACCGGGACAGCAGTTCCGACAAGTGGTGGAGATAGATGGTTGCCTCAGGGTATCAATTTATCTCTGTCGGCCAATCAGAAACACTACCGCCGGTGAACCTGGCTGGCTCCTACGTGTGCGCGCCTCCGAGCGGGATTTACCGGCTCTCCTTTGCACGGTAGATCAGTCGGTTACGAAATTGTTGAATTTCTACTTGTTTTCCCCAATTGGCGACACTATTCCGAGATATAAAGTACTTCGGGAAAGTCAACCCTCATTGTCGGCGGGGCGAAGACTCGGGGAACTAGATGACTTCTGCAACGTTGCAAAAGAGGTCGCATCCCGGTGCGAGAATGTCGAGCGCAGTTATGTTGTCGATGACATCGTGATAGGGATGGACACTTTGGTAATTACACTCGACAAGAAGGAAATCACCCTTGGACCAATTGGTTCAACAATCTTCAGCATCTTGGCGCGAAGCGCGAATCAGGTGGTTTCCAGAGAGCGCCTGCTACAGTCCGCGTTGAAACAATTCCGCGATACTACAAACCTCACCTCAAATATAAACAAGTTGCGAGTCAAGCTGGGTGCGGTGGGTCGGAAACGCATCCAGACTATTCCGGGAGAGGGTTACATGTATGTCTCACCCGAGAAAGCCGCGGACGGTAGCTCGGCACTCGTTTCACAATGGCATATATAGGGGTGCATGACCAATCTCCCAAACCGAGAACGGGATTGGTGCGCCTGCCGCACCGCTCTCAGCACGGAGGATCCCAGTCTTGCCCTATCAGCACTTCATAAAACGATCGCAGCGATGCTTTTCCTTGCGCCTTGGAGGTCTCATGGAAACAAAGCCGTTAGTTCCCGCAGCGCAGTATCTCCGCGTGTCCACTGAACGTCAAGAATATTCGCTCGATTTTCAAGGCGCCGGAATTTCCAGTTACGCCGGGCATAACGGCTTCGTGATCGTCGAGACATACCGCGACGAGGCGAAAAGCGGTTTGGTTATAAAACACAGGGCTGGTTTATCGCGGCTACTCCAAGATGTGGTCACGGGAAAACACTGCTACCGGGCAATTCTTGTCTATGACGTGAGCCGTTGGGGACGCTTTCAAGATCCAGACGAGGCAGCGCACTACGAATTTTTGTGCAAGGCCGCCGGGGTGCCAGTTCACTACTGCGCAGAACACTTTTCTAATGACGCATATCTACCCAACCTCATCTTGAAGGCGCTGAAGCGCGTAATGGCAGGTGAATACAGTCGAGAACTGTCCGACAAAGTCTTCGCTGGTATGACGCGGGTTGCCAAGCTGGGTTTCCGACCGGGTGGACAGCCGGGTTACGGTTTCCGAAGGGTACTTCTTTCTTCTGAGGGCGTTCCAAAGGGTCAGCTTGTTGTCGGCGAGAGAAAGAGCATTACGAACGAGCGCGTTGTCTTGGTGCTTGGACCCGGGATAGAAGTGAGTTGTGTACGTGAAATCTATCGGATGTTCATCTCGCAAGGACTTTCAATGCAAAGTATTGCGGATGAACTGAACCGGCAAGCAGTTCCTTTTCAAGGTGCAAGGAAGTGGAAGGATCACTCCGTGAGGAGAATCCTCACCAATCCAAAATACAAAGGAACCGCCATTTATAACCGTACCACTGCAAGGCTGAGAGCCCCGCAGAGACCGACACCTGAATACGAGTGGATTGTCGTCCCAGACGCCATTCCGTCGATCGTAGACGCCAGTACGTTTGAAGCAGCTCAGCAAGTTTTTCGCGAAAAGCACTGGAACCTTTCCAACGAGCAAGTCTTAGAGCCGCTCAGGCGCGTGCTAAAGACCAAAGGCGAGCTTACCTACAATCTCATTCGCAGTGAGCCACACACGTTGAGCGCGGATGGCTATAGAAGGCGTTTTGGAACGCTGACAGCGGCCTTCAGGCTCGCGGGTTACAACTCACCTCGAATACGAATGGCTCAGCGTAGAAAGACACTCGAGACACTACGCAAGGAGCTCATGGATCGGTTGGTGAACATGTTCCCTAGTGAAGTTTCGATCCTTTCCAGAGGAGCGATCCGCAAAGACTGCTTACGGCTGAAGAACGGAACTAGAGTAGGCGTGCGTGTGTGTCGGTCCAAGACTATGGTCATTCAAGGCCAGGTGTGGATAATGCGGCCGGCTGGACTTGATAAGCGGTTGGTGTCCCTGGTGGCAGGAATGAATGCCGACAATACAGCACTAGAGTTTTTCTACGTGCTTCCTCCGATTGCAAATCGCTGCCAAGTCAACGTGTCCCTCAACCACAAATGGCTAAAGAGCGGCGTGCGGCTTTTAAACTTGAGTTCTTTTTGTGAAGTCGTGCGTTCAATTCTGCTTCGGTGCAAGGGCCAAGCCGGTATTCCGATGTCAAAGTCCAAAGGATGGCTGTCCCAGCAAGCAAGAGCCAGCATCGCAACTGCGCAGCGCATACGCTGGGAAAGGTGGAGAGTCCGAAAACGCCAGGCTTCAGGCTCCGCATAGGCGCCGGTTGCTTGCCCATCCTTCCTCATAGGGAAACCATTCTGATCGCACTCCAACCGTCAGGGAGGGGGTTGTCATCATCAATTGGAGTGCCAGTCAGAATGTTGCAAGGAACCTCAAGCCTTGCCTTTCTTGTGATGCCAGTAGAATGCACGATTCATGCCACAGTAAATGGGATCAGTCATCTCTTTGAATCTACGATCTTCGGACCGAACCAAACCCATGCGTCCGACTTCATGGCGTGCCGAACTCTTGGCCAGAGTGCCGAACTTCCGGCAGCCGCCTCGGACGCAGTTGGCGACAAATCGCTACGCCACTAACAACCCGCATGATTCCTGATTTCCTTTATCCACATTCCAGCACGCTCGTTCGTCCTGCTGGGGATCCATCACAAACGTAGCGTTCAGGCGTCACAGACGAGCTCGATAGTTCACGCTAACCTCTAGACGAAATACAAAAATAGGGTCGAGGCAATGCCATGACAAGGCCCACGATTCTCTTGCTCGATGGATCAGGTTACATTCAAGACGCGATGCAACGATATCTGGAAAACGAGAACTTTTGTGTGGTTGCTTCGGCGACCATCTCCGGCGCTTTCCGGCAGATTGTCACGAAAGACTTCGATGTTCTTATCACCGATCTGCACACGCGCAGAACACGGGACGGTCTTAGACTGGTGACCGTAATACGCCACCTCCAACCGGAAGCTCTGATCGTCGCGGTGAGCGATTCGCTTGACGTGCAACAAGCAATGAAGGCGATTCGTCTGGGGGTAGACGTTATCGTCAAGCCGTTCAATGTTCAGGAAGTTGCGGACCTTATAAATGCAAAAACCAAGCTCAAATCGTCTCCAAACGCAAACGCGGAAACAATCATCGCCAAGGATAGAAGGCTTGCATGAAGACCCTGATGACTCCCGGATCAAGGGTCTGGTGGAAGGAGTGTCGTCCCATGGGCAGGAAAGAGCTTATGAACAAAATCCGGGCGGACCTTCGAGAGCGGCCCAACAGCCACTTCTCCGAGATTTACTTTCGAGTGACCGCAGACAAAGTCAGCAGCACGGAGGTACACAACGCCCTCTACGAACTGTTGAAGAGGGATGAAATCAGCACGAGGGGCGGAAAGTGGAGCCTGCTTGAGGAACGACGCAACGCTTCCTGAATCACGGAACTCGATCCTGATGGTGAAATGGGATTTTACGCCAACAATCGGCGATGCGTTGCCGAGAGGGGCCCGAGCCTCCGAACCTAGTGCCCTTCTTGCTTAGAAATTCCACCCCCTCCCGACCACTTTGGATCGCAAATTATTTCGCAACCCAACCAGTATTGCCCGTCCCCGACTCCTTAACATACAGTGTCGAGTTGGCCCCACCATCTAAACGCAGGTAGAGACCGCCAGCCACGGAACTGACCACACCCTCTGGATTTCCGTTGCCAGCAGAGATAAGCGGTCCAGCATTACCGCCCAAATTGATTGAGCCTAGAGCATTGCGATCTAACGGATCATCTTCATGGATCGCCCAAGAGTTAGGGTTACGCCCACCCGGGTTGCCCTGATTCTGAGACGCAATTCGAATACCGTTGCGAGAAGTGATGCTCCCGGTCCCGCCTCCCAAGCGCGGACCTTCAATGTTCAAACCCCAACTGGTCGCGATGATGCCGGACTGCGGACCGTAGAATCCGGTCGTGCCAATATTGAGACCGACGGCCCGTGTCACGTTGTAAGTCGCCACGTTCGCCCCGTCGCCTAGCAGGGTCTCCGTGTAAACACCAATGATGGACCCTATGGTCTGCGTCTGACCCGGATTGATTACCGAAATGTTAAATGCTTCAATACTCGCCGCGTTCCCAATCGTGGTCGGGCTGAGCAATTCCGTGTAGACATTAAGACCAGTGAGGTACGCCCCAGACTGATCCTGCGCATTGGAGGGGTCGTCCGAAATCCCAATGGTCATTCCGCTAAAGCCGAAATTGCTGGCAACCGTGCCCGAGGGCATGTAGTTGCGCGAGATGACAAACCCGTCTTCCGCGTTAGTCGCATTGGAGGTAGTTGTGGAGTTGTCCACGAAAACCATCGTCGCCATGGTGCTGACGGTGTTGGTTTCAACTTTGGCAAGAGCACTCGTTGATAACTGAATACGAGGCACACTGGCCGGAGCCGGAGGAATTTCCGCCTCCCGTGGCCCGATCTTTACCACTCCTGCTGGGGTGAGCTCGAAATTTGCGATGCCACCAAAGTTGCCGCCACCCGCGTTGTACTGAACTGAAGCAGCAGGGCCACCGGGCGCTCCGCTCACCGCCGTTCCACTCAAAGCTCCTGACTCCAACCCGTCCTTCTCCTCCTGTACCTGCGCCGCTGCTGCAAGGCCCAGCGCACCGTGCGCGCTGATTGAAGAGACACTCCCTGCGAGTGCCCCTTTCAGCAAACCTCTCCTGCTTGTTCCGGACATGTATGTTCTCCTTTCAAGAGGTAGTTACTCAGCGCCCGATCCAGCCCGTTAACCAAAGGACGACGCCGAAGACAACGCGGCCGATTTCTCACCCTGAACGGCTTTGCCAAGGTGCGGAAACAATCCAACCAAGATCCAGTTGTAGCGGCATATGCTGAGGCGAGTGGAAGTGGGTACGGCATTTTCCGTGCCAACTTCGTGGAATCCGGAGGTCTTTGATTCGACGAGCGGTGAGGAGTTCCGCCGGGGTGATCGAGCGCAGGCGAACCGACAACATTTCGGCACCAATGCCGGTATTTCGGCAGTGAGTACCGAAGGGCGGGAAAGGACATTTTTTCCCGACCACCGGCGTGACAGTACCTGCCCAGGGCACTGTTTTTCGTAATGTCTTGCTTGTCCGCCCAGAACCATTCACGCAGGGGGCAGCGTGGACGCTCCTTATTCGGTAACTCCGTCGAATCTAAGCAGCAAAAGGAACTCTCGCCCTATGCTTTGTCGGTGGCAGGCCATCCTGCCACAGCCAGCATCCTAAGCCCGTCGTGCGCCAACTCACTTGTTGCACAGACGTAAACCTACTGGTTCGCCCGATCATTGGAGCAAAAATCTTACGTCTGGGAAACGGGCGAGTCAAAGCAGCGTCCTCGGCCTTGTAGACCACACCCATGCCACCGCCACCGAGCTTTTCGACGATGCGGTAGTGCGAGATGTGGTGCAAGGGCAATTTTTCGCCCAGCAACCCTCTTGAGGCCCTGCCAACTCCGTCATTTTCAATATCCCGGTCGTCGCTATAAATGGGGGACATAGCAGCAGTTTTGAGATTCCATGTCGCAGTATCAACAGCGGGTGCGTGGGTAAGCTAGTCGCTCAAGCAGGCTGTGACGGGATGTCGATCACGATGGCGCGGTTTCCGGGCTGGGTTCCACGATCAAACTGCGCCGGCGAATCACGCGGCGGCGCTGCGATTCCTGAAGAGGTGCGGATGCGGCGATTGCGCACAGAACGTAAAATAGCGTGGCGTTTGCCGGGATCTGCAGATTGAAATCGAGAAAGCTGTGTACAAGGATTCCCACACAACCGAGCAGAGCGGCCACCGTTATCGCGCCGCTCGCGGTCTCGGTCCAATTCGTGAGCTTGCCCGCGGCCTGACGGAACATCAGCACCAGAAACCAGACCGCGATGGAGAATCCAGCCAAGCCGGTCTCGACGAGCAGTTCCAGATAATCGTTGTGCGCGTGGTTCACGAAGAACGTGGTGTAGAAACTGCGGAATTCCGGGTAGACAATCGGAAACGTGCCGAGTCCCCAACCGAGGAGGGGCCTCTTGATCAGCATGCGCAAACCGTCGCGATCAATGCCGAGGCGAACTCCTCCGTTAATCTCTTCACGGGCGTCGGAGTGAATGCTGATTAGGCGGCGGGTGAGTTCGTTGCCGCCCATCCAGACGAGAAAAACAATCACCATTGCCAGAAATGCGCCCAGCATGAGCGGCTGTTTCCAACTGCCTTCGCGCTTGCGGACCAGAAGTACGCCCAGCGCCACCATCTGCGCGACGAAAGCCGCCATGCCTCCGCGCGAACCGGAAAGAAAAATACTTCCCGCCATCAGCGCCGCGATTCCCGCCGCCGCAATCTTGTGGTTGCCGTTTGTGAAGCGAGTTGCCGCCAGCACCAGAGGGAAGGGCATGAGCATTTCGATCAGGCCGGCGTAATGATTGTGATTGACGTACGGTCCATAAATCGCGCCACCCTGCTCCAGGGCCCAGATCCAGTAAAGCTTTCCATTCGGGGCTAGACCTTGCAGCACCGCAAATAAAGCCACTACCGCCCCATAGGCCGCGAACAACTTGGCCAGCATTTCAAACTGCGAGGATCGACGCAGAGTCTGGGTCACCACAAATGCCAGCATGCCGTAGGCAGCGTAGAGCAGCAAGTGGGAGTAGGTCGCCTGACGGTAGGCCGTCGTTCCAACCGCCCACTGCACCAGCGCTAGCACAAAAAAGGCTGCCATGGGGCGGTAGAGCACATGGTCGGAAACATTGAGTTCACGGTTGATCCACGCGCGGGACGCCCAAATTAAGAGCAACAACATGGCACAGGCTTCCAGAGCAAAAATGGACCAAGGCTCGACCGCTCCAAAGGCGAGCGGCGCCAGCAACAGCACGGCAGCGGCGCTGGCCAGCAGCGCGTTATCGGTGAGTCGCGGTTGCGAAACTCTAGCGACGGGCGCGGGTTCAGGTTGCGTTGCCAGGGCGGAACTCACGAGTGGTCCTTGGATTTTTCTGGGGAATTATCGTGGCCGTCGTCGGGAGAATTATTGGGAGAAAGTTCGAAATTGTTAAGCCAAAGCTTGCCTCGAATTGGCGAACCGGCCGGGAATCGCTCTATCGCCAGCACCAGCAGTGTGGTGGAGTCGGGGGTCGTCACTCTCGACTGAACTTCCTTCCAGAAGTCGGCATCGTTGAGCGGGTCGCTGGCATAGAGTTGCGCGCCCGTGTAGGCATCTCGCAGAACGATCTGGGGCCCGCCCGCTCCTTCAAAGTGCGCCGACTTGTAATACGCGGAAAAGTCGTAAGTGGTTGCTGCGCGTACTGGAATCAGTTGTTGAATCCCGGCGTCGTTGATGCCTGGGCCTTCGAAAGTGAGGGAAAGAGAGCGAAGACCCTGGCGGAAGTCGCTCGAATCGAGCAATGGCTGGACTCCGATTCGATTGACATAAGTCCAGTCGAAGCCTCCGTTCAGGATGTCGAGGCTGAAATCGCCGTTCACCACCAGGTTGTCCTGCGTGGGCAGATAGGCGGAGAGGCCAAGAGTGCCGGCGGTTTGCTCCCAGGCAGACATGGCGGCGTCGGGACGGTGCGCTGCAATGAGATAACG